>Ga0315286_10002960_pt1 | contig 15924 bp, 33 predicted proteins | sample YL17G10_0_MG_FD_205038 | JGI IMG/M metagenome (GOLD analysis project Ga0315286, IMG submission 205038) | Sediment microbial communities from Yellowstone Lake, YNP, Wyoming, USA - YL17G10_0 | ecosystem: Environmental > Aquatic > Freshwater > Lake > Sediment | place: USA: Wyoming | collected...
CGGGCGCCTCGGTGCTGATCGTCGCATGCGCTCTTTTCACTTCACGGACATGCGGCTTCCATGAACGACTCACACGCAACATCTCTGCGGCCTCGGCAGCACCTTCCTTCGTGCTGTAGCCCCTTCCGTTGGCGTTGTAGACATCCCCCCGAACTACGGTCCCCCGGCTGTCTACTGGCTGCCAGCGTGACCCAACTTTGCGCACGGTGATCTTCATCTGTGCCCGAACCTCGTCGATGAGTCGCGATAGTAACAAAACGAGAAATTTCAGTCCATTTTGCTGCCTGGCTCGCCGATCCCTTCTTGGGACCCACCCGTGTGCCACGTGCCAACACGAGGGCCTGCGAAAGACGTTTTTGCGTTTTGCGTGCGCTTCAGTTCGGGTGAGTGAAAAAGTACCCGGATATTCACGACCCCAATCAACCGGAATTCGTTTTGCGCGGGATACGGGTGGCCCGCTACCCAGGGTTTGCGATCGCGAGCTTGGCGGCTGGCGGCCGTCGCGATCGGCACGCGCGACGCAATACCCGTCGGCATGCAGCAACTCGCACTCACCGCCGAACAGGCCGCGTTCGTCGACGAAGAAGTCACGACCGCTCCCGTGGTGCTCGACGAAGAGGTGTTGATGTCGATGCCTCTGTTCGACGCCAAGCAGCTCGTCGCCGCCGAGTTCGAGCGCCGCTACCTCGTTCGCGTGATGGAGCGGGTCGCGGGCTCGGTGTCCAAGGGCGCCGCGCTCTGCAACATCGATCGCACCAACTTTCGTCGCCTGCTCCAGCGGCACGGACTCCGTTAGGAAATGACCATGCACACCACCACCACGATCACGGACGCAATCATGGTCGAGCCCCAGCACGTCTTCGCAATGGGCGACGGCGCTGTGGCACGCCGCAGCGACGTACTGATCTGTCATCCGCAGCTGGGTTGGGGGCGCGTCGATGTTCTTAACTCCACGCAAATGCGCGTCCGCTTCGAGACAGCGCTGGTGTGGTTCTCACTTGCCAGCGAGGCGCTGGCACGCTGGCCGGTCGAGAACGCCGCCGAGTTGTATCGCTGGTGCCTACGCGTCAAGGCCGCAGTACCCGCAACTACTGGAGGACAGTCATGAAGACACCAGAGGCCAAAACGCCACTGATCGCGTTTCTGACCCACGCGATCGAATCCGCGCGCAAGGAACAGGCGGCCTTCGGCGAGACCGCGGCGAAGGACGTCGAAAGCGCACTCCAGTGGCGCGCCGACGGTGCCCTCGCGGCAGTGTTCACCGAGCGCCACGCTCGGACCGCGCTCGAACAGGTCAAGCTCGGTCGCGAGCTGCTGCCCGTCTACGAAAACCTGATCGACCGGCTCACGATACTCGCCAGCGGTCACAGCGCCAGCTCGGCCGAGATGCGGGCCATCGCGACGCTCGCGCGCTCGCTCAAGGAGTGGCTGCCATGAACCGCTACCGCAACACCGCGGACCTCGTGTTCGCGCGCTTCGTCCCTCCGTTCACACAGCTGCGTTTCGTCGTTGGCGCAGCGGCACCATCACCACCGACGAGTTGCTGGCACGCCTCGACGAGGACGATCTGGCCGACGTGCTGCGGATCGAGAAGTGTCCTCCGATGGAGGGCCTCATGATCCTCTACGACCATCGATCACGAACGCGCTGACCCCGTCGGGTCATGCGGTTCGTGACGCGCTGCCGACGAAGAGCAGCCGGAAATTTGTGTTCGTTGCTTGTGCGCTTTAGGGTGGCGCATGTCTCACCACAAGCACAAGCACTGCACGAACCACCCTGACCAAGCCGGCATCAACGCGTTGATGACCGACATCGTCTACTGGTCGAGAGACTTGATGGAACACTGCATTTTCCATCAATTCGCGCTCGACGGAAACCCCGCGCTGGCCGCGCAAGCCGGCGCGCTGGCGGCACAATGGCAGGCATTCATCAGCGGCGGATACGTCGGCGGTTTGCCGGCCGCCAAAGCGCTCGCGCTGCAAACCATCGCGCTGGAGCAAGCGATCGTCAACTACATGCAAGGGCCGTTCAACCTCGGCACGAGCGGATGGGTCGGGTGGCTGTCGGTCGACGTCTACACGCACTGCATCGAAGAGGCGCAAGCGTTCGTCGATTCGATCGACGGCAAGGTTTGGACGCCGCAAGAGCTTCGTGATCTCTGGGTGAAGTGGAACGCCGAGCACGCGCAAAACGGTCAATCGTTCATCGCGCCGAAGTCTGCCGAAAAGCAGCTGGACGAATCCAGGAAGATCAGCGACCGCTTCTACGAGCAGCGCGCGAAGATGCTCAAGATCGGTGAGCATGACAACAAGTGCGATCCGGCGCTCGACAAGGAGACGATCGACCTCGGCATCAAGTACAACGAGTTCCTGGACAGCTTGCACGTTGGTGAGGGCGCTCCGGCAGAAGTGCCAACGGTCTACATCCCGCTCGTGATCACTCACGTCAAGGCTGAGACGGACGCCGCGAACCAGATCCTGAGGCTCCTCGACTGCGAGTGCAGCTCAAGCTCGTCGTCTTCGTCGTCTTCGTCGTCGAACTAGTCTCTGCACGGTGACCATTCCGCCCGCACATCAGCCGCCAGGTTTCGAACTTGAACGGCTGTTTGACGATCCGAAGATGTTCGCTTCAGGCCATGCCTGGAGACAGGCCGGATTCGAGATTCTGCGGGCGCGTGACGACGAGATCATGGTGGGGCGGCACCCCTCGTGTCCGCAATACGTGTTCAAGCGCTTCCCTGATGAAGCTCGGCTGTATCTCATCGAGCTAACCAGGTACAAACGCCGGGTTGAAGGCGCGTGCGCCCTGCGTGAATTCATCGAAGCGCAGGGCTTCCAACATGTGACCGTCCCGCAGAAGTGGGTCGTTCAACTGCCGCCACAGTTCAAGGCGGGTCGAGATCTGGGACATGTCCTCGTTGCAGATTACGTGCACTTTCATCCCAAGGATGAATCGGCACGCCGCTATCTGGACATCGACGACGACACGCTGACGGAGCTGGCTTCTATTTGGTTCAACCTCAAAGAGCTGGACTTCTTCGCGTTCAATGCGCCGTTCACGATCGACGACGATAAGATCGCGTTCATCGACACAGAGCGCATCGCGCCCTCCGATCACGATCTAGAACACCGCGTGAAGGCTTACATGCGCAGCGCGCGGAGAGTGCTATCCGACAAGCGTTTACGGCATGCGGAGAGGCTGCTGGCAGGATTGATTGCGCGATACGCCGAGCGCGTGACCTACTGCGAAGGAGTGTGCCCAGGAAGCCCGGGTTTCCCAGATACCCCTTGAGCTTCCTCAGAACCCCAGCCAACCGTCAGTAACTGCGCGCGCCGATCGCGGAGCTTACGCGCAGCGCGTGCGCGGTGCCGACAGCATTCGCACGGGTGCCGACATGAATCGAACCGTGCTTCTCAAGACGCGACAGAAGTAGAACCACACGAAGCGCGGATCTTTCCTTCGCACTTGTAATGCAGCGCGTCGCCATGGACACCGCATGCACATATCAGCACTTCACCGCATCGGCATCGCCACGTGTACCACCAGCACACAATGCAGCGCGATACATGATGATCTAACTTCTTCGGTGTCATGGCGCGTCCTCGTCGAGATCCGCAACCTCGGCCTCAAGCTCGCGCACGTGCTTGAGGCAGTGCGTGTCCTGAAATGCTCCAGGCACTCTCGGCTTCTGCGCGCTCGGGATCCACGCGACGGGCTCCACGCAGCCATCACGCTCGCACAAGTTGAGCAGCCGCTTGGGCCGCCCGACGGCGATGTTCGCTGCAACCTCATGACACATGTTGGGAGCCAGTCTCTCCGCGGCCTCGGCAAGCAGCAGCGACTCGCGAGTTAGGATGGGATCTGGCGCTCCCAGTTCGATGAGTCGCTGAAGCCTCACGACGCGGTACTTCAGGCGAAGGAACGCCTCACTGCGGATGTCTCGGACCCCGTTCACTGCGTTATCCATCCAGCCGTCGGATGCGGTAGTAAGCGGTCGTTCTATCGGACGCAAATGTGTTTGGCGGGCGGTCGCTCTGCGAAATCATGTCGCATTCGTAGAGCGTGATCGTTCTGCCATCGTCCTCGTAGCGAAGGTCAAAATGGAACGGAATGTGATCTGGTCCGCCGTCGGATCGGCGATCGGTGACAATTGCGCGGCGCCACCTGTCTTGGTGGCTCCTCCACACGTCGATGACGTCTCCGGTGCGGAGCGAATGAAGATTGGCAACGTCGATGGGCACTATGATCATGAAGTTGTCCTCTCGCTTGTCGCAGGGCTTCAACACGAGCCGCGTATGCGGACACAGTGCCGACAGCCGCAAAGGTATGTGGGCGGCGGGCCGTTCACCGGAGCACAGATTCCGTTGCAGCTCTTGCAACGAACTGGGCCCGGTGGAATTCGATCGTCGGGATCGGGTTCAGCGCGCGTATCCCCAATCTCCAAGAGCAGATCGCGACGACAGTCCACGCATCTCTCGTGGTAGTGCCTGGGCGCTAGTTGAAGATCCTCGGAGCGGAATAGCTCTCGTTTCATGTGCTGCTCCATGTCCGAAGGACTTCGAGGAGCTGCCGATACTCGTCCATCCACTTTGTGGCTGCGTCAGACGCGGATTCGGTTTCCGCAAGCCGCACCGCAACGGCCTCGATCTCATCGAGGTGAGCGCGGTAGCACCGCCTGATATCCCGAATCGCGACGGCGATGGCAGTCCCCTGTGGGTAGCCGCGATCCAAGACGTGACCGAGTACGCGCGGCATGCCGAGCACGCGCATGCGCTTTCCTGAGGGCCTCCGCGGCACGACCATCGTGATCGAGGCATCGACTGGACTGCACAGGCCAAGGAGCTGGCACGCGGTCACGATGACGACGGCACCCTCGATGACTACCATCCGACTCCAGAACAACTTGCCGATCGGATCTTCGGCGGACAGCGCGAAACGCTCGAAGACGAGTTTGTTGTCGTCGGTAGTTGCTACCTCCTTGAACAGCTCTCGCGACGAATTCGCTTTATCCATTTCGAGATGTGCGTCCTTCGTGACGTTCGATCTCCTGCTGTGCAACCTGGTTTCGTGCCTTGCCGTCGTCCTTGTGACAGCCGTGACCTCGATGCCAATCGCGCCAATGACCGGAGAACCAGCGTGGAGCGTTGTTAGGGCAATTTTTCTCGCTGCCTTGCCTTGTCCAAGAAACGCGAGCGAAATCTCGGTTGTCACCACGCACGTGGCGCACGACACGCGCGTCAACGTACTCGACGGGATAGGGCACGTCAGTCTCACGTAACTTCTTCACATCCTCCGCGGTGTACTTGCCGGCCTCGTCGAGGTTACAGACGTAGCCAGAGCCGCCGCCTGATGGCGTTCTAGGCCCCCACCAGGAGATGCAATTGCCGACCATCGTGCGCGTGTCCTGCACGTAGTAGAGCTGGCCGTCACGCAACGGATCGCCGTTGCCATCGGTTGTTCTCATTTCGTTCGTCATCCTTTCTTGTCCGCAGGCTCACTCCACGCTCTCAGTACACTAGCCCCTGCGTTGGCGGCATCGAGAAGACACTTGGCGTACCTCGCATCGGCGGCCGACCTACTTGTTGGCAACGCGACATGCCACCGACTTGCGCGTGTTGGCGGATAGAACACGATGTCGCCGTGTCGTCCGAGGGAGCGACACGCGGCGTACAATTCGCGACGCCTGGCGTTTGCGTTCGTGCGGCCCCAAGACCGAAAGCAGAAACGTGGATCGTCACCGTCGAGAACCTGCATGAGCAGACCACCTGGAATCCATGCTGAAGGGATCCCGTCCTCGTTTGCTTCTGGTCTGCGCAGCCATGCGAGGATTTCAGGAATTAGTCGGCGCAATTGTCGACGTGCAGATGCTGTCACAGGGACACCGCGCAATAACTCTCGTCGATCTCGATGCAGATCGCGCGACGGTTAAACAGCACGGCCTCGACGTCCGTGGAACCAACGCCTGCGAACGAGTCACGTACGCTGACATGTGCCGTCAGCGAGCCTCGTGAAGCGTTTGCTGTTTGAGACAGGAGGCTCTGACGATCAGTCTTCATGACAGCGTCTCCGACTCACGCATCTTGTAGACGCGTCCCCATGCCGCTGGACCGTCTGGTCCTCGCCAATAGGGCGCCACCCAAATGGTCTTGCGGCCATCTCTGATCACCTGGCGTTTCCAGTGTCCTCGCACGATGTGTCGCATCGCCATCTTGCGAACCGCGTAGTCGGCGTCCATGCGAACCAACGCCTTTGCTGCTGCTCGCATCTCCGGAGCCATCTGGACTTCAGTCTTGAGGTAGACCATCGGGCCGATAGCGACGCTGCCGCCCACTTCGCCGCTGGCGATCGTTCCTCGACGATCTGGGCTCGGTCTTACGGGAAACGCACTGGTCCAGCTCGCGAAGTTCCGTACGATGCGAATCGTCATCGCTGCCGCGTTGTCGGAAGCCTCCTGCGAACTTGAGGGAATCGGAGCGCGCACATCACCGAGGGAACCCCAGGGCGACGGTCCGCGCGTTGCGGCGCTGTCGGGCTTTACGTCGGACTCGTCTACGACCTCATCGAAGATCAGGACCCTGGTCGCGTAGGATCCCCCGCGCGACGTACAGTTGATTGCATAGATTTTCGTTGGCGTGAGGCGCGCCACTAAGATCATTCCCTCGTACTCGCCGATCACCGGCGACGGCATGAAACCAGCCGGAAGATGGATCAGCTGCGTCGCGTAAGGTAAGTGAATCGGGCCTGGTTGCTGCCTCGTTAGGATCAGCGACGCGGCGACGCTCTCCGATGGACAGAACCGCGTACCGCCGTTTCGCAGCCACGTTGCGGCAGCCACTGCCTGCCAAACCGCACGTGTATCGTAACCTTCGTCCTGCGCCGAGCCCTCATGCTTGAGCCTTGAAATAATCGTCGGCGTGAGCCAATCAACGTCATGCATCGCCTCAATGTCACGCGACAACAATTCGCGTGAGATCTCATTGGCGGCGTCGGCCTCAGTCTTCAACGTATTGATCCAGTCGGTCAGGCTGCCCACGGTGTTGCCTCGGTGCTCACGACTTCGTCGTGCATGGTAACAAAACGACGTTCACGGTGGGTGTTTTGTTACCACACGGCCTCGCTAGGGCTCGAAGCGCGTGTGCGTTTCACCCTCGGCACGATAGTGCGCCACAAGGGTCTGCATTTCAACGGTGGGGTGGAAGCCGTCGACGACTACGCGGTGCTGATCCCAGTTGTCTTCGAGCGACGAATCGTCGCGCCAGCGACTGATGAGGCACCAAGAGCCGTCGCCTCCAGTGATGCCGTGCACGCGACGAAGGGCCGCCTCGTTGAGCTGTGGCCATCGAGGATCATCGGCTTCGCGCGCCATGAGCAACGTCTCCATGCGGCCACGCTACTGCGCCGCGGATCGATCCGCGATGTGGTTTCGGAGCCACGGGATCGCGCGCGACAGAAGTAGAACTCGCGCTTCCCAGAAACTCGACAAGAGTAGAACCGCGACCGCGCGAGACCGACGGAACGCTCCGATCGGCTTCCCAATAACCCGGATAGTTCCCCAGGAACCCCCCGTTTTTGGTGGGGGTTTCTGGGCACACTCACTGCGAACGCCAATCCTAAAAGACACGGGTGCCTGCGTACCTGTCGAATCAACAACACGGGTATATTTCTACCCTGATCACGAATCCGCGTGCTTACAAGCTGCCGCGAGGCTGGCTGGTCGGCATGCTCGTTGAACTACCTGGGTGGCATGACCCCGACGTTCAACATCGACGACGACGCGATCGCGACCATCCCCATCAACAAGCTCTCCGTGCTCCGCGCCGACGCTCGCGCAGCGATTGCTGCTCGCGATGCCATCGACGACTGCTTCACGCAGGAGTGGCGTGACGCGCACGAGTCTGCGGTCGCTGCATGCATGCTCGCGACCGCCGAGATGGAGCGGCTCGCCAAGAACCCCAAGACTCGCTACAGCAGCTGGCGCACGCCGGCCGACGTCGAGCTGATGGTGCTGGGGTACCTCTAGCCATGCGGACGCTCTACCAAACGCTCGAACACCTCGCTCTGGAGTTGCCCTTCGGCGACGACATCTCGCAGACGACACGCGCTCTGTTCCTGATCTACAGCGACGAGATCTGGTACCTGCCGTGGCGCGACCGCCAGGCAGCACACGACAAGCTGTCCGAGCGTCGCACAGTTCAAAACCTGATCGCGCTCGTTCTGCGCGAGATGCAGCGCCACGCGCAGGCGATCTTGGTCGAGCAGGGCCGCGGCGGCATCTTCGAGCAGAGCGGCTGTCCCGTGCTGCCACCGGAGGACGCAGCGATCGTCCAGCGCGCCTGGGATGCGCTCAGCACCGCCCCGGCGTGGACGGCCTTCGAGTCTCAGATCGACAAGCTCGCTACGCGCTACGCGGAGGACTAGCCATGCACCAACTCGACACAACCGACAGCATTGACGACGCGGCCGACACGCTGCGCTTCGTCCGCCCCGACTTCGCCTTCGAGGCACCGACCGATCCAGAAGGGACCGGGATCTACGACCTCACACCAACGCCCGTGCGCCCGGTCAGCTCGCCGCGGCGCCGTCGTCAGATCCGCGACACCCGCGAGAACATCTTGCGGCTCCGCGAGGCGCTCGCCCAAGGCTGGGACATCGCCCCCGAGCTGGCACACGAAGAGCAGCGGTTTTGCGCGCTGGTGGCGGGCGCGTGAGCGAAAAAACGTTTATGAGCGAGAGCCCCAAGCGACACATCATTGCCGATCCGTTCCCCGAAACGATCGGCGTCACCGCGAGAAGCCGTCTCGCGACACTCGAAGCTGCGGAGGTCGCGTCGTGATCGGGCTTCTTCAGCAGTCGATGAAGCAGCTCGGCATGGCCGCAGTGGCACAAGCCACTGCAATGGCGAAGCTGGCGTCAGAGCCTGATCTGCGTGCGTTCAAGGACGAGATCCTAGAGCAGATGCTCCAGGTCACTCGCGCCTCGATCGCGTACACGGCACAGCTCATCATTGCCTGTAACCTGGGCACAGCCGATCACGCACGCACGCTGGAAGAAAAGCTGCTTGCCAGCATGAACGGCACCGTGGACAACTCGCCTGACTATCAAGCGGCGGTCGAGGTCCTCATCGCATCGGCGAAAGCCTACGCGAACAGGATGGTAGAGCTGGTCGACCATTGCTTGAAGGCTGGGATTGATCCGTTCGATCTGCGCGCCGACGGGCATGAGCAGACGCACAGGCTTGCTCGTGCTGCGGTCACCTTCACGCTACAGCTCACGATTGCCTCCGGTGCCGATCAGGAAGCCTTTCGGGCGACCGCGCGCACGATGGAGAAGCTGCTACTCGCCAAGCTGGATGAAGTTTTCGGACTGGCAGCGAAGGATCTCTCGTGACCGACAAGCCCAAGCGACACGTCATTCCTGATCCGTTCCCCGAGACGATCGGAGTCACCGCCCTAACGATCTTGGTCCCCGAAGACTTCCGCGGCGACATCGAGGTCATCTGGTGGTACCCCGGCAAGACCGCGGACGCGGACAAGCAGCGCATGACGTGCAGCTGCGCCTGGCTACTCCAGGGCGTCTTTCACGACGTGAAGGGCGCCCGGCCCGGCGACCGCTTCGACGCGCGCATCGTCGCGCTGGTGCTCCACGCATTTTACCGCGCGCGCATCGAAGCCGCGGCGCGCCTCGAAGCTGCCTACCAATGGCAGTCGTACCCGTTGTAGGAGGGAGTTCCTGATGAGCACGATGCTGAACACCAACGAAATCGCTGCGAGCGTGATGCTCATGACCGCAATCTCGTCGGAAGCCGCGGATCGGAAAGACGTGCTCGGCGAGGTGATGCGCCGGGCACAAGAGCGTCACGGCGAGCCCACGGAACCGAACGAGAAGCGCTTCGAGGTGCAGCTCCTCGTCAACGGTGTCGAGTTGGACTGGAAAGCGTTCGAGGCACACGCCTCCGAGCAGATGGAAGCCATGGTTCGCGAGGCCGCGGCTGGCCTCGTGCGCCACATCCTCCAGACCGATGTACAAGCAGCCTTCGACCGGCTGACCAACGCAGCCGACATCCTTGCCACCGGCATCGAAGCCGAGGCGCTACGTCTCCTGGCAAAGAAGTAACCGTTCCCGAGAAAGAGATCCCCATGCTTCCCGACGACGAATTCGAACGCGAGCACGAGAGCTACGGCATCTTGCACATCAGCCGCACGAGCGGCGGCTCTGGCGCGGTGCGTCTCTTCGGATCGCCGCTCGCGACCCACTACGGCACGATCCGGCTCACAATCTCGAAGGGCAAGTGGATTCACGGTCTGCACCACGACCGCTACTACGGCATGAGCAAGGAGTTCATCGAAGTCGAGATGTCCGCCGCGCAGTTTGCCGACGTGATCACCTCCCTCAACATCGGCAGCGGAACGCCGTGCACGATTCGCTACGTCGGTGGCCAGCGCGTGCCGGATCCTCCCGATCACGCGACCGAGGCCGCGCACATCCGCGACAGCTTCGAGAAGTCAGTCGACAAGTACACCGCGAAGGCGCACGAGTATCGAAAGGTAATCGATAAGCTGACGAGCAAGCTGCCGACCAAGGCAAGGGAACAGATCCGGGTCGCGCTTGACGTGATCGAGGACCAACTCGCCTCGAACGTGCCGTTCGTGGTCAAGCAGTTTCAGGAGGCGACGACGCGCATCACGTCCGCCGCGAAGGCGGAGGTCGACGCCTTCGTCACGGGTGTCGTACGTGCCGCCGGTCTTCAGTCGATCGCAGAGGGTCGAATGCCGTCGCTCTTGCCGAGCGGCGATGCCGTGCCCAAGAAGGACGAGCTGCCGTGAAGGAGAAGATCACCGCAGACACCTGCCGGTCTTGCGGCATCTGTTGCGTGAGCCTCACCGAAAGCGAGGTCTACTGCGACGTCACCGTCGAAGACATGAAGCGCCTCAGCAAGGGCTTCGTGCGAAAGAACGTGGCCCGGCCGAGCATGTTCGATCGGTTGGCGCACGTGATCGACGGAAATCACATCCCAGACGGCGCCATCAAGACCATCTGGAATGAGCAGAAAGCGGGCCCGCTCAAGGGCGTGTCCGTTTGTGCCTGCGTGGCCCTTCGTGGCTCTGTCATGCACAAAGTCAGCTGTTCCATCTACGAACGGCGGCCCCGCGCCTGTCGGATAGCCGTCGTTCCTGGCGACAAAGCGTGCCGACAAGTGCGGGAGCTGTTCCAACGGCTGCTCGACGAGTTGGAGAACAAGGAGGCGGAGTGTGAAACCTGAGCTTGCGCGAGTCATCGCGCTCGCGAAACGTCGCGGCGCCTGCGTACGCGTTGTCCTCCAAGCTACATGGGACCGAATGTGCGAGGGCGATCGCGACAGCTGGCACCACTCTCCGTTCACGCACATGTCGCTCGGGATCGACGAGCAAGAGCGGCGCGTCTACCTGCTGAAGGCCGACGCGAACGATCCAGAAGCCGCGGGCTCCGTCATCCACGAGCTGGGACATCTTCACGCAACTCGTCGCGAGAGTGTTTCTAACGCGAACGAGTATGGCTGGATGGCGTGGGAGATCGCAGTCGCTCGCGAGGCGCGTGCGCGCCAGGCGTGGGATGCCGCGATGAAGGACTACGGCTTGGCTACTCGCCGAGCTGATCGTGCGCCACGAGCTGATGGAGGCGTTCATGTACAAGGGAGTTCGAATCTTCGATCCCCATCGCACCGTCGAGGAGCTGGCGCTGCCGGAGCGCACGAAGAAAGCAGCCGTCCTGTGAGTACCGACGTGGCGAAGATCGGAATGTTGGTCGAGTTCACACGCAACGATCATCCGCATGTACCGCTCGGCATGACGGGCGTCATCGACGTCGTCAACGACGAGGCGAACGTCTTCTGGGTGCTCGTCGACAACGGCGGCTTCTACGGCTGGACATCGTTCGATTCGTGGAAGTGGTCGGGTGGCATGCTGGCCCGAACCGAGGAGACCCGCGGTTGGTACGAGATGCGCGAGGAGCTTGCGCAGCAGAAAGCGCGGTCATGAGCAGCATGATCTCCCGCCGTTCTGTTTCACCCAACGACAAGGAACCATGAACGAACAGAACCGCCCTACAGAGCGTCCGAAGCTCTCTGCTGAGATTCAACAGCAGATCACCGAGCTGCATGCCTCGTGTCCCTACGACGGCCGACGGCTGACGCTTCGAGAAAATCACGGCGGGTGGAAATGGACCGGCCTGAGCGGGATCTGCGTCCGTCTCGCAGCTGACAAGAGCTACATGGTCCTGCTCGTCGAGAACGATCCGGAAGGGTACTGGCCGGTCGGCATGGAGATCTTGGCCCAGCTCGATGACGAGACAGTTCCCCTGTTCAACGACTATAGTTGAGCTAGGAGCACTTCAGGCCTCGTTGCATGCGCAAGCACGCCGACTACATCTACCGCAACCAGGATGACTCGTTGCGCGTGCGTGTGCATCGCCGAGAGGGCGGCCGGTGGGACTACGACGTGTTCTACCCGAGTGGATCGATCAAGACCTACTCCGAAGGAGCGGGTGACGACTTCGCCGCCAAACGCGATGCGATCGCCGAGGCGATCTACCAACATGGCCCACTGCGGCCGATCAATGTTGCAGGACCTGTGGTCGATGCAGCCTGGTTCGCCAAGCAGAAGCGGAAACGGCGCTGACGTATCTCATGCCCGATCAAAACGAAACCATTGAAGCAGGCCTGCAAGCCTCCGCCGATCTACTGCTGAAGCTCGCGCGCAAGAAGGTCAGCGCGCGTCACGATCGCGTGCGGTTGTTTGCGCGCGCTACCCGCGAGGCGCTCGACGTGCTGCCCCTGGAATCCCGCGGACCCGGATTTGTGCTGCGCACGTGGAACCTGCCGGCGTTTGGCAACTCGTTGCAGGCCGTCTTCAACGAGGTCTCAGGCAGCGTGGCGAAGTTCGTGAGCATTCCCGTCGCGCGCTCCGTGCTGTTCGCCTATGCGACGCGGCGGGCCCTCGATGACCTCTCGCCGGATGAGAGGCAGGTCGCGCTCGACGAGGCTGTAGCAATCATCGGCACGCCGCCCTGAGCCTACGTGCTTCGCTTGGAACGCTCTTCCGCGTCCTGCGCGGCCCATGCCTTGGCCTCGGCGAGCGCGTCGACCATCCCGTAATCGCCGTCTGGATACGTCACCGTCCAACGATTGCGCCCGGCGCCGTGACCGTCGATCGTGTAGAGCCCCCACGGTGAGGTTGCGTGGTAGATACCCGGCCCTATTTTCTTCCACGTCAAGATCATGGGTCACCCCTTGCGCATGCGCCGTTCAATGCGATCAGCGTGTTCCAGCAGCAGCGCGCGATGCTGCTCGATGATTGCGAGCTGCGTGACTCCATCAGGCACCTTGAAGGGGCGTACGTCGCTGGCGGTTTGATCGTGGCGATAACGGCGCGTCAGCGGTTTCGCAAGGTACAGCACACTCACAGGCCGCTGCGGGTAGCCCTCGAACACGTACTCGACGACGCCGAGCTGTTCCAGATCATCGATGGCGACGTGACATTCTTCTTGCGCGACACGATGGGCCGCGTCGACAAGCGCTTCGCCAAAACGTAACGTCGCGCCTGGGATGTGCCAGAGACCTGCACCCGGCTCGATCGAACGCTTCGTCAGCACGACGCCGTCCGGTTCCACCATGATGACCTCTACACAAAGCCGGGGCACACGCGCGTAGATCGTGTCGAACTCGGTCTGTGACAGTGGATGCGGCATGTGGTGCGTACTCTCGGCTAGTCAACGAGCGGTCGCAAATGCTGCCGATCGAAATCGCGCGCTGGGAACGAACGGTGGTCGATGAAACCCGCTTTCCCGAAGCGGTCCGTGTGAGGACGCGCGATTTGAACCGTACGATCTTTGTCCCGTCCGATCTTCAGGACCTCGTACGTGTGCCCGAGGTGATCGAAACGCTGCCCCACGCGCAGCGCGGACGAGTCACGCGTCGCGTGAGCGCGTCGTGCTTGCGTAGGCGAGGCGCTCGAAAGCGCCTCGTCGATCTCGCGCTGTAGCTGCGCGGACGTCTTCTTTCGCTTCTCAGGTCCCGGTGCTTCTAGCCGTGCCAGCTCGTCCTCGGCAAAATACTTGAGGGCGACAGGACCCACAGCACTCCACCGTCCGTAGAACTCCCATATCCAATCCCCGATCTCTCGATCCGTACGCTGGGAGTCGAGCAGAAAGCGCAGGAGCTTTGGCGCCGATCGCTTGAACTGCTTGAACAGCGTTTCTGCGTGGGTCGGCGGCTCGTAAGACCCCTTGGATCCTTCCCGCTCGTAGTGGTCAGCGATCCGTGCAGTGATCACCATTTCGTGCGCATTCATGGCGTCTTCGTCCTTGTTTGCTAGGCGAGATATTCGCCAGGCCGTAACGTGAAACCGTACCGCTTCAGATCTGCCGTCGTCGCGGGACGATCATCGACGTAGTAGCCAGGCGTGAGGGTGTGCGCCAGCCCAAGCGTTCAGTGCCGATTGCAGCGACGTGAACGTGCGATCCGTGTGCGGCGCGCTCCACTTCTCGATCTTGTATCGGCGGCCCTCCGGCCCAAGCCATGTGTGGCCGTGGTGCATGAACGAAGCGCCATCACCGGTTCGCCAGAATCCCGAATGCGTGCTGTAGAGAACAACTGGCCGGGTTGCCCCCTCGCGACCGACATGGAACGTACGCCGTTTTTCGCTCATGGCTGCCTCATGCTCCGACGAACGTAAAGGTGACCGGCACGCTCGGTAGGCGTGCTTTGCGTGCATCGATCAAGCGATGGTTTCCGTCGACGATCCATGCACTGCCGTCTTTGAAGACGCCAAGCTCGACAGGCGGCAGGTACTTGCCTTCCTTGCGTGCGGTCGTCACCGACTTGAGGCGTGCAGCCGTCTGAGCGACCGGCCGCAGATCCGCCAGCTCGCTGAGCGGTACATCGACTTCGATCGTCCAATAGCTGCCGAGCTTGTTTGCGTGTACGGCGCCCCACGTGTGCAGCGGGTTACCGCGGGCATCGTCCGCTGGAAGATCACGATAGCGATTGAAGCCGCGTGGAGCGGTCAACAGCTCCACGACTTCCCGATCTAGCTGCGCAGAAGATTTCTTGGGTCCTGCCATACGCGCCTACAGGCGTTGCCAGCCGCATCGCGTCGCGAATTCAACGCGGTCCATGGGTCGAGGCTGTTTCCTCATTTCCAGTGCAAAGGCTTCTTGCCCACGTAGATCCACTCTACGTCTTTCCAGGAGATCGATGGATCGACGAGGCGCTCGATCCAGGCGTAGCCAAACCGACGGAGTCCTTCGCGCACATCGTCGCTCTCGAACCAGTCGTTCTCGGATACACGATCTTCGGCGTCACGAACGCCGGCCATCATGAGTGCCTTTACCAGCTCCTCGTCGGATTCGAGCTTGAGCACACGTCCGCGCGCCTCCGTCGTGATGAGGCGACCGCCATGACCACGCGCACCGTAGCGTTCTGCGACGGCCGGATCTGGGCTCCAGAACGAGCCGGGGCCGGTGTACGGAGTTCCGACGACACGACGGTACAGCCTCATTCTACTTCGCCAATGTGCTCGACACGATCGAGTACAGCTTTCGGGGCGATCCGGGGATCGTAATAGGTCGAGTCGTGCAAGAGATCGACGGCGAGCTTGCGTGCAGTCTGGAGGCTGCTGGCAGAAATCTCGAAACTGCCCTCCCACACATCTTCGTCGTCGATACCCGATACGATGCGCGCATCGACAGCATAGATCTTGAGCTGCCGTCCCTTGGGAGTCGACGCGGCACGTGAACGTTGAGGTGTGGGTGCCGCGAGGGCTGCGGCGATTTCTTGATCGAGTTGGCGCGGCGTCTTCGGCATCTCAGCCCCCGTAGATGTGTCTGTAGAGCGCGTTGATTGCCTTATCGAGACTCGCGGAAGCGATCTCCGAGCCAATCATACGCAGG
>Ga0315286_10002962_pt1 | contig 15920 bp, 17 predicted proteins | sample YL17G10_0_MG_FD_205038 | JGI IMG/M metagenome (GOLD analysis project Ga0315286, IMG submission 205038) | Sediment microbial communities from Yellowstone Lake, YNP, Wyoming, USA - YL17G10_0 | ecosystem: Environmental > Aquatic > Freshwater > Lake > Sediment | place: USA: Wyoming | collected...
CATATCGAAGCGGCCGGCGTGGGGGTCGGGCTGGACGACGGATTCGACGGACGCGGCGGTGTTGGAGTGCGGGCCGTGCAGGCCGAGGTCTTCGCCTTGGTCGGTGCAGGGCGCGCCGATGTTCCATGGACCGCAACTGGTGAGCAGGCCTACGGGGAAGCCCTTGAGCCAATCGAGGCCGCGGTCGAGCGAGCGGGAGGGGGGTATGACGCCTTGGTGCGAGAGAAACGTGAGGCTGTGCTGGTTGAAAGCGGCCTGGTCGATGTCGAGGCCGCGGTCAACCAGCACGCGATATCGGAGGCCGGCGCCCGTGTTAACGCAGAGTGCCCGGACGCCGCGTGCCGGGCCTTCGTCGATCACGTAGGCGTCGATGCCGCCGATCTGCGAGGCGGTGATGAACTTGCTGGTGTCGAAGGGCCGGTTTGCCTTGGCCATGTGCGCTCCGTGAAGAGTGACAAGCGAACGACGCGAATCTCCGACGCGCCCATTCACCTCGGGTTCTGGATGACTAGAATACCCTGGGAAACGGAACCGACAAGGAGTGTGCAGTGCCGATTTACGAGTACACGTGCGGGAAGTGCAATACGAAGTTTGAGGAGCTTGTGCGGACGATGGCGGAGGAAGCCGCGCCCGCGTGTCCGTCGTGCGGGTCGAAGAAGACGGAGCGGGCGATGAGCGTGTTTGCGGTATCGGAGGGATCGAGCAAGCCGCCGGCGTGCAGGGGATGCACCGGGGGCCCGTGCCCGATGGAGTGAGCGGGTGTCGGGAGTTGGGGCTTTTGGCATTGGGCAAGAAAGGGCGGGTCGCCGAGCGAGCCCGCCCTTTCCAGTGCCTATCCTGCTATCGCGGTTACCTCTGGAGCAGAGCCAGGACGCTCTGGGGCAAGACGTTCGCCTGTGCCAGCACCGAGGTGTTGGCCTGGACGAGAATCTGCGCCCGCGTCAACGCCGCGGTCTCCGACGCGAAGTCGGCGTCGCGGATGGCGCTTTCGCTGGCGGTAACGTTTTCCAACGCTACGGACAGGCTGTTGATGTTCGAATCGAGGACCTCCTTCTGGAAGGCGCCCAAACGCCCGCGGAGGTTAGCCACCTGCTTGATGGCCCTGTCGATAATACGCTGGGCCGTGACGAGGTTCGTGCTGGAGAGCGAGTTGGCGCCGCCAGTGCCGAGCATGGTCAGATAGCCGGTTGTGGCTTCGCCGAGGCTGCTGGTGGTGACCGACGAGATGCCAATGGTCGCCTTGTTCGTCTCGGTGACCTTCGACCCGAGCGCGAAGGTGGCGCCGCCGCCCGTGATGGTGAAGCTGGCGATGCCGTTGGTAACGTTGGCGGCGCTGGTGAGCCGGAACTCGACATCGAGGTTGCCGTTGCGGAAGCTGACATCAAGGCCCTTGGTGGTGGCGGAGGCGCCGTTCACCTTGACGACGGCGTCCGAGCCGTAGTCTTTGCCGCCGGTGCCGCCGACGGTGGTCCACGTGCCGCTGATGACCTTGACGCTGACGAACTGGTCGGAGCCGAAGTCGATGCTGTCCATCCGCAGGTCCGCCGCGGAGAGGCTGCCGCTCACGCCCGTGGCGGTCTTGACCGCGTTGATGCCGGTGATCATCTGGGCGACCGATGTGCCGGTGGCGAAGGTGAGCTGTTCGGAGCCCTGGTTGCCGGCGACCTCGATGGTGATGTTGTCAGCGGCAGCGCCGACTTTGCCGACGTGGGCCGTCTGCGAACTCGTCGTGACATCGACCGCGACGGCCACGCTGCCGCCGTCGGGGATTCGAGCGGCGTTGACGCGGACGTTGGTCGCGTTGGTCGGTGTGCCCGTGGTGTAATCGAAGTTGCCGTTGAGCAGCTTGACGCCGTTGAACTGCGTGGTGTTGGCGATGCGGTTGATGCTGCTGAGGATGGAGTCGACCTGCAGCTGGTTGGCGGCGATTTCGTCGGTGGAAAGGGCTCCTTGATTGGCGGCCTGGTTCGTCAGGCTCTGAATCTCAAGGACGAGCGAGGAGACTTCGCTCAGGGCCCCCTCGGCAGTGTTGATGACATTCCCGGCGCGTTGGGAGTTGTCAATGGCCTGGTTGATGCCGTTGATTTCGCTTCGGAGCGTTTCGCTGGCGATGAGTGCGGCGGGCGCGTCCTTGCCGGCGTTGATCTTCAGGCCGCTGGACAGACGCTGCAGCCGCGTGGCCATGTCGCTGTTGTTCTTGGTTAGTGTGTGGATTGCCTGGAGAGATGAGATATTCGTGTTGATCCGACTCATGGTATCCTCCGTGATACATGGCCCGGACTATTCCGGGCCGATACGGCGCGGCGATCTTCCGTGGTCGCCGCTGCAAATTGTGCTACAAGGCGTGTCGCGGGGCGGGCGCGGGGACATCCATGACCGTGCCGGCGGCTACGCGTTCACACCAGAGAAAGTAGAAAAGAGACACCGCGCCGGAGCTCCGCCCCGGCAGACGCAGGGATAGGTTTTCGGGTGGCGAACCTCCTTGTTCAGAAGCCCACCGCGCCGGAATCCGTTCGGGCGCGCGCCATGCGGCCAGAGCCGCCAGGCTGTTCTTTCGATTCTTTGTTTCGGATGAACCTGTGCGCAAGCTTGAGCATGGCTTGGGCACATTCTGCGCGGAGGGCTGATGCTGATAATAACAACGCGGAAACCTGGCAGATCCGCGATGCAGGAATTGCGCCTGCGGTGAGGGTCCGATACATGGGCAGCTCCCGCTTCCTCAGGCCGGTCGCGAGGCAGCGAGCACGCTCCGGAGCTGTCCGCAGGCGGCGTTGACGTCTTCGCCGCGGGGTTGGCGGAGGTGGACGACGACATCGCTCTGGAGAAGCACACCATAAAACGACCGGAGGCGTGCGGGAGGCGGAGGCTGGTATTCCGCGCCGCTCAGGCCGGGGCCGATGGAGTTGTACGGGATCAGGTTGACGTGGGCGCGGAAACCGCGGAGGAGTTCGACGAGCCTGCGGGCGTGGTCGTCGGAGTCGTTGATCTGGCTCAGCAAGCAATATTCCATGTTGACGATTCGGCCCGTGCGGTCCTGAAACCGTCGGGCTGCGGCGACGATGTCGGCGACGCCGTAGCGCCGCGTCATCGGCACGATCCGCTGGCGGGTCAGGTCGTCGGGAGCATGGAGCGAGATGGCCAGGTGCACGTTGAGATTGGCCGCCGCCAGCGCGTCGATGCCGGGGACGATGCCGACGGTGGAGACGGTGATCTGGCGGCCGCCAAGCTCGCCCATGCCGGGAAGCGCGATCCGGCGGATGGCGGCCATGACATTGGAGAGGTTGTGCATGGGCTCCCCCATGCCCATGAAGACGATGGTGGCGAGGCGGCGGCCGAGTTGCCGAGCGCCCTGGCGGAGATGAAGGAACTGTTCGACGATCTCGCCGGCCTCGAGGTTGCGCTCGAGGCCGCCACGGGTGCTGGCGCAGAAGTCGCAGCCCATGGCGCAACCGATCTGCGACGAAATGCAGCCGGCGGCGCGGACGTTGTCGTGGGCGAGCATGAGCACAGACTCCACGGCGCCGCCGCGGGCCAAGCCCAGCACGAGCTTCTCCGTGCCGTCCGAGCTGCGGGTGCGGGTGACCAGGTGAGACTGGCGAAGGGCGATGTCGCGATCCAGACGTGATTGTAGAGCCTTGCCTAGCCTGAGCGCCGCTAGATCCACCTGCCCGGCGCCGAGATAAAACGCGTGCAGCAGCCGCGCGGCATGGGATGGCTTGCAGCCCCAGTCGGCGAACTGGGCGGCGAGCTCCTCGGGGTCGTAGTCGGTCAGGGCGCGCATCGCGAGCATTCTACTGCGGCCGTCGGGGGCGAACGAGCCGGGCTGCAGTACGCCTGACCCCTCCGAAGCCTTCGGAGAACGGCCTCGCATCGCTACGCATCCAGGGTCCCGAAGGGCAAGTGCGCGGGCATGGCGGCGGGACGCTGATAAGGGGTCTTCGGCATGATCGCCTTGCCTTTCACAGAGGAGTCCAGAAAGCCCTGCATGGCTTGGAGGACAACAAAGGCCTGGTCGATGTTGGCGCGGTGGTTGCGCCCGGTGCGGATCGCGTAGCACATGTCCGCCAGGCCCACGGCGCGGCCGTAGCCGGGCACGAAGGCGTGGGGGACTTCCACCCAGTCGGCGTCGGCTTCTTTGCGGATGTGAACGGGGCCGTCGAAGCCGTTGGGGTCGGGAACCTTCAACGTGCCGTCGCTGCCGTAGACCGTGATGGGTTGCTTGCCGTCGTAGGTGGCGAAGCGCGTGGCGAAGGTGGTGATGATGGCGCCAACCACGCCGCTGGCGAACTCGATCAGGCCGCACACGTGATCGGGCGTGGTGACGGTGATCGTCTGGCCGAAGAGCGGGCCGGGCGTGCCGTCCTTGTTCTTGTGGGTGATCAGGCGGCTGGGGATCGCGATGGATGTGTAGCCGCTGACTCGCTTGATGGGACCCAAGAGGTTCAGGAGAGCGGTCAGGTAATAGGGGCCCATGTCGAGCATCGGGCCGCCGCCCGGCTCGTAATAAAACGGCGGATTAGGGTGCCAGGTTTCGACGCCGCGGCCCATCATGAACGCGGTGAAGGCGACGGGTCGCCCGATAAGCCCGTCGTCGATGGCCTTGCGGGCCGTCTGGATGCCGGCGCCGAGGAACGTATCGGGCGCGCAGCCCATGGTGAGGCCTTTGGCGCGGGCGCCTTCGTAGAGGCGCTTGCCTTCGCGCAGGTTGATGCCGAGCGGCTTCTCGGAGAAATGGTGCTTGCCGGCGCGGACGGCCTGCATGCCCACGGGGACGTGGGCCTTGGGCCAAGTGAGGTTGAGGATGACTTCGACGTTGTCGTCCTTCATCATCTGCCTGGTGGTGCAGATACGCACGCCGTCGAGGCCGAACTCGCGTTTGCGGCTCTCGCAGCGTTCGCGGATGAGGTCTGCGAGGGCGACCACCTGAAGGATGGGGAACTTCGGGATATTGGTGAGGTATTGGTGGCTGATGGCGCCGCAGCCGACGATACCTATCCGGACTTTGTCTGGCATCTTGAGGGCCCTTTCGATAATGGATCGTACATGATCGGCGCGGGAGGGGCCGTGTCAAACGTGATGCGCAATACGCAATGCGTAACGGCGGGTCGGCTGACGGATGACAGGCCAGTGGCAACCCCAAGGTCACCCGCCGCCCGAGCCGACCATGTCTTCCTGCGGTTCGGTCATGCGGCGGGGGTTCAGCAACTGATCCAACTCGGCGTCGGGCATGAGCTTTCTCTCTTGTGCGACCTGTCGGACGGTCTTGCCGGATTTGTGCGATTCTTTGGCGATCTCGGCGGCTTTGTCGTAGCCGATCTTCGGGGCCAGCGCGGTGCACATGGCCAGAGATTGCTCGACGAGACCTTCGCAGCGGTCCCTGTTGGCTTCCAGGCCCGACACGCAGCGGTCGGCGAAAACCTGGGCGGCGCGACTCAACAAAGCAACGGACTGGAGGACGTTGTACGCCATCACGGGCATCATGACGTTGAGCTCGAAGGTGGACCCGAACGCGCCGCACCACGCGACGGTGGCGTCGTTGCCGATGACCTGGGCGGCCACCTGCAGGACCATTTCGGACATGACCGGGTTGACCTTCCCGGGCATGATGGATGAGCCGGGCTGCGCGGCGGGGATCGAGATCTCGCCCAGCCCGCAGCGGGGACCTGACGCGAGCCATCGGATGTCGTTGGCCATTTTCGTCATCGAAATCGCGATGGTCTTGAGCAGGCCCGACGCTTCGACGACGCCGTCTTTGGCGGCCTGGGCTTCAAAGTGGTTCTTGGCTTCGACGAAATCGACGCCAGTCTTCTGGGCGATGGTTCGGATGGCGTGACGGGCGAATTCGGGGTGGGAATTGATGCCTGTGCCGACGGCCGTGCCGCCCAGGGGCAGGTCACACAGGGCCTTGATCGCTTTGTGAGCACGGTCAACGGAGAGGCGGGCCTGGTGGGCGTAACCGGAGAGCTCCTGGCCGAGGCGGATGGGCGTGGCGTCCTGGAGATGCGTTCGGCCGATCTTGACGATGTCATCAAACTGATCGGCTTTCTTCTGGAGGGTGTCGGTGAGGTGTTGCAGGGAGGGAATGAGCGATTCGTTGATGGCCAGCGCCGTGGCGATGTGCATGGCGGTGGGGATGACGTCGTTGGAGGATTGCTGCATGTTGACGTGGTCGTTGGGGTGGACGGGGTCTTTGCCCCCGCGTTTTCCGGTGGCGATTTCGTTGGCGCGGGAGGCGATGACCTCGTTGGCGTTCATGTTGGTGGACGTGCCGGAGCCGGTCTGGAAGATGTCGACGACGAACTGGCTGTCGAGCGAGCCGGCCATCACTTCCTGGCAGGCCTGCTGGATGAGGCTCTCGTGTTGGTCGTCGAGGAGGCCCAGGTCGTGGTTGGCCTCGGCGCACGCGGACTTGATCAGGCCCATGGCGGCGATGAACCGGCGAGGAAAACGGAGATCAGAGATGGGGAAGTTCTCGACGGCGCGGGCCGTCTGTGCGCCGTAGTAGGCATCGGCGGAAACCTGCATTTCGCCCATGGAATCCTTTTCAGTGCGGGTGGACATGAGTTCTCCGGTTCAGTTTGAGCCGATTCACCACGCACACATAGAGTGGTGGATGCAAACTCGCTATGGCGCACACAGCATACCCGACAGGACGTGGCACATCATACGGAAGATTGGAGGAGGCGGTCGAGCAACCCAAGAGTGTTGTGTTGGACGCAGCAGGAGCGGATGTAGGGCATGTCCAGGTTGGGAAGCTGAATGGCCAGGACGTTTTGGACGAAGTCGGCGTCTTTGGTCGATCTGGGAACCCTATAAAGGTTGCTGGAGAAAGAGCCGACGAGCATGTGGGGGATGGCGGATTGATTGAGGGCGTCGATGACGCGGGAGACGATTTCGACGGCGGTCATGGGGATTGCTCCAGTCGGGCGGCAAGGGCCAGACGCTCGCGGAGGAGTTGGGTGACTTGCGATTCGTCGGCGTGGGGGTGTTGGGCACGGATACCGGCCTTGGTGATTTCGGCGGCGTAGTCGAAAAGCTCTGCTCCCGCGAGGAGTTTCTGGGAGGGGGACATGTGGCGGGCGGCGTCGAGCTTGTCGGCGCGGAGTTGGGCGAGGAGTTGGGGAGTGGGGTTCATGGGCGGCTCCGGTGGAGGGATTGTAGCACAGGCTGCTTTCTACGCACCGGGTTTCAAGCTATGATTTGGGATGATGGATTACGCGCGTTACATCGTTCGGGATGAGAAGGTTTGTGGGGGGGAGCCTGTGATCCGAGGGACGCGGGTCCCATTGCGGACGGTCTTGGCGAGTCTGGCGGAGGGGGCGACGGTTGAGGAGATTCTGAAGGACTTTCCGACGCTGACGGAAGAGGCGGTCCGGGCGGTGATTGCGTTTGCGGCGGCGTCGGCGGAGGAGGATTTGCCGACGCCTGCGGTTCCGGGGCTGCAATGAAGATCAAGCTGGACGAGAATTTGCCGGGGAGCCTCGTCGCGGTGCTGACGAGCCTGGGGCACGATCTGGATACGGTAGTCTCGGAGGGGTTGACCGGGGCCATTGACGATGCCGTGTGGGAAGCGGCACAGGGTACCGGGCGATTCCTCATCACACAGGATCTGGACTTCTCCGATATACGCCGGTTTATCCCCGGCACGCATCATGGGCTGCTGCTGGTTCGCCTGCGCAGCCCTGGGCGATTGGCGCTGGCGCGCCGGGTCGAATCGGTCTTCCGAACTGAACGAGTAGAGGAGTGGGGACGGTGCGTCGTTGTGGCAACAGAAAGGAAGGTTCGGGTCCGGCGAGGGTGAGACAATCTTGTCGGTGTCGCCGGGGGTGTTGGCGGTGGGCATGGAGGGATTTCGAAGCTCGAAAACCGAAATCCGAGTCAAGTCCGAATGGCGAAGCGCGAAGGGGAAACGAAGACGCGCGCTGAAGCCCGCCCTACGAAGTTAAGTCACTGGGTGCTGTAGCTTCTCCGCCTCTGCCTTCGCTTCCTGTAACCACCCAATGAGCGTGTCAACTTGCTCGGGGGTAACGAGAATGCAGACTCCTTCACCCCCATCCTCCTGGGTCATGCGGATCAGCCCCCCTTCTTCGACGCGGACTTCGATCGCTAGCATCTTCTTTTCCATGAGTTATCCGATGAAATGCCTGATGGCAGCCTACATTGGATGGAGCAAGTGTCAAGGTTGCGAGTAACTACCGTTACGTCTGGATTCCCGCGAAGAGGCAGAGTGGAGGAGGTTCTGGCGTGGGGGAGGGTGTGGATTTGGGCGAGTCGGTTGCGCGGAACCCTCACCCCAACCCTCTCCCGGCGTACCGGGCGAGGGGGAAGAGGTCGGCGATGGCAAAATGGATTATCCGAGCGCCTGCCACCCGATCGGTATCTTCTTCAGCGCATACCCCGTCTCTTTCATGTAATCCCCATACACCATTTCCCAGTGGAACCCCGGCATGTTCTGGGCGACCAGCGCGTCGGGAATCTTGTACGCAACCTCGATCTGGCACCGGCAGATCGGCAGGAACGGGGCCTCCACGATCTCCCCGATGAACCCCACGTAGCGGGCGGCGGAGAAGTCGGGAATGATGTTGGTGACCTTGGTGCCCTTGGTCATCTCGACCTTCGGGCTGGCGCCGTAGTCGGATTCAAAATGCGTCACCAGGCGGCAGGGTTCGAGCGTCTTGCCGTTCATCCTGCGCGGGCCGGTGCAGTGGGCCAGGGTGATCACGCCGTCGTGGGGATACGTGGGATCGTTCAGGAAATGAGGCTTGCCGGAGATGCCACAGAGAAGTATGCCCGACGGGATGACGACAAAGTCGGACTCGCAGTAAGCCTGGAAGCCGGCGTCGTTCAGCAGCGACAGCGTCAGGCAGGCGGTCGTCTTCGAGATCGGCATGATGGCGCCCATGCAGTTGTTGATCGTCATGGCGGAACAGTTGGCCTTGGCCATGAGCGACCGGAAGACCTGTTCGAGGAGGAAGGCGTTGATGACGTACTGCTTGTCGGTTTCGAGCTTCACCGAAGGGTCGGCCAGGTACTTCTCAGTGCGATCGGCGGCAAGCTTCATCGCCGATTGATCGGCCAAAGCAGCGGCGAGGATGGGCGAGAGCTGCTCATAGCTGACGGTTTCGATGTCGAGCTTCCACTTGGCGCGGGCCAGGTCCGGGGCCTTCGGCTGCGCCCAACCGCTGGCGCCGCCAATTGCGACAATCTTCGTCCCCAGCGAGTTCTTCAGCCCGCAGAGGGCGCGCAGCCGCCACAGAACCTCCGCCTGCGAATCCACAACAACATCGTCATTGTCGGCCTTCTTGACCGATAGCTGATCCGTGTGCTGATGCAGGTAGCGCGGGCTGATGATCTCGTACCACAGGTAGACCGGGCCAGAACGGTGACGCAGGAAGAAAATCACGTTCTTCCCCGATTTCTCGGCGGTCTCCAGCGTCGCCTGCGGGCCGCCGGCGGCATACAGGAGGATCGTATCCGCCGAAGCGTAGTCGGCCGCCCGGGTCATCTGCTCGGGGTTCTTCGCCAACGCCACGGGCAGAAAAGTCACCGGGAAATCGGCCTGCGCCTTAAGCTTGGCCAGTTCAGTGTTGATGCGGGCGACTTCTTCATTGGCCTGGGCGTCGGTCTCGATCCCGCCCCAGCTTCGCCAGCTCGTCTGCGGCTGGCGCGTGGGCACTTCATACGCCAGGACAGGTTTCACGACCAGAGGCTTGCGACTCGCCGCCGCTGTCAGAGTAGCCTCCGCCGCAAAGGCCGTGTTCCACACAACGTTCGACATCGCCAGCGCCGAAACGGCAATGCCGGCGCCGGCCAGGAAATCCCGGCGGGTGACGGAACTGACGGCCGACTGGCAGCAGTGAGCGTGAGACGCGCATCCTTCGTGATTCACATGGTCAGGCATGTTGGTCCTCCGGTTTGGCACGACGAACGCCGCGGTCATCCTATTGCCGCAGCGCCGCCGAAGCCCTGTGACTGCCTGCAAGGTTAATCCGTCGCGGCGGCGTTGTCGATGGGGCGCCCTGGGTCGCCAGAGCACCAATGCGCCGGCGAGGAAGCCGGCAGGGTCCGAGGTTCTACTCAATGGGCTGGCGGATGACGGTCTTGAGCTTCTCGGGCGCGACGCGCCGCGGGTCGCTCATGTAGATCTCGTGGTGCTTGCCGCGTAGACGGCATCCCTGCGACTTGATGAAGTCGTGCAGCCTGGCGATGGCGGGACGCTCGCCTGAGTATGGACCGATGTGCATGATCTGAGCGGCTTTTCCCTCGTCGTAGACCTCCAGGCGAGCCAGATCCAGGCCCGGCAGGTCCTTCTTCTTGGCCTTGAGCTCGGCCCTCGCCTGCTCGATGAGATCGGGCGTGACGAAATCGACTTGCGCGATCATGGCGGTCCATTGCCACAGGTCCTTCTTCGTGTCGCCCGCAAAGTGGCCCATGTCGTCGGACCACCAGAGGCCTTCGAGCGGCATGACGACGGAGTCCGGGCCGCCCTTCTCTTGCTTGAGCATGAACTTCATGGTGTAGGAGAGGGAGTAAAGGACCTGGATGGCCTGCTGAAAGACTGGGGCGGTGTTGGGGTCGCCGCGGCCGTCGATCATCAGGAAATTCATCTTCGGCACTTCGACGATCGTGGGTTCCTTGGCCGACGGGAAGTAGAGATGCTTGAGCTGCGCTTTGAGGTCAATCTTGGCCATGATGCTTGTTCCTCCTAAGTTGACGCCGGACGAGCAACCTCGCTTGGGGAGGAGTCCGTCCAAACTGATCGGGCACGCAATATAGTCCCCATTGCCGGACGGGCGTGCAAGCTGCTGCTTTTCTCAAGGCGTAGGGTGGCCAGAGGGCTATCCGTGGGCGTTGGGGGGGGGTACTATACGGTCCGAATCAGGTGAGACCCGTTGGGCTCTTTCTGCGACGGAGGGCTGCACATGCGTATCGCGCGTTACCGGATCGTTGTCCTGCTGATGGTGCTGGTCAGTCCGCTTTGGGCCTCCGCCGCAAAGCAGCCTCCAGCTACGCAGCCGACTCAGGTTGTACAGGCCCTGGTGCAGAGAGTGCTCGCGCTGGCGGAGCCGACGGCCCAGACCCCGGCCAAGACGTTCTCCGCGCGGCTCGTGATCAACAAGGCCGATGGCCTGCCCAAAGGGCTGCCAGGGGCGTCGTTGAACCTGGCCTATCAGGCGCCGGATCGGCTGTTGCTGACGGCCCAGTATGGCGGAGGGACGTACTCCGCATGCCGCAACGGACAGGAGCTGTGGGCGTACATGCCGGCCAAGAGATTTGGGGTGGTGGGTGTGCCGGGTGTGCTGCGGTTCGCCGACGATCCGCAGAGCATGGATGCGACGGTGCTGCCGCCGTTCAGCATACCGCTTTCCATCCGGGCTGAAGTCCTGGCCGCCAGCTTCATGTTACAAGTGGAGGATAGGGGGGAAGAAACGGTCGGCGACGCGCGCTGCCGCGTGCTCGTCGTTTCCGCGCCCAAGGCCGTCGCGGACGCCTTTGGCTTGCCGTCGGCCAAGCTTGAGCTGGTGATGACCTATCAGGATGAGTGGCCGAGGCGATTGCGGTTCACCGACGGCACCCGCGTGACCGTCGAGGTGCAAGTGGAGGGGGCGGCGCTGGCTGAGCCATGGGCGGCCGAGAAGTGGGAACTGAAAGGCGAGCAGGGCGACAAGATTGAGCGCGTGGCCCTGTCGCACCTGACGAAGTTCCTGAAGGTGGCGCAATCCGCGTTGAACAACCGGATTCGCACGCTCGGGCCCGTGAAAGGGGAGCGGAAGCTGATCGCGACGGCAGAGCAGGGGCGACTCGAGGAGTGGGACGGGACGCGGGTGCTGTTCCTGAAGGGCACGCCGGAAGCGATGGGCCGCCAGCACGGCACGCTCCTCCGGCGCGAAGTGCGCGACGTCTCCGAGCGGATGCTCTATGGCGTCGGGGTGGCCAGTTCGTTTGAGAAGAGCTCGTGGTTCATCAGCGAGATTGAGGCTGCGCAGCGGCGGCTGCACCCGTTCGTCTCGGAGCGGCACTTTGCGGAGGTCGACGCGATGGCCGACGCCGCCGGGATTGCCAGGCACGAAATGCGCCTGGCGAATTTCTTCCCGGAGCTTTTCCACTGCAGCGGCTTTTCGATCTTCGGCCAGGCGACCGTCGACGGACGTATGTACCACGGGAGGGTGTTGGACTACCTGAAAGGCGTCGGCCTCGAGCAGAACGCCGTCGTCATGGTGTTTCAGCCGGATGTGGGCCATGCGTGGGTGAACGTCGGGTACGCTGGATTTGTCGGGTCGGTCACGGCCATGAACGAGCAGCACGTCTCGATCGGCGAAATGGGCGGGCGAGGCGAGGGAAACTGGGACGGCAAGCCCATGGCGCAGCTCATGCGCGAGGTCATGGAGAAGGCCAGCACGCTTGAAGAGGCCGTCGAGATCATGCGAAAGGGCCCGCGGACCTGCGAGTATTACTATGTGATCTCCGACGGGAAAACCAAGCGAGCGGTGGGCCTGGAATGCACACCCACCAAGTTTGTGACGGTCTGGCCCGGCGACGAGCACCCTCAGCTACAACAGCCCGTGAAGGATGCCGTCCTGGTGTCCGCGGGGAGCCGGTACGAGAAGCTGGTGGAGCGGGTGAAGGGCATGTACGGAAAGCTCGACGACGCCGGCGCGCGAGCGCTGATGGAACGCCCGGTGTGCATGACGTCGAACATCCAATCCGTGCTCTTTGCCCCGGAGACGCTGGATTTCTGGGTCGCGAACGCCGATTCGAAGAACGTCGCGAGCCACACGCGATACACGCACTACAACCTCGGTGATCTGCTCAAGGCCGAGCCGGCCAAGAAGCCGTGAAGCGGGCCTGTGCGAACGCGGTGGGGCAGTTGTGGGGTCCCACCATGCTCCCGGCGGCAGAATAACGACGAGGAGTTCAGCATGAAGCTCATCGTGACATTAGATCGCGACGAGACGGGCATGATTGTGGCGGAGTGCCCGGCCATCCCCGGTTGCGTATCACAAGGCCGAACCGAAGCCGAGGCTTTGGAGAATGTTCAGGAGGCCATCCGGGCGTGCATCGAGGCGCGCGCAGCCAATGGGATGCCCCTGACCGTTGCGATACGTGAGGTCGAGGTCACGGTCTGATGGCCAAGCTTCCAGTTATGTCCGGGGCGCAGGCCGTCAGGGCGTTCGAGCGAGCGGGGTGGCGGTAGGATCGCCAGCGGGGCAGCCACGTCGTCATGCTGAAGGCGGGGCATCTCGCCTATCCTGGCGTGCGGCGGGGGAAGCGCTCGATGAACTTCTGGCACACACTGGGGGGAACGTATTTCTCGACAACGTCTTCCCACCCGTCGGGGCCGACAAGCCCTTTAACAAAGCTGGAGCTGATCTCCGCATACTCCCTCGGCGGCATGAGGAACACCGTGAGGATGTCCGGGCTGAACTCGGCGTTGATGTGGCGCATGCCGCGCTCGTACTCGTAGTCGTCGCCATTGCGGATGCCACGCAGGATGAACGAGGCCTGCACCTGCTGCGCGTAGCGAACAAGGAAGAGGTTCTCGAAGCTCGTGACCGTGACGTTCTTGAAGGGGCTCAGGGCCTCGCGAAGCATCTCAAGCCGCTGATCGAGGGTGAACATGCATTTCTTGTCGGCGTTGACCCCGATGGCCACGATCAGTTCATCGAACAAGAGGCTGCCCTGGCGGACCATCCAGATGTGGCCGAACGTGATCGGGTCGAAGCTGCCTGCGTAGACTGCGCGTCGCATGATGCCTTTGGCCTTTCGTGAGCCGCGTGCTCTCTTCAGTCGATGTTGTACCCCTGCTTCTGGTATTCGCTGAGACGATAGTAAAGGGTCCTGAGGCTGATGCCCAGTTCCTCGGCGGTGGCGGCGCGATTGCCGGCGTTGCGATCAAGGGCCGCCAGAATGTGCTGTCGCTCGAGGTCATCGAGGGTTGCGGGGGACGAAGGATCGGGCGGCGGTGGTGGCGGTGGTGGCGGCGCCGGCTGGGGCGCTGGCGGCGGAGGCAGACGCCGCCTCGCCCGGTCAATGGCCTGCTCCAGCTCGCCCAGGTGGCAGGGCTTGGTCAGAAACTCGACAACCTCAAGCCGGATGGCCTGTTTGGCGGATTCGAGGTCGCCGAACCCGGTCAGGATGATCACCTGCGTCTGGGGCCAGCGCTGGCGGATGACCCCAAAGCACTCCATGCCTGTCATGCCCGGCAGATTCAGATCCAGCAGAACAATCTGGCTGGGCTGCGCATCCATAGCTCGGATGGCTTCCTCGCCGCTGCGGGCGCAGGAGGCCTCTAGCCCCCACGACGTGATGGCGCGGTGCAGCAGCTCCCGCATACGTGGCTCGTCCTCGACGATCAGCACGCGAGGATCGCACAGGAGGGGACCGGTGCTCATCGGCCGCCTCCCTCGCTGGCGGCCGGCAGCCGCACGACAAACCGACTGCCTTGGCCCACGCCATCGCTGGAGGCGCGGATCTGGCCCCCGTGGGCTTCGACGATTGCATGAGTGATCGACAACCCCAGCCCCGTCCCGGGCTGCGCTGACCCGCGCTTCGCCGTGAAAAAAGGCTCGAAGATGCGTTCGAGAACCTCGGCCGTCATCCCACGCCCGTTGTCAGTGACCGAGAGCTCGACGAAACCGTCGGCTCGCGCCACGCCGATACGCACCTCGCCGCCCTCATCGCGGACGGCCTCGAGCGCGTTCAGGACCAGATTGAGCACGACCTGTTTCATCTCGCCTTCCGACGCCATGACATCGAGGCCGACGCTCGGATCGGCCTGAAGCGTCAGCCGCCGCGAACGGTAATCGCTCAGCGAGCCGATCATCGACACGACATCTGACGCCACCGCCGCCAGCGAGATTCGCCGGCGGTTCTCCTCGCCCGGACGCGCCAGTGATAGAAGCTTGCCGATGATCTGCTTGCAGCGGAACGCCTCGTCGCAGATGACGCGCATCGCCTTCTCAACGTCTCCGGCCGTCGGTACGCCGCCCTTCCGCTGCAATTCCTGGAGCGACAACTCCGCATGGCCGGCGATGATCCCGATCGGATTGCTGATTTCGTGTGCAACGCCGGCGGCGAGGAAGCCGACGCTCGCCAGACGCTCAGACCGGACGAGTTCCTTGCTCTTGGCGGCGACTTTGAGCTCGAGCTGCCGGTAGAGTCCGTCCAGCTCTGTGGCCATCCGGTTGAAATCCTCAGCCAAAGCACCGAACTCCGCGTGCCCTTCCGGTGCCACGCGGTCGCTGAACCGGCCCGCGGCGATGGTACGCACGGCGTGTCCCAGCCGGCTCAGGGGGTTCATCACGCTACGGTACTGCCAGATCCCCACGACGATCACGCCGACCATGACGCCGGCGCACAGCACGCTCATGACGATCATGGTGGTCCGGCGCTTGCTATCCCCGGCGATCTGCTTTTCCTGGATGGTTCGGCGGAGGTTGCCCGCGAGGTTGGCCACCTGGATAAGCGCACGATTCAGGGGATCAACGGCGGCCACGGCATCGTGGGCGGGGTGATCGATGATCGCCAGCCGCACGCGGTTGCTGGCCTCCACCAGGTCCGCTCGCACAGCCAGACGCAGACGCGACTTGTCATCAGGAGATTCCGCCGGGGCGGTTGCTGGCCCCCCAGGCCAGAACAGGTCGAACTTGCCCAAGGCCAGTTGGATCTCCTCCATCGCCCGCTGGTCTTCCGGCCGCGAGAGACTGAGCAGAGTTCTGGCGGTGGCGGCGTGCGAGCTGATCTCGTACGCCTGCCGAAGCTCTTCATAGCCGCTGATGGCTGAGTAGAACTCCTGCCGCAACCCGTTGAGGCCCCAGAGCGAGGCGGCGCTGATGAGCAGGAGGCCGACGATGGTGGCGGCGATCTCATACGCCATGGTTCGCCGGAGCGTCATGGGGGCATTTTCGGATGGTGGGGGG
>Ga0315286_10002964_pt1 | contig 15919 bp, 15 predicted proteins | sample YL17G10_0_MG_FD_205038 | JGI IMG/M metagenome (GOLD analysis project Ga0315286, IMG submission 205038) | Sediment microbial communities from Yellowstone Lake, YNP, Wyoming, USA - YL17G10_0 | ecosystem: Environmental > Aquatic > Freshwater > Lake > Sediment | place: USA: Wyoming | collected...
TTGGAACTTCCGCGAGGATGATTCCGATTATTACACCCAACCCGGAAAGCTTTTCCGCTTGATGAACAAGGCACAGCAGCAGGTCTTGTTCGAGAATACTGCCCGGGCTATGGGCGATGCCCCCGAATTCATCAAGATCCGCCACATCGGGAACTGCCTGAAAGCCGATCCGGCTTATGGCAGGGGTGTGGCAGCCGCGCTCGGTGTCCCGCTTGAGAAGGTCAAGTAACCCCCAATAAACATCCGCTAGCCAAAAAAACAGCACTCACCATTCAACATGGTGGGTGCTGTTTTTTTTGATATTACCAGCAAAGATGATCACGGCGCCAGGGAGAACGCTGTTGTTCTGTTCGAAATCACTCTCGCGTAGCAAGCGATCCACCCGGATACAAGAGCATCACCATATTCCCGGGAACAGGCGAAAACGAACCTGCTTTGCATAGTCGCCGAAGCCTTCCAATTCCTCTTGAAGGAACCGGTCTTCCATGGCAGTGCGAATGATACAAAGCCCGATGGTAAACAGGGTTGGCAAATATGCCAAGGTGGAATCAAGAAAAAGGGGGGTTCCCAGATAGACCAACAGCGCCCCGGCGTAACCAGGATGCCGTATCCAGCGGTAGGGGCCACTCGATACAACCTGCTGTCCACGATCGGTTTGCAAGCGGACCATGCCTGAGAAGAAACGGTTTTCGATCAAGGCATAGGATGACAGGGTATATCCGCCCACGATCAACACCAGCGCGATGATTTTCACCGGCAGGCTGAAGCTGGGCGACCAATCCAGTAGCTCATCCAGGCCGGCAACCAGCAATACCAGGATCCCAGCCATCCCCATTAAAGGGGCTAATTGCTTATCCCAGGCTTGGGCATTCTCATGCTGCATGTAGCGGGCTCGTTCGGCGATCAGGTCAGGGTGCCGCCGGGCAACAAATAACCGGCTGACCACGAAACTTAGAACAGAAAGGAGACTATATGCCCAGGCTTCCCACCAATTCCAGCGCCAGGAGACCAACAGCGGCAGGAATGGGATGAGCACAATAAAGAACAGTATTTGGATGATCACACGCGGGGTGATTAACTTCTTTTGATTATCCATTTTTCTCCTTGTCAACGCAACAATTCGAACCCTTTGGCTAGAAAAACAGGAAGTAGCGCGGGACTCGTTCCATGTAAGCACGATAGGACTCGCCATATCGCTTCAAGCAAACCTGCTCTTCTGCCAGGATACCAAAATGCTGGGACAATTTCGATAGAAGCAATGCGAGCAGGGCTGGCCATGAACCGATCGTCATACAGACCCCCAGAAAAATGATGAATAGCGAGAAGATCTGGGGGTGTCGGGATTTCTTGTAAATCCCCCTGGTTACTGGCTGATCGGGTGGAGTATTCCTGAAGTTCAACATGGCGACCACGAGACCGATGATGCCAAAAATATATAGCACCAATCCCGCGATGAATAAATAGCGATTTACTTTCAAGGGAGTGAGGACGATCAAGGCCAGGCAGACCAGGGAAAATACCTTGCCAACAATGGTGAAGAGCCTCTGCTTTTTATCCCAACCGGACCTGTCAAATAACCGGGATACAACATCTTTTGGAAAGACCAACAGCAGGGATCCCTGGATCAGGAACTCAAAAATCAGCAAAATCCATCCATTGAGCCATCCGATTTCAAGATGAGGAAATAATTCCATGGTTCACCTCCTGATCTGCCATTTCTTGACCCACTCCGGGGTGATGCGTGCCAGACGCGCCTTCTTCAAATTCTCCTGCATGATCCACTGGATATCTTTGTTCGTCGCGGCCAGCCACTTTTCCATGAACAGTTTTCCTTCCTCGGGTAGGGCAGCGACGGCAACGCTCCAGCAATATCCCAGTCCTTTCCGCAATACCAGGATATCTTCACGTGGATGGATCTCTGATCCTTGCAGAGTGGCTGTGATCCTATCCAGGATCTGTAGAACAGCCCTGGCGTGCCTGGCCTCTCCAAGCAGCCTTGGCTCACATAGAGCAGCCGCGGCTGCACGTTGCTCGAGCGGTGTTCCCGTGCTCCATTCCTGCATCCCCGCAACCAGCGCATCCATATTTTTATCTCCCCATCTCTGAAGCGCCATTGCCACCGCTTCACGCATCCGCCAGCGTGGATCGGAGGCATGGGTTCGCAGGGTCTTCAATAAGCTGGCATCCCCTTCCGCCAGCAATCGTCCCAGGCCTACAACTCCGCAGAAGGCAAGGAATTCATAAGGCGAATTTACCGGGGCTTGATCGTGGGTGTAGGCCGAATAGCGCTCAAAGAGTTCGCGCTGCCCTTCATCCGCGACAACCTGCGCCAGTTCGAGGTTGCCGCGTGGACCGGGTAAGCCAGATTCTTTCAGCAAATAGGCATCCCAACTGTCGAGCGTCCGAAGTATTGCTCGGTATTCGTCTACTTTTGACATAGTTAACCTCGGTTTCTCTTGTTCCCAAATGTAATAAGCCGAGCTAATTATTTGATCGTCGCTGTACTCGAAACTGCAACCCTGCCTTTTTCTGTCAAGAACCAATGTTTACCCATGACCTGGCAGGTGTTGTTGACAGGACAATCCGGGCAGCCTTTTTGCGGTTCATCGCAGTTCGTGCTAATTTCCTGAAGATACCCTTTATGGGTGAGTTCCTGTGCCATTCGAAGAACCATATCCGGGGAGATATCCATCGTACGGGCAATCTCCGACAGGCTTTGTACATCTCCGGCCCGGATCGTTTCTAGAAATCGGTGCAGCATTTTTAGAATAGCCTCCCGACCTGGTACACAGCCACAGCCAATCCGAGGCTCAAAGCCAATTGGATACCCACGCTGGTCGCGGTCCATTTCCAGGACTTGGTTTCCTGTTGGATGGCAGCCACTGTTCCGACACAGGGGATAAAAAGGATCTGGAATACCAGGAATGCCAGCATGGCGGGCGGCGTTATCACGGTTTTCATTACATCCAGGCTACCGTAAAGAACGGACAGGGTCGCGACCGTGTTTTCTTTGGCGACAAAACTGGTCAACAGCGCCACGAGCAGCGGCCAGGGCAGCCCCATCCAGCTTCCGATTGGTTCCATCGTTTTTCCGGCCATCCCGAGATAACTGGTCATTACGTCCCCGGTCGGGAAGTAGGAGAGCGCCCAGACGATCAATGTAGCGACCAAAATGGTCGTACCGGCCTTTTTCAAAAATCCCAGGATGTTATCACGCACATAAATGCCAATGGTTCTGAAGTTGGGAAGATGATAAAGCGGCAACTCCATGATAAAAGGGACATGCTCGTTTTTGAAGAAAAAGTGGTGCAGAACCAGCCCCAATCCTGCCAGGATCAATAAACTGAAGCCCACCAGTCCCCATGCGATCCAGAACGCGCCCGCGCCGAGAAAAACTGACGCCAGGATCGTGATGACCGCCATGCGCGCCGTACAGGGCACCAGCGGGATCAGCAAGGTGGTCAACAAGCGCGCCCGGCGCGACTCGATGATGCGCGTCCCCAGTATGGCCGGGACATTACAACCGAAGCCCAGGAGGATCGGCATGAAACTCTTCCCATGCAGGCCCATCATGTGCATCCAGCGGTCCGAAAGATAGGCTGCTCTTGCCATATAACCGGTATCTTCCATGAAACCCAGGATGGCGAAGAAAATGACCATGATCGGCAGGAAAGTCAGTACCATCCCGATGCCTCCCAGGATCCCGCCGGCAGAGAATTCGACCAGCCATCGGGGCCCCTGGGCCCAGCCTGTACGCAAAATCTGGGCCAGTTCGTTGATCAGCGAACTCAGCCAAGACTGGATTGGAGTTCCAATTCGATAGGTAAGCCAAAACACCCCACCCAGGATGGCGACCAGGGTCAAGGTGCCCCACAAGGGATGGGTCAGGACCCTGTCCAGGCGGGAGGTCAGCCCGACGCGCGTCACTTTTGGCTCAACGACCGCGGCCCGGATGACGCGTGCCACCCACTCAAAGCGGGCGCCGGCAATGTCCAGGATGGCGTCTTCGTGCTGATATAGCAACGTATGTACGTTTTCCCTCGCTTCGGGAGGCATGGCGGATTTTATCAACCCGGTCAGCTCTTCGTCCCCTTCCAGCAACTTGAGCGCCACCCATTCCTCAGGATAAGACGGCAGCACATAGGAACCGATCAACTCTCTGAGCTGATCCAATACCGCTTTGTGGGCAGGCAGGATTAAAGGTTTTTTCGGTTGATAAGGGATTTCGTGATTAGACATCCGCAGGATGGCTTCTTTGAGTTCCACAAGGCCGCCCCCTTTGGAGGCGACCATGGGCATGACCGGAACGCCCAAGGCTGCTTCCAGCACCTTGGGTTCAACTTCAATACCCTCCTGCTCGGCCACATCGGTCATATTGAGGGCCACGACGATCGGCACTGGCAGCAGGAGAAGCTCTGCAACCAGGTAAAGGCTGCGTTCCAACGTGGCCGCATTGACCACAGCGACGATCAAGTCCGGGTGTTCCTTGATAATGTAATCACGTGCCAGGCGTTCCTCTTCGGAACTGGCAGTCAGGCTGTAAGTCCCGGGAAGATCGACAATCGAGAATTCAGCGCCTTTGAATTTGAACGTACCGACTTTGCACTCGATGGTCTTGCCGGTCCAGTTGCCGACGTGCTGGTTCAGCCCGGTGAGCAAATTGAAGATGGAGGATTTGCCTACATTAGGCTGGCCTGTCAGGGCAATCGAGATGGTATTCGGATTGGTTTTTACTGCTTCAGCCGCTTTATCTTTTACAGCAAGCGACACAAATATGTGGGCAGCTTCCCCCCGGCCCACTGCCACTCGCGAACCGCGCAAGGAAACAAGCAGAGGACCATGGTCGCTGGCTCTAATTACAGTAATATCAGCTCCCGGCGTAAAACCCATGGCAGCCAGGCGGGATAGAACTGAGCGGCCGCCTTCCAACCGCTTGATGACCGCCTTCCTGCCGGGCTGTAATTCCATAAGCTGCATATGTTCATTCTGCTTCGCCGCGGGCATCAGGCGGCTCTTTCTACAAAAACATATTTGGCAGTCGGGAAGCCCAGCGCCACCGTATGTTTTCCCAGTTGCAGGCTCAGCGTCTGGTTAAAAGATAATACCTCGGTTACTTTGGCTAAAGCTCCGGGAACGATGCCATTCGTTTCAAGGAACTCCAGCAACTCGTGGTTTTCTTCTGCCGTTTCGTGAATGCGCCGGATGATGACTTTTTGGCCTGGAAGCACGCCGGTCAGCGGAAGCCAGTCTGCCGCGATATGTTCATAGCCTGGGAGCGGGTTGCCATGCGGACAGAGTTGGGGATCATCCAGGTTGGTGCGCATCTGGACCTCGATCTCGTTCGAGATGGTATGCTCAATCTGGTGGGCCTCGTTATGGATGTGGGACCAGGATACCTTTAACATGCGCGCCAGCATCCACTCGGTCAGCATGTGGCGGCGGATGACGGAGCTGGCTGCCTCGCAGCCTCTGTCGGTCAGGCGTATGTTTTTACCCTGCTGTGTGGCAATCCAGCCATCCCGTTCCATGCGTTTGAGCGTCACTGTCACGGTGGGCGGCGCCACTTCCAGGGATTTGGCGAGGCGGGCTGCGATCACTTCGCCTTCATCGCGCTCCATCACGTACATCACCGCCAGATAATCTTCTATCGTGGGGGTGGGGCGGCTGTCTGTTTGGTTTTTTGTGGATTGTGCCATTTTCACCTTGACACCCAAAAAGCTGGTGTGGTATATTGACAACGATAATTAGTATATGCTAATAAATATTATTGTTCGTTGCTAAATAATTTTAGCACATCTTGTACCGCTGTCAAGAACACAAGCGTATACGACAGGTGATGGAAGTGAGGGTGGGATGAAAATAGACAACGAGAGGCTTCTCGTAATGGGGGCCGGCGTGAACGGCTCGATCTGCGCTGTGGGACTCCATAACGCCGGAGTTGATGTGACGCTCCTCGCCCGAGGCAAGCGCTATGAAGAGATCCGGGATGGCGGGATCGTGATCGAGGATCCGTTCAAGAATACCCGCACGATTACAAAGGTTCCGGTCATCGACCATCTCGACCCGGAAGATTGCTACGATTTCGTTCTGGTAATCGTCCGGAAGAATCAGGTGCCTGATCTCTTACCAGTACTGGCAGAGAACCGCTCCCCGAATATCGTCTTCATGGTCAACAACCCATCCGGCCCGGATGAATTTACAAAAGTTCTCGGCACGGAGCGGGTGATGCTGGGCTTCGTGTTCGGGGCGGGAAAGCGGGATGGCAGCCTGATCCACGCCTTCAATGCCTCACGTAGTCCAAAAGATGGCACACCCTTCGGCGAGCTCGATGGGAAGATCACCCCGCGACTCACCCGCCTGGTAGATATTCTCAATCACGCTGGCCTCTTTGCAAAGGTTTCCACAGAAATGATCGATTACCTAACCACGCATGCTGCTTTTGTCGCTCCCCTTGCCAAACTGCTGATCCGGCATGGTTGCAACAATTACGCCATGGCGCGTGCCACTGCTGATCTCAGGTTGCTTGTAGATGCGTGGCGCGAAACATTCGTGGTGCTGCGCGCTCACGGCGTCAGGATCATTCCTCCCAGGATGGCGACCATGGTTGGGGCCACTCCCAAATTCATCCTGGTCATTGCAATGCGCCTACTGCTTGCCACCCGCTATGCCGAGGTGGGCGCTGCCTGGCACTGTTCCCAGGCTCCCGATGAAATGCACCAGCTAGGCATTGAACTGATGGCACTGGTTGAAAAGTCGGGTCTTCCTGCGCCGGCACTTCAAAAACTATTTGCACCCGGTTGATGAGTGCGATAAGGAAAGGAGAAATGATGAGCAACCAACGAATGTCGCCTGAGATCAAACGCAAGATACTCTCCTGGATACGTGGAACGTTCAGTGGTATGTTGTTGTTCGGGGTAGCCATCCTGCTTGCGGGTGGGCGATGGGACTGGTGGTGGGGCTGGATTTACATCGGCCTGCTGACCACCGCCATGGCAGTTCACGTTGTGGTACTCGTGCCCATCAATCCCGCCCTCCTGGCAGACCGCTCAGAGGGAATGCGCCAGGTGGGAGCCAAATCCTGGGATCGTCCCATCGTTATGTCCATGAGCTTTTTCTTGATTGGTAGCATGATCGTCAGCGCGTTGGACGTGCGCTGGGGCTGGTCCAGCGCGCTATCGCTGTCCGTTCACCTGGGTGGAGTGGCACTGTACATCCTGGGGTGGGTGATATTCTTGTGGGCGATGGCTTGCAATCCGTTCTTTTCTGAGAGTGTGCGCATCCAGCCAGGACATCAAGTGGCGGCGAGTGGCCCTTATCGTCTGGTACGCCATCCCGGCTATGCGGGCGCCTGTCTCCAGTTCATCTCCACGCCGCTGCTGCTTGGCTCCTGGTGGGCGTTGATCCCGGCTGTGCTGGCAATTGCCGGATATGTGCTCCGTACTGCATTGGAGGATCGAACGCTAAAAGATGAACTCCCGGGCTATTTGGAGTACGCTCGACAGGTGCGTTGCCGGCTATTTCCAGGCATCTGGTGACTTTCCAGTCTCAGTCTACCCTCTCGCCTTTGTATTATCCGTATATAAGGTATCCCCTTCACCGAATTATATTAAGCTAATATAGTGTAGACTTTATAAATATGCTAAGAAATAAAAGCCGTAATATATTCTTCGTAATCCTTATTTCCACATTATTTTGTGGATGTTGCATTACAGTTGCATCACCTATCAATCCCTTACCTCTTATCATTAACATATTCGATCCAGGCGAACTAAGCCGAGTGTATAAATTTGAAGTACCATCTCATAGCACTGATCAACAAATTGCAAGCATGCTTACCAGGAGATTCTTGGATGGCTCCCGAATTGGCACACTCGGTTGGTATGATTGGATCGGCGCCTATAGAATAGATAATATTCAAGTGTCTGATGATGGAGATGTTGATAAAACAGTTGTAATCGATGTTGATGTCCGGCCTGTTTTTCATGATAGCTGGGAAATGATAAATTACAGCAGTGATTTACCAAATGGCTGGATCCATATCTGGTGGTTTACAACATTAATAGATAAAGGATTTTATTATGAACTAAAAGGCTGGTACTCAGGAGGATAATCGATGAACCATGTTGGCATGAAAATGGGTCTTGTATTTCAAGGAATATCGATTCTTCTACCCGCCAACTCATGCATTGAGCATTAGGTTTGAAATAATACCTCATAAGTATAAGCAATCCGACGCATTGATTCCGCACCATTTTAGGGGCACATTTATGGTCGATATGCTCCATTTATTCCATAAAACACGCCTTAGTCCAGGGCGTATTTTTTTTTAATCAAGATTAAGGGGGTAGCTAGCCAAGATAAATTGTGAAGGGGCCTAAGGGTGCCCGATAGCCAAGGATTACGATGAGCAGTCGAGGCTTTTTTTGGATTCTTTTATGCAGAAGGAATATGTGGGTCTATGCATTAGTGATCGAGTGATCGGGATGCAAGCCGGGATATTTCCAGGAGGCTGAGTCACAATGAGACCGATGGCGCAAAAGGCACATGCCGCAATGGTTGACAATTATATCCAAGTAGAATAGAATTAACTTTAGTTATTAGAAAATAGAGTTAATTATATGCAAAACAAGTCAACTAAAAAAGCTACCCGGATTTTCTCGCACCAGAATAACTTTCTGAGCACCGCCGATGCGATCCGTCTCGGGATTCAGCCCCGCACCCTGTACCAGATGCGGGATGCTGGCCTGCTCGTCCAGGAAAGCCGAGGGCTTTACCGGCTCGCAGACGCTCCCATGTGGAGCAACCCGGACCTTGTGCTGGTCGCGTTGCGAATTCCTAAAGGGGTGATATGCCTGATTTCCTCATTGAACTTCCATGGTCTGACCACACAAATTCCCCGTTGGGTGGATGTGGCCATTCCAAAGCATTCTGAAAAGCCGCGGCTCCATTATCCTCCCACCCGTTATATCTGGCTTTCACCCAAGAGTTTCTCGGAGGGTGTTGAACAACACAACCTGGATGGTGGTGTACAGATTCATGTTTATTCGATTGCCAAAACCATAACGGATTGTTTCAAATTTCGCAACAGGATTGGGATGGATGTCGCGCTTGAAGCCCTGCGTGAAAGCCTGCGAAGCAAGCGCTGTTCAGTGAGCGAAATTCTATCCTATGCACGCATCAACCGGGTTGAAACGGTGATGAGGCCTTACATGGAGGCACTGGCATGAGCAACGATGAAATCAAGAACCTGGCAGCATCTGTTCACCAAAAGCTACTGAACAAAGCACATGAAACAAACCGCCCCTTCAATGAATTATTGCAATATTATGCCATTGAGCGGTTTCTATACCGGTTATCCCGTTCGCCCTTTGTAAAAAAGTTCGTGCTCAAAGGTGCGCTGCTGCTCAACGTGTGGGGCATATCTGGCTATCGACCAACCCGCGATATCGATTTTCTCGGAAACACACCAGACTCCTTAGAGAAAATTGTGTCGATATTCCAACAAATATGTGCTATTGATGTTGGTTTAGACGGAATGAAATTTGATGTTGAAAGTATTCAAGGGGAACACATCAATGAGGATGCCGACTACGAGGGGGTACGCGTGACTTTTTCCGGTTCTCTGGGCAAAGCACGTGTTCCCATGCAGATTGAAATTGGCTTTGCTGATATCGTCACCCCTGGTCCGGTGAGTATGGATTACCCAGTCCTGCTTGATTTTCCAGCGCCAAATTTGAATTGTTATCCCCATGAAACTTTGATCGCCGAGAAGCTCCAAGCGATGGTGTCGTTGGGTGAGATCAACAGCCGGATGAAAGATTTCTACGATATATGTATCCTGGCTTTGCAGCTTGATTTTGACGGAGAAGTTCTACAACGCGCAATCGAGAAAACTTTCGAGCAGCGTGGAACAAGCCTTCCTGAGGAAATTCCGGTTGCCTTGACAGACGATTTTGCCAGGCAGAAAACATCAACTTGGGATGCATTTATCAAGCGAACCGGCTTACAGCAACCCGACCGCGATTTTCTGCAAGTGGTTCGCCTTTTGCAGAAATTTCTAATGCCACTCCTACATGCAAGTGTAACCAGGCAAAACTTCAGAGTGGTTTGGAAAAAGGGAAAATGGGTGGATCAGTGAATGCAATTTGCTTCAGAATGTGATGATTACCCCCTCAAAAACCAATACATTATTGATATGTATCAGAATCTATAACCACCTGGTGTGCCTCAACTTTTAATTACCGTTGAACTAAACAGGGATTTTTTGGAACAAGATACTAATTAAAGAGATTATGTAACACAGAGTAATAATCACAAAGGCTGACAACATTCTATATTGGGTTTGACTTTATTATATAATGTGACCTTCCACGAATCGAGGATTATGATTTTGCCAGCTCAATAGCCATGGCGATGGCTCCCAATACCCCCGATCTGTTCCCAAGGGAAGGTGGGACGATATATTCATCGATTGTCTTCAACACCATTGGCGATTGAATGTATCCGTTTAAGTCTTGTAGCACCTTTTGGCGCACATGCTCATGCAAACCGGCATGTTGGGAAACGCCACCACCCAACACGATCCGCTTGGGGGAGTAAGCATAGATAAAGTTTATCAATGCTAGGGCAAGGTATTCCACTTCAAACTTCCATGCCGGATGGGAATCTGGCAGATCGACCGCATGATGACCCCAGCGCTCATGCATCGAAGTAGCTGATGCAAGTCCTTCCAGGCAGTCGCCATGATATGGACAGATGCCTGGGAATGGGTCTCTTTTTTTGTCGTGAGGAATGGCAATGTGGCCGGCTTCGGTGTGTACCAGCCCGTGCAACGGCAGGCCGTTTGCCAGCACCCCAACGCCTATCCCGGCACCCACGGTCATATAGACAAAAGGGTCGAGTGATTTGTTTCCCGCCGTCCAGTATTGCTCGCCGAACGCAGCGGCGTTTACGTCTGTATCAAAAGCGGTTGGCAGATCGAGCGCCCGCGCGATGCAGCCGCGTAAATCCACAGAATTCCACTCGGCTTTTGGAGTGGTTGTGATGTAACCATATGTTGGTGAGCCGGGGTCAAGATCTATCGGACCAAAGGAAGCGATTCCTATTGCCGCCAGTTCACCCTGCTGTTTATATGGGGCGAAAAATGAGATCACCTCCCGAATGGTTGCGTCAGGTTGGGTGGTTGGGAAACGTCTCTCTTCGACCACTTGGTTCGGACCGGCCGCGACCATGCAAACGAATTTGGTGCCGCCGGCTTCGATGCCACCATACAATTGCTTCATCGCACCCTTCATCGTTGTCTGAAAAACTCCCTTTCGGTTGTTAATATCTGGGCTTTTATATTTTGGAAGATTTGCAGCCCTTTTATAGTTCGCGCGGCGGCAAGCCCTTCCCTCAGCCAAGTTGAAGATCTTATACCCGCTGCAGAGGAGTGTCTGCTTCCAGGAATTATTCCCGGGCAGAAGTGACCAGCGGCAGGATCTAGGGCGGTTTCCTTCAAGATACTATTTCCTTTTATAATAGTGGGGATAGTCGCTGCTAAGCAGATAGAGTGGCGGTACGTCTTCTTCGATTGCCGGGAAGCGGCCGGTTGCCTCGAAAAAACGGTTGTCACCCTGATCGTCGTTGACCTGGGATACCTCGCCCACCAGGGTGCGACCCTTGCTCCAAAACTTGTGGTAACAGCCCTGTTCAAGGGATATGCTTTCACCTGGGGTAAGCCGGACCGTATCGCCAGCCTTAAGCGTGCGCCTAAGACCGTCCACAGATACATGCACCTCGTTTTTCTCGTCTAATTTCTCGTCATTGGTGGAATTGTAGAGTTGGATGAGTAAATCCCCCCCACCCCGGTTGATGATATCTTCCATTTTACTCCAGTGGAAATGGTATGGAGTAACCTGGCCGTCTCCAACGATCATGATTTTCTCTGCATAGAGTTTCCCTTTCAAGGTTTTCCCGGGTTGGGGATTGCCGTTTCGAATGGTGAACAGGATCAAGCCAAAGGCATTGAAATCACCTCTGCCGAAATCGGTAATATCCCAGCCGAGTTTATTATCTACGATTTCGCTGACCTCACTTCCCTTCTTTGCCCAGGTGTCGGGAGACCAATAAGCGAAAGGGGGCAGGTAAAAACCACGGCTGTGAATAAATTCGTCCGCAGCAAGCATGCTGGCATTAATTTCTGAACGCTTCATAGGGATATCCATCCATCAAAAAGCATAAGGGTTGGTAACCACACTCTAACCGCAGTTCCTCAGAAATCATTCTTTCCCGGCTTCCATGTGTAAGCAAATTCCAGAGGCAGGTTTCAATATCAAAACGCGGGTCGATCTTGAATAAAAGAAATATTACCCGGGCGTGAATTCGCTCTCCTGCGATCAGGCTTCGCCAGCGGAATTGTTTTCAAGGGATTTAGGGATCACGCCCAACTTATGAACTGTTTCTGCACCGACCATCAAACTGACGATCTTATCGGTCGTGGTTTGCGCAGCCACCTGTTCACCGACTTTCTTGCCTCGACGCAGGATGACGATCCGGTCGGCAACTGCAAAAACATCCTGCATGTTGTGGCTGATGATAATGACCGGTACACCCTGGCCTGCCAGGGTCCGCACCAGGTTCAGTACTTTACGCTGTTCTGAGACGCCCAGGGCGGCAGTCGGTTCGTCCATGATCATCACCTTGGCATTCCAATAGATTGAGCGTGCGATCGCCACCGACTGGCGCTGACCGCCTGAAAGATTGCGCACCTGTTGCGTCAGGGAAGGTATTTCAATATCCAATCTTTTCAAGGCTTTGGTGGATTCAGCCATCATGGTCCGGCGGTCTACGATTTGGGTGATACCGCCAAAAAGCCAGCCAAGCACCCCGCCACAGGCCAGGCCAAGTACCAACCCGAGCAACAGACCGGGGATTTTATAGAACTGCAAGCCTGTCCATGCCATCAAAGCACCGGTAGGTAAAGCGAAAATAACGCTGAAAAGGAGCAGGCTTTGTTTTTCAGAGATAAAGCGTTTCTTGATTTCACGGCCCAGGAATATGTTCGAGCCAACATCAAGGTTTTCAGCCAGGGCTAAGTCCTGGTAGATGGTTTCGATCCCCAGGTCGCGGGCATTGCGTGGATCGTTGAAGCTGACCTTCCTACCATCAAAAAAGATTTCACCACCATCAGGCTGGTAAACACCGGAGATCATCTTAATAAAGGTGGATTTGCCAGCCCCGTTGTCCCCCACCAGGCCAATCACTTCACCCGGATTCACATCAAAACTCACGTTATCGACTGCAACCAATCCACCGAAATGTTTAGTAAGGTTGACTGCGCGCAATATAGGTTCCATTCTGACCTGCCTTTCGTTATCTTCAGCTATGCTCCATCTTCCTGCCCAATTGGTCGACGATCACGGCGATGATCACCACGACACCCACAGTGACATATTGCCAGTAGGGTTGCTGGCCAAGTACGACCAGTCCATATTGAATTGTGGCAATGATCAATGCGCCTATCACGGTGCCGATGACCCGTCCTTCACCGCCGAACATGCTTGTCCCTCCGATTACGACCGCAGCAATGGCAAAAAGCAGGGTCGGTTCACCCGCGTTGGATGCCCCGCTGGTAAAACGTGAAGTCCAGATCACTCCAGCAATGCCTGCCAGGATGGCTGCCAGGGTAGAAGCGCGCGTGAGCGTGCTTGCCACCGGAATGCCGGAACGGATGGATGCCTGGATGTTGCCGCCGATGGCATAGATATGCTGGCCAAACTGGGTCTTCGACTGGTTGAACCAGATCAGGATCGTTACGAGCAGCGTAATGGCGACAATGTTGGGAACGAGCGGGATTATTTTCTGCAAATCCGACTGAACCGCTTCAGCGGGTAGTTTGAACCAGGTAATTCCATGACTGGGCCAGTAATACAACAGGCTGCCGTTTCCGATCTTTCCAAGATAATTGGGTAGGTCGGAGATGGCCTGGCCTCGCGAAATAAGCAGAGCCGCGCCATACAACACATAGCCCATGCCGAGGGTGCTGATGAAAGGTGGGACTTTGATCTTGGCAACCAGCTTTCCATTAACCCAGCCCGGGATGATGGTGAGCAGAATACCGCCTGAAAATCCGGCTGCGATGGTCAGGACGGGAGGCAGGCCAGCCGCATACATCGCCCGCATGATGAATGCTGAGATCACTGCTGCAAAACCCAGTGTATAGTGAACAGACAGGTCAACGCCTCCATTTCCGCTGATGATAATGATCGTTTCGGCTAATCCGATCAAGAGTATCTGGGTTGCATAAACCAGGATCCCTTGCACGCTGCGAACATTTAGGAAGTTCACGTCATTGGTTGTCTTGGAAATGATGGCAAAAACAATTATCATCATGATCAGGAAAAACCACGGCCATATCTGACGAATGATACTTAACTTTTCAGCACGGGTTTTCTTCGAAACAGGGGGGGTCAATTGTTTATCCAAATTCATATGGTTCTCCAGGAAATATATGATTCTTGAAGGGTTGCCAGATTTCAGTACCGGCAGGAACGATTACGAATGTTGGATCGTACTCCAATATAAGGACAATATATTATATCGGTGAAAAAAAGGAAAAAGGAATTTAATTGCAGGCTGAAATGATTCGTTCCGGGAATTGAGCATAACGAAAATGAAACTGATGGATATGGATCGATCCAGGGGGGCATGACACCCCCCCCGGATCGAATGCAAAAGGTTTATTTGTAGAAGAATATTGAGATGTTGGGGTCAGCCATGTTGTCGCGGGTGATGACGGCATACCCGGTGGGGATGTGCTTGGGGATGCTTGTCACGCCGTTCATATAAGCCATGGCCATTTCGACCGCGAAGAATCCCATGTCTCCGGGTTTCTGGGCGATGACCAGGTCCACGGTGCCGTCGGTAAGCATATTGATGGCATCGCTGGTGGCATCGAAGGCAACTACCTTGACGATGCCGCTAAGTCCCTTATTCTTCACCACAGTACCGGCTCCCTGGGCGCTGAACACATTCGTCCCAAAGATGCCACCCAGATCGGGGGTCGACTGCAGCATGGCTTCCACCTGGGCCTGGGCCTTGGTGGCATCATCATCATTGTAGTCCACACCCACCAGGGTCACGTTGGGATACTCAGCTGCCAGAACATCCTTGCAGCCTGCTTCGCGGGCATCGGTGGAGCTGATGCCGACCTTGACGTTCTGGATATAGACCTTGCCAGTTCCGCCAAGTGCATCAGCCAGGGCACGGCAGGCGATCTGCCCGCCCAGGAAGTTATCGGAAGCGATGAAGGACAGCGGGAATTTCACTTCGCCATTGAGATAATCGCCATCGCCGATGTAAGTGTCAACGGTGAGCAGGGGCAGGCCAGAGTCATAAGCTGCCTGCAGGGGGGCGATCATGGCGTTCTTGTCAACCGGTGCCAGGAAGAGGAAATCCAGGTCGCCGCGGGAAACCATGGCGTCCAGCATGGGGGTCTGGTCGGTCACGTTCCATGCTTGCGGGATCTGGGTGATCAACTCCGCGCCAAAGGCATCTGCAGCCACTTGAGCACCGCGCTGCATGGTGGTGTAGAAGGGATCCTGAACCCCAGCCAGGAAACCAATTTTCAGGCCAGCGGTCTTGCGCGTGACATTGCCATCGAAAGGCGCATAGAAGAACTGTGAGACGTTGGGGTCAGCCATGTTGTCGCGGGTGATGACGGCATACCCGGTGGGGATGTGCTTGGGGATGCTTGTCACGCCATTTAAGTAGGCAACAGCCATCAAGACAGCCAGATAACCCATATCAGAAGGTTTCTGGGCGATGACCAGGTCCACGGTGCCGTCGGTAAGCATATTGATGGCATCGCTGGTGGCATCGAAGGCAACTACCTTGACGATGCCGCTAAGTCCCTTATTCTTCACCACAGTACCGGCTC
>Ga0315286_10002965_pt1 | contig 15917 bp, 9 predicted proteins | sample YL17G10_0_MG_FD_205038 | JGI IMG/M metagenome (GOLD analysis project Ga0315286, IMG submission 205038) | Sediment microbial communities from Yellowstone Lake, YNP, Wyoming, USA - YL17G10_0 | ecosystem: Environmental > Aquatic > Freshwater > Lake > Sediment | place: USA: Wyoming | collected...
AGTGCCGATCACAGAACGGTTGTGCGTGCCTGCCGCGACGGTGGTGATCCACGGGCTCGGATGCGCGACGGTGCCGACGGCGTCACCGTTGTTGCCGGCAGAGGCCGCCACGAATATGCCGGCGTCTGCCGCGTACAGGAACGCGATCTCGACCGGGTCGCGGAAGTCCGTCGTCGTTCCGGCAACCGAGTAGTTGATCACGTCGACGCCGTCCTCGACGGCCTGGTCGATCCCCGCAACCAGGTCCGACGTGAAGCCGTAGGCCCCGGAGCCGTCTTCGTCCGCCCACAGGACCTTGTAAGACGCAATCCTCGCGCCGGGCGCCATGCCGCTCACGCGGCCATAAATTGCCGCGGGCCCCCCAACTTTGGTGCGGTAATTGCCTGCGGCCGTGGCCGCGGTGTGCGTGCCGTGACCGTCGTAGTCGCGCGGGGAATTGAATTCCCACGGCTTCTCCGCGTCGATGCCTGCATTGCCGCCCCAGGCTGCATTGAAGTAGCGGGCGCCGATGATCTTGCCGTTGTAGACCTTCTTGCCGACGAATCGTTCGCCACTCTCGCAAGTGCCCTTCCAGCCGCGGATGTGACGATTGCCGTAGGCATGGCCGCGATCATCGTCGCGGTCCTGTTCGTCGTCATTCGCGAAGCTCGCGTTCTCGGGCCAGATGCCGGAGTCGATGATACCCACGACCACGCTTTCACCCGCGTCGCGCGGTCCGTCGAGTTGGTCCCACAGGCCGTCGCGGGCTTGGTCGCTGCGTAGCCACGCACCTTGCCGGTGTAGGCGGCGGCTGGTTCGTCCGCCATGCGGACGATGTACACGTCGTTGCTGGACTTCCTGTTGTGAGGCCGGATGCCTTTCGAACTGTTGCCGGCGTAGGTCGTCGTGGTTGGAACGGACACCGCGGCGACCACCGTGATCACTACCGTGGACAGCAAGGGCAGTCTTAGTCTTGTGCGCATGAACTGTCCCGCGAGGTACACGGACATGTGAATGGAGCGACTTCCCTGGTACCAGGAACGCGACGTATGGACGGTGGCTCGCGAGCGATTGCGTCCGTTCCGCCATGCTTGACGGGCCACGGTTTGGATCAGGTTCCACTCGGCGCCCGAGTTTATTGCATGAGCACGTGACAGAAGCGGGGAAATTGTTCCGGCTGCAATACAGGAGGCCGTCGTCCATACGCAGGAGTGCCTTTCCAGATCGCTTCAGAGCACGGATTGGCTGCGGGTCGGAGGGTCATGTCAGGTGCTCCGCGACGGAAGCCTGTTCGTTGCGTCGCAGGCTTCTTCTGCGGATGCTCCACGTGCATGACGATCATGTCTTAGCCCGGCACGCCCGCGGAGTTGCCAGCATGGAACGCGTGGCGATAGCCGCTTGCGAAGCGGTCCGCATTATTCCGGATTAAGTTAAATAAATATCTCGCACGCGAGGCAGCCAGAGTAGGCTTCGTCGAGCGTGAACAACAACCAGCCGCTTGTGCCGCGCGCAATCGCCCAGCAAGTTCTCGTGCCGTTTCCAGGCGCCACCGAAGGAGTGCTTCATGTCGAGATATCTTCGATTCGCCGCTGTGAGCGTGGTGGCCCTGACGGCCATTGGTGCCGGGTCAGTCCTGGCTGCGCCAACGCCGGACGATCCGGCAGTGGTTCTGGCCGAGACCAAGCAGTCGCCCAATGCCAAGCTCGGCCCCTGGCTAGACAATCTGTACCAGGAATACCAGGAGGCCACAGGCAAGGGCGTCGCGGACAAGGACTTCCGCAGCGTCAACAAGGCGCTGCGCGTTACACGCGCCACGGTCGGACTCGATGCCGTCGCGACCGACGGTGCTGCGCTGACCCGCTCGTTGAAGGCGATGGGCGCGACCAACGTCCGCAACCAAGGTCCGCTGGTGTCGGCCCGCGTGCCGGTCAGCGCGCTCGGCAAGTTGGCTGCGGATCCGGCGCTCAAGTACGCGCGCTCGCCGCTGGCTACGACCGAGGGGTTGCCGGCCAAGGCGGTCTCGCAGGGTGACGTGAGCCTGCGCGCCGACATCGCCAGGGCCCAGTCCGGTGTCGACGGTACTGGCATCACGGTCGGCGTGCTTTCGGACAGCTTCGCCTGCAATCCGCCGGCCTTCCGGCCCGGTGCGCCGACCTCGACCAAGGATCAGGACGTCTCCAACGACGAGTTGCCGGCGAGTATCACGATCCTCAAGGATGGGTCGTGTCCCGACGGCACGGACGAGGGCCGCGCCATGGCGCAGCTGATCCACGACGTGGCACCCAAGTCCTCGATCGCCTTCCACACGGCATTCGAAAGCGAGTTTGACTTCGCCGAGGGCATCCTGCGGCTGAAGAATGCGGGCGCCAACGTGATCGTCGACGACGTGCGTTATTTCGCCGAGCCGTTCTTCTCCGACGGCATGGTCGCACAGGCCGTGGACATCGTCGCCACCGGGAGCACTGGAGTACCGTACTTCTCCTCGGCCGGCAACTCGGCACGTGAGTCATACGACAGCGATTACCGGCCAGTCGACGTCCTGACCAACGATGGCAACAACCTCAATGGCGGCGCTGCAGTATTGCGCCGATTTCACGACTTCGATCCGGGTCCTGACATCCAGATCCTGCAGCCGGTTCTCGTGACACCGGACGACGAGGCCGGGATAATCGTATTCAGCTTCCAGTGGGACCAGCCACACTACTCGGCGACGTCCTATGCCCGCCTCAAGGCCCAGGGAAACACCAACGGCGCCGTGGGTGCGACGACCGACCTCGACATCGTCGTCTTTGACTACAAGGGTCATGTCGTGCGTCGCTGCCCGCCGGGCGTCGCGAAGGGCATCACCTGCCAGATCGCGGGCGACCGCAACGTCGGCGGTGATGCAGTCGATCTCTCGGTGATCTACTACTCCGGGCCGCCGAAGCAGGCGCAGCTGTTCTATATCGGCTTCGTGTATTCGGGAGGTGATGCGAGCGCCGGTGCTGTCAAGCGCGTCAAGTACACCTGGTCCGAGTCGCAGGGCTCGTTCGGCATCGTCGACGTGCCGGGCCTGAGCGGGTTCCCAACCTTCAGCCCCACCTCGTACGGCCACTCAAACGCCGCGGGTAACATCGCGGTCGGCGCCGCGTCCTGGTACGCGACGGTGCCGTTCAGCAATGGCGTCGCGGGCCCGGTGCCGCCGAACGACACGGGCACGCCAAAGATCGACCTGAGTCCCTGCGTTCCGGCCTGTTTGAACGACTTCTCTTCGGCCGGCGGCATCCCGATCTTCTTCAACAAGTTCGGCACTCGCCTGACCACGCCTCTGACGCGCAAGGTACCGAGCGTCACTGGACCGGACGGGGGCAACACGAGCTTCTTCTTGAGCGATTCGAGCTACGACGACGACGATGGCAACGGGATCAACAGTCCGTTCAGCACGTTCATCAGCGGGCTGGACCTGCCAGGCAACGAGTATCCAAACTTTTTCGGCACGTCGGCCTCGGCACCGCACGTGGCAGCGGTGGCCGCGCTGATGCTCAACAAGAATCCCAACCTGACTCAACCAGAGGTTCGCCAGATTCTGGAGACCACAGCCGCCACTCGTCCGATCAGCAAGCGCTTCACGTCCGCACGGCCAATCGTCACGACATCGATCCAGTCGGGCGGCTACAACTACGACGCAGGCGTCGGACTGGTGGATGCGGCGGCTGCGGTTCAGGCGGTGCCAAAGGCGAAACGCTGAGTAGAACCGAGTACTTGATTCAAGAGCCCGGCTGCGCGGCCGGGCTCATTTTTGGGCGAGTGTTGGACACCCGGCCGCGGCGGAGGCGGGCGGATGTCGCAGCGAACGCAGCCAGGAATCTCAGGGGCCGCGACCCGTGCGGCCTCAGCCCTGCAACTCGCTCAGCCAATCCCGCGGTCTGAGGAAGTCCTGGTAAAGCCGCTCTTCCGGCGTGCCCGGCGCGGGCTTGTAGTCGTATTCCCAGCGCACCAGCGGCGGCAGCGACATGAGAATCGATTCGGTTCGTCCGCCGGTCTGCAATCCAAAGAGCGTCCCCCGGTCGTAGACCAGGTTGAATTCAACATAACGTCCCCGGCGGTAGAGCTGGAAGTTGCGTTCGCGCTCGCCGTACGGGGTGTCCTTGCGCTTCTCGACAATCGGCAGGTACGCCGGCACGTAGCTATTGCCCACGCTTTGCATGAACGCGAACGACTGCTCGAAGCCCCACTCGTTGAGGTCGTCGAAGAAGAGGCCGCCGGCGCCGCGCGTTTCGTTGCGGTGCTTCAGGTAGAAGTAGCGGTCGCACCAGTCTTTGTACTTCGCGTACACGTTGGGGCCAAACGGGTCGCAGGCCGCCTTGGACGTGCGGTGCCAGTGCAGCACGTCTTCGTCGTATGGGTAGTACGGCGTGAGGTCGAAGCCGCCGCCGAACCACCAGGCCGCGGGCAGGCCGTCCTTGATCGCCATGAAGAAGCGCACGTTGGCGTGCGAGGTCGGCACGTACGGGTTGCGGGGATGGATGACGAGCGAAACGCCCGTCGCTTCGAAGCTGGCGCCTTCCAGTTCGGGACGCTGTGCAGTCGCCGAGGCGGGCAGCTTGCCGCCCATCACGTGCGAAAAATTGATACCAGCCTGCTCGAACACGGCGCCGTCACGCAGGACGCGCGATTCACCGCCGCCGCCCTCGGGTCGCTGCCAGCTGTCGTGGCGGAACGTCGCGCCGCCATCCGCTTGCTGCAGGGCATTCGTGATGCGGTCGTGCAGGTCGCGCAGGTACGCGATGACGACGGACGTCGATGGTGTGCCGGTGCTCATCCCCACAACCTCAGGCGGATTTCTTCGCGGGCGTCTTCTTCTTCGCAGCGGCCTTTTTCTTCGGCGCTGCCTTTTTCTTGACCGCAGTCTTCTTCTTTGGCTCTGCAGCGGTTTCAGCGTCGGTCGTCTTCGCCGCCGTCTTGCCCGTGGTCTTCGCGGCTGTCTTGCGACCCCAGCGATTCGTGCCGCGCTCCGGCGCCACGGCGAGTATTGCCTGGCACTCCTCGAGCGTCAGCGACTTCGGATCGCGATCCTTCGGAATCTTGCCGTTCTTCTTGCCGTCGGTGATGTACGGGCCGTAGCGGCCGTTCAGCACCTGGACGCCGGCGTCGCCGAATTCCTTGATGATCCGGTTCGCCTCGACCGTCTGCTTTTCGCGGATGATCTCGAGCGCGCGTTCGAGCGTGACCGTGTACGGATCGTCTTCTTTCTTGAGCGACGCGTACTTCTTGGCGCCGTACTGCACGTACGGGCCGAAGCGGCCCACCGCCACCTTGATCGGGTAGCCGTCTTCCCAGTTGCCGAGAGTGCGCGGCAGCTGGAACAGTTCGAGCGCGAGGTCGAGCGTGAGGTCGTCCATGCGCTGGTCCGGCTTCAGGCTGGCGAACTTGGGCTTCTCTTCGTCTTCGCGGGTGCCGATCTGCGCAAACGCGCCGAAGCGGCCATAGCGCACGCTCACGGGGCGACCCGAGACCGGATCGATGCCGAGCGGCCGTTCCATTGCCACGTCCGACCGAGTGACGTTCTCGGTGACGTCGTCGACCTGCTTCTTGAGATCGTCCCAGAAACGCTCGAGCATCGGCAGCCAGTCTTCTTCGCCGCGCGAAATGTTGTCGAGTTCGTCTTCCATCGCGGCGGTGAAGCCGTAATTGACGTAGCGCTCGAAATTGCCCGTGAGAAAGCGGCTCACGATCTTGCCGAGGTCGGTCGGGATGAAGCGCTTGTTCACCAGCTCGCAGTACTTCTTGTACAGCAGCGTCTGAATGATGCTGGCGTAGGTCGAAGGGCGGCCGATGCCGTGCTCTTCGAGCGCCTTGACCAGGCTCGCTTCGGAGTAGCGCGGCGGCGGTTCGGTGAAGTGCTGCTCGGTGTCGATCGCCAGCAACCGAACCTTGTCGCCCTTCTCGAGCGCGGGCAATAGGCGGTTCTCGTCGTCGTCCGGGTTCAGCGACACGTCGTCGAAGCTTTCGCGGTAGACCGCGAGGAATCCCGGCGACAGCAGCGTCGAGCCGTTGGCGCGGAACACGTTGCCCGGGCCGGCCGCGAGATCCACGGCCACCGTGTCGAACACGGCGGCTTCCATCTGGCTCGCGACCGCGCGGCGCCAGATCAGCGTGTAGAGCTTGTGCTCGTCGGCTTCAATCTTGCCGGCGAGTTCTTCGGGCGTGGTCGCTGCCGACGTCGGCCGCACGCCTTCGTGGGCTTCCTGCGCGTTCTTCGACTTCGTCTTGTAGGCGCGCGGCGTGCCGGGCAGGGCGGCAGCACCATACAGCTTGCCGATGACGCTGCGGATCTCGCTGATCGCATCTGCGCCCAGGCTCACCGAGTCGGTACGCATGTAGGTGATGAGGCCGACCGGGCCTTCGCCGAAGTCGACGCCTTCATACAGGCGCTGTGCCAGTCGCATCGTGCGCTGCGCACCGAAGCCGAGCTTGCGCGCGGCTTCCTGCTGCAGCGTGGAAGTCGTGAACGGCGGCGAGGGGTTGCGCTTGCGCTGTTTCTTTTCGACGTTGGCGACGATCAGCGTGCCGTTGGCGTCGCGCTCGAGCTTCTGCTTCGCTGCGTCCGCGCCGCCCGCGTCCGTGACGGTGAACTGCTCGACCTTCTGGCCGCCGAGCTGCGTGAGCTTGGCCGTGAAATTCGCGGCGTCCTTCGCTGCCTGCGCGTCGATGGACCAGTATTCGCGCGGCTTGAACGCGAGGATCTCTTCCTCGCGCTCGCAGATCATGCGCAGTGCGGGACTCTGCACGCGGCCCGCCGAGGCGCCTGACAGGCCCGCTTTCTTCCACAGCAGCGGCGACAGGTTGAAGCCGACGAGAAAATCGAGCGCGCGGCGGGCGAGGTAGGCTTTTACCAGTTCGTCGGCGATTTCGCGCGGGTTGTCGACGGCTTCCTGCACCGCTTTCTTCGTGATCTCGTAGAAGACGCTGCGATGGACGGTCTTGCCCTCGAGTGCCCCGGCTTCCGTCAGCAGTTGCTGCAGGTGCCAGGAAATTGCCTCTCCTTCGCGGTCGGGGTCGGTCGACAGATAGAGCGCGTCGGCCTTCTTCACGGCGCGCGTGATCGCATCGACGTGCTTCTTGTTCTTTTCGATCAGCTCCCAGCGCATCGCGAACTGACGCGTGGGGTCGACGGCGCCCTCCTTGGGCACGAGATCGCGCACGTGGCCATAGGACGCCATCACCTCGAAGTCCTTGCCCAGGTACTTCTTGATGGTCTTGGCCTTGGCCGGCGATTCGACGATGACTAGATTCTTGGTCATGTCCCTCAAAAAAACATGCCGCGGTGGTCCGCGGCAGAAGAGCCAAAAGACAAGGGGTTAGGGGTTAGGGGTTAGGGGTTAGCAAGAGAGCGCGTCGCGCCTCTGGCCTTCCGACTAACCCCTAACCCCTATCCCCTAACCCCTTCCTAATGGATCGCTCCGCTGCGGTCCTCGAACACCAGGTCTTCCATGCGGGAGAACGCGGTCTCCTGCCCGGGCTGGCTGAAGAGCACCATCAGCACGACCCACTTCAACTTGTCGATGTCGATCTCGTCGCCCTCGAGCGCCATCAGGCGATCGATGACCAGCTCGCGCTGCGTCGGCGACAGGATGCCCACCTGCTCGAGGTGCACCAGGTAGCCACGGCAATCCGTGTCCAGCCGCGCCTGCTCGAGCGCAGCGAACACGCGGATCGCGCGGGAGGTGGGCGTCGGGTGCGACCTGTCCGGGTCGGCCGCCAGCTCTTCCAGCCAGCAGAGAGCCCGCTCCACTTCCGATCCAGGAAACCCCGCTTTTTCGAGTTCGAGCTTCAGGGTCTCGCGGTCGGGTTCGAAGCCGTCTTCCGTTTCGGCGTCGAAGTAGTTCTCGAACAGGTAGATGAGAATGTCGAGAACGCCTTCCTTCATTACACCTTCCCCGGCAACCGGCGGCTGAAACGACCGCCCGGCTGCTGTTGTACCCGGCCCTCGAGCTCGAGGATCAGCAGCATCGAGGCGACTGCACCGGCTTTCAGGCCCGTCCGGAACACGAGAATGTCGAGTCCAGCCGGCTCGAAGCCGAGCGCATCTAACAGGATTTCATACTCCTTGTCCAACGGCGGGGCACGGAGATCAACCCCTGCAGGAGGCGTTTGCTGCGCAATCCTTTTAATTTCGCCGATGATCGGTTCAAGTTCGGCGAAAATATCGTCCACGCTTTCGACCAGCCGCGCGCCCTGGCGCAACAGGCGGTGGCATCCCCGGACCATCGGGTTGTGAATGGACCCTGGAATGGCGAATACCTCGCGCCCCTGGTCGGCGGCCAGCCGGGCCGTGATCAGCGACCCGCTCTGGAGGGCCGCCTCGACCACGAGCGTCCCGACGGCCAGACCGCTGAGAATCCTGTTGCGGCGCGGAAAATTGTGCTTGAGCGGTGGGGTGCCGATGGCCAGGTCGGTGACGATGGCGCCTTGCCGCCCGCTGATCTCCCGCGCGAGCGCTGCGTTCTCCCGGGGGTAGATCGCATCCAGGCCGCGGCCCACCACTGCGACGGTGCGTGCGCCCGCGTTCAACGCACCGCGGTGCGCGGCGGCGTCGATGCCGAGCGCCAGCCCACTCGTGATGGCGAGCCCCGCCTGCGCCAGGTGCAGCGCGAATTGAGTGGCTGTATCGCGACCGAGGGCGGTCGGATTGCGACTGCCGACAATCGCAAGTTGCGGCAGGCAGAGCGCCAGGGGGTCGCCTTCGACGTACAACACCAGCGGCGCGTCGGGAATCTGCGCCAGCAGCGGCGGGTATTCCGCGGAGCCCCAGGTGACAAGCCAGCGATTTGCTGCGCCGTGCAGCCAGCCGAGGTCGTTTTCGAGCGCTGCGCAGTCGGGTTGCAGGAGGGCCTGGATCGCGGACCTGCCGAGTCCGATGGACGCGAGCGCTGAGCGCGTTTCACGCGTGAGGTCGATGGGCGATGCACCCTGCGCGAGCCAGTCCTGCAGCTGTCCGGCGTGCAGGCCGGGCGCCTGCGCAAGCGCCAGCCAGCGTTTCGGGTCGTCCATAGGCAAAGAGCCTACCGGGGGTCATTCCCGGCAGGCTCCTGCAAATCTGGGCTGAACGCAGAGAACTGCGTTCAACCTGCGCGTCAGTGCCCGAAGTTGGTGCTGCCGCTTTCCGTGTGGCCGTGCCTCGGGCTCGCGATGAAGTCGCCGCGGCGGATGATCTGGGTCGACTGCATCACCAGGCCATAGCTCATGCGGTCCTTCACCGTGAACAACATGATGGTCCCGCTGCGCTCGTCCGGCAGGCGCACCTGGTCGTAGTTCGCCGTGTAGGCCGACCAGTTCTGGCGGTCGAACCGGTCGCGAACGACCTCGCCTCGGTAGAAGACGCCCAGCAGGTTGCCTGGAGCGAGGCCGTGACGCTTGCCGCGGTTGATCGCGACCACCTGGTACTTGCCGGCGACGTAGATGCCATCGACGATGGCCATGATCTGGCCGAGGATCGCGTCGTTCGACGGTGCCGACAGCACGAAGTCCGCGCCGATGTCGGCCTGCGCCGGGAAGACCCTGTCGCCCTGCATGATCTCGCGGCCGGTCTCGAGCACGTGCATGTGCGTGAGCGGTTCTTCGCGCCGCATCTTGAATATCGAATCCTTGCCAGGCACCACGGCGCCGGAGGACTGGATGACCTCGCCGAGGCCTGCGAAATGCCCGATGTAGCCGAGCAGGTCGCCGTCGTCCGGATCACGCAGTTGTTCGCCGACGTTGATGATGTTGTAGCGCATGCCAGCCGCCGGGTTGTCGAGCCCGCGCCCGTAGACCTCGTTGGTCGTCGAACCGACGACGTGCCGGTCGCGTATGCCGACGATGTACGGCGCGTTCCTGACCTGGTCCCTGTCGAGCAGGCTCGGGCGGCCGACGAAGTTCATCAGCAGGTCGTAGGGAATTGCGCGGATCGCGCCATCGAGCTCGGAGGTGCGAATCTCGGGCGACAACCGCATGGCGTTGGTGGCTTCGAGCGAAACGCGCGGTTTGCCGTCGACGTAGCTGAAATACAGCACGTCGCCCGGATAGATCAGGTGCGGGTTGCGGATCGACGGGTTGACGTACCAGATTTCCGGCCAGTACCAGGGATCCTTGAGGTACATGCCCGAAATGTCCCACAGCGTGTCGCCTTTCTTGACGACATAACGCTCGGGAGCGGTCGGTGAGATCGGCACGGACATCGAGCGGCCCGCCTCGGCTTGCGCCAGGGCCGCCTGTGGAATGGCGGTTCCTGCCCCGCTGCCTGTGACGGCAATGGCTAGCAGCAGCGCGCGCATCCAGCGCCGCGGGCGCAGCGATGTTGACGACTCAGGTCGAAGGTTACGATCCATCCCTCTCTCCATCGGGTATCGGGGTCGCGACCGTCGCCTTATAATCCAGGCTGCCCGGCGGCCGCTGCCGACCACGTCTCAGTCGCGCCATTCCGCTGACAGGTGGCGGCTGTCCAGCGGCCCATTGTCGATCATTAAATTCAAGCGCGACATAACTTTAGCAGTATTTTCAAAAGAATGGCGAAGCTCACCATCCTCGAATATCCAGACCCTCGACTGCGTACCAAAGCGGCGCCGGTCGAGCGCGTGGGCGCGGAGCTCGGGCAGGTGATCGACGACATGTTCGAGACCATGTATGCCGCGCCGGGTATCGGCCTCGCGGCGACGCAGGTCGACTTCCACCAGCGCCTCGTGGTGATGGACGTCAGCGAGGACAAGTCGAGGCCGCTGGTCCTCATCAATCCCGAGATCATCGAGCGGTCGGGTGCGCTCGAAATCGAGGAAGGCTGCCTGTCGGTCCCCGGCGTGTTCGACACCCCGACGACCCGCTCCGAAAAGATTCGCGTGCGCGCCCTTGGCCGCGACGGCAAGCCGCTCGAACTCGAGGCCGACGGCTTGCTCGCCATCTGCATCCAGCACGAGCTCGATCACCTCGAAGGCAAGCTGTTCGTCGATTACCTCTCCGAGCTCAAGCGCAACCGCATACGCAAGAAGCTCGAGAAGGAAAAGCGCAATCGTCCGGCCACGGCCGAGGGCGTCCGGACTCCCGCCCTCTGATGCAACCCTTGCGCATCGTCTTCGCCGGCACGCCAGAGTTTTCGGTGCCGGCCTTGCAGGCATTGCACGATGCAGGGCACGCCATCGTTGCGGTCTGCACGCAGCCCGACCGGCCGGCGGGGCGCGGCCGTGAAGTCACTTCGAGCGCCGTGAAACAACGGGCGCTCGCGCTCGGAATACCGGTCGAGCAGCCACCCACGCTCAAGTCGCCCGAGGCGCAGCAGCGGCTGGCGGCGTACGCGCCCGACCTCATGGTCGTCGTGGCGTACGGGTTGATCCTGCCGCAGGCGGTGCTCGATCTGCCGCGGCTGGGCTGTCTCAACATCCACGGCTCGCTGCTGCCGCGCTGGCGCGGCGCAGCCCCGATCCAGCGTGCCGTGCTTGCCGGTGACGAGCGCACCGGAGTTTCGATCATGCTGATGGACGCCGGGCTCGACACGGGGCCGGAGCTGCTGCGGCGCGAACTCGCGATCGGACCGCGCGAGACAGGCGGCGAGCTGCACGATCGACTCGCGCCGCTCGGTGCGCAGGCTATCGTCGAAGCAGTGCAGGGCTGGGCAACAGGCTCGCTGACCGCCACGCCGCAACCGGCAGATGGCGCGACTTACGCCGCGAAAATCCGCAAGGACGAGGCGCGCATCGACTGGTCGCAGTCTGCCGTTGAGATCGATCGCCAGGTGCGCGCCTTCATCCCCTGGCCGGTCGCAGAGACGCGGCTCGGTGACGCGCAGGTGCGCATCTGGGAAGCGCGCCCGGTGACCGCGGAGTTCGCCGCAGAACCCCACGCCATGCCGGGCGTCATCGTAAACGCAGCGGACGGGCGTATCGTCGTCGCCACCGGTGACGGCCTGCTCGAACTGCTGACACTGCAGTTTCCCGGTCGCAAGCCGCTCAAGGCCCGCGACATTCTCAACTCCAGGCCGCTGGGCGGCGAACGCTTCGGCGAGGTGATTGCATGAGCGCGCCCACGGGTCCGGCGGAAGTGCGTGCGTCTGCGGCGATCATCGTCGCGGCCGTCCTCGACGAAGGACGCTCGCTCGACGACCTGCTCGCCGTCGAAAACGACGAAGGCTCGGCGCGCGGACTCAAGCGCTCGTTGTGCTACGGCACCTTGCGCTGGCACGTGCGGCTGGCGGCGGTGCTCAATGTGCTGGCGACGCGTTCACCGGACCAGCTCGCGCCGCGGCTGCGGGCGCTGATCGAGATCGGCCTGTTCCAACTGGTCGCCGGCGAGACCGCGGCGCATGCCGCCGTTTCGGAAACCGTGAGTGCCGCCAAGGTGCTTGGGTTCGAGCAGGCGGCCGGGTTCGTCAACGCGATCCTGCGGCGGTTCCAGCGCGAACAGGCGGACATCCTGCACGCGATCGACCGCGACGTGGCACTGCGCACCGCGCATCCACGCTGGTTCGTCGATGCGCTGCGCACGGACCGCGGCGAGGCCGCCCTGGCCGCGCTGGAGGCCAATAATGCGCACCCGCCCCTGTGGGTGCGCGTGAACAGCATGCGTGGCGACGTGGCCTGGGCAAAGGGCGAGCTGGAGGCCGCGGGATTCACGGTCACGCCGCACCCGCTCGCACGCGATGCATTGCAGGTGGCGCCGCCCGCCGACGTGCGCTCACTGCCGGGTTTCATGGATGGGCGCCTTTCGGTGCAGGACGCAGCCGCCCAGCTGGCCACCGAACTCCTCGACCCGCAGGAAGGCGAACGCATCCTGGACGCCTGCGCGGCGCCGGGGGGCAAGACCTGTCACGTGCTCGAGCGGACCAACGGCAATGCCGACGTCACTGCCCTCGACGTGTCCGAGCCGCGGCTGCAGCGCATCCGCGAAAACCTCGAGCGGCTCGGGCTGCAGGCCAACCTGGTGGCGGCGGACGTCGAGAATGTCCGCGGCTGGTGGGACGGCCGACCCTACGACCGGGTCTTGCTGGACGTGCCGTGCTCGGCCACCGGGGTCATCCGACGGCATCCCGACATCAAAGTCCTCAGGCGAGCCAAGGACATCCCGACCCTGGCGCGGAAGCAGGCGAACCTCCTCACGGCAGCGTGGGGGGTGGTCAAGCCGGGCGGTCGGCTGCTGTACACCAGTTGTTCGGTGCTGGCGGCCGAAAACGAGCGTGTCGTCGCGGCGTTCCTGGCCCGGACACCCGGTGCCCGGGACCTGACGCCCGAACTGACGGCCAGCTGGCCCTCGCGCCCTGCCGGGGCGGGGCCCGGGTACCAGGTCCTGCCCGGGGAGACCGGCATGGACGGGTTCTATTATGCTTGCCTGAGCAAGCCGCTATGATTGTTGGAAATGAGCTACAGGGGCCCCTCCATCTTGCGCAAATCGCCATTTTTGGCGAGGTGTTCCGCGTGGTTGGCGCTGTGCTTAATTGCAACGGCGGTGCCGGTCGCGCACGCGGCGGATGAGTCGCAGCTGACGATTCGCGAAGTCCAGGCCTCGCTCGACGAGGGCGTCTACGAACTCGATGTGAAGCTGGATCTCACTTTGCCGGACGGCGCGCGCAAGGCCGTCGAATCCGGCCTGACGCTGCGACTCACTTACGAAATTACCGTCGATCGCGTGCGTCGCTACATGCCGGACGCCGGCATTGCGGCCCTCGAGCAGCGCTACGAGGTGAGCTACCACGCGCTGAGCCAGCGCTACCTCGTCAAAAACCTCAACACCGGCGAGCAGCAGGATTTCGGCTCACTGCAGGCTGCGCTCGATCGCGTCAGCGATCTCCGCGGACTGCCGGTGATCGACGCCGCGCTGGTTTCCAACGGGCCGGTCTACGAAGGCCGCATCCGAGCCGTTCTCGGGATGAACACCGCGCCCGACGTCTTTGGCTGGCTGCTGTTCTGGACGGACGACTGGAGCGCCGAGAGCAACTGGAAGACATGGACGCTTCGACCCTGAAACGCGCTGCCACCGCGGTGACCATGGGTCTCGGCGGCCTGCTCTGGCTTGCGGCCATCCTGTTCATGGCGCAGACGGCGCAGAATTCGGAGCAGTTCAGCCGGCTGCATCCCTGGATCCTCGGGATCAACATCGCCGGCCTCGTGGTGCTGGTCGGGCTGCTGGCCACCAAGCTCACGCAGCTGATCCGTGACTGGCGCGGCCACGTCATCGGCTCACGGCTCAAGGCGCGCATGGTCTGGATCTTCGGCGTGCTCGCCACGCTGCCGATCCTGCTCGTGTATTTCTTCGCGGTGCAGTTCCTGAACAAGGGCATCGACAGCTGGTTCAACGTCGAGATCCGCAAGAGCCTGGACGACGCCCTGGTGCTCTCACGTTCCGCGCTCGAAGTGCGCATGCGCGATCACCTTGCGGATTCGGAACTGATCGCCCAGGAGATGGGTGTTGCCGGCGCGTCGATGCCGGGCCTGCTCGAGACGATGCGCCGCAAGGTCGGCGCCATCGAACTCACGGTCGCGACACTGTCCGGCCGCGTCATCGCGGTCAGCAAGGGACTTTCTTCGGACATCGTTCCCGAGAACGTTCCGGACGAAGTGTTGCTGCAGGTGCGACAGGGACAGCCATTCGTCAGCCTCGAGCCGCAGCAGGAAGGCGGCTACCTGATTCGCACTGCCGTACCCATCGGCGGTGAGCCGATGCAGGGTGGTGAACGGCTGCTGCTGCAGAGCATGTACCCCGTCGCGGAGCGACTCGGCGCGCTCGCGGATACGGTGCAGGCGGCCTACAAGCAGTTCGGCGAGAAGGACTACCTGCGCCGGCCGCTCAAGGCGAGTTTCATCCTCACGCTGACCGTCGTGCTGCTGCTGTCGCTGCTCGCTGCGTGGTACGGCGCGATCTTCACTGCCCAGCGGCTCGTGCAGCCGATCCAGGATCTCGTGCAGGGCACGCGCGCAGTGGCGCAGGGCGACCTCGACACGAAGCTGCCCCTCACGTCGCACGACGAGATGGGATTCCTCGTGCATTCGTTCAACGACATGACCAAGCGGCTGCGGCGTGCCCGCGAAGACCAGCGCCGCGCGCAACTGGCGGTGGAGACCGAGCGCGCCAAGCTCGCGGTCATCCTGGCGCGCCTGTCGACGGGCGTGATTTCACTCGAGCCTGATTGGCGGGTGCGCACGGCAAACCGTGCGGCGGCGATGATCCTGGGAGAAGACATCGAAGCGCGCGTGGGCGCGCCGTTTGGCGCCGCCGGCGCGGAGGCCCCGAACCTCGCGCGCCAGTTCGCCGAAGCCTGCCAGCAGCGCTTTGCGAGTGGCTCGGTCGAATGGCGCGAGCAGTTCACGTTCCAGACCGGTGCCGGGCGCCGCATCCTGATGTGCGCGTGCACGCCGCTGCCGGTCGAAGGCGATGCGCCGGGCGGCTACGTGCTCGTGTTCGACGACATCACCGTGATGCTGCAGGCGCAGCGCGAGGCCGCATGGGGCGAGGTGGCCCGCCGTCTCGCGCACGAGATCAAGAACCCGCTCACGCCGATCCGCCTTTCGGCCGAGCGCCTGCGGCACAAGTTGCTGCCGGGCATGACCGATCCCAAGGACGTGCAGATGCTCGAGCGCGCGACCGAGACTATCGTGCAGCAGGTCGAGGCGATGAAGGAAATGGTCAATGCGTTCAGCGAATATGCGCGTGCGCCGCGGCTCGAGATGGCCACGGTCGACCTCAACAAGATGGTGACCGAGGTCAGCGACCTCTACCGCGCACAGGGAGCGATCCGCGGGGTGCGCCTCAAGGTCGAACTCGACCCGGGGATCGATACCGTGGTTGCAGACCCCGGCCGTCTGCGACAATTGCTCAACAATCTGCTCACGAACGCGGTCGAGGCGCTCGAAGGGCAGGCCGATGGTTCGATCGCAGTGTCGACGCGGCGCGTCGAGCGTGGCGAATCTGACGTGGCGCGCATCACGGTGGAGGACAAT
>Ga0315286_10002966_pt1 | contig 15913 bp, 11 predicted proteins | sample YL17G10_0_MG_FD_205038 | JGI IMG/M metagenome (GOLD analysis project Ga0315286, IMG submission 205038) | Sediment microbial communities from Yellowstone Lake, YNP, Wyoming, USA - YL17G10_0 | ecosystem: Environmental > Aquatic > Freshwater > Lake > Sediment | place: USA: Wyoming | collected...
AGATGCGCGTTCAACGCCACCACCTGACAATCGAAGGAGCCGAGAATGATGGGGAAGATGGTGGAGGCCACACCGTTGGAGTAGTCGATCGCCAGCTTGTATTTCTTCCGGCTCACGGCCTCGACATCAAGCGATGAGAGGAATTTCTCCTTGTACGCCTCGGTGGTGCGTTCGGGGAACGAGATCGATCCCACCTTGTCCCGCGGCGCCCGTGGAAAATCTTCACCGAAGAAGAGCCGCTCAACGGCCTTCGTCTTGTTGGTCGGAAGGTCCTTGCCGTCCGTCCCGAAGAAAATGATGTCCGTCAGAGTCTTGTCGTAGGGGGATTTCCGGACGTGGATGCCGCCTGCTTCTTTCCCCGAACTCAGCTCGTGACGGAGGAGCGGGATGGAGGTCGCGCGAAGGTCGAACGTGTTCACGCCAGCGGAAATCAGTCCGCAGATCAATGCACGGTTCATCATGCGGGACACGTTATCCGAGTCGCGGCACGTCACCACGGTCTTCCCGGTCCCGATAAAGGCGCCGTAGGCGGCGCCGAGCTTGGCGCCAAATTCGGGATTCATCTCAATATTCGAGAGCCCGGTGACGCGCGAATCGGTGAACAACTCCCTCAACCACTTGTCTTCCAAGACAAGACTGCGGGTAAGGACCGCTCCTTCCTCGACCACCTTCTCGGGCCAGAGTTTGATGTTGGAGCTCAGGTGGGCACCCCGCCCGATCCAGCAGCCGTCGCTGACGAAGACGTTGTCCGCCACCACCACTTTTTCACCGAGGGAGCAACGGGAACCGATGACGTCCATGGAGAGTTCTGCGCTGTGCCCGATGACCACATCGTTCCAGATCACGCTGTTCGTAATGGATGCCCCCGGGCCGATGACGCAATTGTCGCCGATGACCGTGCTGGAGAGCTTGACGTCATCGCCAATGGTGCAGTTGCGCCCGATGATCACCTCGCCCCTGATCTGCAGCCGGTCGGCGTTGAATCGGGTGCCTTCGCCGACGTAGAGCGTTCCGTGCTTTGTGCCGTCAATGTCCAACCGGACAATCCCGTTCAACGCGTCGATGTGCGCATCCTGGTACTCATTCAGATTGCCGATGTCCCTCCAGTATCCCTCGGCCACATGCCCGTACAACCCCGCTTCCTGCCGGAGGAGAAGGGGGAACAAATCCTTGCTGAAGTCGAACTCCTCCCGCATGGGGACCATCTCCAGGACCTCGGGCTCGAGGATGTAGATGCCGGTATTGATGGTATCGCTGAAGACTTCGCCCCACGACGGCTTTTCGAGAAACCGGGAAATTCTGCCGCCTTCGTCGGTGATCACCACACCGAACTGAAGCGGGTTCTTTGCGTGCGTCAGGACGATTGTCGCCCTGGCCTTCTTGGCCTCATGATACTGGAGAGCGGCGGTCAGGTCGAAGTCCGTCAGGACATCTCCGCTGATGATCAGGATGCGCTCGTGAAAGTCCTTTGTCGCGATCCTGACGCTCCCTGCGGTGCCATAGTCTGCGTCAGCACGGAAATAGTTCATCGTGACGCCAAGCTGCTCGCCGTTGCCGAAGTAGGTCGTGATCGCTTCCGGGGAATAGAAGAGGGAGGAAATGATGTCGGTGATGCCATGCTTCCGGAGAAGCGACACGATGTGGTGCATCATCGGTCGGTTCATGAGAGGAACCATCGGTTTCGGCGTGTTGCAGGTGAGGGGCCGCAACCGGGTGCCAAAACCGCCAGCCATTATGACTGCTTTCATGGGTCGGTACGTGTGTCGGGTGGATAGGGTTGGCCGAACAATTCAACAGCAAAGATAGACAAAAGGAGCGTGGAATTCAACACCTTACGACTTCCTGGCCCTCCGTTGTTCATCTCCTGCCGCCCCCCGGTTGATGAGGCTTGCCGCGAACCCGGCACCGAAGCCGTTGTCGATATTGACCACGGTGACACCGGCCGCACAGGAATTCAACATTCCGAGGAGCGCAGAAATTCCCTTGAAGCTTGCACCGTATCCGATCGATGTCGGGACGGCAATAACAGGCACGCTCACCAGACCTCCGACGACACTTGCGAGCGCTCCCTCCATGCCCGCAACGACGACGACGACGCTGGCATCGCGGAGCTTTTCGCTTTGTCCCAGGATCCGGTGGATCCCTGCGACACCCGCATCAAAGATGCGATCCGTCGTGTTTCCCATCATCCGTGCCGTCTCGATCGCTTCTTCGGCCACGGGGATGTCGGATGTCCCCGCCGTTACCACAAGGATAGTCCCCCGTCCCGCAGGGCGAACACGATGTTCGTTTGCCGTAATCGTGCGCGCCACAGGATTGTACCGCGCCTTGCGCACGGTCTTGCGGACGGCGATGTAATGGCTCCGGTCCGCCCGCGTTGCAAGCAATACACTCCCGCGTCTGACGAGTCGCTGTGCGATTCCGGCCACCTGCCGGGGCGTCTTTCCTTCGCAGAAGATCACCTCCGGAAAGCCCTGGCGAAGCTCGCGATGGTGATCGACGGTCGCGAATTCCATCGTCTCGATGGTATTCGCAGAAAAGGTCTTCAGCATGGCTGAATCAGAGATGTCGCCGCGCTTGAATTTCTGAAGGAGTTTCTTGAGATCGCCGGGGGTCATTGCATCACCAATCTACCCGTTTCACCGGGGAGAAGCAAGAAACCGCGCGCGCCCCCGTTGCCCGGAATGCCCCGGCACAGGACGGGGGAGGTTGATCTTCCTGCGGTTTTTTCGTATTTTTAGGGACAAACTTCCATCGGAAATTCAACCGTACGTGAATGGACTGTCGCTGATCCTCGCCGCCATCCTCGGGTATCTCCTCGGGTCGTTCCCGGCGGCATACCTGATGGTCCGCTGGAAAGCGCGGGTGGATGTGCGCAATGTGGGGAGCGGGAATGTCGGGACCCTGAATAGCTATGAGGTCACCCGATCAAGACTTGTGGGTACCTCAGTACTCCTGATTGATCTGGCGAAGGGCGTCCTGGCAGTTGTGCTGGCGGGGGTTCTTCTTCCTTCGGCGGGCTTTGAAGGCAAGGCCGTCGCCGGGATCGCGGCTGTTGTGGGGCACAATTTTCCCCTCTGGCTCGGGTTTCGAGGAGGACGCGGTCTGGCGCCGGCGGCGGGAGTAGCGCTTGTTCTTCAGTGGATGATTGTTGCTGCCTGGGGCGCGGGATGGGGTGCCGGATTCCTCCTCACGCGCCGCGTGAACCCGGGGAACGCGATCGCTTCGTTGATCGTGCTGCTGCTCGTTTTTTTCCTGCCGGATTTCACGATTGCGGCACTCCTCCCCGACGGGGCGACGATTGATGAATTCAAGGTGTTTGTGGTCGTTCTTCTCACGGTGATACTGATCAAGCATATCGAACCGATCAATCAATTCATCGCAGAGAAACGCAGGAAAGTGAATTCAGGATGAAGAAGGAGATGATGGCATGCGGAAACGGGTGATGATCGCCATCCTTGCGCTCCTGATCCCATTTGCGGCGGGAGGGCTGCTCGGGTACGGGATCGGACAATCGTCCGGGACGTCTCCCGCTGCATCGGCGGAGGGAGGCAACTCCCCGGCGGCTGACGTGACCGCGGTCTCGTACACCTCCGACCAGCGTGACTCCGTGAATGAGACCGTGGGAACCTCGCGCCGCAATGCGATCACCCGTGCCGCGGCGACGGCGAGTCCGGCAGTGGTTGGCATCAACGTTCTCGAACTCCGGCAGTACCGGCAGTGGTCGCCGTGGGGCGATGATCCGTTCTTCCGCCAGTTCTTCGGTGACCGGACCTATACCCAGACAATCCAGGGCCTCGGATCCGGATTCCTGATCTCTTCTGACGGTTATATCCTGACCAACGACCACGTTGCCGGGAATGCGAAAGAAATCACCGTCACCATGACCAACGGGGAGAAACACAAGGCCGAATTGGTGGGAACGGATATGGTGTCGGACATCGCCGTGCTGAAGATCGAGGGGAAGAATCTCCCCACCCTGAAGCTCGGTAACTCGGACGACGTTATCATCGGCGAATGGGTGCTCGCCCTGGGGAATCCGTTCGGACTGTTCGAGGTGAACGACAAGCCCACCGTGACCGTCGGTGTCGTGAGCGCCACAAACATGCGGCTCAACGATCAGGAAGGGCGGGTCTACCGCGGAATGATCCAGACCGACGCGGCCATCAACTCCGGGAACAGCGGCGGACCGCTCATCAATAGCGTTGGGGACGTCATCGGGGTGAATGCATCGATCCTGACGCCGAACCAGGGAAGCATCGGCATCGGCTTTGCAATTCCCATCAACCGGGTGAAGTCGATCGTCGCCGAACTGAAGAAGAACGGGAAGATCGAGCGCTCGTTCTGGACCGGCATCGAGATCCAGCCCGTGGATCGCCGCATCGCCCGGTATTTCGGGCTCGACGAGGTCCGGGGTGTCATTGTCAGCGACATCAAGCGCGGAAGCCCGGCCGAGCGGGGCGGGTTAAAGGTGGGCGATATCATTCTCGAAGCAAACGGTGAAAAGATCAACGATGAGTCCACACTGATCGGGATCGTGGACGAAGCGAAAACCGGCGACTCCCTCCGCATGAAAGTGTTGCGGGAGCACAAGAGCGTCGATATTTCCGTGAAACTGGAGAAACATACGTTATGATCGCCAGGTACACCAGGCAGGCGATGGGGAAGATCTGGGAGGACCAGAATAGATTCCAGATCTGGCTGGACATCGAGATCCTTGCATGTGAAGCGCAGGCAGACCTCGGGGTCATCCCCAGGAGCGCCGTCGACGTGATCCGCCGGAAGGCGGCATTCAACGTTGCCCGAATCGACGAGATAGAACGCGAAGTGAAACACGACGTGATCGCCTTTTTAACGAGTGTCGCAGAGCACGTCGGCCCGGAGTCGCGCTACATTCATGTGGGCATGACTTCCTCGGACGTCCTCGATACATGTCTCGCGGTCCAGATGAAACAGGCTGGCGAGATTCTGATCGACGACCTGCAACGTCTCGCGGACGTGCTGGCACGACGGGCGAAGGAGTTCAAGACGACCGTGATGGTCGGGCGAACCCACGGGATCCATGCGGAGCCGACAACCTTCGGCCTGAAGATGGCCCTGTGGTATGATGAAACCCGGCGGAATATCGAACGGCTGAAAAGCGCGGCCGAGCGCATCTCGGTCGGGCAGATCTCAGGCGCGGTCGGGACCTTCGAGCACCTCAGCCCGCAGGTCGAGGAACATGTCTGCAGAAAACTCGGCCTGAAACCGGCACCGGTCTCAACCCAGATTCTTCAGCGCGACCGCCACGCGGAGTTCATGACGGTCCTTGCGCTTGTCGGGAGCTCTCTGGAGAAATTCGCGACAGAGATCAGGCACCTGCAGAAGACCGAGGTGCTGGAGGCCGAGGAGTACTTCTCCAAAGGCCAGAAGGGTTCGAGTGCGATGCCCCACAAACGCAACCCGATTACCTGTGAACGCATTGCGGGGCTGTCACGCGTGCTCCGCGGGAATGCCCTCGCCGCCATGGAGAACGTCGCTCTGTGGCATGAGAGGGACATCACCCATTCCTCGGTGGAACGGGTGGTGATTCCCGACAGTTGCATCCTGCTTGATTATATGCTTTCCCTGATGACCGACGTTCTCGATCGACTGCTGGTGTATCCTGAGAACATGAAGAAGAATCTTGACCTGACCCACGGCCTGATCTTCTCCCAATCGGTGCTCCTGGCCCTGACCGACCGCGGGATGCGCCGGGAAGATGCCTACAGGATCGTGCAAAGTGCGGCAATGCAGACCTGGCAGACCGGCAAGAGCTTCAAGGAGTTGCTCCAGGCTGAACCGGAGATCACCGCGGTCCTTTCCCCGAAGGATCTCGACGGGCTGTTCGATCTCCCGAAAGCCACCCGTCACGTTGACTATATTTTCCAGAGAGTCGGACTCTCATAACCAATAGCAGAGGATAGGTCATGGCGAAGAAGTTTCAGAACTATATCAATGGCAAGTGGGTTGACGCGAAATCCGGCAAGACATTCGAAAACAGAAACCCTGCGGACTGGAAAAAAGTCGTCGGTGTCTTCCCCAAGTCCGGGAAGGAAGACGTGGACGAGGCGGTGCGCGCTGCCCGGAAAGCATTTGAGAAGTGGCGGCTCGTTCCCGCGCCGAAGCGCGGGGACATCCTGCGCAAGGTGGGCGATCTCATGGTGGCCCGCAAGGAGCAGCTCGCCCGTCAGATGACGATGGAAATGGGGAAGGTGCTGGCGGAGACCAGAGGCGACGTCCAGGAAGGAATCGACACGGCGTACTACGCAGCCACGGAAGGCCGGCGATTGTTCGGCCATACGGTGCCGTCAGAGCTCCCCAACAAGTTCAATATGGCGATACGCGTTCCCATCGGCGTTGCCGGCATCGTCACTCCCTGGAACTTCCCCATGGCGATCCCGACGTGGAAGATCTTTCCGGCGCTGCTGTGCGGCAATGCGGTGGTATTCAAGCCGGCCTCGGACACGCCTGCAACTGCCACCTCCCTCGTGGAAATCCTGCTGGATGCCGGAGTGCCGGAAGGCGTCGTCAACATCGTACACGGCGGCGGCGGTGAAGTCGGGATGGGAATTGTCGGGCACCCGGACGTGGACCTTGTGAGTTTCACCGGTTCGACGCTCGTCGGCAAGAAGATCCTGGAGGTTGCGGCCTCGACGTTGAAGCGCGTTTCTCTCGAGCTTGGCGGAAAGAACGCCCAGCTCGTGATGGACGACGCGAATCTCGAGCTCGCGCTGGAAGGTGTTCTCTGGGGAGCGTTCGGAACAACCGGACAGAGGTGTACCGCAACCAGCCGGCTGATCCTCCACGCCAGGATTTTCGATACGTTCATGGAGATGCTTCTGGCGCGCGTGAACAAACTCCGCCTCGGGGACGGCCTCGAGAAGGGTGTGGATGTCGGCCCGTGCGTCAACGAGGGGCAGCGCCAGACGGTCCAATCGTATGTCGATATCGGCCTGAAGGAGGGCGCGAAGCTTGTAGCGGGCGGAGAGATCCCCTCCGACAAGAAACTGAAGAACGGCTGGTTCTACAAACCGACGGTCTTTACGGAGGTGAAGCCGCACAGCCGCCTTGCACAGGAAGAGATATTTGGGCCTGTCCTCTCCGTCATCCGGACGAAGTCGATCGATGAAGGGATCGAGATCATGAACAACACGATCTACGGCCTTTCCTCGTCGGTGTACACGAACAATGTCAATCACGCCTACCGGGCGATCCGCGACGTGAAGGCTGGGATCACCTACATCAATGCACCCACGATCGGCGCCGAAGCGCACATGCCGTTCGGGGGCGTGAAGCAAACCGGGAACGGTCACCGCGAAGGGGGATGGACCGTCTACGACTTCTTCTCCGAGTGGAAGACCGTCTACGTGGACTACAGCGGCGGCCTGCAGCGAGCGCAGATCGACAACTACGAGCGCTGAGATGACCCCGGTCCGCAGAATCTATATCGTCTCTCTCTTTGAGCATCAGGAGTTCTTCTGAATTTTCTCCGGAATGCAGGGAAGTGCCATGTCCTCTCTGAAACTTGCATCCAACGAAAAGGAGAAAACTCATGAAGACAAGAAAAGTGATAGCGGCCAGGAAGAGTGTCCGCCCAAAGAAAGCGAAACGCGCCGGCAGGAAGGCAGTGTCGCGGCCGGTACACTCCTCGGCCCGCGTCCCGGCTTCCCAGACCCTCCCGACCCTCCGCAAGCATATGCTGGTGGACGGGTTCGATATCGTCATCGACCTGAAAAGGAGCAAAGGCGTCTACATCGTCGATGCGAAGAACGGGAAGAGGTACCTTGATTTCTTCACGTTTGTTGCGTCCTCGCCGGTGGGCCTGAACCACCCCAGGATGACGTCGCCGGAGTTTCTCGAGAAACTGGCGTACGTCGCGGTCAACAAACCGTCAAACTCCGATATCTATACCGCAGAACAGGCCGAGTTCCTGCAGACCTTCTCCCGCGTTGCGATTCCCTCGTACCTGCCTCATGCCTTTTTCGTCGAAGGGGGGTCCGTGGGGGTGGAGAATGCGTTGAAGGCGGCATTTGACTGGAAGATCAGGAAGAACTTTTCCCGCGGATACAAGGAAGAGCGCGGGCGGCAGGTTATCCATTTCCGGCAGAGTTTCCACGGGCGCACCGGCTACACGCTCTCGCTCACGAACACCGACCCGGCGAAGACCGACCTGTTCCCGAAGTTCTCCTGGCCGAGGATGCTGAACCCGACCGTCACGTTCCCGCTGACGCCGGAGCACGTCGCCGAGGCAGAGAAGGCGGAGGCGACTGCCATCGAACAGATCAAGGAAGCCTTCCGTGCCAACAAGGATGACATCGCTGCGATCATCATCGAGCCGGTTCAGGGCGAAGGAGGCGACAACCATTTCAGGCCGGAGTTCTTCCGGGCCCTGCGTCAGCTCGCCGATGAGCAGGAAGCGATGTTGATCTTCGATGAAGTGCAGACGGGCATTGCCATGACGGGGAAGATGTGGGCGCACCAGCATTTCGTGCAGCCGGACATGGTTGCGTTCGGCAAGAAGATGCAGGTGTGCGGCTTCCTCTGCGGACGGCGGATCGAGGAGGTGACCGAGAATGTCTTCGCGGTCTCAAGCCGGCTGAATTCGACGTGGGGAGGGAACCTGGTTGACATGGTCCGGGCCCAGCGATACCTGGAGATCATCGAACAGGAGAACCTCGTGGAAAACGCGCGGGTCATGGGAGCGCATCTCGTCGGCAGACTGAACGATCTGGCGCAGGAGTTTCCCACGATCGTCTCGAATCCGCGAGGGCTTGGCTTGTTTGCAGCGTTCGACGCGGTCACTACGCAGGCGAGGAACGAGATCCGGAAGAAATGCTATGAGAAAGGACTCATTATTCTCCCGAGCGGCGATCGCGCCATTCGCTTCCGGACGGCACTGACGATCACGAAGGAAGAGATCGAGAAGGGGCTCCGTATCATCACCGAATCAATCAAGGAGCTCTGACCGGGTACAGACCAATTGACTATAGTCAATCGAGAAGCGCCGGAAGATAAAGAAAGCCCGAGATTTTTCTCGGGCTTTTTTTTCGCATGGAGCATCTCTCGATTCATTCAGACCCCTACCTCAACAACATCATTTTTCGTGTGGTCGTGGATGAGACCCCCGACGCGCCGTGCGCCTCGAGCCGGGCCAGGTACACGCCCGTCGCCACGACCGTCGCGTTGTTGTCGGTCCCGTCCCACGTCACCCACCGGAGTCCCTGCGGCTGATCCCCCGAGAGCAGGGTCCTCACTTCCCGCCCGAGGATGTCGTACACGTGGATCGACACCGTGGACGGCTCAGGGAGTTCGTACTCCAGCGTTGTTCCCATGTTAAAGGGATTCGGGTAGTTCTGCTTCAGGAGGAACGACGTCGGGACGAAATTGCCGTTCGAGTCCAGACCCTGGAGATATCGCAACGCCGAGGGCGCATTCACAATTCCCCACCCGTAGAAACGGTCGGGCGCGCTCGCGCGGCTTGCAGTGTTCCTGAGCGACCTGAGCACCATCATGGGTGTGGCGCCCGGGCGCGCTTTCAGAAGCAATGACGCAACACCCGCGGTCAGAGGGCATGCAAACGATGTTCCCTGGTTGTATGCATAGTTCGTAGGAACAACCGCACTCGCGGCATACACGGCGACCCCCTGCGCCATGACATCCGGCTTGATGCGCGGAGGATTGTCCGTGGTCGGTCCCACGGAACTGAAGCCGGCCCTCGTCCCGTCGGGATTGACAGCGCCTGCCGTCACGATGCTGTCTGCATCCGCAGGGGCAATGAGCGTATTGTGATTGGCGTTTGAGTATTCGTTCCCGGCGGCGTTGACGACGACGATCCCCTTTCTCGCGGCCATCGTTGCCGCCCTGCTGATGACGGTCGTGTGACCGTTCATGTCCTGCCACGTCCAGCTCGCGTACGGGGCGTCGTAATCGAGATACCCCAGGGATGTGCTCGTCACCTGCACGCCGAGGCTTTCCGCCCATTCCATTGCTGCGACCCAGTTGTCCTCTTCAATCGGAGTCTCGCTGCTGTCGTTTTCGGTCCGCGCCAGAAGGTACGTCGCTTTGAACGCAGGTCCGATCAGCTTCCCCGGGGCGTATCCACCGATGGTGGAGAGGGTGTACACTCCGTGACTGCCGAACGCTGTATTGGGGTTAAGCGGAACGACACTCTCTTTGTGGTCAACAAAATCGCGCGTCGCCAGTATCTTCAGAGAATCGAACGCCTTGTGGTTGGGGAGACGGAAGCCGTTGTCGAAGACCCCGACGAGAATCCCCTCCGCAAAGTTCCCCGCATCGTGCACAGCCGGCACGTTCATCAGGTTGAGTTGCGCGAAGGATGGCCCGTAACTGAGGGCGTGGGTGGAGGTCTCTTTGCCCAGGGCCGGCCCGAGAGGGGGAACGGCTTCCTCCTGCCTTCTCCGGAAGCGGGCCACGAGCTCCACTTCACGCACAAACGGCAATGCAGCGATTGTTGCAATATCCCGCGCGGAGGCAACCAGACTCACACCGTTGAACCACCGTGAGCGTTGTCGAATGGCGAGGCAGTACGGCGTGAGCTGCCGGATGTAGGATTCCTCCAGCGGAAGGTCTGTTGCATCGACGAGGCGCTCCTCCGGGAGGACATTGCGCCGCCGTGCAATGGCCCTTTCGGAGACCAGGCCGGTTGCCGCAGTTTTCTGAAGGTCCTGCGTCCCTTTGTCGGCGAAGAAGACCCAGACGATGACGCGATCGTCTGCGCCGGCTGAGCGGAGCGCGCGTTCTAGGCGTTCCATGATTTCCGCAGAAGCGCCGGAGGGGGCAACCAGGAGCAACGCACACGCCAGGGTTGAGAGACGCAATCGACACATTTCCTGCTCCACGTTTTCACAAAAATAGAGAAACCCCGGCGGAGAATCAAGGTTCGGGTCAGTTGAATCACACCGGGCAATTTAGTAGTTTGTGCCCATGGAAACCACGGGGCGGCAGAACGAAGAGTTGCATGTTGATCCGGCACTCGTGAAGAAGGTGCTGGTGGAATTCATCCGGGATGAAACGCACAATGCCGGATTTACGCGCGGCGTCCTGGGCCTTTCCGGAGGAGTGGATTCCGCCGTGGCGGCCTTCCTTGCCGCCGAGGCCCTCGGAGGTGAGAATGTCCACACGGTGCTGATGCCGTACCGCACGAGCAGCCCGGAGAGCAGGAGCGATGCCGAGGAAGTGGTGAGGTTGCTGGGAGTGCGCTCGGAGGTGGTGGACATATCGCCGATGGTGGATCCTTTCCTTGCCTCGGCGAAGATTGCGGACCACGTGCGCGCGGGCAACGTCATGGCCAGGCAGCGGATGATCGTGCTCTATGACGTTTCGCAGCGTGAGCGGGCGCTCGTCGTGGGCACGGGGAACAAAACAGAGATCCTGCTGGGGTACGGGACGCTGTTCGGCGACATGGCATGCGCCATCAATCCCCTCGGCGATCTGTACAAATCCCAGGTCTGGCAGCTTGCGGAGCATCTCGGGGTTCCCCGGCGGATCATCGAGAAGCGCCCGAGCGCGGATCTCTGGGAGGGGCAGACCGATGAGGGCGAACTGGGGTTTTCGTATTCCCGAGTGGACCGGCTTCTCTACCTGATGGTGGACGAGCGCCGGACCGATGCGGAGCTTGCGGCACAGGGCTTTGAACCGGAGTTTGTCGGGCGGGTGAAGAGCCTCATCATGCGAAACCAGTTCAAGCGGCGCCAGCCGCTCATTGCCAAAGTGTCGTATCGAACGGTCAACGTCGATTTCCGGTACCCCCGCGACTGGGGCATATGAGCGAGGAAATTATCCCGGGCGCGCTTTACGTTGTGAGTACGCCCATCGGCAACCTTGGCGATATCTCCCGCCGCGCGGAATTCGTGCTTGGCGGGGTGGATCTGATAGCGGCCGAGGACACGCGCGCGACGCGGATCCTGCTCGATCACCTCTCGATCCGCAAGCCGCTTCTCAGCTATTTCAGCTACAATGAACGACGGCGCGTGCCGCAGCTCCTCGATGCCCTCGCATCCGGGAAAGCGGTTGCGCTCGTGACCGATGCCGGGACGCCCGGCATCTCCGATCCCGCCCACGCGGCGATCGTCGCAGCGGTGGAGAAGGGCTTCCCGGTCGTTGCCATCCCGGGCGCGAGCGCAGTGCTGGCGGCGCTCGTGGTGAGCGGGTTGCCGACCGACCGGTTTGTGTTTGAGGGATTCCTCCCGATCAAGAAAGGACGAAAGACGCGGCTCGAGGAACTCGCCCGGGAACCCCGGACGATGGTAATCTATGAGTCGCCTCACAGGATTGAACGAACGCTGACCGATCTCTCCACGGTTCTCGGGGACCGGTTCGTTGCCGTTGCCAGAGAAATGACCAAAAAATTTGAAACGGTACTTCGGGGCAAACTGAGCACTGTCCTTGCTGCCGTCCGGAGCACACCACCGCGCGGCGAATACGTCATTGTCGTTGCAGGGACATCCTACCGTGGTCAGGCAGAATCTGAAACAGGGCCCGCACCGATCGGGGGAGAACACGCGGGGGAGGAGTAAACCACCATGGCAAAGAAGATAACCCCACTGCTGCGCCTGCATGAGACGTCCCATCCTCTGCTGTACGAGGTGAACGTCCGTGTCCTGCTGAACACCCTTTCTCGCCGTCTGGGGAAAGCTGCAACACTGGCCACAATCCCCAATGAGCTCCTCGACGAGTGGAGAGATCTGGGATTCGATGCGGTCTGGTTGATGGGTGTATGGAAGACCGGCGGGCTTGCGCGCTCGATCGCGCAGAACCATCAGGGTTTGAAGCAAGAGTACGCACGCGCCCTCCCCGACTGGAACGAGATGGACGTCGAGGGGTCGCCCTATTCCGTGCAGGCGTATGTCGTTCACCCGACGCTGGGGACCGGGAAGGATCTGGCCGCGCTCCGGAAGCGGCTGGCATCGCGCGGGCTCGGACTCATTCTCGATGTGGTCTGCAACCACACAGCACGCGATTGCGACTGGGTGCGGTCCCATCCCGAATACTACATACAGGGCCGGACGGGAGAGGACGAGAGAGTGCCGGACTACTATTTCAAGGTCGATACGGTGCGCGGGGAGCGGGTTCTTGCATTCGGCCGGGATCCGACCTTTCCGGGCTGGACCGACACGGCACAGTTGAACATCATGAGCGCCCCGGCACGGGAGGCGATCATCGGTGAGCTCCAGAGGATTGCGGGCATGTGCGATGGCGTACGGTGCGACATGGCAATGCTGTTGCTCAGCGACATCTTCCGTCGCACGTGGGGAGACAGGGCTGCGACTGAGGGCGGGCAGGCCACGTTGCCGGAGTTCTGGAAAGCTGCCGTCGACGCCGTCAAGAAGGATTTCCCCGGGTTTGTCTTCATGGCGGAAGCGTATTGGAACAGGGAGTGGGATTTGCAGCAGCTCGGGATCGACTACACGTACGACAAGGTGCTGTATGATCGCCTGATGAAGGAAGGGGCATATTCGAGCAGGGACCACCTGAAAGCGGAAATGGATTTCCAGCGGCGCTGCGTGCGGTTTCTGGAGAACCACGACGAGCCGCGGCTGGCGCACCTGGTGAAATCCGAAGCCTGGAAGTTTGCGGCGGCCACTGTGGTCGCAACCGTGCCTGGAATGGTGTTGATCCAGGAAGGGCAACTGGAGGGGCGGGAGACAAGAGTTCCGGTGCAGCTGGTTCGCCGTCCGGAGGAGCCGGTTTCGGAACGAAGTCGGTCATTCTTTGAGCGGCTTCTCTGGATCATTACCCACCCCGTTTTCCGCAAAGGAGAATGGTCGCTTTCGTCAATCAGGCCGGGGTGGCACGACAACCAGACCTGGCAGAACTTCATTGTTTCCTGGTGGCACGAGGCGGGGATTGGGGATCGGCTTGTGGTTGTAAACTATGCACCACTGAGCGGTCAAGGCTACGTGGACATCCCGCCGGAGCGGCTCAATGCCCAGGCGCTCGAATTCAGGGACCTTCTCGGGGATGCCGTCTTTGTGAGAGAGAAGGCAGGATTGGCTGCAAAGGGGATGTATTTCGACCTCCCGCCGTATGGTATCCACATTTTCGAAGTCAGGCCTGCCAGAAAATAGACAGTAGAGGATCTTTCTGGCACTTACCCACTTGACAACACCCTCTCTTTGTGCTATATTGTTAGCACTCAGTATAGGCGAGTGCTAACAATCTCGCCTTTTAGAGATAAATCTGCGTAAATCAACAAGTTATAAGAGGAGGAGTTCGTATGAAGATCAAGCCATTGGCTGACCGCGTGATCATAAAGCCTTCTCCCGCTGAGGAGAAGACCAAGGGCGGCATCATCCTACCCGATACCGCAAAGGAGAAGCCCGTGATTGGTGAGATTGTAGCCGTTGGGCCGGGTAAGGTGGCCGACGACGGAAAGAAGGTTGCCATGGAAGTAAAGGTGGGCGACAAGGTCCTGTATGGCAAGTACTCCGGCACAGAAGTGACCATCGAGGGCGATGAGTATCTGATTATGAGAGAAGCGGACATTTTCGCGATTGTCTAAGCCTGGCATTTGAGAGTGACAAACATCCAATAGGAGAAGACTGAATATGGGAGCAAAGCTCATTAACTACAATTCCGAGGCTCGCTCGGCCCTCAAGCGCGGCGTAGACCAGATGGCCGATGCGGTGAAGGTGACCCTCGGACCAAAGGGCCGCAATGTGGTGATTGACAAGAAATTTGGCGCGCCGACAATCACCAAAGACGGCGTGACGGTTGCGAAAGAGATCGAGCTCGAAAACCCGCTTGAGAACATGGGCGCGCAGATGGTCCGCGAGGTCGCTTCCAAGACGTCGGACGTCGCGGGCGACGGAACCACTACGGCGACCGTTCTTGCCCAGGCAATCGTTCGTGAAGGCATGAAGAACGTCGCGGCCGGCGCGAACCCGATGGACCTGAAACGAGGCATCGACATAGCCGTCGCAAGGGTCGTCGAAAATCTCAAAGCGATCAGCAAGCCGGTCGACAAGACCAGCAAAAAGGAGATCGCACAGGTCGGCGCCATCTCGGCGAACAACGACCCCGTGATCGGCGAACTGATTGCTGACGCGATGATGAAAGTCGGCACCGACGGCGTCATCACCGTCGAAGAAGCCAAGGGAACCGAAACCACGATCGATGTTGTGGAAGGCATGCAGTTCGACCGCGGTTATCTGTCACCCTATTTTGTGACCGACGCCGAAACGATGGAAGCGGTACTGGAGAATCCGCTGATCCTGATCCATGACAAGAAAATCTCTGCGATGAAGGATCTGCTCCCGATTCTTGAGAAGATCGCGCAAACAGGAAGCCCGGTCCTGGTGATCGCCGAGGACATCGAAGGCGAAGCACTTGCGACGCTGGTCGTGAACAAGCTGCGCGGCACCCTGCGTGTGGCGGCAGTGAAGGCTCCGGGATTTGGCGACCGGCGGAAGGCCATGCTCGAAGACGTTGCCACCATAACCAGCGGGACGGTGATTTCTGAGGAGCAGGGCTACAAGCTGGAAAATGCGACACTGAGCTACCTCGGCCGCGCAAAGAAGGTTACGATCGACAAGGACAACACGACGATCGTCGAGGGCGCGGGGAAGAAGGAAGATATCAAGAAGCGCATCAATGAGATCAAGGCCCAGATCGAGAAGACAACCTCCGACTATGACAAGGAGAAGCTGCAGGAACGCCTGGCGAAACTCTCCGGTGGTGTGGCCGTCCTCAAGATCGGAGCGGCAACCGAGGTCGAGATGAAGGAGAAGAAGGCCCGCGTGGAAGATGCGCTCCATGCCACCCGCGCAGCAGTGGAAGAGGGGATCGTTCCCGGTGGTGGAGTCGCCTACCTGCGTGCGGGGGCGAAACTGGACGGGCTGAAGGTCGCGAATGAAGATCAGCAGACGGGAAT
>Ga0315286_10002967_pt1 | contig 15912 bp, 14 predicted proteins | sample YL17G10_0_MG_FD_205038 | JGI IMG/M metagenome (GOLD analysis project Ga0315286, IMG submission 205038) | Sediment microbial communities from Yellowstone Lake, YNP, Wyoming, USA - YL17G10_0 | ecosystem: Environmental > Aquatic > Freshwater > Lake > Sediment | place: USA: Wyoming | collected...
TTCAACGCCTAATGGGCCATAGTCGTAGCAGCTCGCGAGGCCGCCGTAGATTTCGCTCGATTGAAATATGAAACCACGCCTTTTGCACAGCGATACTATGTCGTCCAGTTTTGCCAACTTCGCCATAATGCCCTCAGTAATTCAAATATTTTCAAAAGCACACAAAGCGAAGATTATACAATAGATACGCTCTATTGCAAATGCCTGTGATTGGCCGTGTTCCCACAAGTTGGTCTATTTTGCATTTGGTTCAGCGACGTAGTTTTTGATTCTCGCCTGATAATCGGGCATCGGGGGCAATTGCGCACTGGGAATCGGCTCATACCAGAAGGCGGAGCAGCTCCAGTCATCCTGTCGTTCATAGAGTCCGCTGCCTGTTTTATCATTCACCTGCTGGCTCCAGCCGATTTGCTGAATTGTGACCCGCACATCCTTTTTCCAGTATATGGGGTCCTTGATATGCCAGCGATAAATCGTGTTCAGTTTGTTTTCCAACAAGCTCGTTCCGCCGTAAAGGTATGCCGTATTTTGTACGCCCCATGACTGGCCGATGTAGTCCTCGGTTCCTGTTCCGCATATTGTCGGGAAGTTGCCGTCGCCGTCGAGATACACCTTGACTTCGCCTTCGCCCCACCAGTTACTCTCAGTCGGCCGGATTCCTATGACGCAGCCCAGGAATCGTCCGCTGCCGGTTCGCTTAGGCAGAATCTCAAAATCCTGTTTCAGTGTTGTCGGATTCTCGCGTCTGTAAATGGCGTGAAGTCGCCCGAACTTTGAGGGCAGCTTATCGCCCGTCGTGTAATCAATATAATAGAACAGCGGCGTGCTCTTAGTTGACTCGTTTGTCAGCGTAATCTTTGCCTTTTTGGCAAACGGCATTTCGAGCCATATATTCATACCCGCGTCGCTGTTCACTGAATGCACTGCGCTTTGATACGCCCCGACCTTGCCGTGCATAATCCCGAAGAAGGCCCCCAGCGGCGCCTCAATGCTCGGATTTTCCTGTCCGTCCCAGTAAGCCCGAACCACGATTCCCTGAAGCGTCTCGACGTCCTTGCGAACCGTTACCCAGATATGCCGAATGACTCCAGGCCCATTTATGTCGCACAGCGTATATGCCTGTCCCGGTCTGAATTCCTTTGCGGGCAATCCTTTTCTGCCCACACCTATCTTACTCGAAGCCATCCCGCCTTTTCCCTTTGCGCCGGTCGGGTTCTCAAACGATATCGACCGTGACTCTACGGGCACTTCAATCTCATACAGTTTTACTTCCTCTGCCGCCGCAATTGTTCCAATCAGGAGTAAAATTACAGCCGCTTTGAAATTTATCTTTGTCATAGTAATCCTCTCTGAAATATGAAATTCAATTAGTTTTGTCTTTTGGCTTTGCCGTGTATTCGATTTTCTCGTAAGGTATTTTGCCGCTCACCACATCGCAGAATGGCTTACCGTCTTTTACGCCGATCGTGCCGAAGCCCGTGGCGGTGGAAATAAATGTTCCGAAGTCGCCTTTGACGGCTGGTTTAAGGTAGAGGATTTTTTCAAGTGCGTCGTATCTTGCGCCGCCAAGCGATTGCAGAAGGGCGTATGACGACATTGCACGGGCGTACCAGTGGCCGCATTCGTATTCGTCGAAGGGGTTTCGAACTTTGCCGTCGTATCTGTCGCGTGCGGTGCGGACAATCTGCAAGCCCTCATCGATAAAACCTTTTGTAATCAGATGCGAGGCGACCTGATATTCGATACCCGTCCAGACCTCGTTGCTGTATGGGAAGGGCAAGCTGGGTTCGTCGCCTTTCGGCCAGGAGCAAAGCAGCAATCCGCCTTCGCTGCCCAGCGCGTAGCCGGGCCTCTGGGGATTCACGTGTTCCGACAGGTCTTTTTTGAAATTGTATTTATAGACGCTTTGCAGATGGCTTTTGACCTTGTCCTCGTCGAGTACGACGCCGACGCCGCTGATTTGGGCAAGCCACGCCCCAAGGACGCCATCCGAAAGACACCCTTTGCCATACTGATATTTGGGTCCTTCCTTTTTCAATATCTCAATCGCATCCGGGGCGTACCCGCCGTCGAGGGTCTGCGCTGTTATCGGATCTTTTGCTCGGAGGTCTTTCCACTGGACCTGCTGATAAAAGTATTCGCCGTTATATAGCCGGTCATCGAGGTATTTTTGTCCCTTATCGAGCAATTCCTGGTAAAGCGGTTCATTGTCAATCAAGGCCTTGCCCATCAGCGTCATCGCCTTTAACGCCCCGATATAAAAACTGCTGCACATAGGGTCTGGTCCCCAGAACTCGATGTCATAGGTATTGTGATGCGGCTCAGACAGGACGCCATTGTGATTGGGGTCCCAGGTGGCAATGCAATAGTCCATGCTCGCCTTGACCTGGGGCCACAATTTCCGCAGCCAGTCAGAATCGCCGCTTATTCGCCAGTCACGATAAACCTTGATAATACCGCCTAACTGGCCATCCGCCGCGGCGTGGAAACTGTGCGTTGTTGGTCGAATGGGCAATGAACAGCGAAAGGTTTGATGTCCCTTTTCGTTCTGGCAGACGCAAAACTCCGTTTGGCGGAAAGTGCGTTCAAGTTCTGGAAACAGATTCGGTATCGCCTGCGCGTAGTTCCAAACATGGGTACATGAGCCGGGGCAGCAGCCGGCGTTATCGAAGCAGCCCTCCCAGGCCCAGAGCCGGCCATCCTCCTGTCGAAGAACAGTGGGGGATTTCAATATTGTGAGGTTTGCCGCGACCGCCTCAGTTACTTCGTCGGGCAGCGTTGTGTCGTAAAAACAATCGCTGAACTTCTTTGTTTTTTCCCGAAGTTTTGCGTAATTTGCCCGCCAATAGCCCGCGATGTCGTCTATGTTTGTGAATTTCGAGGAATACCATGGGTGATACGTTGTCGGCTGATTGTTCGAATCTTCGGTTTTTTTGCCCGTGTCGGAACCGTTCCTGATGTTGCTTACCGGGGCAAACCAGCAGAGAAGAATGGTGACAGTTTTTTCTTTTCCGGGGTCCAGGTTCACAGGCACAAAGATGGTTGCTCCCGGGCTTGTTGCGCCGTCTGATATGGCGGGCTTTTCGAAGCATTTACCCTGTTCGATATCCTTCCACGCCATAGTCAGCGGGTCAAACCAGCCGCCGCGAAACCAGGCGCAGTTGATATTGGCGTCGGGATTAAGTGAAATCGCCGCGAATGCCGCCTCATCCCAGGGTTTGCCTTTGGGGTCTTTTTTTGCGGCGAGGACGAAACCATTTTCGGTTCCCGTAACTTTGCCCGGTTTTTCATCTGTCGCCAGGAAGTTGCGTGCGTTAAAAGAGTAAACCGCCTTAACGGGTTTGTCGGTTGGATTTGTGAAGCGATATTCCAATGCGGCGACGGGCAGTGACGAATCATTCGGTTCGGGCGGAGTGAAGGGACTCCAGCCGGTAATCTCAATCTTCAGCGGTATCTTCGGGTCTTCGAGGCATACGATGGCAAACGGGAAACGGGCTTTGAAGGTTGCCTTAGCGAATCGCGGAAGCCCGTATGTTCTGCCTCCCAGACCGTTACCTACCCCGTTGTAATTTGTCGTGTCAGGACCGGGGCCGAATATTTTCCATTTTGGCACGGGACCTTCGAGCACTCTGGCGACGTTTTTCCCGCCCTTGACGCATATTGCCGAAAACACGGTCGGCTCGCTGAATATCTCTGGTTTGTTTCGCAATGAGAAATTACTTAATGTCCCCGTCCCCTCGATGCAAATCATCCCGGCGCCGATTCCGCCCATAGGAAAAGCGATGTGATTGAGATTATCTCCGTTGTAAACATCATTGTATTTTCGCTGTTCCGTCTTCGCTTGCGCTTCGCCGGACAGGTCGGCGGACACGCTGCCTGTTAAAGTGAACGCCAGTACCGCTGTAACAAGCAACCTGATTATTTGCGATTTCATTTTTTGCTCTCCTAAAAGTAACTCATTTTGCGGGTTTTTTAATCTTTATCGCTTCGCCGCCTATCGGCAGGGTCAGCGATTTCTCCCAGTTATCTTTACCTGCTTCAAGCGAGCGGGCGAAGCCGTATTCGATATCGCCTGATTTATAATACAGTGTTTTGTCGGCGTATTTATCATTCGGGTCGTATTTGCCAATTACCGTCGCCGGGTACCAGTGAAACGGAAATCTGTGGTCTTTTACGCCGGGGGTTATGTCGCCGATGTCAACGTTATGCGCGTGGGCAAGCATACGGTCAGTAACATTGAGAGTGATGTCCTGTGTAAGATACTGGTCGGCCCAGTAAATTGTGTTTGGTTCCGCGGAGATGTCTCCAAGTGAGTTTGCATCCCAGCCAAGCGGGACGTATGCGTCTAAAAACGTCAGGTGAATGCTCGCGTTTGTCTGTTTGGCTATGATTTTCGCCGCTTCGCTGATTGCCCATGAGCCGGCGGAATGTCCAATCAAATGAACATGCTGCGGGTTCTTTGACAATTTGAGAATCTGCTCCGCCAGCATTTTGCCGGCTGTGTCGCGTGCATACTGTGCCGCGTCTCTTGGATTGATAACCCTTGCCTCGTTATGCCAGTCAAACCAGCCGCAGGCCCATTCGTTTGAATCGACCTTGTTCCTGAATGTCGTCGCCAGCTCGCCAGGCCAGGGTTCCTGTTCAATCCACCCGTGCGTCGCTATGACAATATTCAATCTGTTGTGCTGTGGCAGGTTCACCTCATTGGCTTTAACTATCTCGCCATTCGGTTCGCCACGGGTAACGAATAGCGTCGGGATATTCTGTGGCTGTTTATCTTTGCAGAATACCCTGCCCGCGGGAATCAGCAAGATTGCCACCATCAGGGTTGTCAGGATTCTTCTATGGTTGAAAGCCACAGTCGTTCCTTTTGTGTTTTACTGCCTTTGGTTGTTGTTTTGGAAGACAATTATAGCCATTACGGGCATACCCGCAAGGATAGTGGTGAATGTGGGAGATTCGTATCCCGTCTCAGAGTAAAAGGGATGGCAGACCGAGACCAATGGCAAGCCCGTAAAGATAATCACCCCAAAACATCGAAGAGATGTTTGCGACATATATAAGCAGGACAACAGGGTACGCCACGAGAGCGAGCATATTTCCGGAGGCGATAGCTTTTTTGGCGTTATGCAACAGTCCCTTCGCGTCAACCGTGGAAGGGAACGCGTGCATTCCTATCGAGATACCCAGCCAGAGCAAAAAGTAGGAGAGCGGATTTTGGACACCGAATATGCGTACCGGCACAAAAGCTGGCGAACAAATTAGTATGCACAACAGGGAATTTATTATAAAAGGCCCGACAGAAATGAGAAACGATGCGCCAAAATCATCAATCTCCTCGTGGATGACATATCCGCAGGGGTTGCCGATGCGGAAAAAGCAGACGTCAAGAACTGCCACACCGCGGAGTTTACAGAACAGCATGTGTGTCGCTTCGTGAACGATGACACCCGGAAAGGTAACTATGGCAACTAAAAAACCTGGAATCATTTGCTTTGCTCCTTTTGCTGTTTTTTCCAGCCGTTGGGGAATTTTTGGTTGAATTCCTTTCGGCCGAGGATTTCGCGTGTTTCGAGACGATATAAAATCCGGTCTTCGTATTCTTCAAATCTTTTCAAATCGCCTTGTTTTTCCGAGATAGTTTTGGATTTTTTCAGAAAGTCGAGCGACTGCTGTTTGAATTGTTCATTGCCGGTTACGGCGTATTTGCACGCATAAGCCGAAGCGACTCCTGCGACAGCAGATGTATCATCGGGGTGTTTGTTCTGTTTCTGGATTGCCAGCGACAGGAATTTATCGTAATCCTTATTGTCAAACGCGACTCCAATCTCAGCAGTAGCGATCATATCATCCATGGAAGGCGTTGGAGGAAAATTGGCCTTACAGAAGTTAAATAACTTTAGTGCCTCAGCCGATTTATCCTCCATCAACATCTGAATCCCATCAAAATATATAGCCATCGTAGAAAGCCATTTTGCTTCGGGGACCTTTGCGGCTGCCGAACGGAACAGTTTGCTCGCCTGATTAGCGTCAGCGGCATGCGCAGCCGATTTTACGTCAACATAGGCCTGAACAAATCGCCAGTTCCAGATAAACGAAAAAACAACTATTGCGGCCAAACCCGCCATAGCCAATTTAATCCAGGGCGGATAAGGCCTATTTTTGAAAAATGCGGTGCACTGTTCGCAGACGGGCTGTCCCGCCATTATGGGAAACTCAATGGAGCCGTTGTCTTTGCGGCAGTTTACGCAAACTGTCCGGTCCTGCTGCCTTTTAAACTCCTCTATGGGGATATCCTTGTGGGTTTTGTGGAATTCCTCGGCGCAGGCGGTGCAAAGCTTGCTATCGGCTACGAGAAAAATGTCATTCGGAGAAAATGTTTTTCCGCAGTGGTCACATTCTGCGTTTATCATTTGTGATTACCTTTCACAAAGAATATCATATCTCTCCTGCTGCTCAATAAGTATATCGAAATAGCGGCCAGTAAAACAATAGTAAAATTGGGGTGTGTACTCGATGAATGTTAAGGTTTGTATAATAGAGGCTGGGCCGGCGGTGTTGACCTTATCGGCCACGGCCATTCTCGCATTCGGTTCACCAACCGCGATATACAATGTCGGCGGCTGAGCCGGTCTGCCATCGCCGGGGAATAATCCATCCAGATTAACAGAGCCATAGCTCACTTGCGCAAGTAGAACACTGAATAAAACTGATAGCGTCTTCTTAGTCATACAATCAGAGTTCAGGATAGACCCAGGGCTGGCGATAGTCGCGGCGCAACAGTTTATTGGCATCTTCATCACCGATGACTACTTCCTTAACGCCATCCCATTTTATACTCCTGCCAAGCTTCAGTGACAACATTCCCAGCAAGCTCATATTTGTTGACCGATGGCCGATTTCGATATCGCAAATCGGCTTTCGCCGTGTTTTGATAGCGTCGATGAAATCCGTCCAAAGCTCGGGTATATTATGTTCGTCTCGCGTATGTGTCTTCGGGTCTTCGTGCAATATCTGCGCCGTCTGGTCGGTCTTGTTGTGGTCGTCGTGTTCGTCTGGAGGCGGATAGAATGTCCAGCCGTCTCTCCATCCGAGGTGCATCGTGCCTTTTGTGCCGTAGAAGTAGCAGCCGATGCTGTGTTTTTCCGCAGGGTTACCGGCGTAAAACCGATGTTCCCACGTGCAGGTAAACGAATCAAACTCGTATACTACAACCTGCGTATCCGGCGCATCGGCAATGTCACTGAATATGTTTTTGCTGCCCGTCGAATATACGGTCTTTGGGTATTTCTCCTCCGTCCACCACAAGACCTGGTCGAGCCAGTGTATGCCCCAGTCGGCCAGTTGGCCGTTGGCAAAATCGAGAAACTGCCTGAATCCCCGCGGGTGTATCCGCTTGTTAAAGGGGCGAAGAGGCGCCGGCCCGCACCAGAAATCCCAATCCAATCCTTCCGGCGGCTTTTCATCCGGCGGACTTGGACGCTGCGTGTAATTAGAGTGAACGAATGTTCGAACCATGCCAATTTTGCCCGCGTTGCCCTGCCTGAGAAATTTGTTTGCTGAGATACAATGCGGTGAGACCCGCCTGTGTGTGCCAACCTGCACGACCCGCTCGGTGTCCTGTGCCGTCTTTACCATCGCCTTGCCTTCGAGAATTGTGTGGCTGATGGGCTTTTCGACGTAAACATCGGCGCCTGCTTTGCAGGCCGCGATGGTAATCAAGGCATGCCAGTGGTCGGGCGTGGCGTTTATCACAATCTCGGGTTTTACCTTGTCGAGCAGTTCTCGGTAGTCATTATACTTTGCCGGCTTATCGCCGGTGAGTTTTTCTATTTCGCTTGCGGCCGGGTCGAGAATGTTTTTGTCCACATCGCACATCGCGACGATTTTACATTCGCCGCTTTTTAACGCCTCCCTCGCGATATTCATTCCCCACCAGCCGGTTCCGATAAGTGCCGTGCGGTATTTCTTGTCCTTCTCCGCACCCAGGATATGCGGCGCAGCAAACGCCACACTGGCTGCTACGCCTCCCTTGAGAAAGCTTCGACGTGATAGCGACATCATAATTTTATCTCCACAGGCAATTAATTGTTGTCATTCTATTGAAATCTGTCGAGTTTGCAAGAGCGGTATCCGTCTTGCTTGCCTCGGCATAGCCGAAGGCGAAGCCGGGTTTGACACAGCAGGCCCGCTCGGCTAAACTAAATCTCACTATGAAAACAGACGTTTGTGTAATAGGTGCCGGGCCGGCGGGGTTGATGTCGGCTATTTTCGCTGCGCAGGCAGGTGCGCAGGTTGTTGTGATAGAGAAAAACGCGACCGCGGGGCAAAAACTCCTTTTGACGGGCGGCGGGCGGTGCAATATCACATACACGGGCACGGTCGATGATTTCGTTCGCGTGTATGGCAAATCAGGCAGGTTTCTTCGGCATTGTTTGCACGAATTTTCGCCTGACGCGACGCGTGATTTTTTCGGCCAGATTCGTATCGCGACCAAAGTTGATGAAGCCGGCTGTGTGTTCCCTGTAAGCGAAAGCGCAGGTAATGTCCAATACGCCCTGCTGGACCAGTGCAAAAAACTCGGTGTGCAGTTTGTTTTCGGCAGGGGGGTTGAGGGCATCAAAAAGCACGGCGCAGAATTTGTTATTTCCGCCGGCAAAGAGGATTTGACGGCTCATAAAGTTATTATCGCCACGGGCGGGGCAAGTTACCCCGCCACCGGCTCGACTGGCGACGGCTACAAATTAGCGAAATCGCTTGGCCATACAATCATTGGACCAAAGCCGGCCCTTGTGCCGCTTATTACGAGTGAAAAATGGTGCGCCGAACTGGCAGGTATTTCGCGCGATAACGTAACGATATCCACGATAATTGACAAAAAGAAAGTCAGTGTCAGCGGGCCGATGATTTTTACCTACGATGGCATAGGCGGGCCTGCTGTTCTCGATTTAAGCCGATTACTTACCGATTATTTGCCTGCCAAAAAGCCAATCGAAGTTGCCATTGACCTTGTCCCGGCGATGAATGAGGCCAAACTCGAAGAATATCTGATGGGGCAACTCTCGCAATACTCCAAAAAAATAATCGCCAACGTTCTCTTTGAGCTTGTTCCCAAGAAACTTGGCGGGCTTATATGCGCTTTAGCGGGAATCACCGAAACAAACGCAAGCCAGTTGAAAAAAGAGCAGCGAAGAAAAGTCATTCAGTTATTGAAGAAGCTGCCGTTATCAATTGAAGCCACAGCGCCTATTGAGGATGCGACGATTACCCGCGGCGGCATCAGCACAGCGGAAATTGACCCTAAAACTATGCAATCCAAGGTTTGCCCCGGCTTATATTTTGCCGGCGAGATAATCGATGTTGACGGCCCCTGCGGCGGGTATAATCTTCAAATTGCATGGTCAACGGGCGCCCTTGCGGGTAAAATTCAGCAGGACTAATTATTACAAATACGGGAGAAATGTTATGAATCGCAGAATAATCTTAAAAGCGGCTGCTTTGTGCTGTTTGCTACTGCAAATGTCCTGCTCGCAAGTGGCAATAACGGGGCGAAAACAACTCAACATCGTTCCTGATTCAATGATGAATTCGATGGCGTTGCAGTCATATAATGAGTTTGTGGGTTCCCATAAGCTCAGCGGAAATTCTCAACAAACGGCAATGGTCAAAACCGTCGGGACAAGGATTCAAAATGCCGTGGTAAAGTATTGCGCGGAGCATAACCTGTCGTCGCAAATCAGAAATTATCATTGGGAGTTTAATCTTGTCGAAGACCCGAATATAAACGCGTGGTGTATGCCCGGCGGCAAGGTTGTGGTTTATACGGGCCTGATGACGGTCGCGCAAAATGAGGCGGGGCTTGCGGTCGTGATGGGCCACGAGATTGCGCACGCCATCGCCAAACACGGCTCGGAGCGAATGTCACAGGGACTTCTTGTGCAAATGGGAGGAATAGCGCTGGATGAGGCGCTTGCCAATAAGCCGGAGCAGACAAAGAGTATTTTTATGCAGTCGTATGGTTTGGGGTCTCAGATTGGCGTCCTTCTTCCGTACAGCCGGCTGCACGAAAGCGAGGCCGACCGTATGGGCCTGATATTTATGGCGATGGCGGGGTACAATCCGAATGAAGCGGTGAGTTTCTGGGAGAGGATGACCGCTTCGAAACAAGGGCAGAAACCGCCTGAGTTACTTAGCACGCACCCGGCCGATTCAAAAAGAATCAGCAATATCAAAAATCTAATTCCCGAAGCAATGCAGTATTATAAGCAGTGAAACGGCCCCTTAGTCCTCTGTCATCTGCTCTTTTATCAGATTTAGCAGATTTATCGCCTCGATGGGCGTGAGGTTATTTACATCGACAGAGGCGAGTTTGTCCAAGACGGATTTGTGTTTCTGGACGAAGAGCGTGTCGGCGTTGGGTTCTTTCGTTTTATTTTTGGCAAGGTGTGAGCCGGCGGCCTCTTTCTGGAACGTGGTTTCTAGTTCGGCCAAAATTTCCTTCGAGCGTTCGAGAATTGGCTTTGGGATACCGGCCAATTTCGCGACGTGAATGCCGTAGGATTTGTCGGTGCCGCCGGGGAGAATCTTGTGAAGAAATACCACCTCATCCATCCATTCACGGACTGCTACATTGCAATTCTTGATATTTGCAAACAGTTCCGAGAGTTCGGTCAATTCGTGATAGTGCGTGGCAAAGAGCGTTCGGCATTTGATTTTGTTGGCGATGTGCTCGGTGATTGCCCAAGCGAGAGACAAGCCGTCGTAGGTGCTTGTGCCTCTGCCGACTTCGTCGAGGACGACTAATGATTTTGAGGTGGCGTTGTTGATTATGTTCGCGGTTTCGGTCATTTCGACCATAAAGGTTGATTGTCCCCTGACTAATTCATCGGAAGCGCCGACGCGGGTGAAGATGCGGTCAACGAGGCCCATCTCCGCCTCTTTTGCGGGGACAAATGAGCCGGCCTGCGCCATAAGGACGAGCAGGGCGGTTTGCCTTATGTAGGTGCTTTTGCCGCTCATATTCGGGCCTGTGATTATCATTACGTCGCCTGACTTATTGCCGAGCGAAATATCGTTGGGGACAAACTCCGCGCCTAACATCTCGGCTAAGACCGGGTGTTTGCCGTCCTGTATGAGAAGGTCGTTATCGGTTGTCAATCTGGGCCTGATATAGCCGCGACGATTGGCGATATGGGCGAGGCAGGCGAGGCAGTCGCACTGCGAGATTGTGTCCGCCAGTTCCTGAAGGCGAGGGATATATTGAGCCGCTTGAATTCGTACCTCTTCGAAAAGTTTTTGCTCAAGGGCGAGGGCCTTTTCTTCTGCGCCGATGGCGCGGGTCTCATATTTTTTCAGTTCATCGGTGATATATCTTTCGGCGTTGGTAATCGTCTGCTTGCGGACGTAATCGGCGGGGACTTTGTCGGCGTTTGACCTGCTGATTTCGATGTAGTAGCCGAAGACCTGGTTGAAGCCGACCTTGAGCTTGTCGATGCCTGTGCGTTCTATTTGCTGTTTCTGATATTGTTGCAGCCAAGTTTGGCCATCGCGTGATATTGAGCGCAGCTCGTCGAGCTCCTTGTTAAACCCTGTGCGTATGACGCCGCTGTCGGTCAGTCGCAGCGGGCAATTTGGCTCGATTGCCGAATCCAGCAAATCAGCCAGCTCATCCATACTGTCGCACCGGCCTGCCAATTCCGCCAGCAGCTTGGCGCTGAATTGCCCTAACGTTTCGCGCAGTTTGGGGATTTGTCGCAAGGTGCGGGCTAACGCGACGAGGTCTCTTGGCAATGCCCTGGCGGTCGCGATGCGTGCGGCGATTCGCTCCGGGTCTGCGATGTCGTCAAGCAGTTTGCGGACTTCAATCAGCCGATTGTCGCTGTCTTTCAATTCAGCAACCGCGTCCTGACGTGATTCGATAGCCGACAGGTCGCACAAGGGTCTGCAAAGCCAGTTGCGAAACATCCTGCCACCCATCGGCGTCAGCGTCGAATCGAGGCAGTCGAGCAATGTCCCTTTCGTGCTTTCGGTGCGAATCGTTCGCAGTACCTCCAAACTTTGCAGCGACGTGTAATCGATGTGCAGGAATTTTTTCCGGCTGATTTTTTTGACAGTTGATATGTGCGCCAGCGCGGTCTTTTGCGTTTCGTTAAGATACTCGATTAACGCGCCGGCGGGAGGGATGACAGCACCGTCGGCGTCGTGGATTCCGAAACCCTCCAACGTGGCTGTGCCGAAATGTTTTAGCAGCCGTTGTTTCGCCTGATAGGGGTCGAAATACCAGCTTGGCCTTTGTGTAATGGTTGCGCCGGTGAGTTCGCTGATGCCTTTGGCGAGTTTTTTCGCCTGTGCCTCGAATAATTCGCCTCGCCTGTCGGGCAGTAGGCACTCGGCAGGGGACAATCGCACGATTTCATCTAACAGTTCGTTCTCATCAAGCTGCTGGGCGAAAAAATGTCCGGTTGATATATCGACCCAGCTTATGGATGACGCCGAATTTGTCTGCCAGACCGCCACCAGAAAATTATCTTTTTTTGCTTCCAGCAAAATATCATCGGTCAATGTCCCCGGCGTAACAACTCGAACCACGTCGCGTTTAACTACGCCCTTTGCGGTTTTGGGGTCTTCGATTTGTTCGCAGACGGCGACTTTGTAGCCCGCCTGGAGCATTTTTCGCAGATAGCCATCGACGGCGTGCCAGGGAACGCCCGCAAGAGGAACCGGGTCATCACTGCCTTTATTCCTGCTGGTTAGCGTCAGCCCCAGGACTTTCGAGCAGGTTTTGGCGTCCTCGTAGAAGGTTTCGTAGAAGTCGCCCATCCGGAAAAAGAGTATGCAGTCCGGGTACTTCTGCTTGAACTGATGAAACTGCCTCATCGCCGGCGTCAAATTGTCGCTGCTCGTGGTCATATCGGCTGATTATACATTCAGCGGGCCACTTAACAACTCTGTAATGAGCGAGTGTGTAGCGTCTTTTGATTTGGCTTCCGAAAGTTGAGTCAAAAGTTGTTCCTGACGGGTGGTGAAGCAAATCGGCTGATTCGGGTCAAAGTTTTCAACCCCGGCCAATTGCCGAATCTCATCGCAAAGGTAGTCAATTCCTGTGCCGAGTTTTGCGCTGATACTGACTGCGTTTGGCATATTGCCTTTTTCGAATAGGCAGGACAGGTCCCCGCTACGCTGCGCTACGAAGGGCAGGTCTGATTTGTTAAGGACCATCAGAATTTTTTTGTTGGCTAATATATTTGTGATGGATTTGCCGATTTGATTGACCGGTTCGCTGTTGTCGATGACCAATAAGACAATATCCGCCTGATTTATGAGTTCAGTCGCTGTCTGTTGAGCTGTTTTTTCAATGTCGGACGCGAGTTTTTCATCAAGACCCGCAGTATCAATCAATTCAACGAAAAGCGAACCGGTTCGACTTTGCTCACCGCAGGCAATTTGGCAATTTGCTGATACCCAGTCGCGAGTTGTTCCTTTGATGTCCGCGACAATCGATTTTTGTTTGCCGCAGAGCTGATTGAGAAGTGTGCTTTTGCCTGTATTCGGCGGGCCTGCGAGGACTATCCGGCAGCCGAAAATGACAAGCCGGGCGATTTTACTTTTGTCGATAATTTTTTGTGCTTCGGCAGCGATTTTTTCCGGCGGGTTTTGCAGCCAGTTTTTTGCTGAGGCCGTAAGGCCTGCCCTGAACCAGGGCGGTTCAGGGCCTGAATCGATTTGGTTCAGGATTATCTGTGTGCCCTGAATTGTTTTTGCCTTTGGCAGGGTCAATCTTGCTTCGATAGCGATTGTGCCGAGCGATTTATCTTTTGCAAGAAGTTGTTGGGCGGTTAATAGTTCGACTCCCTGTTGCCGGAGCAATTGCATAATTTCTTCGACGATTAGCGGATTGCCGTGGCAGTTTATGGCGTATGTGTCGTTGTCTTCACAGCCAATTGTTACCTGGTCGATTGTTTCGCTGCCGGCTGCGATTGTGCCCAGCAGGATTTTGCCTGTTGAAAATTCCGCTGGTTTTTGGTTTTGAGGGGTGAATATCTGCTTGAGGATGTTTGCCGCCGAATCACCACAAAGCTGTATCGTGGCGATAGCCCCTGTTCCCTTGCCGGTCATTACCGCTGCGAAGACAGACATAGGAGAATTGTTTACTCCTTCGATTCGATATATTTCTTGTAGGCCAGGGCGATGCCTTTGATGACTAAATTTGGCACGTAGTTATCGACGAACTCGCAGTCGTCTTTAATAAGTTTTGCCCCTGAGCCGGTGATAATGGTTTGCGGCCAGGCGCCGAGAGTTTCGGCGTATCGCCTGACTATCTCCTGCAATGCGCTGACAGCCGAATAATATAAACCCGCGTTAATCGCATCGGGGGTGGTTTTTCCGAAAGGCCATTTTGGCTTTTTGACCGTAACCTTGGGCAGTTGGGCCGTATGGTTATGCAGGGCGTTTGCGCTCATTTCAAATCCGGGGAAGATTACTCCGCCGCAGAAAACGCCGCGGTCATCAACGAGGTCGATTGTTACGGCCGTGCCGAAATCCGCGACCGCGACCGCCTGTTCCGCGACCGCGTATGCAGCCGATGCCGCCAGAGCACGGTCTGTCCCCACCGTTTCCGGTTTTGCTATCGATAGTTCGATTGGGAAGGGGATATCGCGGCCCACAAGCAGTATATTTTCGTCTAAGGTTTGCCTTGCGATGTCGCGCACGACCTGCGTCCAGGCGGGTTTTACGGAGCTGATGACAATTACGCCGTCGCGTTTGCCCTCTTTTGAGCGTTTCGCGACCGGTATCATTTCCCAGGTCGATTTAAGCAGTTCAGTCAGTTCCGTTGTCGCCTCGCCCGGCAGCGATTTTACGAACTGTTCCTCGCTATTGAGAAACAGCCCCACGCCTATATTCGTATTGCCTATGTCTATGGCTATTAAATTCATAAGTTCCTCTTCTACCTTATTCTGCGTAACCTGTCAATTTATGGCTGGTTTTACACCTGCGAGGGTTATATAATTATTTTATGGACAGTTTTGATTTTCCAAAGGTGCGAAGGGATGTTTTCAAAGTAACATCGCTTTTTGACCAGTCGGATGAGAAAGAATACTGGCTTTCCAAAACCCCCGAGGAGCGTCTGGAGGCCGTTGAGTTAATGCGGCAAATTATTTATGGCTACGACCCGTCTGCCACACGACTTCAAAGAGTTTTTGAAATTACTCAACGCTCATAAAGTTGAATATCTGCTTATTGGCGGATACGCGGTTGGATATTACGGTTACCCGCGAGCTACTGTTGATATGGACTTCTGGGTCGCAATGAATCCTGCTAACGCAGACAGGATTGTTACCGTTCTCAAGGAATTTGGCTTCAACCCGCCTGATTTATCGCCGAATCTGTTTCTAAAGGAAAGACAAATCATTCGTATGGGCGTGCCTCCTTTCAGGATAGAGCTTGCGACAACTATATCTGGCGTCAATTTCAGTGAGTGTTTTACTCAACGGGTAGTAGCGGAGCTTGATGGCGTAAAAACCAATATAATCAGCTTGACCCACCTGAAAATCAACAAAAAGGCCGCTGCCAGACACCAGGATATTGCCGACCTCGAAAAGCTGCCGTAAATCTTACTTTTCGGTTTTTGTTTGTTTGACTTTTTTCCAGAGCAGCTCGCATAAATCCTTTATCCCGTCGCCTGTAACGGCTGATATCGGGTAAATGCGATGGCTTAGCTGCTTTCGCAGTTTTTTTATCGTTGCCCCTTTCGGGTCGAGGTCGATTTTATTCGCAACGATGATTTCTTTTTTGTCCGCCAGCGTCTTGCTGTATTGCTCAAGCTCTTTACGAATTTGACGATAATTTTTCGCCGGGTCGGAGCCGTCGGGAGGCATTATATCGAGGATGTGGATGATAATGCGGGTCCTTTCG
>Ga0315286_10002968_pt1 | contig 15912 bp, 14 predicted proteins | sample YL17G10_0_MG_FD_205038 | JGI IMG/M metagenome (GOLD analysis project Ga0315286, IMG submission 205038) | Sediment microbial communities from Yellowstone Lake, YNP, Wyoming, USA - YL17G10_0 | ecosystem: Environmental > Aquatic > Freshwater > Lake > Sediment | place: USA: Wyoming | collected...
AGATACCTGGCGTTACCAGCATCGTGAACCGCCGGATGCGGACCCGCATGTCCGGTGGTGTGGGAGGAGGGGCCGGTGACGACCCCTCCTACCCGATTCCGCCGCCTCAGCCAATCAGGCGCTTGATCTCGGCCAGCAGCCTGCCCATGTCCACGGGCTTGTCGAAGAAGGCCTGCACCGGGAGATACTCGTACGGGCCGTAAGTGCTGTCGGTCTGCTCCGGATAGAGCCTCATCGGGCTGGTCTCATGGATCGCGGTGAGCACGATGATGGGAATGTCCCGGCACTTCGGGTCCGATTCCTTGCGTAGCGTCCAGACGAAGTGGAACCCCTCCGTTCCGGCCGGCATCATGACATCGAGGAGCACGAGGTCGGGACACTCGGACTTCACCTTGGCGAGGCCGTCCTCGGCATTGGGCGCCGACACTATCTGATACCCGCTCTTTTCGAGCACCAGCGTCAGCGCCTCGACCGTGTCGGGGTCATCTTCCACTATCAGGATCTTCTTGCGGACCGCGTCTACCATGGTTCGCTCTCTCCGGCGGGGGGCAGTTTTGCCCGCCGCCCGTCAGCACATCGCCCCCATCGCCAGCCGCCAGCCCCACCTTCGGCCCCCAACCACAAAGGAACCGCCGCCGGCGCTCACGCACCAGCGGGCCGCTGCGTTCTAGGGAGCAGCACCCGGAAGGTGCTGCCCTTCCCCTCCTCGCTCTCGACCTCAAGCTGCCCGTGATGGGCCTCTATGATCTGACGGCAGATGGACAGTCCGAGCCCGGTGCCGGTGATCTGCATGGTCGCCGCAGTGCGCACCCGGTAGAAAGCTTCGCCCAGCCTAGCGATAGCTCCTTGCGGCATGCCGACGCCGGTATCGGTCACCTCCACCGCGACGTACCCGGGCGCCGCCCCGGCCTGTCGAGCGGCCACCAGCACCGATCCGCCATCGCGGTTGTACTTCACCGCGTTGTCCACCAGGTTGGTGAACAGCCTCACCATCTCCTCCCGGTCGGCATCAACACTGGGCAGGTCGCAGGCCGCCTCCAAGGTGATAGTGACATTCCGCGCCTTCGCCGACTGGGCGGCGAACGACACCGCCTCCTGCAATAGAGGCCCTAGCCTGAGCGGGGCGAGTGTCCGTTCGACCTTCGCCAGATGCTGGAGACGGGAGAGGTCGAGCAGGTCTCGCACAAGCTGCGAAAGCGCGCCCGTCCGCTCCCGGCAGCGAGCGAGGATCTGCTTCTCCTTCTCGGGGTTATCCGCCGTTATGCCGTTCAGAATCACGTCCAGGTACTGAGCGATCGCACCAAGGGGGGAGCGAAGCTCGTGCGCCACCATGGAGACGAAGTCGCTCATCCGCTGTTGCAGGCTCTTCGCCTCGGTGATATCCCTTACAACGGTCACCAGACCGAGCGACTCGCCGGCCTCGTCCCTTATGGTGGCGATGCTCGCCGCCAGACTGGGAGGGCCGCCAGCTAGCTCCCGTGACATCATGGTCGTCTCGCCCCGATTGTACGCCTCCTCCATAAGGGAGAGCAGATCGGGCGGGAAGAGGCGCGCCTCGGGGATCTCGCCCAGCTCGGGCGCCTCGCTCTTCATCCCCAAGAGCTTGATGAGCGCCGGGTTGTACAGCACCAGCCGCTTCTCCCGGTTCGTCACCATCACGCCCTCGGCCATGCTTTGGATAATCGTGCGAGTGCGCGACTGCTCCGTGGCGACAAGGAGCAGATTGCGCTCGGCCTCCGCCCGCGCCTGCGCCGCCTCCACCCTCAACCAGTGCAGCGGCAGCGCCCTATCTACCACGGAGGTAAGCTCATCGGGGGTGAATGGCTTCGCCACGTAATCGTAGGCGCCGCTCTTCGTCGCCTGAACCGCCGTCTCCAGGGTCGCATAGGCCGTCACCATCACGCACACGACATTGGGATCTATCTCGCGCAGCCGGAGAAGCAACTCGAGGCCAGACATGCCGGCCATCTTGAGATCGAGCAGAGCCAGATCGAACGCCCCCTTGGAGAAGACGCCGAGCGCCTCCTCTCCTGATTCCGCGGTGGTGACACGGTGCCCATCTGATTCCAGAATCCGCCTGCAGCCTTCGCGCATTCCCCGCTCGTCGTCCACCACCAGAATCCGGCCGGTGCCCTCACTCATCAGTCAGCGCCTCGATCTTCCGCAGCAATTCCTGCGGGTCCACGGGCTTGTCTAGCCAGGCGTCAACACCAAGCAGGGCCCGCCCCTCGGGCGAGTCGGTGACCACCCGATAGCCGGTCTGCTCCGTTACGCCGGTTACCAGGATTACCGGGATGTCCTTCATCTCGGGTCGGCGGCGCAACGCATGCGCCACCATTGCTCCCGAGTCTGGTTCCTCCATCATCATGTCCAGGATCGCCACATTGACCGTCCGCTCGCGCACCACCCTCAGCGCGGCCTCGGCCGTGTTCACGGCCGCGACCTCGTACCCCGCCGCCTCAAGCGTCAGCCGGATGGCGTCAATGAAGTCAACGTCGTCATCCACCACTAGCACGCGCTTGCCGCTGCTCACACCGCTCCCCTCTCCTCCCGGAACTGAATCACCGGTAGCGTGATCGTGAAGGTGGTGCCAACTCCAGCCTTGCTGTCAACGGATATCCCGCCGCGGTGCATCTTCACGATGCCGTACACAATGGCCAGCCCGAGCCCCGTCCCTTTCCCGATCTGCTTCGTGGTGAAGAACGGGTCGAAGATCCGCTCCAGGTTCTCCTCTGGAATGCCCGCGCCGGTGTCGGCGAAGCGCACCGCGATGCTCTTGCCGTCCTGTGTCTGGCTCGTGCGAATATCCAGCCTCCCGCCGTTGGGCATCGCCTCCATCGCGTTCTCGAGGATGTTGATGAAGGCCTGTCGCATCTGCTCCGTGTCCAGCAACGTACGCGGGAGGTCGGGCTGAAGATCGGTCCGCACTGCGATACTCCGAAAGGTGTCCTGCTTTGAGAGCGGCTCCAGCGTGTTCCGAACCAGCTCGTTGACATCGCTGAGCTGGTCCCTCAGCTTGCTCTGGCGGGAGAAATCGAGCAGCCCGCGCACGATGTGGCGGCACCTGTCGGCCTCCCGCGTGATCATGCCCAGGTCCTCTCGTCGCGCGTCATCCATGGGCAGACCTTTGAGCAGCATGTGGGCATAGATGAGAACCGTCCCCAGTGGGTTGTTGAGCTCGTGGGCGACGCCCGCAGCGAGTTGGCCCATCGAGGCGAGCTTCTCCGACTGCATCAACTGCTCCTGTGCCTCCAGCAGGTTGCGGCGCGAATCGTTTAGGTCAGACACCGCTCGCTCCAGCCTGTCAATGAGATGGGGCAGGCACATCTCCACCTCGGCGAATCCGTTGAACACCGCAATCGCCTTGTCGCGACACGACGGGTACCCGCACGCGCCGCAGTTCAGCTCGTCCTCGGGCTTGAACTTGCCGGTCTGGGCGAGCACCGCCTGGATCTCCTCCTCTGATGGCTCCCCTGCGGCGACGTGGCAGTCTGTGAACTCGCGTCCCAGGTCGAGGTCGTAGTGCTCCGCCAACGACGACTGGGGATGGCGCTCAATCTCCTCCCGCGTATACTCGGCTATGCGTTGCTTCAGAGCTACCGTGTTCCCATCGTTGCTGGCGAAGGGACCGTTGATACACCCCTCGCAGAAGAGCAGATCGAAGAAGTCCGCCGCCACCTCCTTCTTCTCGATCTGCTTCAGCAGCCCCGTGATCCGGTCCACACCCTCCGTCACGACCGTCTCGTTGTCCAGCACGTCGGCCTGCATGCCGCTGGACCGCAGCAAGCCGCCCGGGACGGGGAATATCCGGCTAACGCTCGGGTGCGGCCCGTCGAACTCACCCTCGGGAAGCGACGCCATCTCCACTCCCGCCTCGGCCAGCCAACTGGTGAACTCCAGGAAGGTCAGCACTGCGTCAACATCCCCGATCAAGTTCGGGTCGCGGGCCTCGACCTTCTTCGCCAGACAGGGGCCGATGAAGACGACCTTCGCCGTCGGGTCGAGCCGCCGCTTTATCAGCCGTGCCAAGGCGACCATCGGCGACACGACCGGAGCGAGGAATGGCAGCACCCCGGGCAAGTGCTTCTCCACGTAGCTGACCAGCGCCGGGCACGGAGTTGTAATGAGCGGGCCCTTGCCGTCCCTATCCGCGGCGAGGCGTTCGTAGGCGTGGGCGACAAGCTCTGCCCCCGCTGCCACCTCCATCACCTCGGTGAACCCGAGCCGCCTCGCCGCCTCGGCCACCTGCCGCGGCCGGACATCGGGGAACGACGCCGGGAACGAGGGTGCGAGGCACGCTACCACGCGCTCGCCGGCGGCGATCATGCCTTTGGCAGCATCCAGGTCATCACTGTCTACCCGCTTCGCCTTCTGGCTGCACACTCGGATGCAGTTGCCGCAGGCCACGCAGCGCTCCGGAATCACCTGCGCCCGCCCGTCCTGCACCATGATTGCCTTGACCGGACAGTGGCGGACACAGGTGTAGCAGCGCTTGCACCGCTCCCCTATGGTCGTGACAATGCCGGTCATCATGGCAGTGGTCTCTCGGTCCGGCTCACTCGGCGCCTTCCTCCCAGGCGAGCCCGGCCAGCGGGAACGGCTCGAGCGCGCGCTCCAGCACGCCGTGGACCGCGGCCAGGAAGACCCCGTAGTTGACGATCGGCACGCCCGCCTCCCCCGCCCGGTCCATTCGCGAGAGCATCTCCTGGCGGTTTATCATGCAAGCGCCACAGTGCACGATCAGTTGGTACGAGGAGAGATCCTCCGGGAAATCCCCGCCCGCCGTCCAATGGAACTCCAGTTCGCCGCCGACCAACTGCCTGAGCCACCTTGGTATCTGCACCTTGCCGATGTCGTCGGGCTGCCGGTGGTGGGTGCAGGCCTCTGCGATCAGCACCTTGTCCCCGGGATTGAGTCGCTCGATCGCCTTGGCGCCACGCGCCATCTGCTCAAGGTCGCCTTTGTAGCGCGCAAAGAGGATCGAGAATGACGTGAAGAGGACCTCCTTCGGCGTGTCGGCCGAAGCCTTGAGGAGCGCCTGGCTATCTGTCACCACGAGCTTCGGCCTGCGGCGGAGGTTCTCCAGCGCGTGCTTCAGCTCGCGCTCCTTCACCATTACCGCGATGCCATCGTGGTCCAGCACATCTCGAATGGCCATCACTTGAGGAAGGATGAGCCGCCCTTTTGGCGCCGCCTTGTCAATCGGGATACACATGACAACCGTGTCGCCCGGCGCGATCAGGTCCCCCAGGATGGTGGGCTGCGCCCATCCCACGGGCGCATGCTCGATCATCCGCTGCTTGAGCAGGCCCATCCCCTCCTGGGTGAGGGCGCTCACTGATGCCACCGGAAGCTCGCGCTCCCGCGCCCACGCCACCATCGCTCCGTCGTCAGGATGTATGTCAATCTTGTTGATGACCGCGACCAGTGACACGCCTCGCCCCCGAATTCGGCTCACCAGATCGTCCTCGTACCCGTCCGCCACCGCGGTGGGATCGAGCACGAGCAGCGCCAGGTCGGTCTGCTCAAGGACCCTCAGCGTGCGCTGCACCCGGACCTCGCCAAGCTCACCCGTGTCATCTATCCCCGCCGTGTCAATGATCACGACCGGACCGATGGGCAGAATCTCCATCGCCTTCCGCACGGGATCAGTGGTCGTGCCGGCGACACTGGAGACGATCGCCGCCTGCTGGTTCGTCAGCGCGTTGATCAGGCTCGACTTGCCCGCATTCCGCCGTCCAAAGATGGCGATGTGCAGCCGGCTGCCTGTTGGGGTCTCGTTCAGTGTTGCGCTCATCTCACATCACCCTCTTGCCACATCCCCAGGCGCGCGCCCACGCTCCTTCATCCGCCTCTCGCCGGGAATGCCGGGCTTCGTCATCTCCTCGGGTGCCATCACGATCTCGAGCTCCTCCTCGCCCAATAGGCCCCGCTCGACGATGACCTCCTTCACAGGCCGCCCGGTTCGCTCGGCCTCTCTCGCCACCTCGGAGGCGACCTCGTACCCCAGATACGGTGCCAGCGCCACCGCCAGTCCGTAGTGCCCCTCCACCTGCGCCCGGCATCGCTCCGCGTCGGCCGTTATCCCGCGGACGCACTTCTCGATGAACACCGGGACGACCCCGTGGAGCAGATCGAGTTGCTGGAACAGGTTGTGGGCGATGAGCGGCAGGAAGGCGTTCAGCTCAAGCTGCCCGGCCTGCGCCGCCAGCGTGATCGCCAGGTCGTCCGCCATCAACTGGTAGGCTACCTGGGTGACGGCCTCGGTCATCACCGGGTTGACCTTGCCAGGCATTATCGAGGAGCCGGCCTGCAGCTCCGGCAGTCGGATCTCTCCGATGCCCGCCCGCGGGCCGCTCGACAGCAGCCGCAGATCAGCCGCCATCTTCGCCAGCGTCGCCGCCGCGGTCTTCAGCAGTCCCGACACCTCGACGAACACATCGGCGTTCTGCGTGACATCAACCATGTTTTCGGCCCGCGCTAGCCCGATCCCCGTCAGCTCGCGCAGGATCTCTACCACCGACAGCACGTAGCGCCGGTCGGCGTTCAGCCCCGTTCCCACCGCGGTGCCGCCCAGGTTCACCTGGCGCAGCTTCTCCTCCATCACGTGCAGCCGCCACCAGTCTCGCTGGACCGCCTGTGCCCAGGCCGAGAACTCCTGCCCCAGCGTAACCGGCACCGCATCTTGCATCTCTGTGCGCCCGACCTTCAGCACCCCCGCGAACTCGGCTTCCCTCTCCTGGAGCGCGCCCTGCAGCCGCGCCGTATCCTCGATCACCGGCCGGAGCAGCCGTATCGCCGCCACCTTGACCGCGGTGGGGTAGACATCGTTCGTGGACTGCGACAGGTTCACGTCATCATTGGGGTGGACGACCGAGTAGTCTCCCTTGGTCCCTCCCAGCAGCTCGATCGCCCGGTTCGCCAGCACCTCGTTCACGTTCATGTTCGTCGAGGTGCCCGCGCCGCCCTGAAATGCGTCCACGATGAACTGGTCCGCGAAACGGCCCCCGGCGACCTCATCGCAGGCCTGCGCGATAGCATTCGCCTTCGCCTCAGGCAGATGACCCGTCTTCAGGTTGGCGAGCGCGCATGCCTTCTTCACTACCGCCAGCGATCGGATCAGCTCGGGGTGCACCCGCAGGCCGGAGATAGGGAAGTTGAGCGCCGCCCGCGCGGTATGGATGCCGTAGTAGGCCTCCGCCGGGACTTCCATCATCCCCAGCAGATCGTGTTCTTCGCGCGTACTCATGCTAGCTCCCCCTCATCCCCGGGACACCCCCTCTCCAAACTTGGAGAGGGGGTAGGAGGGTGAGGTCTCCTCCGGCTTCGCAGGCTGTGCCCCTGATCCGCGGCGACGCGCCGGCCCAGACCCCCGATCATGGCCTCGACGCACCCGCGGCACTCCCCAGCCGACTCGCCGGTACAGATACTCCCCGGGTATAGCTGATACTGCTCTCGGTACTGGACCGGGGTGCAGTTCGGCATCAGCACGTTTGCCCCCGCCTGGAGCGCCTGCTGCCGGCCGGTCGAGCTTAGCGCACCCAACGCCGTTGTAGCCGGGATGAGCGCCTCCGGGCAGAGCATCCTGAGACACGCGACGAACCGCAGCGCCCGGCCGAGCGTTCCACCCGCGGCATCTGCCAGCGGCGTATCCGGATGCGGGATGAACGGCCCAACACCGATCATATCGAGGTCGAGCGATTGCAGGAACAGCAAGTCGTCAGCCAGCATCTCTGCCCTCTGCCCCGGCAGCCCGATCATCACCCCCGAGCCCACCTGGTATCCAAGCCGCCGGAGCGCCGTCAGGCAGCCAAGCCGGCCGGCCCAATCCGAGTCCGGATGTAACTCGCGGTAGAGGGTAGGGGAGGAGGTCTCGATGCGAAGCAGGAACCGGTCAGCCCCGGCCTCGCGCAGCACCCGGTACTCCCCTTCCTCCCGCTCGCCGATAGAGAGGGTGACGGCCACCTCTGACTCAGCCTTGATGCTGCGCACAACACGTGCCAGCCCCGCCGCCGTGTACCCCGCGTCCTCGCCCGACTGGAGCACGACCGTGCGGTACCCCAGCCGCGCCGCGCCCACGCCCGCGGCGACCACCTCCTCCGGCGACATCCGGTATCGGCCCAACGCCTGGTTGCCGCGGCGCAGCCCGCAGTAGAGGCAGTTTCGCTGGCAAGTACTAGAGAACTCGATCAGCCCCCGCAGGTGGACCTCATCACCAACCGCTCTCGCCCGCACCTCGTCGGCTGCGCTGTATAGCCCCTCGGCGGCCGCATCATTGCACGTAAGGAGCTGAACCAGCTCCTCACGCGAGGCCTGACTGGTCGCGGCAATCTTCTCTATCGGGCTCGCTACGGCAGCGCTCACAGGTAGAGGTCTCTCTCGCCCGCCCGGATGCTTGCCAGCCGCGCATCCACCGTCGGCCGCAGCGATGGCAGCACCTCCGCCAGCCCCTCAGCGATGACGCGCTCGCCCGCCGCTCGCGTCTCCGGGCTGGCGTAGTCGCACAGGTACTCCTGGAAGGTGAGGATCGCGTTAGGCGTGCAGAAGCTCTGGATGTCGCCGGGCTTCGCCTTGTCCATGAAAGCGTGGCCAGTGCGGCCAAGCCGGTAGCAGGCCGTGCAGAAGCTCGGTATGTACCCGCTCTCTGCCAGCTCCCGGATGACTAGATCGGGCGGGCGAGTATCTCCAATCGCGAACTGCTCCGCCTCCTCCACGTGCGCGCGCCCGTCGGCGTAGGCGCCAGGATAGGTGCGCGACCCGGCCGAGAGCTGAGAGACGCCCAGACCCAGCAGCTGCCGGCGCAGCGCCGGCGCTTCTCGGGTCGTCATGATCATGCCGGTGTATGGGCATGAGAGCCGTATCGCCGCAACCACCAGCATGATCTCAGCATCCGACACCGGGTAGGGGATGCTCTCCGCGGCGGGAGCGTTCTGCGCCGGCTCGATGCGGGGAAACGAGATCGTGTGCGGCCCGACGCCATAGCGTTCATCCAGGTAATGCGCATGCGCCAGTAGCGCCAGCGTATCGAACCGGTAGTCGTAGAGACCGTAGAGCACCCCTAGCCCCACATCGTCAATGCCGCTGGCCATTGCCCGATCGAACACGCTCAGCCGCCAGCCGTAGTTGGCCTTCGCCCCCGACGGATGCAGGTAGGCGTACTGCTGAGGGTGATAGGTCTCCTGGAAGCACTGATACGTGCCGATACCGGCGCCCTTCAGCTCGCCAAACTGCTCGGTGGTCATTGGCGCCATGTTGACATTTACGCGCCGTATCTCGCCCACCTGGGGGCGGGGTTCGTGGACCCCGCCAGCGACGCTTGCCGCGCAGGCGCAGGCTTCGCGAAGCGTGTGCCCAACCGGCCGCTCCGACCTCGTCTCGTAGACCGTCCGAACCGCCTCGACAGCATACTCGACCGCGGATCGCTGCGACTCGCCCAGCACCAACAGCACCCGCTTGTGCCCCTCCTCCTAGAGAATGCGGGTCTCCTCCGCGATCTCCGGCATCGTCAGCGTTCGCCGGCGTAGATCGGTGTTGTCGCGGCGGAAAGCGCAGTAGAGGCAGTTGTTGCTGCACTCATTGCTGGCATAAAGCGGCGCGAAGAGCACCATCCGGCGGCCGTAGATGCCTTCCTTGACCGCTCGGGCGGCAGCGAACACCCCCTCCTTCAGCTCCGGATCTGAGATCCGAAGAAGGTCAGCCGTCTCGTCGAGGTCGAGCCCGGACCTCGTGCGAGCCCTGTCCAATATGTCGGCGACGCGTGAGCGATCAGGTACGGCAGACGCCGATGTCAGCTCCTCGATCCGCCCTATGTCCAGGTCCGGGATGACCTCGCCCTGTTGCGCTATCGTGGTCACGCTGCATTGCCTTCCACTGCACGGCTGCGGTGCAGACGAACTCCCCCCGCGATCAATGATACCCACGGCGTAGCGCTTTGGGAAGCCTGACGGCGTCGCTAGACCACATCAGCCGCCTGTCCTGTGGAAAGTACGTAGCCCCCGAGGACCGATGGGTCAGGCGGTGCTGCCCAGGCGCCGCCGCCCTGCTGCCACCTTGCCCGCCAATCGGCGAGCCAACTCCGCCGCGCCATGGGCCCGGCCATACTCGGCCGTTGACAGGCGGTAGTGCCGACGCCCAACCCGATGCAGCAGACGGATCGTGACCTCGGGGTGCAGCACCGCCGCCGTGGAGAGGGTATCCTCCAGTCGTCCCATAGGGGCCCGATCAATGTGGGAAAGTCGAAAAGTCGCTGTGACCGCGGCGCCGCGGTCCCGCGCGCTGGTGATGTGGATGCGCCCCCCTGCCTGTTCCGCGGCCGCCGAGAGCAGCGCGAGTCCCATCCCGACCTTGCGTGTGGTACGCGTTGTTGTGAACGGATCCGCCGCCGCGCTCACAAGCTCGGCGGACATGCCGCGGCCATCGTCTTTCACCGAGATGAGCAGCAGGTCTGCGGCCAGCTCCTCCTGGATGCGGATGTCCACCGTCCGGGCGCCCGCCGCGACAGCGTTCTCGATCAGATCGAGAAGGTGAAGGGAGATCTCCTTCACACCATGACCCCGGCGCGGAAGCTGGCCCCGGCTATGCATCGCCGAAGGTCTGCCACGGAAGGCCCATCGGCCTCAAGCAAAGTGTACCGACTTCCCAGGTCGGCCAGCCTGTGAGCGTCGCTGCTCGCGATCCGGCCGCTGAGAAGGCCGCCCGGCCCGGCCTCGAGCGCGTCCAGTTGCACGTCCGGGGGCACGAACCCCAGCACCCCAAGCAGGCCATGCGCTCGGCGTTCGACGTGCGATGCCACCACCAGCGACCCGCGGCTGTGTGCGGCAGCGACAGCTTCGGTCAGAGTCAGGTCGGTCGCAGCAAACAGCGGGCGGTTCTCCCGCGCGAGTCGCTCCCCCGCCGCGTTCACCAGAAAGCGCGGGCCGAACGGGTCCTTCTCATCCGGGAGCTGCGCGGGAAGGTGCGCGTAGACAAAGGCCTGCAGACCGAGCGCATCCTCGACGCTGTCGAAGAGGCAGACCAGGTGGACCGTCTCCTTCGTCTCCAGTTCCAGCCCCGGCTTGACCACCAGATCGTCGGGCGCGGCCTCCATCACCGCCGCCGCGTTCCCGGCGGAGTTGTGGTCGGCGATGCCGATCATGCTCAGGCCCTGCTCGCGGGCGCGCTCCACGATGAGCGGAGGGATCATCTCCACCTCAGCGCAGCCGCTGAGAACCGTGTGGATGTGAAGATCGGCGCGCCAAAGCGGCATCTAGCCCACTCCCGCCTCTGTCCGCGCGTCAATGCCTGCCCGGCCCCGCGAAGGGCCGCATACTGGATTCATGGCGCGGAGCCCATCAGTGCGTAGAGCCTGCCAGAGACGGCGAACGCCGTCTCTGCGCTGGTGAGCAGCGGAATGCCCTGCTCTCGCGCCTTGCTCACCGTCGCCTCCTCCGGAACCTGTCCGTGAGCCACTACCACCGCGGCCAGGTCGAGCAGCTCGACCACACCGATGATGTTCGGATGCACCTGGATGGTGATCCACAGATTCCCCGCCGCGGCTGTTCCCATCACGTACGAGAGCAGATCGGACACGCACCCCCCGGTGATCTCCCGAGATAGGTTCGCGTGGCCAGTCAGTACTTCGAGCCCGAGTGCTTGCGCGGTCTCGGCGACGGTCATCGCGCTACTCCTCCTTCTTCTCCGCCGGCCGCGGGCAGAAGCGCATCTCGACCCGCGTCCCGCGGTACACCTCGCTGCTGATCCAGAGCCTATCGGCGCACCGCTGCATGTTCACCAACCCCATGCCCGCGCCGAAGCCGAGCGATTGAGCCTTCTCGGAGGCGGTGGAGTATCCTGGCATCATCGCCTGCTCGATGTCGGCGATCCCCGGCCCTCTATCAACCGCTGTCACCCTCACGCAGTCCCCCTCGGCACGAACCGCGATCTCCCCCGATACTGCATGGATCACGATGTTCATCTCCGCCTCGTAGGTTGCGATAACCACTCGCCGGAGCAGCTCTGGTGACAGGCATAGCTCAGCGAGACGGCGCTTCACCTCTCCCGACGCACGACCGGCGAGAAAGAACCCTCCACCCAGTATCGGATACGTCGCGGCAAAGCTCTCGCTTGGCTCTGGTGCCAACTCGGCTCACACGCTGTCGCCGGGGATAGCTCCCTGCGAGGCAGGGATGACCCCGGGCAGCCCCCGCACGTAGAGCCGCCCACACGAATCATACATGGAGTGGGCGGTCAGCAGCAACGGCAGGCCGATCTCCCCGGCAAGCTCAATCGCCTCGCGCTCCGGCCTCTTGCCACGAACGAACACTATCGCGCTTACGTCGGCAACCTGAGCAGCCCGCACCACCGAAGACTTCGTCAGACCGGTCAGCAGCACCATCCCCGGGCGCCCGAAGAAGACCAGGTCGCTCACCATGTCGGAGGCCCCTCCCGCCGGGACCTCCATCTCCAGGCGGTCGCCGCCGACGATTACCTCCGCCTCCAGCGCCTCGACCACTTCCGCCAGCCGCATTCCACCCTTCTCCCTGTCCGACCGGTCCGACGCGCCCGAACTGTCCGACGCGTCCGACCGTCCATCGTAGGGGCGCACGGCTGCGCGCCCTCGGCTCCTCTTAGCCCTCCCCGTTCAACCACCTCAACTCATCCGGCGTGAGCTCGACCTCGAGGGCGGCCAGCGACTGCCCCATCTCCGCCAGCGTCGCCGGCCCGATCAGGGCGAACGTCGGGAACGGCTGGCAGAGCACATAGGCAAGCGCGATGGTGATCGGAGCGATGCCGCGCTTCGCCGCCAGCTCCTTGGCCCGCGCCTGCCGACGGAAGTTGTCCTCCGCGTACCAGCTCCCGACTAGCCCCTCGTCCGACCGGTCGTCGGGTCTGGCGCGCTCGGTGAAGAAGCCGCGGGCCTGGCTGGACCATGCCAGCATCGGCATCTGTGTCCGCTCCAGCCACGCTCTCGATTCCGCGTCCGACGACGCGATGCATCCGGCCCAGACTGGGGCTACCATCCGAGCCAGACTGAAGTTGTTGCTCACACACGCCATGCCGACCAGACCCTTGGAGCGCGCATACGTGTTGAGCTCCTCGACTCTTTTCAGTGTCCAGTTCGATCCGCCGTAAGCGCGGATCAGACCGGCCCGCAGCAGCTCGTTCCAGGCGTCGGCCCACTCGCTCACCGGTATCTCCGGGTTGTCGCGATGGGCGAGGTGAATGTCCGCGTAATCGGTCTGCATGCGCTCAAGGCTCGCCCGCAGTTGGGGCGCTATGCACTCGGGCCGGTTGTCCGGTGAGTGCGCCCCCTTGGCGATGATGACCACCTTCTCCCGCACGCCGCGGCTCTTGACCCACTGGCCGAGGATCTCGTCACTGTTGCCGTAGATGTAGGCCGTGTCGAAGGCGTTGCCGCCCTGCTCGAAGTAACCGTCGAGCATCGCAGCCACATGGGGGAAGCCCCGACCGGCCATCGTGCCCATGGCCAGGCGGGCGACGGGCTTGTCGAGGCCCGCGATCTTTCCGTAGCCCATCTTGTTCTCTCTGCGAACCGCCAACGGTCGCCCCGCCGTGGTCAAACTCCCCGCTTCGGGTTTCTCCATGTCATATACCAGGCCTATCGCCGCTCGCCAGGCGTCCAGCGCGCGCATGTTGCCCAGGGTGTCATCCCAGGTCATCGCAGGCGGCGACGCCTGCCTCTGGTTGATGTGCTCGGCCACCGTGTCGGCCTCGATCGTGTAGAGTGGTCGGTCGCTCTCGACGACCACCTCCTCCGGCGCCTTGCCCGACCGGTGGACGATGATGGTAGTGGGCTGTGGCTCGCGGCCTGGAATCCACGGTGACGGCACGAAGATCGAGCCCTCCGCCCCGAAAATCCTGGCCCCGTTTTCCTGTGAAAGGTGTACGCCGGTGGCGAGCTGGGCGAGGATGTTGCCGGGGAATCTCAGGCTGGCGATGGCATAGTCGTCAACCCGGCTCTCGCCGATGTGGCCGACGCCCTTCACCTCCAGCGGCTCCGCGAAATCCCTGCCGGTCGCGGCTCCCGCAATCAGGCGCGCCATCGAAGTGCAGTAGCACCCCACGTCCAGGATTCCCCCTCCGCCGAGCGCGTGCTTGAACAGCCGCCCTTCGGGGTCGAAGTGAGCGCGGAAGCTGAAGGTCGCCTGGATTACGCCGACCTTGCCGATCACACCCGACCGGACCAGCTCCACGAGCCTCGCGGTCTGCGGGTGGCAGCGGTACATGAACGCTTCCATCAGGAAGACGTCGTTCTCTCGCGCTGCCTCCACCACGACCATCGCCTCCGCGTGGTTCAGCGCCAGCGGCTTCTCGCAAAGGATGTGCTTTCCCGCCTCCGCCGACTTGATCGCCCACTCTGCGTGCATCGGGTGCGGGGTGGAGATGTAGACGGCCTCTACCTCGCTGTCGGCCAGCAGCGCCTCATAGCTGCCGTAGCGCTTCGGGAGCTGGAACTCATCCCCGAACTTGTCGGCCGACTCCTGCCTCCGGCTGCCAACGGCCACCAGCGTGCCCGTCTTGGACCGAGCCAGCCCCTCCGCGAAGGCGTGTGCGATTCCGCCCGTGCCTATGATCCCCCACTGGAGCTTCCCTGCCATTGCATACTCCGCGTGCCAATTTGCTGTATGTGCCCACTGCCGAAACCGCGCCGCCGTCACGGTCTGTTCTGTGCCGTGCGCCGCATCCCTTGCGGCCGCTCAGCGCGGGTCGGGCTTCGGCTCCAGCAGCACGCCGGCGGCCCTCAACTGATCCTGCAGCTCGCCGATGTCCACCTCCCGAGCGCTCCTCCCGCTTCTCGCAGCCAGCGCCGCGGCCGTGCCTGCGGCCTCTCCGCATACCAGGCAGCAGGCCGTGTTGCGCGTGCTGTTGTGCGCGACGTACTCGACGGACATCATCCGCCCGGCCACCAGCACGTTGTCGAGGCCCTTGGGCAGGAGCGCACGGTAGGGGAGGTCATACGCGCCGGCATCCCTCACCAGGTACTTGTTGTTGTCAATGAACGCAAAACAGCCGATCCTGTCCTCGAAGGACCTACCTTCGGTGCAGTCGTCCTGTGTGATGTCGTGCTCACACCTGATTGCGCGAGCGCGGCGCTGGCCGGCGGAGGGCGCCGGCCCTGCCACATAGCACTCCTCACAGCCAGCGACACTCCTCCGGAAGAGATCGGCTACATCGAACATGCGCCCGCGCAGATCCACCTCCGCCTCAGTGCGCGCGTTTGCGTCAAGGCCGTCGTTCGGTCCGTAGTTGATGCAGTTCACATAGGTGAACTCGCGGGGCCGCACTGAAGTGGCGAAGAAGTACCAGAGAACCGGCTCGCCAAAAAGCTGGCCCATACGCTGCGCGTCCACCCCCACGCGCACAAGCTCCGGCTCCCGCATGCCCGGCTTCACCGCGTGGGCGATGTGCCAGATGAGACCCTTGCCTTCGAGGTCCGCCTCGAGCGCCCCCAAGTCTATGTTGCACAGTCTGAAGGTGAAGCCGGCGTGATAGGCCCCAGGGTCCTTCGCCCCGAACCGCACTTCCTCGGCCCCCGCATAGGCGGCCAGATCGCCATCCCCAGTGCAGTCAATGTACTGCTTCGCGCGCACTAGGCTGCGCCCGGCCTTGTTCCAGACGACCACGCCCTCGACATGTCCGTTGGCCGAGCGGACCTCATCAACGACGCTGTGAAGCAGCAAACGTGCGCCTGCCTCGCGGCATAACTGGAAGGCGGCGAGCTTGAAGGTCTCCGGCTCCACGATCGTCGCCATGCTGACGAACTCGCCGCCGCGCTCGATCGGCACATGGCCCAGCCCTCCGCCGAGCTGCTGGCAGCGATCCACTAGCTGCTGGGCGATTCCCCCCACCACCCGCATCCGCTCCGCCCGGGCGTGCGCGCCATAGATGTTGAAGAAGTTGTGCAGCGATGTC
>Ga0315286_10002969_pt1 | contig 15912 bp, 13 predicted proteins | sample YL17G10_0_MG_FD_205038 | JGI IMG/M metagenome (GOLD analysis project Ga0315286, IMG submission 205038) | Sediment microbial communities from Yellowstone Lake, YNP, Wyoming, USA - YL17G10_0 | ecosystem: Environmental > Aquatic > Freshwater > Lake > Sediment | place: USA: Wyoming | collected...
GAACGGTCCTTCTTACCAACCATGGATTGAGCCTCCTTGGTCTAGCATCTTTCACTCATTTAGACGCCAGAAAGGCAGCTCAGTCTACGGGCTCAATGAGGGGTTTTTCAACAGCCCCCAGAAGCCCTGGATGTAGAACCCGACGTGAAACCAGTTCACGGCAATCTTCGACGCGAGCCAGAGCGAAATCCCGTTGATGACGAGCACGAACAACCCCAGCGTCAGGATAATCAGCGGGCAGGAAAGCAGCTTCAGAATCGGGCGAATCAGGGCATTCACCAGCCCGAGGATTGCTGCCGTGACCGCGAACACCGTCCACGCGTTGCCCTCGACCCGGATGCCCTTCACCAGCCATGCGGCCACGAAAAGCGAGAACCCGGTAATCAACCAGCGGATGATAAGCTTCATTTACCCTTCCTGGCCCGGAACCTGGCCTTTTGCGCCGCGGTCATCTTCTCGGTCGCATACTGGAAGATAAGTCGCGCGGCCGTGTCTTTCCAGCGCAGCAGGAACTTCTCGACCGGTCCGGGCTGGCGCTTCCACGCCTCGCGCAGAAACCAGCCCAGGCCCTGGTGCACGACCCGCTTGGTGTCGGCCATCAGCGGGTCAATGAAATCCAGCAGCGGCCGAAAGTTCTTCTCCTTCTTGAGCAGCGGAATCATGCTCACCGGCACGGCCCGGCGCTTCCACTTCGACTTGGCCTTGCGCCACTTGTCCATGGCGGCCAGGCCGACAACATTGTTGACCAGGCAGAAGGAAAGCAGGCTCCCACACAGCGTGTCGGAATGCGCCCAGTTGCGCACCCCGGAATCCAGCCACTTGCCGAAATGTTGGAATGTCGCGGGCTTGAACCCGGCCTTGAACTTGCCGGCGAAGAACATGGCGATGAACGCCTCTTCGTTCTTGCCGCCGAGAAAGAGCAGGTCGCCCAGCTCCAGCATGCCGGTCAGACCCAGTTCCTTGTGCTGCTCGAACCACTTCTCCCGCTGGGGCAGCATGACTCTGTCCGGTACGCCGTACGGGTCATAGCCTTCAGTGAAGTAGCGCTCGTACCGCTCGGCCTGCTTCGCGTCGGCATGGGCCTTGCAGAAGGACCGGATTTCGTTGACGATGCGCGCGAGCTGCTTCGAATTGGCGGCCAAGTTCACCTCCTATCGCAAACGCTTGCGGAAAAACACTTCGCCGATGCCGCCCGGGTTCACGCCGTCCAGGATTCCGCATTCCTCGAACCCCAAGTGTCGGTGCCAGGCCTGCGCCTCCCGCGCATTCACCTGCGACGAACTGTAGAGCGTGTCGTGTCCCTTGTCGCGCAGCCGGTTCTCGATAAACTCGAGCAGTCCCTGACCCACGCCCTGCCGCTGGAACTCCGGCAACACCCGAATCAGGGCGATGAACGGGAACTTCGACCAGAGGAAATCCAGGCGCAGATGTCCGGCGCGCCGGCCATCGAGTTCCGCAATGAACACTTCCTGCGCCTCGGTTTTGCGGCGCGCGGCTTCGGGCGGAATCGTCCGGTCTTCGGCTTCGTACCAGCCGAGGTCGTCGGCATCGGACAAACGGACGCGGACCCGGCTCACGACCCGAATGGATTCAGCGCCGGCGGGCGAGTTTCCGGCGCAGGCACCGGTCTTTGAGCACGCACGTGTCTTTCTTGCCCAGGCATTCGCGCTCGGCCGCGACGCGAATGCCGTTCCGGATTTCGACCTTCTCCAAAGCGACCATCTCCTTCACGCAGCGTTCGCGGATATCCGGCAGGGCATTGAGGATTCTCAGCAGCTTGAGCGTTTTGGGCCGGCCGAAACGAACGGCTCCCCGCCGGTCGCGGATGCCCAGCCGGCCGAATTCCAGCCGCGCGGCGAAGGTCACCACTCTGATTGCACCGAATACGGTCCAATGCCCGCGCGGGCGGATGCACATCAGCCGGGCGATGTACCCGACGACGAACCGCTTGCCGAAGAACCGGCCCGAGCCGACCGTGTGGTTCCGACACCGGGTGGCGAGAAACAGGTAGCGTTCGTTGCTCCGACAGAAGCTGCGGATTGCCGCCTGCATCTCGCGCCGGACATACCCGGCCGCGCCGACCTCGATGTGCGGCTCGGTCCGGGTCCGGAAATCGCGCAACGGCAATTCGGAACCGGCATAGTGGCCGAAGTTCTGGGTCCGGCCGGTATCCGTGAAGCTCCGAGGTGAACAACCAGCGCATTCCAGCTTCCCGGTCTTCCTTCTCGACTTAGCGATCATCTTCGACCTTCCTTTCTCAATCCGGTAACAAGATAGCCGACCGCGGCCCGGAGTCAAGCTCCGCTATTTCAGCAGCATCACGCCGTAAGTAGCCGGATTGTAGTCCAGCGGCACCTGCCAGTCGGCCGCACAGTTCAGGCGCTTCTGTTTGCGCCGGAACTCCAGGCCCATCCGCCGGCCGCTCCACGGGCCAAGACCCCCAATCTGTCTGAGATGCTCGAGCACATAGCTCGGCAGGCGGGCTCCGTCTTCTAGCTGCCGACCGCGCCGCACGCCGATGCCGAACTGGCTGAGCGGAATCCGCGCTTCGACGGTCCAGAAGTCCTTGCCTCGGATTGTCTTGACTTCATATGTGCCATTCCAGGCCCGGTCCGCGCTGGCACCAGCCTCGGTCATCACAATCCGCTGGTCGAATGACGTCCCCAGCGGGTTGAAGTATATCTGGTAGGACGTGTCTTTGGCCGGGTTCGGTTGAATGAAGTAACCTACGCAATCTTCGCCATAGACCACTGCGTCGTGGTCAGTGACCTGAGCCACCAGCGAGTCCATCCGGCTCTCGGCGCAGCGGGCACCTAGGTACAGGTTCTGTGTGTCATAGGCGAAATAGAACTGAGCCGGCTCGGTCTTCATCTCCCCGCCGGTCGGGTCAAACAGCCGGGTCTCAGGTTTCTGCCAGACCGAGTCCGACAGGTCGCCGTCTATCTTCGGGGCGCCCGGATAGCAAGCAGTTGTCCGGACCAGCGGCAGACTCCTTTCCCATTGGGCGGTCTTGCCCGGTGCGAACCCGAACGGCAGCGACATGGTCGGGCCGGGATAGGGCGTTGGGCCCTTGTGCCGGACCTTGAAGCTCAGGCTCAGGCTGTCGCCCGGGCCGAGCTCGACCGCGACCTTGCCCGGCTCGACGGTCCAGCCTGAGGCCGCATCCCAGCGCAAGGTATCTTCGAGCCGGGTGCCGTCGCTCAGGTTCCGCAGCTTGACCCGGACCTGTGAATCCACCGGCGCGAGCTTGTCGTCCAGCGCCACGCGTCCGACGAACTCCGCGCCGGTCGCGTAGATTCGGTCCATTGTCAGCAGGTCCGCGGCCGTGACCTCATCCCAGGGCAGGGCACTACCCAGCTTAATGGGCGCAATGTGGATGCCGTCCTGGTCCACCGTGACCCAGACGAAGTGGAAGAGCAGTCCGGATGGGCCCGGGTCCGCTCTGCCGCCGGAGCTGCCGACTGCGGTGTACAGGATGCCGTCGTGGTTCGCGCTGAAATAGATGTGGTCATGGCCGTTGAACACAGCGTTCACCCCGAAGTTGCGGAAGATACTGTGCAGGGTGTCGGGCTTGCCTTCCAGCAACGATGCCTGCCAGAACGGCTTGTGATAGAACACGAACTTGTACTTCGCCTTGCTCGCTTTGAGGTCGTTCACCAGCCAGGCAATCTGCTCCTTCGGCAGCTCCGCGCTCGACTCCCATCGGCTGGCATCGATAATCGTGAAGTGCAGGTTCCCGTAGTCGAACGAGCGCAGGGGTTTGCCGACATAGTGCTCATACGCCGGTAACTGGGCGTCGGTCGTGATATTGTGGTTGGACGGAATCACGTAGAGCGGCATCGTAAGACCGGCGGTGATGGACTGGTACTCGGTCCACTGCTGCGCCAAGGTTGCGCTGTCCGAAGTGTAGCCCTCGATTTCATCACCGACCGTGATTGCGAAATCCGGTCGCAGCCGCTCGACCTCCTGGATTATCTGTTCGTAGATGCCCGGCACATGCCCGCCGGTCCGGTCCCCGATAACCGCGAAGCGCACCGGGACTGGCGGAACTGGTTTCGCCGCGGAGGCTAGCGGGGCGAACACCAGAACTGCCAGGCTGAACCTTCGGAACATCCTCATCAACTCCTCCTCACGTTCTTCATCGGCCAGCTCGGTCTCATTGCGAATTCTGCAGGCAGGATAGGACAAACTCCGCGGCGAGTCAAGACCATTGCACCGACGCGGCAACCGCCGGTCACCGAATTGACAATCCGGGTGAATGTCCTATAATTGCCGCATCTATCATGAAATCCGAAACTCGAAATCCGAAATCCGAAACCGAAATGGCATCGGTGCAATCTGCGGCTGAAGCCGAATCGTTCCCGCCGCGCTACGACCCCAAGCCGGTCGAGGGCCGCTGGTATGAATACTGGGAGAAGAACGGGTTCTTCAAGGCCGACAGCGGCTCGCCGAAGAAACCGTTCTGCATCGTCATCCCGCCGCCCAACATCACCGGCTCGCTCCACGTCGGCCACGCGCTGAACAACACCCTGCAGGACATCGTCATCCGGATGAAGAAACTGCAGGGCTATGAAACGCTCTGGCTGCCCGGCACCGACCATGCCAGCATCGGCACCCATACCCACATCGACCGGCAACTGGCTAGTGAAGGCACGAACCGGTTCGAGCTTGGCCGGGTGGAATTCCTCAAACGCGCCTGGGCCTGGAAAGAGAAGTACGGCAACCGGATTGTCGAGCAGTTGAAACTCCTGGGCTGCGCCTGCGACTGGTCGCGCACCCGATTCACGATGGACGAGATGCTCTCGAAAGCGGTGCGCGAGGCCTTTGTCCGCTACTACGAAGAAGGCCTGATTTACCGCGGCAACCGCATCGTCAACTGGTGCCCGCGCTGCCACACCGCGATTTCCGACCTCGAGGTCAAACACCAGGACCAGAAAAGCAGTCTCTGGCATATCAAGTATCCCTTGAAATCGGAAATGGGCGAAGTGCGAAGTGCGGTCGAGGCTGGGAAGCCTCTCCCACAATACGTCGTGGTCGCCACCACCCGGCCTGAGACGATGCTCGGCGACACCGCGGTCGCGGTGAACCCGGATGACGCCCGGTACAAAGGCCTGGTCGGCCGGAAGCTGATTCTGCCCCTGGCGAACCGCGAGATTCCGGTAATCGCCGACGATCTGGTGCTCTCGGATTTTGGCACCGGCGCGGTGAAAGTCACCCCGGCCCATGACGCCACCGATTTCGAAATCGGCCGCAAGCATAAGCTCGAATTCATCGCGGTCATCAGCGACACCGCCCGAATGACCGATGCGGTGCCCGAGAAGTACCGGGGTCTGTCGCGGGAACAGTGCCGGAAACAGGTCGTCCAGGACCTGGAGACCGAGGGCCTGATGGAGAAGATCGAGCCGTACAAGTTGAGCGCCAGCATCTGCGAGCGCTGCAGCACCGTAACCGAGCCGCTCACCAGCGAGCAGTGGTTCCTGAAGATGAAGGACCTGGCTGCGCCGGCGATCAAGGTCGTCGAGGAGGGCCGGGTCCGGCTGATCCCCGAGCGCTGGGCCAAAGTCTACCTGGACTGGATGTACAACGTCCGGGACTGGTGCATCTCCCGCCAGCTCTGGTGGGGACATCGGATTCCGGTGTTCTATTGCGAAGACTGCGGAGAAATCATGGTCGCTCGTCTCGACCCGACCGCGTGCCGGAAGTGCGGGAGCACGAAGATGCGTCAGGACGAGGACATTCTCGATACCTGGTTCTCGTCTGCGCTCTGGCCGTTCTCGACCCTGGGCTGGCCCGAGAAGACCCCGGACCTCGCGAAGTTCTACCCGACCAGCTTCTTGTCGACCGCGCCCGACATCATCTTCCTTTGGGTCGCGCGAATGATCTTCTCCGGGCTCAAGTTCATGGGCGACATCCCATTCTCGGATGTCTACTTCCATTCGTTCATCCTGGTCGAGACCGGCGAGCGGATGAGTCGCAGCAAAGGTATCGGGCTCGACCCGGCCGAGCTGTTCGAGAAGTACGGCACCGACGCGGTCCGGTTCACCCTGACCTACCTCGAAAGCCAGTCGCAGAGTTACCGGCTCTCCGAGAAGCGCTTCGAGTTCGGCCGCAACTTCACCAACAAGATCTGGAACGCCGCCCGCCTGCTCCATCCGCACATCGGGAATTCGTCATTCGACATTCGCCATTCGTCATTGCCCGCCGGGCTCCAGCCGGTGGACAAGTGGATTCTCAGTCGGTACAACCGCGCGGTCAAGACCGTGACCGAAGCCCTTTCCGGCTATGCCTACTCGACTGCGGCCGGCGCGCTGTATGAGTTCTTCTGGCATGAGTTCTGCGACTGGTACCTGGAATTCGCCAAGGTGCGGATGAAGGAAGATGACCCGGCCTGCCGCTGGACGCTTTGTCACGTACTCAGCGGCTCACTACGGCTGATGCATCCCGTGATGCCGTTCATCACCGAGGAACTGTGGCAGCGGTTCGGCTTCGCCCCAATGCGGATTTCTGACGGCGGACTGCGGAATTCCGCAATCGACATTCCGCATTCCGCATTGTCCGAGAGCATCATGTCTTCGACCTGGCCCGAACCGATTGCGGTCGACGAAGTCCAGGCTGGGGAAGTCGAATTGATGCGGGAGTTGATTGTCGGCATCCGCAATATCCGCTCCGAGATGAACGTCGCGGCCCTGGCCAAGGTCGATTGCCTGGTCAACGCGGCCGACCCGGAACTCGAGAAATTCCTGCTTGCGCAAAGCGACCTGATTGCCGAGCAGGCAAAGGTCTCGGAGTTGAAGGCCGCCCGGACCAAACCGCCGCATTCGTCGCTGATTGTCATCAAGGGGTTGGAGGCCTACATCCCGCTGGAAGGCCTGATTGACTTTGACAAAGAACAGGCGCGCCTGCAGAAAGACCTCGCGAACGCGAGCGAGGAGATTGCCCGGATTCAGCAGCGCCTGCAGGATAAGGACTTCGTGAGCCGGGCGAAGCCGGAGATTGTCGAGCGCGAGCGCGAGCGTCTGGCCGCGCTGCAGGAGCGTTCGGCCCGGCTGCAGAAGACTATTGAATCGCTTTAGACGTCTGACCGGTCCGACCGGTCTGACGAGTCTGACATGGAGGGGTTGATGAAATACCTGGGTTGGATTGTGTTGATAATCGTACTCGTCATCGGCGCCGTTCTCTACAATACCAAGTACCTGGCCCTGCAGAACCGGTTCGACCAGCAGGCCCGCGAAGCCGAGATGTGGATGTCCAAGACCGAGGAGGCCAAACGCCGGAGCGACCTGAATCTGACCCGCCAGCAGATGGCGCCCGATATCAGCCTGCTCCTAGCCGACGTCTTTCCGAACACCGACAGCTTCAACCTCACCAGGTGGGCGAAGGATACATTGAGCGCAATCACCAACGAACTGCGCCGCACCAAGGGTGTTATCGTCGTCTCGGTCTACACTGACGACAACGACGCCGGCCTCATGACGAAAGCCAAATACTTCGATGCCTGGGCGCTTTCGGCGGCCAAGGCCGCGGTGGTCACGCGCTTCCTGCAGAGCAAGGGCATTCCGGCCGAGCGCATGGTCCTCCAGGCCCTGGGCGCGCCGCGAGAGACCGGGGCGACGCTGCCCGACCTCCGCCCGCTCTCGAGTCGCCGCCTCGAGATTACGATTCGCGCCGCGCAGTGACGCTTCACGCATGACGCCTGACGCATAACGCCCCATGTCGTTCACCCTGGGTGTCATGTTGTTCGGGCAGGTCCTCACGGCTGGACTGGAGGCGCCCGCGCCTGCTTCCGACACGCCCGCGACCCTGATCGACACGCTCAAGACCCGAACCGACTCACTCGCCGGCAGCGCCCGACCTGATTCCCTCTCGCCCGCGGACACGTCCCGGCCCGCAACCGATACTTCACATCCTCCGGCCCCACGCCGCGTCACGACCGGCAAGGCGATGCTCCTGTCGGCTCTGCTGCCGGGCGGCGGGCAATTCTACTGCCGAAGCTACTTGAAGGCCGTCATTTATGGCGCAGCGGAACTCGGACTTGCCGGGACAACCATCTACGAAGACCAGCTGATGCGCCGGGCGTATCGGACTCATACCGCGGACAGTCTGTCGCTGCGCAACACGCGCAATGCCCTGCTCTGGTGGACCGGCGCGGTCTGGGCGTTCAGCATCGCCGATGCCTATGTTTCGGCGAGCATGTATGGGTTCAAGGAAGAACAGCGATTCGAAGCCGACGTCTCACCGCAGGGCATCGGCCTGTGCTACAGATTCTAGTCAAGGAGCAATCATGAAGACCATCACGTTTCTGCTTGCCGCCGGCGTCCTGCTGCTGGCAGCCTGCAAACCCGCACCCGCCAAGCCGGCCCGGGCAATGACCCCGGTTCCGATGGACACGATTCGGGGCATGGACGGCGCCCTGATGACGAAGATACCGGCCGGCGAGTTCCTGATGGGCAGTCCGGCCAAACAGGGAAACAAGGACGAACACCCGTTCCACCGGGTCTATCTCGATGCGTATTACATCGATGTCTGCGAAGTCAGCAGCCGGCAGTACCGGGCATTCTGCGACGCGACCGGCCGGGCGTATCCCGAGAAGCCGAGCTTCAAGGGCATCGAGAACTACTTTCTCGACTACCCGGACCATCCGGTCGTGGAGGTCACCTGGGAAGATGCCGAGGCCTATGCCGCCTGGGCCGGCAAGCGCGTGCCGACCGAGGCGGAATGGGAGAAGGCGGCGCGCGGCACAGATGGTCGCGACTACGTCTGGGGTGACGAGGCCGTGGACGCGACCCGGTGCAACTACGCGGACAAGGCCTACGCGACGCTGCCCGGCGCGACCTGGGCCGACCGGCAGCAGCAGGACGGCTTTGTCTATACCGCTCCGACCGGCAGTTTCCCGCGGGGCGCTTCGCCCTACGGTGTGCTTGACATGGCCGGAAATGTCTGGGAGATGTGCGCTGACGGCTATCAGGCCGACTACTATTCCCGCAGCCCGGCGAAGAACCCGGCCGGACCGAAGGAGCGACTCCGGCGCCTGATTCGGGGCGGCTCGTTCACCAGCACCCGCAACAGCGTACGTTGCGCGGCGCGTCTCGGGCAGACCAACCTCTCTCCGATGCTGGACCGGGGATTCAGGTGCGTTCAGTCAGTAGCCGGCGGCCGGTGACCAACCTGAGAGGAGGACCGAGAGTGAAGAGGATTGCAGATTACAGATTGCAGATTACAGATTGCAGAATTGCGGTTTTGCTGGCCGCGGCGCTTGCCGGCACCGCGTCGGCCGCCTACGTCATTGAATGGACCGCGCCGCTGTCGTACTCGGCGGCCTACGGCTATACTTCGAACCGGGACTACAGCTATGACATCACCGGCGATTCGATTCCGGAAATCTACGTATCCGACAGCACGGCCCTGAAGGTGTACAATGGCGTCACGCACAACCTCATCTGGACGATTCCCTTGGCCTGCTCCTACGGCGGGTACCCGATTATCGCGAATACCGATGGCGACGCCAACAAGGAGCTTGTCTTCAGCGCCTTCAACGCCACTCCGAGCTACACCGGCAAGTTCTATGTCTATGACTGCGCAACTCACAGCCTAGAGTACCAGTCACCGGTCAAGTCCGGCTATCCATCGCTGTCGGTCGCCGACATTGACGGTGACAGCAAGAGCGAGCTTTGCCTGGTCAGCGGCCCGGGCGGGAGCCGGATTCTCGAAGTCTATGGCTCCGATGCCCAGGACGTTCAGGAATCGCCCGCGCCCGAAACCCGGGCCGAAACCCCATTGCCCTTTCCGAACCCGGCGCGAAGAATCGTCCAGTTGCCGGTTGCCCCGGTTGCCCCGGGCTCGGTCACGGTCTTCGACCTGAGCGGCCGAATCGTAAGAACCCTGTCCGGGTCAGGCGCTGCGGTGTGGGATTGCCGGGATGATACCGGCACCCCGGTGCCGGCCGGAACCTACGTTTTCAGCTCGGGCAGCCTGACCGGCCGGGTCGAGGTCGTCGACTAGAACCCGGACTCGACGTTCCGAAACGAAAGCGGCACCTCGCGGTGCCGCTTCTTGAAAAGGGGAAGCCAATGAAGCTCAATCAGCCGTTATTGAAAGAGAATCTCCCGGGTCTGGGGAAGTCCGGGTAGGGCGCGGGCGGTCTACTTCGCCGGCGACGGAAGGATCGCGACGCGCTTGTGGGTGCGGTCGACCCGTTCGAACCGGACCTCACCGTCGGTCAGCGCAAAGAGCGTATCGTCGCTGCCCTGCCCGACATTGGCGCCCGCCCTGATTCGGGTTCCGCGCTGGCGAATCAGCACGCTACCGGCCCGCACCAGTTGCGAACCGTAGCACTTCACGCCGAGCCGCTGCCCGGGACTATTGCGACCATTCTTACCGCTACCGCCGCTTTTCTTATGTGCCATATGTCAAACTCCTTCTCGGATTCCCTGATGCCTGTTGAGCAAAAATCGCCCGCCGTTTCCGGCGCGCGGTCAATTATACCGGGACTCAAGCTTCCGTCAAGCCCAGAAACAGCCTGCATCGCGGCGAGAGCCGGGTTCGAACCATAACTTGTTGCTGGTTGTTGTGTTAGGTATCTAGCGCCGAACGATGAACTTCTCGACAACCTGGTCGCTGGTCTGCCGCTGCGACCCTGAACTTGCGTCCGAAGACAGAGCGGACAGCCGGTACAGGTAGACTCCATTGGGCAGGCGAACACCCTGCGCGTCGGTGCCGTCCCAGGCAATCTGGTTGAAACCAAGCTGGCAGTCCTGGTTGTCAATTCGCCGCACCAAGCGCCCGGACAGGGTGTGGATGTTCACGAAGACCCGTGCTGCCCGGTTAAGGTTGAAAGTGAACCAGCCGTGGTCGGCTACCGGGTTTGGATAGACCAGCGGGTTGTCAATCTGGACCGTTTCCCCGAACCGGGTGCGCACCACCCGCCGGGCAATCGTCCGGTTCAGGAAGTTGTCCGCGGCAACGACGTAAATCGTATCCTCGGCAAGCTCCAGCGCTACCGGCGCCTGGAACCGGCCGGTCGTGCTCGAGCCAATGTCATAGCTGAACGCATCGGCCACCGATATCCGCTGGGTCGGCTCGTTGACATAGAAGTACATGCTCGGGCTGAACCTGGGCACCGGCGCGATGAGCACGCCGGACGAATCGGCAATCCGGGCCCCGAGCGAGAAGTTCTGCGGCAGGTAGCTGCCGTCGAAAATCTCCCGCCCGTCGGCCAGCATCCTGATTTCGGGTCCGTGCTTGTCCATGACCGAAGTCGGCACCGTGTCGAGATAGAGCGTATCGCGCAGCAGGCTGTAGCTGCGCGCATTGTCCCAGGCCAGCACGGACACCCGCGCGGTCTTGCTGACCGGCGTGTAGCTGCCGTTGCTGACATTGCGCGCCCCGACGAACTGGTTCGGCAACGCGGCCGTGCCGTTCAGTAACTCCCCGTCGATTCGACCGAACCCACGGAAGAACTCATCCCCCGGCAGCAGATAGCTGGTCGTGAGCCAGATTGAGCTGTACTGCCGCAGCTTGGTGTTGGCGAAAGCGACCGTGGCGTAGCCCTCGGTGCCCAGCGGCGGTCGGGCCGAGTAGCTGAACTGAGTGCCGGCGTGAATCGTATCCGGCGTGACCAGCGCGGCGGTGTCGGTCCGCGGCAACTGCAGCGCCAGCGCCGGGTCGCCGAAATAGTGATACAGCTTGTCGCCGACGAACGAAGCGGTGTAAAATGCCCGGCCCGCGGTGCTGTCGCCGGTGAACAAGACGCTCAGCATCCGCCGGCACAGGTCTTCGTTGCTCAGCGGCGAGGTGCCCTTGGTCGCCCCGACCGTTGCGATCGCGCCGTCGGTCTTGCGCACCGGCTCCTCGGCCACGCATTCGTTCTTGGTATCTTCCCAGCGCCCGACCCCGCAGGAACCGAAGTAGCCGAAGAAATTCCGGTGCCCGTTGTTCAGGCGCGGCACGTCGTCGATGCCCATCGCCCGCTCGTGGCAGAGCTGGAATCCGGCGCCGTGGCCGAAGAAAACCCAGAGCAGCGCGCCGTTGTTCAACTGGCGGAACAGCTCGTCGCGGGCATCCGGTTTGTCATTGGTACTTACCAGCGGGTACTCGGTAAGATAGACTTTCGCCAGCTCCAGCCGCGAACCCGCCAGCGCGCCCATCCGCTCGCAGGATGGGATGTGATACGCACGGAGGTCGTCCCGAAATTTCTCTGGGTGTAACCAGTCATCGGACCCCAAGATTTCGTCATCCGCCAGCAGCACGAACCGCTTGTTCCAGAACCCGAAATCGCCGCGCTCGTAGCTTACCAGCTTGTCGTAGTAGCGCCTGAACTCCTCCGGGCTGCGCGTCGTCAGGCGCCCGATAATCAGGTCCGGCGACTCGCCCTGCCCCTCGAAATCCGCGTACCAGGCATCGCGCGCGAAGGCCGCTGAACTGTACACCTGCGGGTCCAGGTCCTGGCCGATTTCGTAGGGCGGCACGCCGGGCGGGGTGTGCAGGCCGAGGTTGTCCCGGTAGTCATAGGTCGCATCGCCGACCAGCAGCCCGTAGACCGGACGCTTGAGCCTGAAGAATTCCTTGATTGCCCCGGGTTCCTCCAGGCCGAAACTGAAGTCGTCGTACAGTTCGGAGAGCTTCACGGCCTGCACCCGGGCGTTCGGGATGCCGCGCACATTGCCGGTCCGGTAGCGCTGCAACAACTGTGCCGCATCGTACATGTTGTCCGGCGCGATGATGAAATAGTCGGCCTGCAGGCTCGTTCCCCTCAAGTTCCCGGGCGTACGACGAACGATTTCCAGCGGCTTCCGCAGACGGGACGGAATCACCGCCGCGTAGGCGGCTGAATCTCCACCGGTCTGGCTGAATCGCGCCGAATCGCCCCGCACCTGCACCTCGCTCACCCGCACGGGGTCCGCCGGATTCGTGATATCCAGCACCAGCGGCGACTTGCCGGCGTCGCCGATGACCAGTTCCGTAGCGCCCGAGTCGCTCAGGAATTCCAGCTCGCCCGACTTCAGGCTCAGCCGGCAAAGGTAAGTGAGTTCCAGAAAATCCATGAACGCGGTCCGCAGCCCGGTTCCAACCACGACCGCCATCACCGTGTTCTTCTCGCCCAGGTGGGTAACGCCAATCGAGTCGAACCGGTAGACTCGGTCCAGCGGGTTTCCGGCCCCGCGCAGGCCCATGATGAAGGTGTCGAGGAGCATGCCGTTGAGATAGATGTGGACCGGTATCCGGACGTTGCCGCCGCCCTCGGCGTCAATCGAGTACAGACGGATGAGCATCCGGTCCAGCAGTTCGGGCTGGTTCAGCGGCAGGTCAAATACGACCGACACGCTGTCCTGGTTCTCACTCTTGGTCAGTTCCTGCCAGACCCAGAGATTGCCGCTCCGCGCCGGACACAGCAGGTCCTGCTCGACCCGCTGGCGGGTGATGCCGAGCCGGGAAAGCGCGGCGCTGCCGGGCGGGCTGGCGCGCGTTGCCATGCGCCGTCCCGCGCCCGCGCCCCAGGTCAACCAGTAGTAGTTGTGCCGGGTGTACAGATTGCGCTTGAAGAAATTGTAGCCGACGTCCCAGCACGAACTGGACTGGCCGTAGAAGATGAAGTAGTCCTTCGCGCCGAGCACCGAGTCGCTGCTGCCGACATAATCAAGCGGCACTTCAATCATCGAATCCGGCGCCTGGTTCGGCGTGTGCGCGCCCACCGTGAAGAGTCTCAGCGTCCGCGGGTCAAGGCTTGCCGGGTCAATGCCGGCCTGCTTCAGGTCGTTGTAGCCCAGTTTGTAGACCCCGGTGGACTCAATCTTCACCTGGTACCACTTGTCCGACAACTCGAAGAAGTTCCGTACCACGCCAGTATCCAGCGGCACCGCCCACTGCCGGGCGAGCTCGCCGTTCAGCAGAATACCCTGCGAAGACGCAAATCCTAAACCCGAAGCCCTAAATCCTAATCCGGACTTAGAGTTTAGTGTTTCGAGATTAGTATTTCCCTGGGGCGCTGGTTTCGCAAACCGCACCTGCACCAAGACCTCATGATACGTCCGGCAGACACGGCGTCGCGGGTCGTACTGCACCGGGAAAACCAGCAGGGTCGCGGTCCGCACTCCGCGGAGGTAGCCGAGATTCTCCAGCCTTACCAGACTCGCCGGCGACAATCCGTCCTGCTCATACGCTGAACCGCGTTTGAACGACGGCTGTTCGCGGGAATAGCTCGGCACCGGCAGAATGTCGATGTCGGGAATCAGTTCCTCGCCGCTCCCGGCCGCAGAAAGTGTGATATTTCCATCCGGCGGCAGGCCAATCGCCACGCGCCGCGCCGGCACATCCGGCTCGCCCGGCCGGGCAACATTCACTGCGCCTGAGAAACTGACGATGGAAAGGCCGGCCGGACCCGGGTCTTGGCGGAACGAATCAATCCGCAGGAGAAAGCTCAACCCGCGGTTGTCGGCGCTGAGAACCTGCGTTTCGGCAGAGGCCTCTGCCGCTGCGAATCCGCTGCCGGCGATGGCCAGCAACAGCATCACACTGACCCGGCAGAACCGGGTCAGAAGCTGAGGCGATTTCGGTCGTCGGCTAATCGGCTTCAAGCACGTTGAAGAATCGAAAGTCCTCCATGGTCAACGGATTGAATTCGCAGACAGGCGCAGTAGCTCATGCTCATCAATACTACGTCCTGTCCGAACGATGTCAAGCCGCTGACCCTGCACACACAGTTCAGACGCTCCCGGTGCATATCCGGGTTTCTCCGCTTCACTTTGCACTTTGCACTTTGATATCTGCATTTTGAAATCCCCTCCTCCTCCGGTTGACTTCCCCTCTCTCCTCTCTATAATCTCGCCCGATGACAACTCCGCCCAAGGCCCGACGTCAGACGACCGCCGTGCTCCCGGCCGGCGCAACCCCGGAGATGTCGGCGCTGGTCTCGGCCCTGCGCGACCGCAGGTCCATGGCCGTCGCCATCATCATCGTGGTCAACGTCGCGGTTTTTATCCTGATGGAGGTCACAGGCGGCTCGACCCGCCTGTCGAATCTCATCCGGTTCGGCGCCAAGGAAAACGACTTGATCGCCGCGGGCCAGTACTGGCGGCTCTTCACCTCGATGTTCCTGCACATCGGGTTCATCCACATCCTGTTCAACAGCCTGGCCCTGTGGACTTTCGGACGCGACCTTGAGCGCGTCTATGGCACCGTACGGTTCCTGTTGCTCTACCTGCTGCCCGGTCTTGCCGGCAGCTTCGCCAGCTACCGGTTCTCGCCCTATGTCTCGGCCGGGGCTTCGGGCGCCATCTTCGGCCTGATTGGCGTCTCGCTCGTGTTCGGATTCAAGTATCGTTCGGCGATACCGGTTCAGCTTCGGTCGCGGTTCGGCACCGGAGTGATACCGGTTATTGCCTACAACGTCCTGTACGGCCTGCGCCCGGGCAGCCATATTGACAACTTCGCCCATCTCGGCGGTCTGGCGGCCGGCATCCTATTGGCCCTCCTGCTCCCGGCCGGGTTTGACATCGAAGACCCGCTGATAAGGTAAACCCGAAACCCTAAGCTCGAAATCCGAAACGCGGGCCGCGGACTCCGGATTCGAATTCAACCACTGGCCCACACCGATGGACACAGACAAGACTCCGATTGTGCTCTGAGGTTTCTCCTGCGTTCTCCCCAACGGGGTGACAGGAAGGCAAGCGCGAGCAGCGCCGGACCTTCCGTCACATGGTCTGTGCCTTGAGGTTTCTCCTCTTCGCTTCGTAGAGGTGAAACCTCGAAGCATCAAGAGAGCGGTCCGGTCCCGAACTTCGGGTTCAGATACCGCCACCCAGCCACTCGACAACTACTGAGTATACTGCTCAGAGGGTGAGTTGACTAATTCTGTTGCAAGATTGGGCCATTGCAGGTGATTGTTCGGCGAAGCCGGATGAAGGCGGTTGCCCTGAG
>Ga0315286_10002971_pt1 | contig 15904 bp, 14 predicted proteins | sample YL17G10_0_MG_FD_205038 | JGI IMG/M metagenome (GOLD analysis project Ga0315286, IMG submission 205038) | Sediment microbial communities from Yellowstone Lake, YNP, Wyoming, USA - YL17G10_0 | ecosystem: Environmental > Aquatic > Freshwater > Lake > Sediment | place: USA: Wyoming | collected...
TCGCGGCTGGACCGGAAGGTAGACCAGCAACTGTTTCGTACCGTCGTCACGTGGACGATCCTGGCCCTGGGCGTCTCGATGGTGCTGGGGTTGGGGCGAAAGTGAGGGGAGGCTGCTGGATCCACTTTCTTTGCCAGTTCAGACTATGAGGACCATCGTCCTGGACGTCTCGGTACCAAAAGTGCTGCTCACCCGGCTGCTGGGGCGGTTCTCGCGAGCCGCCTACTTCGGGCCCGCCTCTCCGTTGCGCCTGCTGGAGCTGCCCGATCCACCGCTGCCGGCTCCCGACTGGGTGCGGGTGCGCAATCGGCTGTGCGGCATCTGTGGCAGCGACCTGCACCAGCTTTTCGTCGATGCCAGCCTGGATGTTGCGCCCACCGCCTTGCCCTCTCACCAACGCAGCTATCTTGGCCACGAGATGGTTGGTGAGGTGGTGGAGATTGGTCCGGCTGTCGATGCTTTCGCCGTTGGAGATCGGGTGGTGCGCTGGGGACGGGCCGACGACTGCCGAGCCCGGGGCAGATTGGATTTGTGCCCCGCCTGTGCTCGCGGGCACCGGGTGCTGTGTGAGCGGGCCTCTGAACCCAGGGAGCACGTGCCCGTGGGCGGCGGGTTTGGCGATACCTTCATCACGCCGGCAAGCACTCTCCTGCCTGTTCCGGATGTGCTGGCGGACGAGCGGGCTATCTTCACCGAGCCGGCCGCGGTTTCCCTTCATGCTGCCTGGCGCAGACTCCCGCAGGCGGGGGAGCGCGTGCTGGTGCTGGGCTGCGGGACCATCGGCTTCTTGCTTGTGCAGGCGTTGTCTGTTCTGCAGCCCGGGTGCGAGAACACAGCCGTGGCCGAGTTTCCCTGGCAGGCCGAGATGGCTCGCACCTTTGGTGCGCACCGGGTGTTTCTGTCCAGTGATGACGGTTTTGCGACGTTGCCGATATGACGGGGGCACGGCTGTATAGGGGCAGGGCCGGCAACCGCATGCTTCTCGGCGGTCTGGACGTCGTCTACGATGTGGTGGGTGCGGCCGGCACGCTCAACAATGCCCTGCGCTGGGTGCGGGCCAGGGGTATGGTCGTGCTGGTGGGCGTGAACCTGCACCGCATGCGGTTGGATGTCACGCCGGTGTGGTATCAGGAAGTGGATCTCTTGGGCGCGGTGGGGCATGACGTCGTCTCGTGGCAGGGAGAAACCCTGTCCACCTTTGAGCTGGCCATGCGCTGGATGCAGGCAGCGAAACTGCGCTGCGAGGGGTTGCTCACCCATCGCTTCCATCTGGACGCATACCGGACAGCGTTTCTGACTGCGGCAGACAAAAGGAGGTGTCGGGCAGTCAAGGTTGCCTTCGATCTCAAGTAGGCCACGGTTCCATTCGGATCAACACCAGAAAAGGAGGGTTCCCATGGCAACTGCACGAACGGTAGGATCGACGTCTACCCGGCGCGAGCGCTGGGCATGGTATCTGTACGACTTTGGCAATTCGGCGTACGCATCCGCGGTCTACCTGGCGGTCTTTTCCGTCTACTTCAAGGACAAGGTGGTCGGCGGGGCGCAGGGCACCCGGCTGTGGGGCGTGGCGGAGACCATTGCCGCCATCGTCGTGTTGCTGAGTGGACCGTTTCTGGGCACCCTGGCCGACTTTGCCGGGTCCAAGAAGCGGTTCCTGTTCTTCTTCACGGCGCTATCGTGCGTCTTCACGGCTGCCCTTTTTTCCATCCGGCCGGGCATGATCGTCATTGGCATGGCCTTGTTCGTCCTGGCCGACATCGGCTACCGCGCGGCGCAGATCTTTTACGACGGCTTGCTGCCCGAGATTGCCTCTCCCAAAGACATGGGCCGCGTGTCGGGCCTGGGCTGGGCGTTTGGCACGATCGGGGGGATCGTGATCTTGCTGCTGCTCATGCCTCTGGAGCGGATGCTGGCCGCTCCGCTGGTCCCGCGCGTGGCGATGATCGTCACGGGCGTCTTTTTTGCGCTGTTCGCCGTGCCGGTCTTTGTCTGGCTGCGGGAAAGAGCGCGCAAACAGAGTCTCCCGCCCGGCGATAACTATGCGGCCCTCGCCGTCAGGCGCCTGACGACCACCTTCCGCACCGCCCAGGGCTTTCGCGAGTTCGTCAAGTTCATCATCGCCTTTTTCGTGTACAACGACGGCATCATGATCGTCATGGGCTTTGCCGCCATCATCGGCGCGACGCTGTTCGGCCTGACGTCTCAGGAAATCCTTATCTTTTTCATCCTGGTCCAACTTACCAACGTGCTGGGGGCGTATCTGTTCGGGTGGCTGGTAGATCTCATCGGCGGCAAGCGCTCGCTGTTCATTGCGTTGTCGCTGATGGTGGTGGTCATCATCTGGCTGTACTTCAACCAGGGCAAGACCACCTTCTTTGTCATTGGGGCATTCGCCGGCGTCGCCATCGCCGGAGCGCAGTCGGTGAGCCGGACCATGGTTGCCCTGTTCGCTCCGCCGGGCAAGAGTGCCGAGTTCTTTGGCTTCTTTGCCACCTTTGGCCGGGTATCGTCGGTGATCGCCCCGCTGGTCTTTGGCTGGCTCGCGGCCGAGGGTGCGCTGTGGTTCGAGGCGCGCGGGCAGGAGGTGGCCCTGGCCGAGCAGTCCGGGTTGCGGATGGCGGTGCTGTCCATCGCCGTCTTTATCGTGGTGGGCATGCTCCTGTTGCTCCGGGTCAACGAGGCTAAGGCGATCGCTGCGGCGCGAGAGGCGCCCGCAGAGGAGTAGGAGGTTCAGGTCCAATGCCAGCGATAACCGGTGGTGAGCTGCTTCTGCAGTGCCTCAAACAAGAAGGCATCTCCATCCTATTCGGCATTCTGGACGGCAGCTTCAACCCCTTCCTGTCCAAGTTGGATGACTATGGTATGCGTTTCGTCAACCCGCGCCACGAAGCCGCGGCAGCGCACATGGCCGAAGCCTATGCCCGCATCCGCGGCGAGCCGGCCGTCGTCATCGGCGGCATCGGCCCGGGCGCGGCCAACCTTGTCTCGGGCGTCGTCACCGCCTACGCCGAGGGCAGCCCGCTCGTCGTCCTCAGCGGCCAGCGGCGGCGGAGCATCATCTACCCCGACCGCGGCGGCTCCTTCCAGAACGTTGACCTGCTGGGCCTCTACCGGCCGGTGACCAAATGGAGCGCCGGCGTCCGCGACTGGCGCCGCCTGCCGGAGCTCATCCGCCGCGCCTTCCGCGAGGCCACCAGCGGCCGGCCTGGCCCCGTCTACCTGGAGATCCCGGAAGACATCCTGCGCGCCAAGGACGACCCGCAGACGGTCGACCTGTGGTCCCCGGCGCAGTACCGGGCCGGCCGGCTGGGGGCGGGGGATCCAGAACGCATCGCCCAGGCGGCCGACCTGCTGGCCAAGGCCCAACGGCCCTTCCTCCACGCCGGCACCGGCGTCGGCTGGGCCGCGGCCTGGAGCGAGTTCCTGGCCTTGGGCGATCACCTCTCGGCGGCCCTGTCCACCAGCCTGGGCGCGCGCGGCGTGGTGCCCGAGGATCACCCCCGCTACTTCCATCCCCTGAACCGCGACGCCCTGGAAGCCGCCCGCGGCGAGGCGGACGTCGTTTTGGTGGCCGGCGGGCGCATCGGCGAGCTGGACGGTTGGGGCCGGCCGCCCGCGTGGGGCGATCCGGCGCGGCAGGTGGTCATCCAGGTTGACGTCGACCCCACCTCCATCGGGCTGAACCGCCCGGTGGACGTGGGCATCGTCGGCGACGCGCGTGCGGTGCTGGCCGCGCTGTTGGCCGCGGTGCAAGAGCGCACCGGCCCGCTCCAGGAGCACGACGGCTTTAAGGCGTACCGGACGCTTACCCAGGAGTGGCAGGACGGCATGCAACTGGCGCTCCAGGCGGGCGAAGGCGGGGTCAACCCCGGGCGCATGGTGCAGATCGTCCGCGACTTTTATCCGCGCGACGCCATCACCGTCATGGACGGCGGCAACACCAGCCTGTGGACCGCCAGTTTTCACCCCATCCTGGCGCCGCGCAGTTACCTATACACCGCCAAGTTCGGCCACCTGGGGACCGGGCTGCCCTACGCCCTCGGCGCCAGGCTGGCCGCGCCCGACCGGCCCGTCTGCCTCATTTCCGGCGATGGGGCCATTGGCTTTAACCTCCAGGAGCTGGAGACGGCCAGGCGCTACAACCTGCCCATCACCGTCGTCGTCTCCTGCGACCGCGGCTGGGGCATGGAGCGCTCGTCGCAGATGTTCGCCCTGTTCGACAGCCTGGTCGAGTGTGACCTCTACCCAGGCGCGCGCTACGACCGGGTGGCCGAGGCATTTGGCTGCCACGGCGAACGGGTCGAAGACATCGCCCAGCTCCGACCTGCCCTGGAACGCGCCTCCGCTTCGGGCCAGCCGGCCCTGATCCAGGTCATGGTGGACCCCATGGACAACCTGGCGCCGCCGGGATTGCTCGTCTTTGGCTCGATGGTCTACCGCGGGAGCGACTAGTGCGCCGGCCACCTGATCTGTTATCCTGACCCGATCTGTCATCCTGAGGAGCGCAGCGACGAAGGATCTCATCCTCGCACCGCGGGCATTCCCGGCCAACGGCGGGATTCTTCGCCCCTGCTCCGGCTCAGGGTGACAGGCTCAGGAATTGTAGAGGGAGCTGCCATGCACGATCCAGGCAACAAAGTAGCCCTCGTCACCGGCGCCGGCCGCAAGGGCGGCATCGGTGCGGCCGTGGCCCGCCGGCTGGCCCAGGCGGGATCCCACGTCGTCGTCGCGGACCTGTGCGCGCCGCCCACCGATCTGCCCCACGCCGGCAGCGGCCAGTGGGAGGAACTCGCCTCGCTCGCCGCCGAGCTCGAGCCCCTCGGCGTGCGCGGCCTGCCCCTGCGCGTGGATGTGTCGGACGCGGCCTCGGTCCAGGCCATGGTCGCGCGGGTGCGCGATGCCTTTGGGCGGCTGGACATCCTGGTCAACAATGCCGGCGTCGCCATTGGCCCCGCGCCGGTGCTGGCCATGGACGACGAGGCCTGGCGCCGGACGCTGGAGATCAACGCCACCGGCACCTTCCTGTGCTGCAAGTACGCGCTGCCGCTGATGATCGAGGGCGGACGCGGCGGGCGGGTGATCAACATGGCCTCCATCGCGGCAGAACGGCCCAAGCCGTTCGTCTCGGCCTACGCCGCCAGCAAAGCCGCCGTCGTGGCCCTCACCCGCTCGCTGGCGCAAGAGGTGGCGGCCCTGGGCATCACCGTCAACGCCGTCCTGCCCGGCGACGTGGACACGGAAATGAAGCAATGGGGTCTCCATCTTGAAGCGCAAGCCTTTGGCCGGCCCTACGACGACGTGCTGGCAGCCGCCGTGGCTCGCATCCCGGTAGGCCGCCTGGCTACGCCCGAGGACGTGGCCCACCTGGTCGCCTACCTGGCCTCCGCCGAAGCCGGCTTTGTCACCGGCCAGGCCTATCCCGTCACCGGCGGCCGCGAGCTGACCTGAGGGCACATCTCTCTGCGCGAAACCCGGTGCAACAATCGGCTTCTGCGGTTTTGCGTCAAATAGACAAACAACCGGACAGAGACAAGAGACACCGATGGAACCAACCGACAAGAGCCAGACGATTACAGATGTGTGTGCTGCGATTAAGAGCAACGAGCTGAATCGTGCCAAGTCTATCCTTCGAGACAAATACCGCTTCATCAGTCTCGTGCCGGTCAAAAAGGCGTTCTCCCCGGCCGAGATGACTCGCCTGTTCGCTCGCGATGGCTTCATTGATCGTTACTCGGGAGAACGCCTGGTTTTTACCCCGGTGCTCCGAGTGCTGTCGAGAGTACTCCCGACCGACTTTCCCTATCATCCCAACTGGAAAATGAGCGAATGCCACATCGCGTACTGGGAAGTAACGCCGACAATCGATCATATCATCCCGCTCGCGCGCGGTGGCAGCAGTCACGACAGCAACCTGGCTACTACGTCAATGCTCCGCAATGGCGTTAAGGCCAATTGGACCTTAGAGGAACTAGACTGGAAACTGATGGCACCTGGAGATTCTCGGCAGTGGGATGGTCTGCTCAAGTGGTTTGTCAAGTACATCAAAGATCACCAAGAGCTGCTAGGCGAGACCTACTTTGCCAGCTGGTATGGAGCGGCCGATGCTGCGTTGTCTAGATCTCACTCGTTGTCTGCGTAGGGCATTTCCTGATCATCTTCGAGCTCGTTGCGACTTGGATATGATCCGGGGGGACGAACGATGAACCCTATCAAGGGAATTCGTATCCTGTGGCAACGGCTCACCCGGCAGGGCCTACCGTTGACGGCGCTGTGGGCCGCCGATCACGCCGTGCGCATCGTCACCGGCGCAAACCTGCGCCGCGTGAGCCAGATCACGCCCACCCTGCACATCGGCGGCCAGTACCGTCGCCGCGGCTGGGCCCGCCTGCAAGCGCGCGGCATCACGGCGGTGGTCAACTTGCGCAGCGAGTATGACGACCGCGCCGGGGGGATCGCCCCGCCGCGCTACCTCTACCTGCCAACGCCCGACGACGGCGCCCCGTCGCTGGAGGACCTGCGCGCCGGCGTGCAGTTCATCGCCGAGGAGGTGGCCCGTGGCGGGGGGGTGGTTGTGCACTGCGGCTCGGGCATCGGCCGTGCGCCGACCATGGCCGCCGCCTACCTGGTGAGCACCGGCCTGGCGCCGGGCCAGGCCTGGGCCCAGATCCGCGCCGTCCGCCCCTTCATCCGGCCCACGGCCGTGCAGATCGAACAGATCGAGCGATTCGCGCAATGTCCCGACCTCTCTGGTTCGTAGAACTCATCAAGGCCACGTTCCCCGGCCGGTTTCTGCTTGCCAGGCTCACCCGTGCGCCGGTCATCGGCAGGCTGCTGGACCGTTGGCTGTTCGGCGGCGACCAGATGCTGTACCTGCCCATGGACCGCACCATCCTGGTCAACGAATCGATCGGCCTTCCCCAGGACATGGTGCTGCCTTCGGAGGTGGTGGAGCATTTCATCCGGCAAGCCAACCATCTGTGGCTCATGGATCGCTGCCTGTGCCGTGACGCCTCTCATTGCCGCAATTACCCCATCGACCTGGGCTGTCTCTTCCTGGGCGAGGCGGCAATGGGCATCAACCCCCAGCTCAGCCGGCCGGTGACGATGGAGCAGGCGCTGGCCCACGTCCGCCGCTGCCGCGAGGCGGGCCTGGTGCACCTGATTGGCCGCAACAAGCTGGACACCGTCTGGCTGGGCGTGGCCCCGGGCACACGGTTGATGACCATCTGCAACTGCTGCCCCTGCTGCTGCCTGTGGCGGGTGCTGCCCCAGATCTCGCCCGACATCGGCGAGCGGGTCACCAGGATGCCGGGCGTAACAGTGACGGTCACCGAGCGGTGCATCGGCTGTGGCACCTGCACCCAGGGCGTGTGCTTCGTGGATGCCATCCGCCTGGTCGACGGCCGCTCCGTCGTCGCCGATGCCTGCCGGGGCTGCGGCCGGTGCGTGGCTGCCTGTCCCCAGCAGGCCATCGACCTTACCGTGGACGGTGGCCAGTTCATCGAGGCATCGATCCGGTGGCTCGAACCCCTGGTCGACCTCTCGTGATCCAGGCGCCGCGAGCCTGATCGGGAGAACCCGCCGCACAGAAGGCCTTCCTCAGTGACACAATGGCACAAATGGGGTACAATGGCCTCAGGAGGTGAGTTCTATGGGAGTACCGTACAGGTCCCACGTGTCTGAGCGAAGAGCACGCCTAAGCCTCGATGTGCCACCAGAACTGCACACCACCTTGAAGGTCGCCGCTGCCCGGCGACGGCTGAGCATGAGTGAGCTGTTGCGCGAGCTTTTGCAGAATTCATTAGCTCTGTTGGAGGAAAGCCCGGCAGCGGTTGACGATCTGGACAGTCTGTCCGTCCGCCGGGAGCTGGCCGCTGCCAGCGTGGCGGCGCTGGGCGACTTCTGGGACGATAAAGTCGACGCACAATGGCAGCCCTTTCAACCGTGACCGTCCAGCCTGGCGATGTCGTGGTGGCTGACTTTCCAGGGGTGACCGGCGTCAAGCGCCGGCCTGCGTTGGTCATCAGCAGCGACGCCTACCATTCCGCTCGACCTGACGCCATCCTTGGCCTGCTTGCCGGGCAGGTGACCGCGGCGACCGGCCCGACAGACCACGTCCTCCGAGATTGGCGTTCGGCCGGGCTGCGCGCACCGACCGCCTTCCGCGCCTTTCTGATCACGCTGCCCCGCGAGGACGTGATTGCCGTGATTGGACGAGTCTCGGCCCACGACTGGGAAGAGGTTCGGAACCGCCTGCGGCTCGCCATTGCCCGGTGATGCCACCGTCCCCCTCATAATTGGCCATCATCCCGTTTTGAGGTATAATCCTTTTCCATTTGTGCGGCCCCCGCCTGGTTGCGGTGGGGGCCGTTCGCACGGGTCGGGAGGCTCCGTATCTTGTCGTCGGCTGCAAAAGCATCGTCCTATGATCTGAAACGCGCCCTGTCCGGCAACCGCCTGCGCGGGCTGTGGCGGCTGATGGCCGGCTTCCGTCTGCCCTACCTGGGGGCGACGCTGAGCCTGGCCATAGCCGCCCTGTCGCAGACGGCAGTGGCCTACCTGGTGCGCTATTTCGTCGACCACATCCTTGGCCAGCCGGGCGCCGCCCGCCGGCTGCCGCTGGTCGCCCTGGGCTTTGTGGGGCTGGCGCTCGTGCAGGGCCTCTTCACCTTCGTCAGCGGCCGGCTGGCGGCCCTGACGGCCGAGGGGATCGCCCGGCGGCTGCGCAACTACCTCTTTGACCACATCCAACGGCTATCGTTCGCCTACCACGACCACACGCCTACCGGCGAGCTCATCCAGCGCTCCACATCCGACGTGGATGCCCTGCGGCGCTTTTTCGCCGACCAGGCCATCGGGGCCGGCCGCATCCTCATCCTCTTTGGCATCAACCTGGCGGCCCTGTGGAACCTGAATTGGCAGTTGGCCCTGCTGTCCATCGTCGTCGTGCCGCTGCTCATTGTGATGTCCATCCTTTTCTTCCGCAAGGTCTCGGCCGCCTACGAACGCTACCAGGAACAGGACGCAGTGCTGTCGACCACCTTGCAGGAGAACCTGACCGGTGTCCGCGTCGTCAAAGCCTTTGCCCGCCAGGACTATGAGCGGGCCAAGTTCGACAAGGACAACTGGGAAAAGTTCCGGCGCGGCCGGCGGTTGCTGATCATGCACTCGCTCTACTGGCCGGTGTCCGACATCCTGTGCGGGCTGCAGATGCTGGGCGGCTTCATGGCCGGCGCGCTGATGGCCATCGACGGCACCATCACCGTCGGCACCTACCTGGCCTACGTCAGCCTCGTGGTGTGGATCATCTGGCCCATGCGCAACCTGGGCCGGCTGATCGTGCAGATCTCCTCGGGCGTGGTCTCTTACGCGCGCGTGGCCAAGGTCATCGCCGAGGACCGCGAGCCCCTGGAAGAGGGCAGCTACCGGCCGGCCGAGAGCGTGCGGGGCGAGGTGGCCTTTGACCGGGTGTGCTTCGAGTACGGCGCCGACAGCCCCGTCTTGAGGGACATTAGCTTCCAGTGCAAACCCGGGCAGGTGGTGGCGCTCCTGGGCCCCACCGGGTCAGGCAAGTCGACGCTGGTCAACCTGCTGCCCCGCTTCTACGAGTACACCGGCGGCAGCCTGACCCTGGACGGCGTGGAGCTCAAGGACTATCCGCGTCACTATCTGAGGCGGCAGATCGGCATCGTCGAGCAAGAGCCATTCCTCTTTTCGCGCACCATCCGCGAGAACATTGGCTACGGCGTGGGCCGCGAGGTGCAGGACGCGGAGGTCGAAGCCGCGGCCCGGGCAGCCGCCATTCACGATTCCATCCTGTCCTTCCCCAACGGCTACAACACGCTCGTCGGCGAAAAGGGCGTCACGCTCTCGGGGGGGCAGAAGCAGCGCGTGGCCATCGCCCGCACCCTGCTCAAGGACCCGTGCATCCTCATCCTGGACGATTCCACCTCGTCGGTGGACACCGAGACCGAGGCCGAGATCCGCGCCGCGCTGCAGGGGCTGATGCGCGGCCGGACGACGTTCGTCATCGCCCACCGCATCCAGAGCCTGATGAACGCCGATCGCATCCTGGTCCTGGACCACGGCCACATCGTCCAGCAGGGCAGCCACGACGAATTGATGGCCCAGCCCGGCATCTACCGGCGCATCCACGACATGCAGGCGCGCATCGAGACCGAGCTGGAGCAGGAAATGTCCGAGATCGGCCTCAAGACCTCCGAGGTCTCGCAGACCCCGGATGTCCGGGGGGAGAAACCCCGTGTCTGAGTACGAATTCGAAGAAGAAGAATACAGCACCCAATTCAACGGCCGGACGCTGGTGCGCATCCTGCGCCAGGCCGCCGTCCATTGGCCGTGGCTGGTAGGCTTCCTGGCCTGCATCGCGCTCGCCGCGTTCCTGGATTCCTATTTCACCTTCCTCAGCAAGCGCATCGTGGACGAGGGCATCATCGCCGGCGACCGGCCCATGCTCATGCGGCTCGTGGGCACCTACGGAGCGCTGATCCTGGTGCAAGCAGTCACGGTGCTGGGCTTTATCTACCTCGTCGGCGTGCTGGGCGAGCGCGTCCGTTACGACCTGCGGAAAACGATGTTCGGCCACCTCCAGGACCTGTCGTTCTCCTACTTTGACCGCACGCCCGTGGGCTGGATCATGGCCCGCGTCACCTCCGACACGGACCGCATCGCCGACCTGGTCACCTGGAACCTGCTCGACATCGCCTGGGCGGTGATGAACATCGGCACCGCCCTGATTTTCATGCTGTTCATCAATTGGCGGCTGGCGCTCATCGTCCTGGCCGTCATCCCCGTGCTGGCGGTCGTGGCCTTGCAGTTCAAGAAGCGCATCCTGGGCGAGTTCCGCCACGTGCGCAAGGCCAACTCCAAGATCACCGGCGCCTACAACGAGAACATCACCGGCGTGCGCGTGGTCAAGGCCCTGTGCCGCGAGGAGGAGAACCTACGCGAGTTCTCGGGCCTGACCGGCGAGATGTACCGCGCCTCCTACCGCGCAGCGTGGCTGTCGGCGCTCTTTCTGCCCGTCGTGCAACTGGTCACTGCCGTGGCGGTGGGCAGCATCGTCTGGTACGGCGGGCTCCAGGCGCAGGTGGGTGGCCTGACCATCGGCGGCATCCAGGCCTTTATCTCCTACGTCACCTTTATGATGTGGCCCATCCAGGAAGTGGCGCGGGTGTACGCCGAGATGCAGCACAGCATCGCTTCGGGCGAGCGCGCCTTTTCGCTGATCGACGCCGTGCCCGAGGTGGTGGACCAGCCGGGGGCCGTCGACCCGGGCACCATCTGGGGCGACGTCGAGTTCGACGCGGTCGATTTCTGGTACGAGCCCGACCAGCCGGTGTTGACCGGCTTTTCGCTGAAGGTGAAGCGGGGCGAGACCATCGCCCTCGTCGGGCCGACGGGGGGCGGCAAGTCGACCATCGTCAACCTGCTGTGCCGCTTCTACGAGCCCAAGCGCGGCGCCGTCCGCATCGGCGGGCGGGATTACCGCGAGCTGTCGCTGCACGCCATCCAATCGCGCATCGGGGTGGTGCTGCAGACGCCGCACCTGTTCTCGGGCAGCATCCGGGAGAACATCCGCTACGGCAAACTGGGCGCCGGCGACGATGAGATCGAGGATGCCGCGCGGCTGGCCGGGGCCCACGACTTTATCCTCACCCTTGAAAAAGGCTACGACGCGGAGGTGGGGGAGCGGGGCGACCTGCTGTCGGTGGGGCAAAAGCAACTGGTCAGCCTGGCGCGGGCCATCCTGGCGCAGCCCGAGGTGTTTATCATGGACGAGGCCACCAGCTCCGTGGACTCGCTGACCGAGGACCTCATCCAGCGCGGCATGGAGACGCTGATGCAGGGCTGCACCAGCTTTATCATCGCCCACCGGCTGTCGACCATCAGGCGCGCCGACCGCATCCTGGTCATCCACCACGGCAAGATCGTGGAGATGGGCAGCCACGCCGAGCTGATGCGCGCCGGGGGGCACTACTACCGGCTGTACACCCGCCAGTTCCGCAGCCAGGTGGACCGCGAGTTCGAGGCCCCGGCCGTGCCCAACTTGGTGCCGGCATAGGGGGACGCCAGACCCTTGGGGTTACGGAAAACCCCAAGGGTCTGGCGCGCCCGACCGCAGTTCCCCGCCCCGCTCGCGCCAGACCCGCGCGTCTCGCGCAATAGCCCTGCCGGGCGTGAGTCTCCTCCCACTCGCCACGGTGCCACTATGTACTATCGCCTCGAGGGCGAACTGTCCCACTGTCCCACTGTCCCACTGTCCTGCTATGCCCTATCCCACCCCCTGCCCCACGCTCGCGCCAGATCACGGATCTGGCGCACCTGCTCTACGAGTCGCCTGTTGCACGCGATTTGCGTGCTTCGTGGTGCTCCCAGGGGGGAGGACTACTGTGCCACTGTGCCACTGTGCCACTGTCCCGACATGCCCTATTCCACTGCTGCTCCAAGTCGCCTGTCGTACGCGACTTGCATGCTTAGTGGTGCCCCCCTGAGGTCATGATTACTGTCCCACTCTCCCACTGTCCTGCGCGTGCTATGCCTGAGGAGGCAGAAATCCCGTATTCCGGCGGCATTACCCCCCCCAACCCCCCCAGCGTGGGGGGGGATCGTGCGCGCCGACGCGGGAGGATTCTGGGATTGGGTGCAGAAAGCAGCGGCGCCGGACCGCGCCAGGAAGACCCTAAGGGTTTTCCGAAACCCTTAGGGTCTGTCGCCCGTCGAATGAGCCTGAGGGTCTAGACACCTGCGCTGCCGCCGGCGGGATGACTCGTGGCAACTTGACCGCGGAGTGCTCCCATGTCAGAATCTGTCGCCGACGTCGCGACTGCGGATCCGACTCTGCACAACAACCCGCCTGATGAGGAGACCAATGGCCGTCCATCTCGACTACCGCTTTCCTGTTCCACTTTCCTCCTCTCGCAGGCAGAGGACCCAATCGTAGGGCACAGCCTCGATGACTGCATTCGGGTCCCCGCACTCGCTGTCGCCAACCCGCGCAGAGCGGCCAAGGAGAACAGCAGTTGGCAAGACATGAGGGTGGGCCGGTCGAAATTCCGGCGCAGGGTGAGGTGGGCGTCGAAGCATGGCTCGATCACCGACAACGCCTTTGGCCAAGAGTTCCCCGATGGAGCCATGAACGAAGCCGGCTTGTACGCCGGGGAGATGACCCTGTTGGGGACGGTCTGTCCCCAGGGAGAGGACCTGCCCAAGATGTACCGTCACCAGTGGGTGCAATTCCTCCTCGAGCATTTCGAGACGGCCGAACAGGTGGTGGCCGAACTCCGCCGCGTGCTGCGGGAGGTCACTGCGGCAGGGAGAGGGGCTCTTGCAGACACGAGGACGGTGCGGTTCAACCTGCGGTACAGCCCGGGCCCCACGCTTCAGAGCGGTTCTTCCAGGGCTACGTCAAAGTCGCAGGACATACGGTCAGGTGTCATTGCGAGGCCCGTCGTTTGGGCCGAAGCAATCTCTTCCTGCCAGGTTGGGGGTTGCTTCGCCTGCGCCCGCCCGTGCCTCCATCGCTACGCTCTGGACAGAACGACGGTATCCGGCACGGATAGGTATGGCGCATGCACGGGCGTCGCTGGCGCTCTTCGCAACGACTGACTTTGACGCGGCCCTGGCGGCTCTTCGCCGTGAGCTTGACATTGCGGGCGATCGGCGATATGCTGATGCATACAGCCATACGTATGGAGGCGCGGTACGCATCGAACCACGGTGAATATCCCCGATGGCCTGTTTCAACAGGCCCGGATCAAAGCGTTGAGAGAGCAAGTGCCGCTGGGCGAAGTGATCCGCGAGCTGCTGGACCGTTGGGTAGCGGGTGAGCTTGACCTCGCTGCCCGGCAGCGTTCGCGGGAGGAGCGTGTCGTCCTGGCCCGGTCCGCACGCGGGATGTGGGCGGACCGCGACCCCGACGCCTACCTGGCCGCCAGCCGGGCCGGCCTGGAGGGTAGGGACGAGGATGCGAAACGTGATCGCCGTCGAGTTCTACCGTAACGACTGACCTTGGAAGGCACCATGGCGCTCCCTTATCCGCCGATGTGTCCGGCTGTTGCGGACCACGCCGGGCCAACCAATCCCGACGCGTGGAGGGTGGCAGATGAGCATCGATGTCAAGGGCAACGTTCTTTCGTACTATAAGCCGCTGCAAGACGATCCCCATGACCGAGCCCGCTCGTGGGAACACTGCTACTCCTATTTCCAGCAGCAGCCGTTCGACGGAGAGGGGGGCTTTGACCTGGGCTGCCTGCACCTGGCCTTCTACCTGGCCAGTTGGGGCATGGTTCGCAGATCGTCTAAACTGCTGCAAAAGGACTATCGCGTCCACCTCCCTGTCGTGCGTGAGCTCCTGAGCCCCAGGTACGCCAGCCTGTGGCGGTTGGAGCTGGACGCGCTCCACGCCGGCAGCCCCGAAGTGGACCTGGTTTTCGAGCTAGTGGAGGCGCTGCCAGTATCCCGAGCTGAGACAGTGCCGCCTCACTCCACCTCGAACCCGTGACTCACGAACTTGAGCGTGCGGCTGTTCTCGGTGACCGCGCGCACCACGTGGTCCGGCGCGCCGGATGGGATCTCGGCCTCGATCTCCAGGGTCACCGTGACCTGTGCGCCGACCAGCCCGGCCAGGTGAGCGATGACCTCGTCGGCGATGCGCCCGGCATCGCGTCCCACCCGAGTCGGGTCGAGGGTGACGCTGCCGTGATACCGCTTTGGCGCCGCAGGTGTGGTGGGTGGGGTGACGGTTCCGCCGGGTGTCACGCCTCCGCCTGGTGTCGTCCCACCGCCTGGCGGCACGGTACTCACCTCGCCGGCGGCGGGCGTACCGGCGCCTGCTGCTGCCGCAGCCTGCGTGTCTGCTGCTTGCTGCTTCGCGGCCGCTTCGGGCCGCACCAGCAGCCCCGTCAGTTTGTCGGCGCTCACGGCGACTAGCTGTCCGCAGCGCAGCCCCAGGTAGCGTCCGGCCGCTTCGTCAAGACTGTCCGCATAGGCAAACGAATCCTGGGACCACAAGAGCAGGCCCAGCCCATCTCGAATGGCCCCCAGCAGCACCGCCGGCTCCTTGAGCCGCGGCAGGTAGAGGTAGCGCGCAAAATCCTCCACGAGCTGCTTGATCGCTACGTGATCGCCGCGCCACAGCGGCACCCGATCCAGCTCCATGCGCAGCCGCGTCCCGGCGAGCGCCGTCACCAGCAGCTCGTCGCTGCGCAGCTTCTTGCTGGCGCGGACCGCCAGGGGATCCTGCCCGGCCAGCCGATAGCCCTGCCAGTCGATGGCAGACTGGGGCGTGGGTTGCCCCGGCACGAGCAGCCACTGGTAGGCCTCGGGGATACGTGCCGTCACTGTGCTGTCGGCGCCGGTCCGCTGCGCCTCGGCCTGCTTGACCTGGTGCGGCGAGAGGTCGAGGGTCTCTTTGTCGTCCAGGATCGAGTCCCAGGCCAGGTAGCGGCGCGCTCCCTCGTCCAGGTCTTGCAGGCGCGTCTTGTCCACAGCCAGGAAGACCAGGGTGTTGCGATAGAGCCGTGGCACGTTGCCCCGGTACTCAAAGATGGCCCTGGCCGCCGCCTCGGCGGGGCTGTTCGGCTCCTTGCTGTAGGGGGTTTCGATGCCGAGCACCACCAACCGCGCGTCCAGGTCATCCGGCACGTCCGCCCCGGACTGGGGCAGGGGATGGATGCGGCCAAAATCGCCCGTCTTGCGCAGGTCGGCCCTCAGCCGTCGTTCCACCTCGCGGGCCACGGCGTCCGGGTCGCGTTTGAGCTGCTCGGCGCGATCCTCGGCCATCTTGGTCACCGTGGGCTGGGTCGAGTACCAGTAGCGCGCGCCGTCCTGGTAGAGATAGGTGGCCGCGCCGCTCAGGCGTCGCAGCGCGTCGCCAAACACC
>Ga0315286_10002973_pt1 | contig 15900 bp, 17 predicted proteins | sample YL17G10_0_MG_FD_205038 | JGI IMG/M metagenome (GOLD analysis project Ga0315286, IMG submission 205038) | Sediment microbial communities from Yellowstone Lake, YNP, Wyoming, USA - YL17G10_0 | ecosystem: Environmental > Aquatic > Freshwater > Lake > Sediment | place: USA: Wyoming | collected...
AGCACGTTGCCCGCCGTCATCGCCGTGCTGAACGACCCCGCCAGCCGCCACCCGGGGTGGCCGCGGAGAGCCTGCACCCAGCTCAGCAGGCCGAATGCGCTGCCGGTCGCCGCGCCGATCAGGTACGCCGCCGCCAGGCGGCGGGCGAAGCCCCCGTCGGCTGCCCGCTCGGCGACCAAGAACACCGTCAGCACGACGTACAGCCGGTGGACCCGCAGGAGGCTCTCCCACGGCTCGGGGGAGCAGCACCCGGAGAGGATCCACGCCGCCGCCAGGCCGGCCCACGCCAGAGCCACGCCGCGCGGCCGCAGCCGCAGGGGTTCCCCGAGCGCGGCCCGGCGCAGCCGCAGCGCCGCCGTCAGGAAGAAGGCGATCTCGGTGGCCGCGATGGACAGCGAGATGGCCATCGCCAGGGCGAGCAGCAGGAGGTCCTCCGCGTGGCGCAGGGCGCGGTCCGGCGCTGCGCCGCGGGGTTTCGGCCCGGCCGCTGTGGCGCTCATGCGCTCCTCCCGGCCCTCTCGGCAAGCACCGCGAGGTACTCGGACTCGGTGAGCGCCACGGTGTTCGCGATCGCGTAGCGGCGCACGCTCTGCCGGGCCTGCGCGGCCCGCCGCGCCGCTTCCTCGGGCTGCGTCAGTGCCCGCTCCACCGCCGCGGCCAGGGCCTCGGGGTCGCGCGGCGGCACCAGCCACCCGGTCACGCCGTCCGCGACGATCTCCGGGACGCCCCCGACCGCCGTGGCGACCACCGGCACGCCGGCCGCCTGGGCGTCGAGCACGCTCGTGCCCAGCCCTTCGAGGTAGGACGACAGGACGAAGACGTCCAGCAGCGCCAGCGCCTCGGCGACACGCTCGGTGAAACCGGGCAGCAGCACCACCCGGTCGAGCCCCAGCGAGCGCCGCTCGGCCTCCAGCGGCGCGCGCAGCCGCCCCTCGCCGAAGACCACCCAGCGCGCGCGCGGCAGGCGCGGCGCCAGGAGCGCCGCCGCGCGCAGCAGGGTGTGCTGGTCCTTGTGGGGGGCCAGCGCGGCGATGCTGCCCGCCACCGGCGTGCCCGGCGCCAGGCCCAGCTCGCGGGCGAGGCCCGCCGGATCCGGCCGGGACTTCCAGCGGTCCACGTCGATGCCGCTCGGGACGACGGCCAGCCGGCGCTCCGCCACGCCGCCCGCGGCCAGGACGCGCCGCACGCCTTCGGAGATGCACAGGTAGCGGTCCACCCCGAAGCGGTACTTGAGGGCGCTGAGCGGATGCGTGGCGACGGCGAAGTCGACGCGCCGCGACACGACGACCGGCAGCCGCCCGGCCCAGCGCGCCGCCCACGCCCCGAGGGCGTGCGCCCGCCCCGAATGCAGGTGCACCATGTCCGGCAACTCCGCCGCCAGGCCGCGCGCCAGCCGTGCCGCCGCACCGAGGTCGAAGTCCGAGCGGGCGCGCCACGGCAGGACGCGCACCCCCGCCGCGCTCGCCTTCTCGGCCAGCGGCCCGCCCGGGCAAAAGAGCACCACCTGGTGGTCGCGCGCCGCCAGACCCCGGAGCAATCCCAGCACCTGCGCCTGGCCGCCTCGCCAGGTGTTCTCGCTGTCGACGTGCGCGATCTTCACGCCCGCCCCCCGCGCGGGCCTTCCAGCGCCGCGAGCCAGGCGCGCGCCACCGCCACCGGCGTGCGCTCGCTGCGGGCCCGCTCGCGGCCGGCCCGCGCCACCGCGACGCGCCGCCCCGGATCCGCCGCCAGGGCGGCCAGCGCCCGCGCCAGGGCCTCGGCGTCGCCCGGCGGCACGCCCACGTAGTGCTCCCCCGCCGCGAAGCTCTCGCGCATCGCACGGGTCTCCGCCGTCACGACGCAGACTCCGGCGGCCAGCGCTTGGACCACCTTGTGCGGCACCACGAGCTGCGTCTTGGGGCGGTCCGCGAAGCACCCCAGGCTGACGTCCGCCGCGGCGAGGTGCGCGGTCAGCTCCTCCTGGGGGCGGCGGCCCACGAGCTCGAGGCCGGGCAGCGGCGCCGGCGCGAGATCCGAGCGCACGCGCTCGTGCTGGACGCCGTCGCCGACCAGCCGGAAGCGGATCGCCTCGGCCAGGCCCTGGGCGGCGAGCCGCCGCGCCGCCTCGACGATCACCGGGACGCCGTGGAAGGGCAGGAACCCGCCGACGTAGAGGACGCGCAGCGGCCCCGGCGCCCGCCCCGGCGACGCCGGGGCGGCGAGCCGTTCGCCCTGCTGCCAGTACGCGCTCTCCGCGCCGAGCGGCACGCGCACCAGGCGCGTGCGCCCGGCCCCCAGCTCGTGGAACCGCTCGCCGTGCGCCGCCGTGTCGCAGGCCACCAGGTCGGCGTGCGATAGCGCCCAGGCGTCCACGACGCGGTTCCACCACGCCTCCCAGCCGCCGCGCGGGTACAGCTCCCAGTCCTCCACCAGCGTGTCGTAGCGCGACACCAGCGGGTCGAAGGCCACCCGCAGCCCGTCGCGCCGCGCCAGCAACCAGGCGAGTGGCACGTCCTTGTGGGCGAACTCGGGGACCAGGAGCCAGTCGGGACGCTCCGGCGACGCGGCCAGGCGCTGGTACAGCTGCCGCCAGCGCCGGGCCACCCCCTGCCGGCGCTCGACCCGCAGATCGCGGCAGGGCACGCCGAGCTCGCTCAGCCCCTCGAGGAGCACGCGCGCGCGCGGCGAGGCGAAGTCCGCGCCGCCGAAGAGCGCCAGGCGGGTCAACGCGGGCCGGCCTCGAGCTCGCGCGCCGCCGCCTCGCCCCGCCGCCCGAGGTCCCAGAGGAGCGCGTACTTGAGGAAGGTCTGCGCCGCGGCCAGGCCGCACAGTGCCGCGCCCGCGCCCCCCTCCAGGGCGCCGCCCTGCAGCAGGTACATGCGCGCGAAGCGGCCCAGCGGCCGCAGGCACATGTCGGGCGGCCCGGCCCGGCGCCCGCGTGCATACGCTTCGAGGGCGCCGGCCACGCCGTAGCGCCACAGCTTGTCCTCACACTGCGCCCAGGTCCGGTACGGGTAGTGGAGCAACGGCGATGCCAGATCGCCGCACGGCCCGTCGAGCTGCACGCGCTCGTGGACGCGCGGCGCGTCGAAACGCCCCCGCGCCCGCAGGAAGAGGCGCAGCACGCGGTCCCCGCCCCAACCGCAGCGGGTGACGCGGCGGCCCAGGAAGTGATTCAGCCGCGGGATCCGGTAGCCCGCGGCGCCGCCCGGCGCCGCGGTAGCGCCGGCCGGCCCCGCGGCGCCAGCCAGCGCCCCTTCGATCTCCAGCGCCAGCTCCGGAGTGACGCGTTCGTCGGCGTCCACGCACAGCGCCCACGGGTGTGACAGCCGCTCGAGCGCCCAGTTCTTCTGCGGCCCGTAACCGTCGAAACGCCGGACCCAGACCGCCGCGCCCGCGGCCCGCGCCCGCTCGGCCGTGGCGTCGGCGCTCTCCGAGTCCACCACCGCCACCTCGGCGGCCCAGGCGACCGACGCCAGACACGCCTCGATCTGGGCCGCTTCGTCCCGGGTGGGGATGAGCACCGAGACCGGCACGGAGCCGGGCGCCGGATAGGACACCGCGGCCCTCACGCGAGCATCTCCGCGGCTGCCGCGAACACGTCGGCGGGCGCGATCCGCGCCAGGCAGTGGTTGGCCGACAGCTCGCACGCGGTGCGCTGGCAGGGCGCGCAGGCGATGGGATGGCGCAGCCAGCGGTGCCGGCCGCCGGGCGGCGTGGCGGTCCACGGGTCGGTCGGGCCGAACAGCGCCAGCGTGCGCACGCCCGCGGCGATGGCGATGTGGCGCGCTCCGGAGTCCCCGGAGATCAGCAGGTCGAAACCGCGCAAGCGCTCGGCCAGCTGCATCACGTCCCCCGGCGGCGCGATCTCGACGCCCGGCAGGTCCTCGGCTACGGCCTGGGCCAGAGCGCCCTCGCCGGGGCCCCAGAACACGGTCACCTGGGCTCTCCGCTCGACGGCGAGCCGCCGCGCGACCTCGCGGTAGGAAGCTCCGCTCCAGGCCTTGGCCCGCCACGTCGCTCCCGGGGCGATCGCCACGCGCCGCGTTGCGTCCGCGGCCCGCAGCGGCCCCCCCGCGCCAGCCGCCCGCGCCAGCCGCGGCTCGACCGCCTCGCCGCCGCCGTCACCGCCATCCCCGAGCGCTCCCCGCACGAGATCCTCCAGCGCCGCCGCGACGTAGCGCGGGCGACCGCCGGGACCGGGAGCTCCGCCGCTGCGCGCCACGCGCGTCGTGTACGCCCAACGGCGGCCCCGCAGGTCGAGGCCGGCGCGGCGCGGCGCGCCGGTCAGCCGGCAGAGCAACGCGGTCTGGGGCGTGCAGTGCAGGTCCACCACGAGATCGTAGCGCTCCCGCGCCAGATCGCGGGCCAGGCGCCAGAGAGCTGCCGCCCGCGCCAGGCTCGGTCCGGCCCCCCGCTCCGGGAAAGCCAGCACCCGGTCCACCCCCGCCCAGGCCTGCGCCACCGCGACCAGCGGCGAATCGACGAGCAGATCGATGCGCGCCCCCGTCAGCCCCCGGCGCAGCCGAGCCAGCGCCGGCAGCGACAGCACGAGATCCCCGAGGGCCCGGCGGCGCACCACGAGCACGCGGCGCACCTCCGCGCCCGCCGGCGGGCACGTCGTCGCGCCGGAGCGCGCCCCCGCGCTCAACGCCGCTCCGCTCGCCGCCGAGTCTCGCGGCGCGCCCACGCGTCGGCCGCCTCGATCGCCTCGAGGGAATCGGCGGCCCCCCGGGGGTGCGCGTCGAGCGCGGCGCTCAGCAGGTCGGGCAACTCCCCGAGGGAGATGCGCCCGGCGTGGAACAGCTCCACCGCCACCTCGTCGGCGGCATTGAGCACCGTCGGCGCCAGGCCGCCGGCCGCCGCCGCCCGCTGCGCCAGCGCGAAGCACGGGAAGCGCTCGGTCGTGACCCCCTCGAACTCGAGCACGCCGATCGCCGCCAGATCGAGGCGCGGGATGGGCGCCGCCAGGCGGTCCGGCCAGGCCAGCGCCATCTGGATGGGCAGCCGCATGTCCGGCACGGCCAGCTGCGCCGTCATCGAGCCGTCGCGCCACTCCACGAGCGCATGCACCGCCGCCTGCGGATGCACCAGCACGGCGATGCGCTCCAGCTCCACGCCGAAGAGCCACCGCGCCTCGATCACCTCCAGGCCCTTGTTGAGCAGCGTGGCCGAGTCGGTGGTGATGCGCGCGCCCATGCGCCACACGGGATGCGCCAGCACCTCCGCGGGAGTGGCGCGCCGCCAATCGGGATGGCGGCGCAGCGGCCCCCCCGACGCGGTGAGCACGAGGCGGTCCACGTCGTCCACGCTGCCGCCCGCCAGGCACTGGAAGAGTCCCGCGTGCTCGCTGTCGACGGGCAGGATCTCCGCCCCCGCGGCCCGCGCCGCGGCGGTGACCAGCTCCCCGCCCAGCACCAGGCTCTCCTTGTTGGCGAGCGCCAGGCGCGCCCCGCGCCGCACCGTGGCGAGCGACGGGCGCAGGCCGGCCGCGCCGACCACCGCGTTGAGCACGACGTCGCCCGCCGCCGCGGCCTCCACCAAGGCGTCGAGGCCGCTGCGGATCTCCGGCTGGCGGACCGGCGCGCCGCCGCGCAGCCGCTCCGCCAGATCCCGCGCCGTGGCCGCGTCCCCCACCGCCACCAGCCCCGGCGCGAACTCGCGCACCTGCTCCGCCAGGCGCGCGGCGTTGTGCCGCGCCGCCAGCGCCGCCACGCGCCAACGCCCCGGATGCCGGCGCACCACGTCGAGCGTGCTCTGCCCGATGCTGCCGGTGGATCCCAGGATCGCCAGGTCGCGCACGCTACGGCGCCCCGAAGACCACGAGCTTCAGGTAGTAGAAGACCAGGGGGGCGGTGAAGAGCAGCGAGTCGAAGCGATCGAGGACGCCGCCGTGGCCGGGGATGACCTCGCCGGAGTTCTTGGCGCGGCTGCTGCGCTTCAGCAGGGACTCCGCCAGGTCGCCGACCTGCCCGAAGACCCCGATCGCCGCTCCGAGGACGAGCGCGTCGGCCAGTGAGAGGAAGGGCACGAACCAGGCGCGCGCCCCGAGCACGGCCGCCACCGCTGCCGCCAGCCCGGCGAGCGACCCCTCGACCGACTTCTTGGGGCTCACCGCGGGCAGCAGCCGCCGCCGCCCGAACGCCATGCCGACCGCGTACGCCGCCGTGTCGCACGCCCAGGTGGGCACCAGCGCCAGGAAGACCAGCGACGCCCCGTCGCCGTACGGCAGCCCCAGCTCGGTCGGCAGCTCGCGCAGGTAGAGCAGGTGCGCGGAGAGCCAGCCGACGTAGAGCACGCCGAACAGCGTGACGCTCATCGGGCCCACGCCCTGGGCCCGGGGCCGCAGGAGCTCGAGGGCCATCACGCCGAGGAGGAACGCCGTCAGGAAGAGGTTGGCGTGCGTCGGCAGCCCGGCGTACACGAACCACGCCACCGCCACCCCCGCCCCGAGGCCGAGCGCGCGATACGGGCGCAGGCCCTGCGCCGCCATCAGACCGAAGAATTCCCACAGCCCCAGGACGATCAGCAGCGCGACGAATGCGAAGAAGAAGAGGCCGCCGCGCCGCACCAGGAGGTAAAGGATCGGCAGGAAGACGACGGCGCTGCCGATGCGCCACGGCAGCGAGCCGTCGCCGCCCAGGCTGCGGCGCCCCGCCCCGGCGGGCGCCGCGGCTCCCCCCGGCTCAGCCGTGGCGCCCAAAGCGCCGCTCCCGCCCCTGGAAATCCTCCACCGCCTGGAAGAAGTGCCGACGGCGGAAGTCGGGCCACAAGAGGGCGGTGACCCACAGCTCCGTGTACGCCACCTGCCAGAGCAGGAAGTTCGAGAGCCGCATCTCGCCGCTGGTGCGGATCAGGAGGTCCGGGTCGGGCAGTCCCGCGGTGTAGAGGTGACGCTCGATGAGCTTCTCGTCCACCGCCGCGGCCCCGGGCCGGCGCGCCTCGGCCACCACGCCGCGCACCGCGTCCACCAGCTCGGCGCGGCCGCTGTACGACAGCGCCAGCACCAGCCGCAGGCGGCGGTTGCCCGCCAGTCGCTCCACCGCCTCGTCCAGCACCTCCCGCACCTCGGGCGCCAGGTCCTGGAGGCGGCCGATGATCTGCAGCCGCACGCCGTTCTGGTCCAGCTCCTCGACCTCCTCGCGCAGCGTCCGCACCAGGAAGCGCATGAGGCCCTGCACCTCGCGGCGCGGCCGGGCCCAGTTCTCCGTGGAGAAGGTGTACAGGGTGAGGATCTCGACGCCGAGGTCGAGGGCGCCGCGGATCGCCTCGCGCACCGCCTTGCGCCCCGCCCGGTGGCCCCACAGGCGCGGCACCCCGCGGCGCGCCGCCCAGCGGCCGTTGCCGTCCATGATGATGGCCACGTGGCGGGGGATGGGGCCCCGCGAGGTGAGCCGCTCGGGGGTCAGGCTGCGCACGGATCTGGCGGGAGGCATCGGCGAGCCGCCCCGGGGCCTAGGCTCCGTCCGAGAACGCCGCGCGAGCCGCGCCCGGCCAGGGAGCGAGCCGCTCCAGGAGCGACCAGGAGACCAGCCCCTCGACGGGCTGCCGACGACGAGCGACGCCGAGCGGCGACGCTAGCCGGCCCGGCCCTGCGGGTTGCCGGCGGCGGTGGGTCATCTGTGGCGTCGCTCCTCCTCGGCGGATCGCAGCGGATCCGCCGTCGTCGTCGCTCCTGGCATCTGGCCCACCGGCGCCGGCAACGCGGCGGCGCGGCGTTTTCAGACGGAGCCTAGACCTCCATGACCTCGGCGGTCTTCTTCTTCAGCATCTCGTCGAGGCGCTCGATCATGCGGTCGGTGAGGGTCTGCATCTCCTTCTCGGCCTTCTTCTCGTCGTCCTCGGAGAGCTCGCCGTCCTTCTTGCGCTTCTTGAGGTGCTCCATGGCGTCGCGCCGGATCTGGCGCACCGCCACCCGCCCTTCCTCGGTGAGCTTGCCGCACAGCTTCACCAGGTCCTTGCGCCGCTCCTCGGTGAGGGCCGGGATGGGCACCCGGATGACGCTGCCGTCGTCCACCGGGTTCAAGCCCAGCTCGCTCGCCTGGATGCCCTTGGCGACCTCCTTGACGAGGGTGCGGTCGTACGGCTGCACGACCAGCAGGCGCGGCTCGGGGGCGCTCACCAGCGCGATCTGGTTGAGCAGCGAGTGCGACCCGTAGCAGGCGACGCGCACCGTGTCGAGCAGCGCCGGCGTGGCCTTGCTGGTGCGGATCGAGGCGAGCTCGTGCTGGGCGTGCACGAGGGTGTGCTTCATGCGCTCATCGGCTTCCGCGAGAACCTTGTCCTTAGACATCGGCCGTCTCTCCCACGCGCGTGCCCACCGCCTCCCCCAGCACCACCCGCCGGAGGTTTCCGGGCACGCCGATGTTGAACACGACCACCGGCAGGCGATTGTCCATGCACAGCGAGATGGCGGTCGCGTCCATGACCTTGAGGCCCCGTTGCAGGACGTCCAGATAGGCGATGCTCTCGAAGCGCGTCGCCGACCGGTCCTGGAGCGGATCCCGGTCGTAGACGCCGTCCACCCGAGTGCCCTTGAGGATGACCTCGGCTCCCATCTCCACGGCGCGCCGCGCCGCCGCCGTGTCGGTGGTGAAGTAGGGGTTGCCGGTGCCGGCCGCGAAGAGCACGATGCGGCCCTTCTCCAGGTGGCGCAGGGCCCGGCGCCGGATGTAGGGCTCGGCCACGCGATGCATGTCGATGGCGGTGAGCACCCGGGTCGGCACGCCGCGGCGTTCGACGGCGTTCTGCAGGGCGAGCGAGTTGATCACCGTCGCCAGCATGCCCATGTGATCGGCGGCGACGCGATCCATGCCGCGCGCCGCCGCCTCCATGCCGCGGAAGATGTTGCCGCCGCCCAAGCAGAGTCCCATCTGCACCCCGAGGCCGTGCACCTCGACGACCTCGTCGGCCAGCGATCCCATCATGCCTTCGTCGAGGCCGAAGCCACCCGGCCCGCCCAGGATCTCGCCGGACAACTTGAGGAGGATGCGTCGGTACCGAGGGTTCACGGCTCCCTCCGTCGGGACCGCCCGCGGGCGGCTACTGTCCCAGGTGGAAGAGGGCGAAGCGGCGGACCACGATGTTCTCGCCCAGCTTGGTGATCGCTTCCTTGACCACCGTCTCGACCGACTTCTTGTCGTCGCGCACGTACGGCTGCTCGAGCAGGACGACGCCCGCGAAGTACTTGTCCACCTTGCCCTGCACGATGCGCTCGATCAGGGGGGCCGGCTTGCCCTCGTTCTTGAGCTGCTCGGCATAGATGCCCCGCTCGTGCTCCACCGTCTCCGCCGGGATCTCCTCGCGCCGCACGGCCAGCGGCTTCATGGCCGCGACGTGCATGGCGAGGTTGCGCACGAGCGTCTGGAACTCTTCGGTGCGCGCCACGAAGTCGGTCTCGCAGTTCACCTCGAGGAGCACGCCCACCCGACTGCCCGGGTGGATGTAGGCCTCCACCAGACCCTCTGTCGCCTTCCGGCTGGCCTTCTTCTCAGCCCCGGCCACCCCCTGCTTGCGCAGGAACTCGATGGCCTTGTCGACATCGCCCGCGGTCTCCGACAGGGCCTTCTTGCACTCCATCATGCCGACGCCCGTCCGCTCCCGCAGTTCCTTCACCAATTCCGCCGTGATCTGTGCCAATGGTCCCCTCCCGATGGCCGGCGGCGGCGCGCCGCCGGCGAACCCTCACTGCCGCGCCGCCCTAGGCGGTCCGCGCCGGCTCGCCCTCCGGCTCGTCGCCGCCGAAGGAGACCGTCTCGGCCTCCGGCTGCTCACGCGGCGGCGCCTCGCGGGCGACCCGGTGGCCCTCGATGATCGCGTCCGACACCATGCGCCCGAAGAGCCGGATGGAGCGGATGGCGTCGTCGTTGCCCGGGATCGGATACTGGATGACGTCGGGATCGCTGTTGGTGTCCACCACCGCCACGATCGGGATGCCGAGGCGGTTCGCCTCGGCGACGGCGATCTTCTCCTTCTTGGAGTCCACCACGAACATGAGCTTGGGCGGGCCCACCATCTCCTTGATGCCGGCGAAGGTCCCGAGCAGCCGCTCTTTCTCCTTGCCGAGGCGCGCCCCCTCCTTCTTCGAGAGGCTCTCCATGGTGCCGTCCCGCTCCATGGCCTCGAGGTCCTTGAGCCGCTTGATGCTCGACTTGATGGTCTTGAAGTTGGTGAGCATGCCGCCCAGCCAGCGCTCGGTGACGTGGAACTGGCCGCTGCGGATGGCCTCCTCCTGCATCACCAGCTTGGCTTGCCGCTTGGTCCCCACGAACAGCACGTGGCCGCCCGCCGCGACCGTCTCGATCACGGCGCGCCGCGCGTCGGCGGCCGCCTTGAGGGTCTTCTGCAGGTCGATGATGTAGATCCCGTTGCGCTGCATGAAGATGAACTTCTTCATCTTCGGGTTCCAGCGGCGGGTCTGGTGGCCGAAATGCACCCCGGCCTCCAGCAGGTCCTTCATGGCGAGGTCCGACATCGCTTGCCCTTCTCCTTTCGGTTCGTCTTCCGCCGGGCCGCGGGGCAAGGCCCCACCGAAAGCTGCCCGGCGTGCAGGATTCGCCGCCCCGCAGGGGGGCGGCGGAGATGCGCGGCCCGGCGCGGCCGGCGCGCCGCCGCCGGTCGGCTAACGCTTGCTGAACTGGAAGCGCTTGCGGGCCTTGGCCTGCCCGTACTTCTTGCGCTCGACCATGCGCGAGTCGCGGGTCAGGAAGCCGTTCTTGCGCAGCACGGCGCGCACCGTGTCGTCCTCCGCCGCCAGGGCCCGGGCCACGGCCATGCGCACGGCCCCCGCCTGGCCGGTGAGGCCGCCGCCGCGCACCGTCGCCACGATGTCCACCTGGCCCTCGCGGTGGACGACCACGATGGGCTCTTCGGCGTGGCGGACGTGATTCGGCCGGGGGAAGTACTCGCGGATGGGCCGGCCGTTCACCCGGTGCTGTCCGGAGCCGGGCACGAGGCGCACGCGCGCCTTGGCTTCCTTGCGCCGGCCGGTCTGGGGCTTTTGCGAAGTCTCCAAGGGAACTCCTCCTCAAGAACGTTGCGGGCGGATCGGATCGCGCGGGCTAGGTCAGCGGCAGCGGCTTAGGGGACTGCGCCTCATGCGGATGCTCGGCCCCCCCGTACACCTTGAGCTTCTTGATCATCGCGCGGCCGAGCTTGTTCTTCGGCAACATGCCCCGGACGGCGTAGAGGAGCACGCGCTCCGGATGGGACGCCTGCACCTCGCGGATCGACCGCCAGCGCAGCCCGCCGGGGTACATCGAGTGGCTGAAGTAACGCTTGTCCTGGGCCTTGCGCCCGGTCAGCCGTACCTTGGCCGCGTTCACGATGATGACGTGGTCCCCCGTGTCGAGGTGCGGCGTGTAGACCGGCTTGTGCTTCCCGCGGAGGACGGCCGCCACCCGCGTGGCCAGCCTCCCCAAGACGAGCTCCTCGGCGTCGACGACATACCATTCCCGTCGCACCTCGGAACCCTTCACCGTGTGCGTCTGCATGCTTCCTCCGTAGGTGTCGAAATGACAACCGCTTCAAGCTCGGCAAGCTATCACGGGGCCGCTTCCCATGTCAACCGATCCGGTCATCATTGCCGGGCCGGGCCGCCAGCGCGGCCCCGGGCGGCCGCACGCGGTCCCCTGCCTCGGCGCGGTCTCGCAGCCCTATCCGCCGCCTCGGCAAGCAGGTCCCGCACTGCCCCCAGGGGCAGGCCGACCACGTTCGACCAGTCCCCCTCGATGCCCGCCAGCAGCAGCGCCCCCCGCCCCTGGGCCGCGTAGGCCCCGGCCTTGTCGAAGGGTTCCCCCGTGGCGATGTAGGCCGCGATCTCCGCGGCCGCGAGCCGCCGGAAGCGCACCGCCGTCGCCACCACGCGCGTCGCGCTGAGCCCGGGGCCCACCAGGGCCACGCCGGTGTGCACGACGTGCTTGCGCCCGGAGAGCGCTCCCAGCATGGCCGCGGCCTCCGCGGCGTCCCGCGGCTTGCCGAGCAGCCGCGACCCCACCGCCACGACGGTGTCCGCGCCCAGGCACCAGGCGCGCGGCCGCCGCCGGGCCACGGCCCGCGCTTTGGCCAGCGCCAGGCGCCGCGCCACCCCAGCCGGACTGCCGCCGGCGCCGCTCTCGTCCACGCCCGACTCCACCACGGCGAAGCGCAGGCCCTGCTCGCTCAGCAGACGGCGGCGCCGCGGCGACGCCGAGGCCAGCACCAGGGCCCCCGGCGGCAGCGACCACAAAGCCGGCTCGCGCCTCAAGGCGTCTCCACGAGCAGCGTGACCGGCCCCTCGTTGAGCAGCTCCACGTCCATCATCGCCCCGAAGACGCCCGTGGCCACCGGCACGCCTTGGGCGCGCAGGTGGGCGCAGAACGACTCGTACAGCGCCTCCGCCTCGGCGGCGGGCGCCGCGTCGCCGAACGACGGCCGCCGCCCCTTGCGGCAGTCGCCGTAGAGCGTGAACTGCGAGACCACCAGCGCCGCCCCTCCGACCTCGCGCAGGGAGAGGTTGAGGTTGCCGTCCGGGTCGGCGAAGCAGCGCAGGTCGGCGCACTTCTCCGCCAGCCAGCGCGCCTCCGGTTCGCCGTCGCCACGCCGCACGCCGAGCAGGATGAGCGCGCCGCGGGCGATCTCCCCGGCCCCGCGGCCGTCCACGGTCACCCGCGCGCGGCGGACGCGCTGCACGACGGCCCTCACTCGTCGCCCCCGGCCGCCGGCCGCTCGCGCCCCGGCGCCTGGCGCTCCACTCGCGTGACGCCCTTGGCGCGGCCGATCGCCGCCATCACCTCTTGCAGCACCCGCAGGTTCGGCACCTCCACGAGGAACGCACCGCGCGCCATGCGGTCCTCGGCCGCGATGCCGGCCGAACGGATGTTGGCGCGCGTCGAGGCGATGCCCTTGGCGATGTCGGCGAGCAGCGACGGGCGGTCGGTGCCGTAGACCAGGAGCCGCACCGGGAAGACGTCGTTCTTGCCGACGTTCCACTCCACCTCCACCCGCCGCTCGGCCGCGGCCGCGTCCTCGAAGGTGTTCGCGCACTCCACCCGGTGCACCGAGACGCCGCGCCCGCGCGTGACGATGCCCACCACGGCGTCGCCCGGCACCGGCTGGCAGCAACGCGCGAAGTGCATGAGGACGTTGTCGATGCCCTCGATGCGCACGCCTTCGCCCGGCCGCTTGCCGGCCTGCAGCAGGGCGTCGAGGCCGCGGCTCAGACGCTGCGCCAGACCTTCCTTCTCCGGCAGCAGGCGGCGCATCACCTGCCCGAGCGGCAGCGTCCCCTGGCCGAGGCGCGTCAGCAGGGCGTCGGCGTCCGCCAGCCCCATGGCCGTGGCGCACTCGGACAGCTGCGCCTCGCCGATGTCGCGCTGGCCCTGCTTGCGCAGCTCGCGATCGAGCATCTCGCGGCCCAGGGCCAGGGCGTCGGCGCGGTGCTGCTCCCGCAGCCAATGGCGGATCTTGGCGCGCGCGCTCGCCGTCTTGACCATGTGCAGCCAGTCCTGATGCGGCCGCGCCGACGGCGAGGTGATGGCCTCCACGGTGTCGCCGGTCTTGAGCGCGTAGCGCAGCGGCACGATGCCGCCGTTGACGCGCGCGCCGACGCAGTGGTGGCCGACCTCGGAGTGCACGTGGAAGGCGAAGTCCAGCGCCGTGGCGCCGCGCGGCAGCGTCATGAGCTCGCGGCGCGGCGTCCACACGAAGACCTCCTCCTGGTACAGCGCGGTGCTGAGGAACTCCACGTACTCCTCGTCGGGCGCGGTGCGCTGCCAGTCCGCGGTCTGGCTGACGAAGTGGCCGAGGCGGCGGTCCAGCTCCTCATCCACCGGTCCGCCCTCCTTGTAGACGTAGTGGGCCGCCACGCCGGTCTCCGCCGTGCGGTGCATCTCGCGGGTGCGGATCTGGATCTCGACCATCTGCCCGCCGGGCACGACCACCGTCGTGTGCAGCGACTGGTAGAGGTTCGACTTGGGAGTCGCGACGTAGTCCTTGAAGCGCTCCGGCACCGGCGTCCACAGGTCGTGCGCCGCCCCCAGCACCCGGTAGCAGGCGGCGCGGTCGCTGGTCAGGGCGCGCAGCCCGTAGAGGTCGTAGATCTCCTCGAACCGCCGGCCGCTGGCCTTCATCTTGTGGTAGATGGAGTAGAAGTGCTTCGGCCGCGCCAGGATCTCCGCCGTCACCCCCTGCTCCTCGGCCCGCGCCCGCAGCTGGCCGATGAGCCCGTTGACGAAGGCTTCGCGCTCCTCGCGGCCGCGGGCCACCTTCTCGGCGATGTCGCGGTAGGCGTGGGGGTCGAGCGTCTTCAGCGCCAGGTCCTCGAGCTCGCGCTTCATGCGCGCGATCCCCAGACGATGCGCCAGCGGCGCGTAGATGTCGCGCGTCTCCCGTGCCATCCGCAGGGCGCGCGCCGGCGGCAGGTACTGCACCGTGCGCATGTTGTGCAGGCGGTCGGCGAGCTTGATGAAGATCACCCGCAGGTCGCGGGCCATGTGCAGGAGCATCTTGCGGAAATTCTCCGCCTGCTCCCGCTTGTGCGACTCGAAGTGGATGCCCGAGATCTTGGTGACCCCGTCCACCAGCTCGGCGACCTCGTCGCCGAAGTCGGTGCGCACGACCGCCAGCGTCACCTCGGTGTCCTCGACCACGTCGTGCAGCAGGGCGGCGCACGCCACCCCGGTGTCGAGGCGGTTCTCCAGCAGGTCGATGAGGTTCTGGCAGGTGCCCACGGCGTGGGTCAGGAAGGGATCGCCCGAGCGCCGCAGCTGGTGGGCGTGCGCCCGGCGCGCGAGATCGTAGGCCTCGCCGACCCGCCCGGGATCGGCGCGCGCGCAGCGCTCGCGCACGGCGGCCAGGAAGGACTCGCGCAGCGCATCGAGGTCGGCCCCGGGCGCGGCCGGGCCGCCGCTGGGGGGGCTCGCTTCCTCCCTGTCCGACACGATGGCGCTTCGCCTCCAGCGGCCGCCGCCGGCGCGGCGCCGCGACGCGCCGGGGCGCGCGGGGTGGAGTCTGCCGTAAGCCGAGTTCTGTCGGCGGATCACGTCCGCCGTGGTGACCATTTGTCTCCGATCCGCGTTGCCGCGGACCTCTAGCGACCGACCCGGGAGTCAAGCGACGCGGGCCACGTCTCCTCCCCTATTCGGTCTTGCTCCGGGTGGGGTTTGGCGAGCCGCCCCGGTCGCCCGGGGCGCTGGTGCGCTCTTACCGCACCGTTTCACCCTTGCCTCCGGGCCTTGCGGCCCGGATCGGCGGTCTGCTCTCTGTTCCACTTTCCGTGGGATCGCTCCCCCTGGGAGTTACCCAGCACCCTGCCCTGCGGAGCTCGGACTTTCCTCAGGCGCACCCGCAGGCGCGCCCGCGATCACCTGGCAGACTCCTCCCTGACGCGCGTCCCGGCCTCCACTGCTGTAGATGCCCGCGGCCCCGGCCGGATCGGCAGGCCGTCGAGCGCCCGGTTGGCCAGCTCGTCGGCGTGGCGGTTGGCCTCCCGCGGCACGTGCTGCACCGACCACGCCGCGAAGCGGCCGAGGAGCTGGGCGGCGCGCGCGTGCAGGGGCTTGAGACCCGCGTTCTTCACCCGATAGCGGCCCGTCAGCTGGCGTACCACCAGCTCCGAGTCGAGGCGGATGTCCAGCTCACACACGCCCAGCGCCAGGGCACTCTCCAGCCCGGCGAGCAGGCCGCGGTACTCGGCGACGTTGTTCGTCGCGTGCCCCACGACCTCCCCGCCCTCGGCCACCGGCGCGCCGTCCGGACCCTCCAGCACGAAACCGAACGCCGCCGGCCCCGGGTTTCCCCGGGCAGCGCCGTCGGCGTGCAGGCGGTACTTGCCATGGGCACCGGCGTCGACCATTGACGCAGCGTAACCAACGGCCTGGCAGGGTGCAAGGCGACCGGTCAAGGAGCGGCCGCCCCACCGCGGCAGCGGCCAGGGACTCGCCA
>Ga0315286_10002974_pt1 | contig 15898 bp, 14 predicted proteins | sample YL17G10_0_MG_FD_205038 | JGI IMG/M metagenome (GOLD analysis project Ga0315286, IMG submission 205038) | Sediment microbial communities from Yellowstone Lake, YNP, Wyoming, USA - YL17G10_0 | ecosystem: Environmental > Aquatic > Freshwater > Lake > Sediment | place: USA: Wyoming | collected...
CCTCAGTGAAGAGGCCGCCATTGAAGAGGCGACTAGGTGTCTAAACTGCGCTGTTTGCTCGGAATGCAGGCAGTGCGAGAAGACCTGCCAGGCCAAGGCCATACGCTATGACATGAAAGACAGATACGTGGACGTCAATGTTGGCGCCATTATCGTGGCCACTGGTCTGGATCTCTACGATGTCTCACAGCTTAGCGAATACGGCTACGGAGGGATAAAGAACGTAATCACTGCCATGGAATACGAGAGGCTGACCTCGGCCTCTGGCCCTACGAGCGGGGAGCTCAAGCGCCCTTCTGATGGCAAATTGGCCACCAACATAGCGTTCATCCAGTGCGTCGGCTCTCGCGACTTCAGACACAAGGCCTACTGCTCAAGCGTATGCTGCATGCACGCCACCAAGGAGGCCATACTGGCGTACGAACACCACCCTGGGACGAAGTCGACGATTTTCTACATGGACCTCAGGGCAGTGGGCAAGCGATTCCAGGAGTACATCACCCGGGCCAAAGAAGAATACGAAGTAACCTACATCAGAGCCCGCCCCGCAACCATCGAGGTCGCGCCGAATGGGAATCCCATCATCTGGTACGAGGATACCGCCACGCGCGAAACGAAGACTTTCGAAACCGAGTTGGTGATCCTCTCCCAGGCTCTCGTGCCATCCGTCGGCGTCAGGGACTTGGCACAGAGGCTGGGCATAACCGTAGATGAACATGGGTTCGTCGAGATCCCGGACCGGCTATCCCGCCCGCTGGACACCAGCATACCCGGGATCTTCGCCTGCGGGTATGCTCACGGTCCACGGGATATCCCGGACTCCGTGGTTCAAGCATCCGGGTCAGCGGCTCGGGCAGCTGAAGTCTTGGCAGGGAGGTAAAGAAGATGCCTGATACCCGGATCGGCGTCTTTGTCTGTCACTGTGGCAGGAACATCGGCGGCTATGTAGACGTGCCACAGGTGGTGGAGTACGCGAAGAATCTGCCCGACGTGGCCCACGCCGAACACAACCTGTACACCTGCTCAGAAGAAGGCATCTCGTCCATAAAGAGGAAGATCCAAGAAAACGACCTGAACCGCGTCCTGGTGGCTTCTTGTACCCCCAGGACCCACGAGCCCTTGTTCAGGTCTGCCTGTCAGGAAGCAGGCCTCAACAAGTATCTGTTTGAGTTCGTCAACATAAGGGACCAATGCTCGTGGGTACACATGAACCTTCCCAAAGAGGCTACCGAAAAGGCCAAAGCCCTTATCAGGATGGGTGTGGCAAAGGCTAGGCTATTGGAGCCGCTGGAGGAAATCGAGATCGAAGTCACCCCCTCCTGCCTGGTCATCGGGGCCGGCGCAGCTGGAATGACCGCAGCCCTGAATCTGGCCAATCAAGGTTTCGATGTCCACCTGGTGGAAAAGCGGGCAGAACTCGGTGGCCTCCTGCGTGGCCTCCACAAGCTGTTTACAGGCAACCAGGACGCAGGGGAATTCATCGTTCCCCTCATCAACCACGTGAGAGACCACGAGCACATCACAACCCATCTCTCCACAAAGGTGAAGGAAGTAAAGGGGTTCATAGGCAACTTTGATGTCACCTTAGACCATGGGCAAAAGGAGAGCGCGGTCAGTGTAGGCACCATCATAGTTGCTGTCGGCGCCGACGAGTTCAAGCCGGCGGGTCAGTATGGCTACGGGGAAACGCCCGGTGTGCTCACTCAACTCGAACTGGAAGAACGAATGAAAGAGGGCACACTACGGGCCAAGAACGTCGTGATGATCAACTGCGTAGGCGCCCGCGTCCCGGAGAGGCCCTATTGCAGCAGGTTCTGCTGTGTGACGGCGATCAAGAATGCCGTGCTGATCAAAGAAAACGACCCGGAGGCAAACGTTTGGATCCTCCACCGCGACTTGATGGCCTATGGCGTGGAGTTCGAAGACTACTATCGAAAAGCCATGCAATTGGGCGTCAGGTTCGTGAGATACAGCCTGGACAGCCTACCAGAGGTCATCATGGATGGCGAAGTTGAGGGCGTCAGGGTCCGCCACCAGTTGATGGGCAAGCAGGTGGAGCTTCCGTCGGATATGGTTGTACTCACTACACCTCTTGTTCCTCGAGAGGAAAACGCGGAGATCTCCAAGATGCTCAAGGTTCCCTTGAGTTCGGAAGGCTTCTTCCTGGAGGCCCACCTGAAGCTGCGGCCCGTGGAATTCGCTACGGATGGCATCTTCATATGCGGCTCGGCCAGATGGCCAGTGGAGGTGTCTGAGGCTGTCTTCCAGGCTTACGCCAGTGCCGCCAAGGCTGCAATGCCCATGAGAAGAGGGTACGTATGCCCCGAAGCCATAACCTCTTTCGTCAATGAGGAGTTCTGTGGGGGATGTGGTATCTGTGCCGTTCTTTGTCCTTACAGCGCCATGCTGATGGAAGCCAAGAACGGCAAGAGGGTTGCCCATTCTATTGAGGCGCTGTGCAAAGGATGTGGCACCTGCGGGGCTGCCTGCCCGTCCGGGGCAATTGCAATGAACCACTTCACTGACAAACAGATCCTGGCGCAGATAGATGCCCTGGCGGAAGCTTAGCGAAGGCATGTGAGAAGAGGACCCGACAATGAACAAGAACGGGTTTGAACCGCTGATACTTGGCTTTGCGTGCAACTGGTGCACGTATGCAGGTGCGGACCTTGCCGGCACGTCTAGAATCCAGTACCCGCCCAATATCCGGGTGATAAGGGTGATGTGCAGCGGCAGAGTCGACCCGACTTTCATCTTGAGAGCCTTTTCCAGGGGTGTGGATGGTGTGCTGATTGGGGGTTGCCACCCCGGTGACTGTCACTACATAGAAGGAAACTACAAGGCGCGAAGAAGGATGGAACTGTTGAGAAGGATGCTTGGTGACTTTGGAATCGAACCCGAGAGGCTGAGATTGGAATGGGTTTCGGCATCTGAAGGAGCCAGGTTTGCCGAGGTTGTGGCAGATTTCACCAAGACAATAAAAGAGCTGGGTCCCTTGAAAAGCGACGCAACGATAGCAGTGGGGCAGCAACACTAGACCAAATCGGGGGGGTTGTCATGGCTCAGAAGGCGAAACTTGCTCTCTACTGGGCTGCTAGCTGCGGCGGCTGCGAGATCGCTGTCGTCCGGCTGTACGCCAAGATCCTGGACGTGGCCGAATTCTTCGACATCGTGTTCTGGCCCTGCATCATGGACTTCAAGTACAAGGACGTGGAGGCGCTGCCCGACAAGAGCATAGACCTCTGTCTGTTCAACGGGGCCATCAGGAACTCGGAGCAGGAGTACATGGCGCACCTGCTGCGTGAGAAGTCGAAGGTGTTGGTGGCCTTTGGCGCCTGCGCCCACACGGGGGGCATCCCCGGCCTGGGCAACGTCGCCAACAGGGAGACCATCTTCCAGCGCGTCTACGACGAGACGCCGTCCACCGTCAACGCCGACGGCGTGCGCCCCCAGCTGAGCTATCAGGTGCCGGAGGGGTGGCTTACGCTGCCCGAGTTCTACGACACGGTGCGGACGCTGGCCCAGGTGGTGCCCGTGGAGTACTTCGTCCCCGGCTGTCCGCCGGTCAAGGAGCAAGTCGAGGCGGTGATACAGGCAGTCGTGGAAGGAAATCTGCCTGCGCCCGGCTCTGTGGTGGGAGCCTCAGACAAGACAGTATGCGACGACTGCACCCGCATCAAGGAGGACAAACGGATCCGGAGCATCTACCGCCCCTGGGAGGTCATCCCAGACTCCACCCGCTGCCTGCTCGAACAGGGGATCATCTGCGCTGGCCCGGCCACGCGAGGCGGCTGTGGCGGGCCCTGCCCCTCGGTCAACATGCCTTGTCGGGGCTGCTACGGGCCGCCGCCCAACGTGGTGGACCAGGGCGGGAAGCTGCTGAGCGCCGTAGCCTCCATCATTGATACCCAGGATCCGGCCGAGTTCGGACGGGTGGCCGATGCCATCCCTGATTTGCTGGGCACCTGCTACCTTTTCGGCCTGCCGTCGTCCCTCTTGTTCCGGGTCCGCCAGGAACGGGAGGCCTTGCCTGCCAAACAAGCGGTCGAACAGTCGAAAGCCGTATGATTCGCCAGCACTAGGACGGGGGCTGCGACCATGACCACGAAATCAGCATCGGAATCCGTAAGGACGGAGCGCCGCATTACCATCGACCCCATCACGCGCCTGGAAGGCCACGGCCGCATCGAAATCTTCCTCAACCCCGAGGGTGATGTGGCGAACGCCTACTTTCAGGTGCCCGAGCTGAGGGGATTCGAGAAGTTTTGCGAGGGGCGAGCGGTAGAAGACCTGGCCATCATCACCCCACGTATCTGCGGGGTGTGCCCGGAGGCCCACCACATAGCTTCCGCCAAGACCCTGGACGGCGTCTTCAACGTAGACCCACCTCCTGCGGCCAAGAAGCTGCGCGAGCTCTTGTATAGCGCCTTCTACGTGGCCGACCACGCCACCCACTTCTACGCCCTCAGCGGCCCTGACTTTGTGGTAGGGCCCGATGCAAGCCCCGCCGAGCGCAACATCATCGGCGTGGTGCACAAGGTGGGCCTAGAGCTGGGGGGGGCGGTGCTCAAGCACTTGGAGCTCTGCCACGACGTGGTGGCGATGATCGGGGGGAAGTACATTCACCCCGTCTGCGGCCTCCCCGGCGGCGTCAGCAAGCCCATCACCGAGGAGGACCGGGTCAAGATCGAGGGCATCGCCCGCTCGGCGGTGGAGTTCGGCAAGGTCTCCCTCAAGGTCCTCGACGACGTGGTACTCGCCAATCAAGGCTACGTCGACCTGATCCTGAGCGATACCTTCAGCCACAAGACCTACTACATGGGCCTGGTGGACGCCAACAACAAGGTCAACTTCTACGACGGCATGCTGCGGGTTGTGGACCCGGAGGGGAAGGAGTTCGCCAAATTCGACCCCTCGGAGTACCTGGACCACATCGCCGAGCACGTGGAGCCCTGGACCTACTTGAAGTTCCCGTACTTGAAGGCGCTCGGCTGGCAGGGGCTTATCGATGGCAAGGACAGCGGCATCTACCGCGTGGCGCCTCTGGCCCGCCTCAACGCCGCCGACGGCATGGCGACGCCCCTTGCCCAAGCCGAGTACGAGCGCATGTACTCCACCCTTGGAGGCAAGCCCGTACACGCCACCCTGGCCAACCACTGGGCACGCCTGGTTGAGCTTGTCTACGCCGCCGAGCGCATGGTGGAACTGGCCACTGACCCGGAGATCACCAGCCCCAACGTCCGCACCATACCTACCGCCACGCCCGGCGAGGGTGTAGGTGTGGTGGAGGCGCCGCGGGGCGTCCTCATTCACCACTACCAGGCAGACGAGAAGGGCATAGCCCGTAAGGTCAACCTCATCGTCGGCACCGCTCACAACTACGGCGCCATCGCCCTGTCGGTCAGGAAGGCCGCTCAGGGGCTCATCAAGAAGGGGACGGTGGTCACCGAAGGGCTCCTCAACCGCATCGAGATGGCCTTTCGGGCCTACGACCCCTGCTTCGGCTGTGCCACCCACTCCCTGCCCGGCCAGATGCCCCTGATCGTGAGCATCCACGACGCTCAGGGGAGAGTGGTCGAGCAGCTGCGGAGAGACTAACGACGAAGACGCTGATCCTCGGTCTGGGCAACCCCATCCTTTCCGACGACGCCGCCGGCCTCTGGGTCGCGCGGCGCGTCCACGAGTTGCTTGACGATCCCGAGGCTGACTTGGCCGAGGCCGCCGTGGCCGGCTTCAAGACCGTCCAGCTCCTGGCCCCCTACGAGAGGGCGGTCATCATCGACAGCATCTGCGACGGGAGTAGGGCCGGCCAGGTCCGCCGACTGCCGGAAGAGGAGCTAGGCGCGGGCTCTTCGTTCATAAGTCACGGCGTCAATCTGCGGTCGGCCCTACAGTTGGCGCGCCGTCTCTCCTTCCCGCTGCCACAAGAGGTGCTGATTTACGTGATCGCCGTCGAAGACCCCTACACCTTCGGGGAGCGGTTCACGCCGGAGGTGGAGAGGGCTCTACCGGCCGCCGCCAGCAGCATCGCCGCCGAGATAGCCTCCCTCTCCAGATCGCCCTCGCCTGTTAGGACGTAGGGGCGCTGCCCGCCGCGCCCCCGCTGCTTGCTGCGCCCCGAACGCAAGACCCTATAGGTGTGCCGCCTGCCACGCCCCCATTGAACAACCTCACCCGAAGTTGTGGGCCGCGGGCGCTACACCCCCGGCCAAACGCGGCGCGCTGAACGACTCCGCCAGCAGGTTCACCGTCCCGCCCCACCGCTGTAGCTCTCACCGCACAATGACGAAGGGCTCAGTGCGCACCAGCAAGCGCTGCCGTTGGTAGAGGTCGGGCTTCACCACCACGTTCACCAGGCCGAACTCGTCACCTCTTGTCGACATCCCGGAGCTCTGGCCGCGCATGACGGGGGAAGAAAGACGTGATCTGATGCGGCTGGTATTGGCGAAGGTTGAGACCGACCTAAGGACAGAGGGAGCCGAGGGCCTGATACCGCCTTCGCCCCCTGTTTCGGGTCTTAGCGGAAGAGGAAGACGGGCTGATCAGTGTTAGTGATTGGCGACCCCGAGGGGGCATGGGGTCGGCAATCACTAACCGCCCCGCGCTGGGGCGGATTGCTGCTGGCGGAGAAGAAGAAGGAGCTGACCCACCTCGTGGAGGAGAGCGCGCTGGCCGGCAGGCGCAGTGGGCGCCGCCTCCTGGTCAACAACGGCTCCTTCTACGACTGGCTGGGCGAGCCGGTGCCTCTTTGCCCCGACTGGGGCAGGGGCTACGACGTGCTCCCCGACGACCAGGCCGGCGAGGTGGAGTCGCTGAAGAAGGCGCGCCTACGTGCCCAAGAGGCCATCGCGGCCTCGCCCACAAGTCAGATCCTGGAGTACCTACAAGAGAAGGTGGGACACAATGTCACGGAGCGGAAGGATCGCTGGGACGAGGCGATGGCCGGCCTCAAGGTGCGCCTTCGGGAAGACACACCGTGGTGCTGGCAGGAGCTACGGGCAGTGGAGACGGTGCTGGAGGAGGTGGCCCAGGAGTTCGGCGAGGACCCCCTCATTCCTCCTGTGCGAAACGTCCTCGACAAGGCCCACCAGGAGCTGGCCGAGCTCCCCACCTGGACGCTGTCCACGTGCAGGTCGACCTCCCCGAGGCGGATGAGGAGCGGGTGGCGGAGTTCAGGGAGCGGCTGCTCCGCCAGGACACGTAGCACACTATCCTTTGATGATGGCCGAACTTGTCAGAAGTTCAGGCACCTTGACGCCTTCGAGACGTTCTGGGATGATGCGGGCGCTGGCCTGAAGGGAGTGGGGAAGCCATGAGACGCTTGGGCATTCCCGTGCTGGCCCTCGCAGGTCTGGCCGCTCTCCTTGCTGGCTGCGGCGGGGGCGAGTAGGAAGAGGCCAGCACCGCCAGGCATTAAGGAGGCATATTATGGATACGCAGACTTCAAGCGCGGCAACGTCTTCAGCGGTGACGGTTTGCACTAATCCCGCGACGGGCGAGGTGATCGCCGAATATCCGCTCAACACTGTCGAAGACGTGATGACCGCGGTGAATAACGCCCGGCTCGTTCAGCCCGCATGGCAGGCGCTGCCTCTCAAAACTAGAATAAAATACGTAATGAAATTCGCCGAATACATCCAGAAACATTCGACGGAGCTAGCCGAGATAGTATCGAAGGACAACGGTAAGACCGTCTGCGACGCCATGTTTACGGAGGTAGCGCCGGCGGCGCTGGCGACGGGATATTACTGCAAAAACGCCGCGAGGTTTCTGAAGGACAGAAAGCTCAAGGCGGGCAACATAATGATGATGTACAAGCGTAGCCGCATCGTACGGGTCCCGTACGGCGTGGTGTGCATCATTTCGCCCTGGAACTACCCCTTCTCAATTCCCTTCTCCGAAGTGGTCATGGGACTTTTGGCGGGCAATACGGTTATTTTGAAGACAGCATCGGAGACGCAAGCGGTGGGACACGCGCTCAAGGCGTGCATCGAGTACGCCGGCCTTCCCGAGCATGTTTTTACCTATGTTAATCTGCCGGGGAGCAAGGCCGGAGACGCGTTTATCGACGCGGGCGTCGATAAGTTGTTCTTTACGGGCTCCGTTCCTGTTGGGAAATACCTGATGAAGAAGGCGTCGGAGCGGTTGACTCCCCTAGTGCTGGAACTGGGCGGCAACGACGCGATGATCGTGTGCGAGGACGCCGACCTGTATCGGGCCGCGTGCGGCGCCGTCTGGGCGGGCATGCAAAACGCTGGGCAGTCGTGCGGCGGCGTAGAGCGCATTTATGTAGACAAAAAAGTCTACCATGAGTTCCTGGCAATACTAAAGGAACGGGTCGAAGGGATCCGCGTCGGCGAAGGAACACTCCCGACCTCGGACATCGGCGCCATGACTACCAGGAAGCAGATGAGGACCGTCCAGGAGCATATCGACGACGCCTTGGCCAAGGGCGCAAAGATCTTCGCACAATCCAAGGTTCCGGAGGACAAGAAAGGGCAATTCATGCCCTGCATGGTGCTAACCGATGTAAACCATACCATGCTTACCATGAGAGACGAGACCTTCGGGCCGATTGTCGGAGTCATGCCCTTTGAGACAATTGACGAGGCGATCGCGCTCGCTAACGATTCAAATCTCGGTCTCACCGGCTCGGTCTGGTCGAAAGACAGGAAAAAGGCCGTGCAGATTGGCCGCAGGATCATGGCGGGCGCCATTGCCATCAACGATCATTTGATGACCCACGGTCTTGCTGAGACGCCCTGGGGCGGATTCAAAGAGAGCGGTATCGGCAGGACGCACGGGGATATCGGCTTCGGCGAAATGACGAAGCCGCAAGTTGTCGTGGACGACTTATTAGCCACCATGCCCTTTGTTCGAAGAAACTTCTGGTGGCAGCCCTTTGAAAAGAGCCAATACGACGGCGCGAAGGGTCTAATCGACACCTTCCACGGTAAAGGGTTCTGGCAGCGTTTTACGGGTCTCAACAAATTGTCCCGTGCCTTTTTTGGAACGTTTGTAAAGAAATAGGCACGCATGCAGCGGCCCGGGCCTGCTACGAGGCCTACGCTGGGGTGGGGGTTGCTGTCGTTCCGAGAGCCCGCGGGCTATCCGCCGGGCATCTGTCCTCTGAGCATAGACACGTTCTGGTCGCCTAGGGGGTAATGAGCTCGACCATGATTCCGCCAGGCTGGCGGGTGTCGAGGTACGCGTAGCGCCTGCGCCGCACGGACCTCCAAGCGTTCTCAGGCCGTGTGGTCTTGGCAGGCCGAGCCGGGAGCGTCGGGTGCGCGCGGCGCTGCCGCCCCTCCCCGTTCAGCCCGTGAGCAGCCCCTGCACGCGCATCATGAAGTCGTTGAGGTTGGCCGCGTACTCCGGCGAGCCCTCGATGCGCACGAAGCCCTTGGCGACGCCGTCGATGAAGCCGACCTCCTTGTTCATGACCGCCAGGGCGCCGTCGACGCCGTGGAACTGCATGAGCACGAACGGCCGCCGGCGTGCGTACACGCCGCGCCCGGCCTTGCTCAGGCCGCCGCGCACCCGCAGGTAGCCGCCGATGCCCTCCGGCTCTACCAGCATCTGGTAGACGCGTTCAGGCTGCTTCGATGTCCAGGTCTTCATCTCCGGGTCGCCGCCGTTGTTGTACTGGCTCAAGGCAGTCGTGATCATGTAGATGGTCATCTTGACCTTGAGACGGCGCTTGGCCGGGTCCTTCGGCTGCGCGCTGGGCAGCATCAGCTTCAGCGCCAACAGGAGCCCGACGACCTTGGCGACCAGCGCTAGCCTGTGGAGTCCCTTGATGCCCGGCAGCACCGTCTTGCCGGCGAAGAAGTCGTTAAGCTTCTGCACCGAGCCGAAGGTGAAGGTGATGTCGGGCCGCTCGCAGAGCCCCTGCTCCACGCGGAAGGCCGCCGTCGGGGCGGCGGCCGCCGCTTCGTCCGGCGCGGCGGCCGGCTCACCGAAGACGAGGTAGGCGCCGAGCGGCTCGGGCGCGCCCTTGGCCACGAACTGGACGCGGGCGCGCACCCCCTCGAAGCGCTTCTTCATGCCGGGGTCGTCCTCAAGAATGACTTTCGCGACGGGTAGGGCGGCGCGAAGGAACAGGCGCGCCCGCAGCAGCTGGCGGTCGGGCGGGGCAGCCAGCGCGCCGGCCGCGGTCGTCGCAGCAGACTCGGTAGCCATCAGACCTCGTCCTCCCAGTCCTCGTCGGCCTCGTACTCCTTACCCAGCAGCGCCAGCACCCGTTCGGCGATGCCGTCCGTATCGATGCCGTAGTGGCTGTAGAGGTCCTCGGGGTAGCCGACCTCCGAGTAGCAGTCGGGCAGGCCGGTCTTAGCGAAGACGCACCCCTTCCCGCTCTGGGCGATCACGTCGGCGACAGCCGTGCCGAGGCCACCGAGCACGTTGTGCTCCTCGACCGTAAGGATGCGCCGCGTGTCGGTCACGGCAGCCATGATCGCTGCCTCGTCGATGGGCTTGATGGTGTGCAGGTTGAGCACGCGCACCGAGATGCCGTTGCGCTCCTTCAGTATTCTGGCGGCCTCCGCTGCGTGGTAGACGGCGACGCCGCAGCAGATGACGGTGACGTCGCTGCCGTCGGCGATCTGCACGGCCTTGCCGATCTGGAAGTCATAGTCCTCGCTCGCGTAATGCAGCGGCTCGAAGCCGCGGCCGAGGCGGATGTACACGGGCCCGGGGACGCCCAGGGAGGCGCGCACGGCGTTGGCCGTCTCAAAGCCGTCCGCCGGCACGATCACCGTCATGTTGGCCAGGGCACGCATGATGGCGAGGTCCTCGGTGCAGTGGTGCGTGGTCCCCGCCTGCCCAAAGGAGATGCCGCCGTGGGTGGCGATGATCTTCACGCCGAGGTTCTGGTAGCAGATGTCGGTGCGCACCTGCTCGAGAGCCCGCATGCTGGCGAACACCGACATGGTGGAGACGAAGGGCACCATGCCGGCCTTGGCGAGGCCGGCGGCGATGCCGAAGGCGTTCTGCTCGGCGATACCGACGTTGATGAAGCGCTCGGGAAAGGCCTCGCCGAAGACGCCGATCTTGGTGGAATGGGCCATATCGGCGGTGAGCGCCACGATGCGCGGGTCCTTTTTGCCCAGCTCGCAGAGGACGCGCCCGTAAATGTCGGCCTGCGTCATCACGTTGGCGTCGTAGACGGTCCAGGTAGTGCCGGTGACCTCAGCCATCACGCACCTCCCGCGATCGATGCCTTGGCTCGCGCGGCCATGTCCGAGTCGACGCTGCCGTAGTGCCACTGCACGGCGTTCTCCATGAAGTCTACCCCCTTGCCCTTCACGGTGTGCGCGATGATCACCAGCGGCGCGCCCTTCGCCTGCTGGGCGGCCTCGATGGCCTCGCCGATCTGGGCGTAGTCGTGGCCGTCGATCTCCCGCACACCCCAGCCGAAGGCGCGCCACTTATCGGCGAACGGCTCGAGGCCCATCACGTCCTCCGTCGGGCCGTCGATCATGAAGCCGTTACGGTCGACGATGGTGATGAGATTGTCGACCTTGTGGTGGTGGGCGGCCATGGCCGCCTCCCAGACCGAGCCTTCGTTGCACTCGCCGTCGCCGAGCAGGCAGTAGGTGAGCCAGCCCTTGCCCTGGAAGCGGGCGCCCAGCGCCATGCCGACGGCCATCGAGAGGCCGTGGCCGAGCGAGCCGGTGGAGGCGTCGACGCCCGGCACCTTCGCGCCGTCCAGGTGCATGCCGAACGGCGACTTGAAGTGGTTGAACTCGCGCAGGAGCTCCTTCGGGAAGTAGCCGCGATCGGCGAGCACGGAGGCCAGTCCAACGCCGCCGTGCCCCTTGCTGAGCACGAAGCGGTCGCGGTCCGGCCAGTCGGACTCCTCGGGCCGGATCCGCAGATACTTGTAGTACAGGGCCGTGAGCAGATCGGCGGCGCTCAGCGAGCCGCCTATATGAGCGCCGCCCGCCCACACGGTCACGTCGATCATCAGACAGCGCAGCTCCCTGGCCTTGGCCTGCAGGGCGCGGATCTCGTCAGGTGAGAGCGGCATCAGGTCACCTCCTCCGGGGTCGGCTCGTTGGGCCCGGCCGGCGACGGCCCGGGCTCTCCCGGCCGCGCCCCTAACAGGGCGGTAATGAGCTCGAAGATGATTCCGCCTGGCTGGCGGGTGTCGAGATACGCATAGGCCATGCCGAATGGGTCGGTCTGGAGCACCTTGAACCCCATGGCCTTGGCCTGTTCCAGCTTCGCCTGGAAATCTTTAACAAAGAAGCCCAGGTGGTGAATGCCCTCCCCGTGCTCGCGCAGGAACTCCAGGTGGAAGCTGTCTCCCTCGAGGATCTGGATCAGTTCAAGCTGCACCTCGCCGAGGGTCGTGAAAGCCAGCCGGGCCTTGATCGGCTTCTCCTCGCCGCGGTCCCACACATTGGGGGCTCCCATTTCCCTCACGTCGAACGGGCCCAGCCCGAAGGTGGACTGGTAGAAGGCTATCGCACGGTCGACGTCCTCCACGACCACTCCGATCTGGCCCACGCCGGGCAGCTGGAGTTGCTGAATCACCTCGTCTGCTGACATCCGTGCTTCCCCCCCTCCGGCGGGCCGGTTGTGTCGAACACTAAGGGGGATTCTGTCTCCTGGCCCTACCCTACACCGAATGCGGCTCAATGCCAACAGGGGGGATCGTGTGGCACTCACGTTGTGGCGCGGGAGGTTCCCCATGGAGGTCATGGCGGGCACGAAGGGGACGAGAGGCGAGCCTGTCAGAACTGACACCGGTTCGCGAAAGGAACGCACACTAGGTCGGCATCGTGCGGGCGACGAGCACGTGCGCCTACGCGTTCTCCGCACGTCGGTTTCACGTCGCGAGAATCATGCAGCGGGCGACCAGTCAATGCTCGACATAGCGGATTCCTTGAACGCCGCCGGCTTCCGGCCTCGGTCGAAAAGGGAGCGGTTAGTCTTCTCAAAGGCGACAGTGCGTGGGATGCTGGAGAACCCCGTCTACGTCGGAGACATCACCCATCACGGCGATGTGATTGGCCGGGGCCGTCACGAGCCCATCATCAGTCGAAAACTGTGGGAGAAGGTCCAACAAGTCCGTAACGAGCGAGCCCGAAGGCCCCAAGTGTACGGGGCACGCCCAAGGTGCCCCTACCTGCTTTCGGGTGTGGCCGTCTGCTCGGCCTGCGGGTTGCCTCTTTGGGCGAATTCGACCACCGGCGGGCGTCACAACTACTACCGTTGCTCGTCTCGTAGTCGAGGAGAGGACTGCCCCGACGCCACCTTCAGTTGCCGTGCGGAACATCCTGAAAACGAGACGAGCAGCCTGTTCGCACGCCTGGAGCTGCCGCCAGCCTGGCGCGAGCGCGTCAAGGAACTCGTCAGCACGGGTGGCGCAGGCCCCGACGTAGAGCGGGAGCGACAGCGTCTAAGCGAGAGGATTGCTCGAGTTCGCCGTGGGCTGATCGACGGCATCTTGGACAACGAGACCGCAAAGGCAGCAATTCGGGAAGCGGAGGCTGCCTTACACGCTTTGCCGAGGCCAGTTCGGGCTTCGGTTCAAGCAGGAGAGAGTCTAACCGGTATCCGGGAGCTCTGGCCGCACATGACAGAGGAGGAAAGGCGCGACCTGGTGCGGCTGGTATTGGTGAAGGTGGAGATAGACCTGCGGACAGGGTCGGTGGGCGGGCTAATTCCAAAACCCGCCTTCGCGCCTCTGTTCCGGGTCTTGGCAGAAGAGGAAGACGGGCTGATCAGTGTTTGCGGCTGGCGACCCCGAGGGGATTCGAAGCTACCATACACAATGGTTCTTTGTTGGCCAAGTGGGTAACTCTGAGGAGCTACTGTGGGTTGCCTAGTCGGCGGGTATTGGGTTGCTGGCTGGGTGCGTGATGACACGGCACCAATATCGTACCCTGGCTGCGACCAAGCGCGGCACGAGGTGCGTCTTTGATGTGTAGCGGTCTCCAATCGCAGGAGACCGGCCGGGGTCTGAGACGTTGCAGGCTCTGGCCCCTATCTTGATCTCTCACTGGTGTTGGAACTCGCCGGCGATGGCAGAGATAACGAATGCTATCGACCGCTTCGGCTGATCCTACGATCCCAGTTGGACGAATCTAGGGTTGTCTACGGAGTCTAAGGAGCTCGGGGTCTTAGTCCGGCAGTCGTAGGTTCGAATCCCCGCCGGCCCTCCGCAGCTGCGATCCAGGGTGCGTCTCCAATTATCACGCCCGTTAGGGCCCCGCCAGGTTGACAACCCCCTGCTCTCTTCCGCACTATTGTCTTGCTCTTCTGCCGGGGCACCGGCATAAGGTGAGAGGCCATCCCAGTGAGAATCGTGACATCCACCATAATCCCTGCTGGCACGGAGGCGGTGTGGCGGACATTCATAGCGGTCGAGAGGTGGCCGGAATGGAGTCCGTGGGGGCTGCAGTTCCCCCATGCGCCTCGGTTCGAGGTGGGGGCGCGGTTCTTCGTTACCGTCCCGGCGCCGCTCCTCCCAGACATCACATTGAGGTTCCCCTGCCGAGTGACTGCGCTGGAGAACCCCAGTGTAATCTGCTGGACCGGGAAGGTGCTCGGCGTGCCGGGATTCCACCGGTTCACCCTCAAGGAAACCACGGAGGGGTGCCGCGTCCTGTCTGAGGAGGAGTTCCGGAGGCCGTTCGGCCTGCTCCTTTGGCCGCTGAGGAGCATGTTCCAAGGGCGGGTCGTCGAGTTCTTGTCCTGCCTGAAGAGCGCGACTGGCGCAACGGACACGTAGGTCCTAACCGCCCTTCAAGGGAGGCTCAGCATGAACATGATGCTTGAGGATGGCTCGCGGGTCGGTGTCATAGGTGGGGGACCCGCCGGCTCGCTGTTCGCTTATTTCCTCCTCTCCTTCGCCGAACGCGTGGACCTGAATCTGACCGTTGACATCTACGAGCCGCGCGACTTCAGCAAACCAGGCCCGGGCGGCTGCAACATGTGCGGCGGCATCGTCTCCGAATCCCTGGTCCAGATGTTGGCAGTGGAGGGGATCAACCTCCCATCTGCTGTCGTCCAAAGGGGGATTGACTCCTATGTCCTCCACAGTGACAGGGGCAGCGTTAAGATCGATACCCCGCTACACGAAAAGAGAATTGCCGCTGTCCACCGCGGCGGTGGCCCGAGGGATATCCAGGAGGTGAAGTGGGGTGGCTTGGACGGCCATCTGCTGACACTGGCCCAGAAGCTAGGCGCCAACGTGCTGCCGGCTCGTGTGGGCGACATCGGCTGGGACGATGGACGGCCCCAGGTCCGCCTCGACGGAACGGCCCAGAGCTACGATCTTCTGGTAGGGGCCACCGGCGTGAACTCGTCCGGCTGGCAACTCTTCGAGAATCTGGGGTTCAGATGTAAGCGACCGGCGACGACCAAGGCCTACATTACCGAAGTGAACCTCGGCCACGATGTCATTAACCAGCACTTTGGCAGCTCCATGCACATGTTCCTTCTCGACATTCCCCGCTTGGACTGTGCTGCCATCATTCCTAAGGGGGATTACCTCACTGTCTGTCTCCTGGGCCGGGACATCGACCGCGAGCTAATCAACGCCTTCTTCGACAGTCCGGCAGTTAGACGCTGCTTCCCCAGCGCCTGGGACCCATCGGAGGGGCCTTGCCACTGCTCCCCAAAGATCAACGTGCGGCAGGCGGCCAGGCCTTTCATCGACCGGGTGGTGCTGGTGGGCGACTGCGGTGTGACCCGGCTGTACAAGGACGGCATCGGGGCGGCCTACCGCACGGCGACGGCGGCCGCTCGCACCGCCGTCTTCAGTGGGGTGTCTGCTGGGGACTTCCAGAAACACTACTGGCCTCTCTACCGGTCCATCGCCGGCGACAACCGCTACGGCTCGCTGATCTTTGCCATAGTCCACTGGATCAAGGCCTTGGGACCG
>Ga0315286_10002975_pt1 | contig 15897 bp, 9 predicted proteins | sample YL17G10_0_MG_FD_205038 | JGI IMG/M metagenome (GOLD analysis project Ga0315286, IMG submission 205038) | Sediment microbial communities from Yellowstone Lake, YNP, Wyoming, USA - YL17G10_0 | ecosystem: Environmental > Aquatic > Freshwater > Lake > Sediment | place: USA: Wyoming | collected...
TTAACATATTTCCACTTATTATCCACCCATGCATAAAGGTCAACTCCTTTTATGCCGGTAAATGCCATATGGTCCATACTATTATCATCAAGCAGAGTCCAGCGCACTCTAATTTCAGAGGCATTGGTCCTGAAGCGGATTGATATTCCTGCCGAATTCTGGCCAAGATCCCAGACATCCTTCCGCAGTTTGTTCTCATAATCTTTTGGGAATCGGGCATAATTTTTTTCAGAATGATATTTTCCTATGATGGTAAAAGATTGTCCATCAGAATATTTCAATGTGTCTCCGTTCCCCTGGAATTCACAAAATGCTTTACCGGTATATCCACAATTCAATAATAATGCCAGTACAATTAATCTGTAAATAAATTTGCCTTGCTTTTTCAGATCATATCCTGTCTTAAACGCCTTTTGATAACTACTTATCTCTGCCTGTTTTTTCATTTTTTTATACTGTTAAAATTATTATAAGTTCTCAGAAACAAACGAAACCGGTTTTCTGCCGGGGCAGATGCTATTTCCTTCTCCAGTTTTTCTGCCTTTTCATCCTCACCAAGATACCTGGCAATCAGCCATTGTGATTTAAGTGATGATGATCCTGATGAGATTTTCCAGTTGTACAGGGAATCCTGTTCTGTTCTCCATTTTTCCAATGACAGGTTGACTTCCTCTTTTTCCCCATGATCAATCAAAATATGATTTGTAATGAAGATGTTAACTGGTTCCGGATTCTGGCCACTCTCGTTAAGGGAGAAGGTCCTTATTGTATCATAGCAATTATCTGCAAGGTTTTGTTTGTCAAGTTTTTCATAGCAGTAAGCGGAAATATAATGCTGAAATCGGGTATCCGGTTCATAGGGTTTGCCGGCACCAAGGTTTTCGGGCCAGTTTTTGGAATCTTCCACATATTTCAGAGCTTCCCTGTATTTTCCCTTTTCAGTCATTTCTATGGCCAGTGAGAGATTTGCCAGCTCAAATATGTCATGTCCTTCATGCGCCCCTTCCTGGGGAAGAATATTCACTTTTTCAAGTACTTTAATACATTCCCTGTACCTGCCTGAGTTCAGCAGTGCCTTTGCATGGTCCGTACCGATAACGGGATTTGCAGGAAACTTTTTGTAAGCTAATTCAGAATTTTCCAACTCCTTTTCAAAGGCTCCGTTTGACTGGAGAAAGTTTATGAGATAATGCCATGTTCTCCACTCTCCCGGATCTATCTTAACGGCAGCGCTAAAGTCATGACATGGATGACAGTATTCAGCCTGGATATTCAGGAAAAGAGTGCCACGCGCAATGTAAAAGGGAGCATAGTCAGGAATATCCCCGCATTGCTCAAACAACTCACCGGCGTTTTCAATCTGTAATATATGCCAGTAGATCAATCCAAGATAATACTTTGATTTCCAGGATTGATTCTGATCGATTGCCCAGCTTAACACGGGAATAGTTTCAAGTCGGTGAGGGAATACAAGGTAAGGAGAGATCTCTTCAGCTTTTCGGAGGTAAAGGCTGCTTTTTTCCGCTGAAGAATTCCGATAAAGATATGCAAGCCAGTAATAAACAACAGGATAGGATGGAGATTGTTCCAGCACTTTAACGGCTTCACCATAGAGACCCTGGTTCACATATTCCAGGGCAAGTTCCAGGTAGGTCTCATAGGGCAATTCATTCCGGATATAAGATTTGAAATTGTTAAGGTTTTCAACTGTTGGATTTAAAAGATACTGCTCAAACCTGGCATAATGGTCGAGCGGATCAATTTCAAGGAGTTCATTCAGAGTCTGTTCTGATTCGTGTTGGTTATTCAGTTTTCTGTAACCTGTTGCAAGAATCTCATAAGCCGGTATATTATAACGGTTATAATCAAGCGCCTTTTTCGAATATTCTACTGCACCTGAGAAATCCTCATTCTGAATTTTTAAACCTGCAATCTGAAGGTATGCAGCAGAACGGTATTCCATAGTTCTTGCAGCAACGCTGAAAGCCTCTTCTGCCTGAATCAGATTCCCGAGTCTCCTGTGGATAACACCGTATATGAAATTAGCTGCTGCGTCGTAAGTATCATTCTCAAGTACTTTTCCGGTAAATTTAAGTCCTTCAGAGTAATCAGCTCTTCGATAGTAAAGTTCAGCAACTTTATTCAGTGCCCTGCTGTGTGTGGGTTCCTTCTGAAGACAGGCAAGGTAGTTATCCAGGGCCTGGTTATAATCTCTCATTGCATTCATGTCTTCTGCAAGCCTGAAAAGATGCTCTGCAGAGTTATAGTCTTGATTATCAGTAGATTTTACAGGTCGGTCAATCCTTATGTCTTTATTATCAGAGTTATAAGATAAGAGTTCATTTCCGATAATAACACTTATATCCTTATATTCAATTCCCTTAAGCGAAATTGTTTTTTCATAAAACTGCAATGGTTTAAGATTTATAAATGTTGAATAGAATTGTTTCCCGTCCAGATTTACCACCAGTGAATCTTTTATATTGCTATTAGGGCTGACAGAGATGCTGAGGCTGTCTTTTGAAGTAATGACATTGAGCGTACCGGAAGCTGATGCATCGACCATGCCTTTGGTTCTTACCACCGGAAACCAGTATTCGGTTTTGGTATCAGTATAATGGGGTCTGATCGAAAGTTGATTGTATGGGCTGTTGTATCCGCTTTCACGATTTGCCTGATTGAATTTTACACCGGATTGTGCTTCAATATACTGGCCATCGTTATCAGTCAAAAGATTTTCCCAGATCGCCCCGTCACGCGCCAGGGACCAGATCCATATTTTCTTTCCGGGAGCATCGCTGTAAGGTGTCCAATGACCAAATCCAAAGTCAAAATTATGCCAGTATCCTCCAAACCAGTTCGTAAACAACCCGGAAACATGGTATGATTTACTGGTTCCAAAATTGTTTTCCTTATAGTAAGACAGATTTCGTCCTTCTTTGTCAATTGGCCACGGATTCACCGCACCATCATGTCCTATATAGTAATTGCCCGGAAAATAAAACTGCAGGTCATCGGTAGCTTTAAATCCGGCATTCTCCCACGATAAATAGGCGTCATGCAGGGGGGTTGGATTATACCACATGCCTTGGGTTTCAAAATAGGTTTTATCACTGGGCAGATTTATCTTAACACGCCACTGGGTTCTGGAAGCCAGATCGAGTCCACCCACAATGCAGCTCACACTGCCATCGGCATTTTCTTTCAGCATATAATCAACTGGTGATGCAGTCCATGGTGCATGTCCCAGGTCCAGGCCAAAATTATGTTCAATGCCACCGCTGGTCCATGGGCCACGGATTCCGATGGCACGGAACTTAAGCACATGATTCAGGTAGATAAATTCCCTGCCAGTGGATTTTTCAATGGCACCCCATACCTTTCCTCCGACTTCAGGAAGAACAGTAACGTTAATAAATTCATTTTCCAGAGTAATTACTTTCCACTCTTTTCTAATGCCCTGATCTGTATATCCGTCAAAAACAAAGTAAGGATAGAATGGCTTAACCATTGAATTAATCGCCAGTGATGGAACTGGATTGGGATCAGAATAGGGATAGGTTAAAATTGATCTGGTTTCCTCTTTTATTGAAGAACCCTGTCCGGAAGCCATATAATTGCAAGGCAATATTATAATGAAGGAGAAAACAAACTGTATGAAACAATTCCTGGCAGATGGTTTATATATATTTTTCATGCTTCCTCAACCACTTTCCATTTGATTGCATCAGCAAGAGCGTAAACGGGTTCTTTAAAATCACCGTAAAAGGTTACACGATGCCATCCCCATTCATCCCATTTTGAAAAAAGCTTTTCAATATCACCCAGGGGTTCGGCACATAGCTTGGTTCTGCATGCCCTGTCATCCGGATCGTTGGCAACAGCTTTAGCCTGGTGAAACAGAATTTCCTTCCGTGTGGGATCAATTTCGAGTGTTGTGGTCAGGTACTCAACAGGAAGTATGGATCGTACGGATGCACCCTGCCTGTCTTCCGAATGGGTCATTATGGTAAAAGGATTATCTGGCCCGTCAGATCCAAAGACTTTTTTGGAGGCTACACAATGCGCATAAATTATCTGACGTTTTGAAGTGTCAATAACCGGGTCTGAAATAAACCCCGGTCTCCCTGTCATATGCGAAAATGCCACCATAGTTGCCGTTGACCGGATATCACATTCACATGCTCCTATGAGCCCATCGTTACACAGTTCGTGAAAGCCGAGGCATGGATAAGCATGGATGTGGCCACCATAAAAACCTCCAAGGCAATTCATTGTAATGGCATTTGCGTTGCGTGTTTTTAGTACCGATTTCATTCCCAGGTACATAGCTGCTGAAGTTTGCAGTGTTTCAACCGGGACATCAATAATCTCAGTAGCTGTTCTTTGCCAGCGCTCAACAATACTGCGAGCTTCATCCTTATCAGCAGCCTCCCATGCTTTGTTTACTTCAGAAAAGGCCACATATTCGAGAGGTATTCCCATAATCGCCTCTGCCGGTCCGGCATTCTGGTCACGTACTGCCAGAATCCTTGATTCTTTCATCCGGCGCTGGCATTCAATTGTTGGCAGCGTTTTTAATTCATCAGTTTCATAAGTCAGGTTTAGGGATACCGGGGTTGAATTCATCCTGGATTTTATGGTTGCTGTAATAAAATCGGGAACAGAACCTCCATTCTTTACAATTTCAAAACACTTAACGGCCGCAATCATATCTTCTGTACGGGATGAGGCCACAAATCCGACATTCCGCGAATTTTCCTTAAGGAATTTCGAATTATAAACCAGAAAACCACCGCTCCCGCCAAACTGGAAATCGGCATAAAGAACTGGTTTTCCTGATTTTGCAATAGTCTGAACAACCTGGTTCCAGCAGTTCATCTGGTAAACAATATAACCATCGATTTTTTCCTTTTCGTCCTGTAACATGATTTTTTCTGCCTGCTCCGTACCGGTTGCTAAAACCGGAAGGAATTCAAATCCGGGGAATTGATTTTTCAGAACAGTGTTAGTCTTCTCAATGAAAGGACTGAAATCAAATCCTACATTGGGCCAATCAGGTTTCGATTGTTTGAGCTCATGCAATGAATAGATGATTCTGATCCGAAATTTATTATCTGTTCCTGAATTCTTTGGACTACTCAGCAAAGAAACAGGTGTTAAGGCCATACATGCACCGCAAGCTGCACAGGTGGAAATGAATCTCCTTCGGGATGTAATTCCGTGATTTTTTTCAATTGAAAAGGTTTCTGATTTCATAGTATTCCTTTTTTGGTGTATAATATCGTATATCAATATTAGTTATAACTCAATTGGCTCTGACGAGTAAATCATTGCAATATGTTAATCATAACGGATGAAGCATGTTTACTATCGTGATAGATACGATGTGTGGCTTTTTGATAATCCTTTTCATCTGCATGATATATGTCTGTGAATTTCTGTGGATTACGATCAACAAGAGGGAACCATGAATTCTGAACCTGTATCATAATCCGATGACCTTTTCTGAAACAATGTTCCACATCAGGCATGTTATATTTTACACATCATCAGTACATGAAATTTTGGGTTTAAGGAATAAATCATAAATAATTCAATAGGCTACTTGTTTTCTTCTGTTTATTTTTTTTCGTAAACAATCTCTTTGGCTCCGGATATGTTATTATTCGATGCAATTATTTTGGAGGATTTATTACCAACAAAAATTGCTGTTGATTGATTTCCTTTGCCAGATGATCGGATAGTGTTATTAGTAATATTAATATCATGAGTTTCGCCACCAATGTAGAAACCGCTTGACTCCTGTGTAACCCCGTTGTTTTCAATTACATTATTTGTAAAAGTGTTGCGGTGACCGCTGTTTTCCTCAGTTTCATCACGGAAAAGTACGCCCTGGTAACCATTTTCGTAGACATGGTTATTTTCAAAAAGGTTATCGGTATCCTTATGACCGATTGAAATTCCGTTATCACCGTTTGCATAAACTGTATTATTTCTGAAAATCCCGTTTTGTACCCGCCAGCATAAAAAGATTCCATCCTGCTTGTTATTATGACTAATGCAGTTTTCAACGATTGAATGGTCGGATCCTGTTCCGGGATGAAACCCAAGTCCATTACCATTGGAGGCTTCGCAGCCCTTAACAGTGATATCCTCGTCAACCTGCCAGCTGAAAGAGTCTCCGTTGAACTCATTCACCGTAACATTCTCAACAAGGCAGTTCTGGGATTTGTGAATATAAATTCCACCTCCACGGCATCCATTAATATAGTCATTTGTTTTCTTGTTACCCTCAACAACGAGATCGGCAATTTTAACATTCTCAACACCAACCGCTTCAACAATTGAACAACCGTTTGTAATTATACCATTCAGGGAAGACAGGTAATCATAATTGGTATTGTTGTCAAAATAAATAACATTGTCTTTAATATCAGTTATCACGGCTGTAGTAACATCCCATCCCTGATTATGCTCATCATCATATAACTGGATCCCCATTCCTTTCTTAAAACCGGTGACATCTTTCACCACTGCTTTTAACATTCCCCAGTCTGCATCAATAATAAAGCTTGTTCTGAATCCGTCACATTTCTGCAATATGGTTCCTTTCCCCGATCCGATCAATGAGGTATTGTCTGAAATACGGACAGGCCCGATTATTTTATAAACGCCGGGATTAAGTTTTACAATGCCGCCACCTCTTGTTTTGATAGCATCCAGAGCTATCCGGATCGCTTCTGATGTAAAACCCTGAATATCAGCATCAGGGCCTCCTACGGTAATAATCTGTTCAGCATATTTCACATCAACGAGCCCGATTCCCTGGCTGTATCCTTCATTGGTTAATGAAAGGAATAACATTGTAATACCTATAATCCCGATTGATTGTTTTTTCATATTTACTATTTTTTCATTATTAATACTACTTATGTTTAGTCTATATACTCAATGCTATTATATTCCATCCCCCCAGCCCTCCTTCAAAAGGGGAATACCTTCTATAAAAATTTCTTCATTTGTCACGCTTGTATACTATTTACAAATGACTTTAATTAATTATTATGAATTCTGAAAACAATTATTTTATGCCTGACTTGTCCTTATGTCCCTTGTCAATCATCTCACCCATTCTGAGCCTGTTTTCGTCCCATTGGATTGCATCATAGCTCCAGATATCCAGGTTCCCGATGGAGTTTGGTCCAAATGGCTTTTTAATAATGCTATTCACAATAGAATCAACATGTTCACTGTTCTCATCAATCTCTGACAACAACCTCATATATTCATATTCCTGCACTCCGTTCCTCATGGTCTTTAGCCTGATGGAAGGACAAGGTACGTTTATATTTGGAACAACACCCGGGCTGTAAACTAAAAGGGCATTGCCATTTAGTTTCTTGTAAGTAAATTCTGCATCTGCTTCTGACCTTGTCTTGGAAGCATCTTTCCATGATTCAGGATCATACCATCCGTTTATCCATCCTGCACCGGCGCCCCAGCTGAGCCAGGAGTAAGTACGATACTTCCAGCAGCTCCAACTGATTGCACGATCATTTACCAGGGGTAAATCAATGAAGGTTGAACTTCCGACCCAGCTGTTAATCTTGCTTTCATAAAGCATTGGTCCGTAGAGCCAGACTTTAATACCCATTTCCTGATACTTTCTGATGGTTTCAAAATCGTACTCTATTGTATGCGATGCCCATGAATTAATTGAATTTTTAACAATCTGCAGGGCTTCTTCGCTATAACCTCCATCAATTCTGAAACGGGCTTCGGGATAATAGGTCTGGAACAAATCACCATAGTAGACCATACGACTCCAGGCCTCAGGGAAATATGATTCATCAAGACCATTCAGATAAACAGTAATCTCGGTTTTCTCAGGATCTATCAGAGATTTAAAGTGGTCGCGGACTTTCTTAATACAATCAACATAGATCGCTTTGTTTTCAGGATTTCGCTCGACATCGGGTTTCCCGATATCAGGCCAGCCGTTGGTGCCATGTTTGCCGTATACATCAAAGGGTAGGACAAATGTTTCAATAGGTTCTCCATAACCGGGGCCATATTCATAACCGTATTCGGCTGTGAATGCCTTTCCCGAAAAGTATTTATTCAGACGGTCATCAAATGATTTCCAGTTCAGATTAATCCCTCCATCCTTCAAAACCTGCAATTCCGGATCATAGGTCGGATCCAACAGTGCGATACGGTTACGTTTAAAGAGCTGATATACTTCCAGCTCCTGTTCCTGGGTCATGCTTCTCAGGAAACCTTCATGCTGCAGACTGGCTTTGAATTTGTTCTCGTTTGGTATGGCAAAATCCCATACAGAAAGATCCACAGGTATTTCCCGTGTTTGTCCATCAATAGTAACTGATATCTTAGAAGAATAAATTCCTGATTTTGCCTCTTCATTATTAAAGGGAACATACTGATCTACCCAAACAATCAGTGACTTTTGGTTGTCGATACGGTTATTGAAATCGGGTAACCAGAGAGGATATGTCCAACGCCATTTGACTGCCGCTGAATCATCCTGAATATTACCGAATGGGATCAGCGCATCAGGATACCAACCGGTACCAAGTGAGGCTTTAGGATAACCGGTGCTGGGTGTTTTAACCCTCACAGACCATTCCAGGAAAAATTCAGGTTTGACCGATAATTGAGTATCGTTATTTCTGAAAGCCGGCATATCAATCCTGATCCCCTTTAAGGTTTTGCTTGTATTATTGGTAACAACAAGTTGAAAGGAGACATATTCCCCTCTGGCAGCACTCAGTGAAACACGGTTATTGTCATAGATCAGGTTCTTTTTCAGCATATCATCCTGTTGTTTAACATCGTCCTTAAGCAAAATGAACCGCTGGTCGATGATCTCATTTGTTGTTGGATCCAATCGTACAGATGATGGCAAAACAGAAATGGTCCAGTCAGTAGTGATTGTGTCTGTATTTACTGAACTACAGCCATAAGCTATTATGCCCAATACCAATGCGAAATGAATTTTTTTCATGATTGTTTTATGTTTTAAAAACTACTTTGACCCTTAAATCCCCTAAAGGGGGCTTTTGTAAAATTCTGATTTTTAGCTTTTCCCCTTTAGAGGCAGGGGTAAAAAACGCTAAAAATAAAAATTTTATGATTTTCAGGAGTGGAACCAATTATTAATTCATCCAAATTTAAGAAAAACTTGGTTACCATGAATAAAAGTGAGACAAATTTCCCAGTTCATTTTTTTGCTATATTGTAACACGAAAACATTCTATATATTTCAATAATGATGGATAAAAATAATTCTGCTAAAAGATCTGCACAGGCAAACTGGATGACGATCGGAACGATTGGTTTGTTTTTTTTTATTTTTGGTTTTGTTACCTGGTTAAACGGTATTCTGATACCCTATCTGAAGATATCCTGTGAACTTAATCATTTTGAATCATATCTGGTTGCATTTTCATTTTATGTTGCTTATGTAATTATGGCTATTCCATCTTCCTGGCTGCTGAAAAGGACAGGTTTGAAAATGGGGATGATGCTCGGATTGTTTGTCATGGCCGGGGGAGCTCTTTTTTTCATCCCTGCTGCAATGATAAGGGCCTATTCTCTTTTTCTTTCAGGGCTGTTTATTATGGGAACAGGTCTGGCCATACTTCAAACAGCAGCAAATCCATATATTACAATGTTGGGTCCCATCGAGAGCGCTGCACAGCGGATAAGTATAATGGGTATATGTAATAAATCGGCCGGAGTATTTGCAACATTTCTTTTTGGAGTAATGGCTTTAAAAGATGGTGATGCACTTCTGGCAAGTCTTAAAACCATGGATGTGATACAAAAAGCAGCAGCATTGAATGATCTGGCCTCGCGCGTAATCATACCTTATCTTGGCATGGCAGCAATTCTTGTAATAATCGGGGTATTGGTGAAAGTATCAGGATTGCCTGAGATCGACCCGAATGTTGAAAATGCAGGGGAAGATGAAAAGTTTTATGGTTCTAAAACCTCAATATTTCAATTTCCATTTCTCTTATTGGGTGTTCTGGCTATCTTTTGTGATGTAGGGCTTGAGATCGTAGCTGGAGACACTATTATCAGTTATGGACTGAGTCAGGGAATTCCCATATCCATTGCAAAGCATTTTACATCATTGGTAATGATTGCCTCAATCATAGGTTATACAATAGGAGTTATTGTCATCCCAAGGTATATTTCACAGAGCAAAGCTCTTCGCATATGCGCTATACTTGGTATTATACTTACAGCGTTGGCAGTTCTATCCCCGAAATTCATATCAGTGATATTCATTGCTTTACTGGGAATGGCCAACTCTTTAATATGGCCTTCAGTATGGCCGCTTGCAATAGAAGGACTCGGCCGTTTTACCCGTATCGGGTCATCGCTGCTTATTATGGGTAATCTGGGTGGTGCACTTTTACCATTATTATATGGCCGTCTGGCAGATATTGTCAATCCGCAGCTGGCTTATCTGGTTGTTATCCCATGTTACTTTTTTATTTTATATTATGCAGTGGCAGGGCACAAAATAGGAAAGCGCGTAAAAACGTCTCCTGAATTGGCTTAATTTATTATGATTTTGAATCAAAACATTCAGTAATTTTATCAGATCAGACCCAAATTAAATACAACTGATATGGAAAAACTATCCAGAAGAAACTTCATAAAAACAGGAGCAATCGCTACAATAGGATTGAGTATGTTACCAAAATCAGCCAATGCATCGGCAATGGCTGAGAAACCGGTAAAAATCGGGATAATTGGTACCGGAAATCGAGGCACAGGGCATTTAAATAATTTGCTGACTATGGAAGGAATCGAAATTACTTCAGTATGTGACCTCGTCGAAAGCAAGGCGGTTAATGCTGCCAATATGTGCGAAAATGCCGGAAGGAAACGGCCCACAATCTATTCCAGAGATGCAACCACTTTTAAGGAAATGCTGGACAGGGAAAAACTGGACGCTGTTATCATAGCAACTTACTGGGATTCTCATACTGCCATTGCGCTTCATGCCATGAACAATGGAGTTTATCCCGGTATTGAAGTCCCTGCTGCATTAACAGTTGAAGATACCTGGAAGTTGGTTGAAACCTCCGGGAAGTCGGGGATTCCATGCATGATGCTTGAAAACTGGAGCTTTCGCCAGGACAACCTGGCTTTGCTGAATATGAAACGTCTTGGAATGTTTGGAGAAATTGTTCATTGCCATTGTGCGCACTCACATGATTGCATCGATCATTGGTTTTTCGACAGCAAAACGGGTGAACAGAAATGGCCGGCAGAATACCTCCTTAAGTATAACAGGGATCAGTATCCCACTCATAGTGTAGGTCCGATAATCAGTTGGATGGATATTAACCGTGGAGATATTTTTACAGAGATTTTTTCCACTGCTACTGCATCAAAAGGAATCAATGCTTATTTTAAAAGAGAGTTTGGAGAGGGTCATCCTAATGCAAAGCTGAATTATCGTCAGGGTGATATTGTGACATCCCTGCTCAAGACAAAAATGGGAAAAACTCTTGTAATAAATTTCGATATGCAGTTGCCACGACCCTATTCCAACCGGTGGATGTTACAGGGTACCCTGGGAGTGTATGATGAGGAAAAAAGTTCAATCTATCTGACCAAAAAGAGTCCAAAATATCATGAATGGGAACCGTGGAAACCATACGAAGAGAAATTTAATCACAGATGGTGGCAGGCAGATTACTCAACACAATCTCATGGGGGAACTGATTTTGTTATGCTGACTCAGTTTATTGAATCAGTAAAGGCAAAAGGCCCCACACCAATTGATGTGTATGATTCGGCTGTGATGACTGCAATTGTAGAGCTTTCAGGCATTTCCATTGAAAAAAACGCCGCTGTAGCATTTCCGGATTTTACTAACGGAAAATGGCAGACCAACAAACCATATTTTGCCATGGATAAGTTTATTTAAAGGAATGTAATGTATGTTGAAGAAGAGAGCAGATTTAATCTGGAATTATTATGCAAATTATGTAGACTTCCCTTTTTGAATAAGTAATGATTTCATGAATATTAAGTCCTTAAAGTGAGCTAAACTTTAGGCATTCCAGGCACTCCAAACTCCAGGCACTGGTTAGTACATAAAATAATATTTTACATTATGATAACGATTGAAGCTAGCGTATCAAAAGGATGGCTGCATAAGCACGGAGGATTTGTTTTTGACAACAGGTATTATCTTGACCCGATATACCGGTGGGAACAGGATAGTATCATACACAAATTTGTCAGCGAAAAGTTTCCCCGTTTTTCAATTTACAACATGGAAGCTAATCTTCTTCAGGCAAAACATGTGAGAGAAAACCAGGTATTGGTCGGAGCCATTCAGCCAAATATGATACTGGCAACTATTCTGGGAGCACAATTCTCATTTTATGGTGATAAAGATGCAGATGTTTCAGGTAAACCGCTCGAATTAATTACAAAAAAAGAGGAGTTACCATCGATCTCAACTATTTTGGAAGACTCTCTGGTTAAAGATCTTGAAAAACAGGTAAAGTTGATTAGAGAGACCCGGCCTCATCTTAAAGTTATTCCGCCTTTCTTTTGGGATGAATCTGGCCGTGCAACAATACATGGAATTATTACAACTTCACTAAAACTTACCGGAGATAACATAATGACCATTATGATGTCTGATCCTGAGCTTGCTCATGCCATTCATCAATGGATTGTTGATGCATACGTCATTCTCATCCGTCATTTTGCAATGTTAGGTAAACTTCCTGTGACTTCAGTGCATGTTGGAGAATGTGCAGGGACCATGATTTCATCAGATTTATATGAAGATTTTATTGTTCCTTATATCAGTCAGCTGGGTGACAAGCTGGGGGCAGTCCGCATTCATTCATGCGGAATTTCAGATCACCTTATTGAAGCTATATCGCATATCAGAAATTTAAAAATCATTGATACAGGTTCAGGAACATCAATAAAGAAAATACGGGATTTAATGGGACCCGATTTTATGATACATATCGCCCCACCGATGGAACTATTAATGGAAGGTATTCCTCATGATGAAATTGTTGGCTGGCTGGACAAAAGCTTATCTGATAACCGTGGCGGTCCTCTCCAGATTGCATATCATATGGAACCTGACTATGAAATCCGGAATTGCCTGGCAATACATGAGGAACTTGAAAAGAGAGGGCTGATCACCAATAAAAGATTGTATTGAGTTAAATCTGAGTATTATCCATCTCCATTTAGTGACGTTAATTGGATTAATTTTCAGTATATTATTTTAAATCTGATAAAACCTGAATCATCATGAGATATAGACTGATTGTTATTGCTCTGGCTATTCTGACATCATGCAGTAAGCCCGAAAAGGTTCTATACGAGGAATTAACACCTGCTGAATTTTCAACAAGACTTGCAAAATGTCCCGTTGCCTATCTTCCGTTAGGAACAATTGAATGGCATAGCAATCATTTACCCCTGGGTTCCGATGGTCTGCAATCGGAAGAATTTTTTAAGAAGCTGGCAACCGAGGCAGGTGGTATCGTATTACCTAAGCTTTTAATAGGTCCCGATGGGTACGATACCCTCATTAACGGTAAAGAATATTATGGAATGGATTGCGGAAGGATTTTCAGTGATCAATGTAAATATGAGATTCAGCAGCTGACAGGCAGTGCATACTGGGTTCCTGATTCTACTTTCGATATTATGATGAATGGTATTATGAAACAATTAAGCCGTGCCGGGTTCAGAATTGTTGTCGCACACGGGCACGGGCCATCGACCAATTATATCGGAGCTCATGCTCAGGAGTTTAAAGACAGGTATAATCTTGTAGTTATGAATTGCTGGGGCAATGATACAGATGATCTTTGCCTGCAATGTGATCACGCAGGGGCCAATGAAACATCTATTATGATGTATGTACGTCCTGAACTGGTTCATATGGAAAATCTTCCGGCCGATACAGCCATCTGGCCATTAGGCATGCTGGGCAGGGATCCAAGGATCCATGCAAGCAGCAAATATGGTAGGGCTATTGTGGATTTTGAGGTCAAAAAAATGAAAACTGTTATAGAAATGGAATTAGAAAAATTACCATAAGTATATTGTATCTCATTATTTTTTTAAACATTAATATATGCGCTTCATACTCAGTTTCCTTCTTCTGATTTCACTTTCCGCAAAAGCACAACATGCTGTTATAAAGGAAGTTGAACGTCCAATGACAACTTATCCATACTCGGATCCGGATCCTGTGGCCCGTCCGGGAAGAGTTTATCCCTATTTCAGGTTTGACGGCTTTACTAACCAGCCGGGCATTCAGAACTGGAAAATGGTGGAACTCGAAAACGACTATATCCGGCTGGCGGTTATGCCTGAGATCGGAGGAAAGGTATGGGAGGCTTATGAAAAGTCGCGTCAGTATCCGTATATTTTTTCCACCCATGTTGTGAAGTTCCGCGATATCTCACTGCGGGGAGCCTGGACAACGGGCGGTCTGGAATTCAATTTTGGTGATATAGGGCATGCAACAACAGCTTCCACTCCTGTTGATTATTTTACCAGAACTAATAGCGATGGTAGTGTCAGCTGTTTCATCGGTGCAACTGAATGGGCTTCAAGGACCACATGGAGGGTGGAGATCAGGCTTGCCCCCGATAAAGCATACTTCACGACCCGTTCGTGGTGGTATAATAACACACCGGTTGAGCAGGAATTTTACCATTGGATCAATGCAGGTTTTAAGGCTGACGGTGATCTGGAATTTGTCTTTCCCGGTACACACCATATCGGACATGGCGGTGAATTTGATACATGGCCACTTGACTCTGTCGGGAGAAAGATCTCTTTCTACAGGCACAATAATTTTGGCAGCTATAAATCTTACCATATCATTGGACGTCCTGCAAATTTTTATGGAGGCTATTGGCACAATGATGAAATGGGCTTCGGGCGTTACTCTCCTTACTATGAAAAACTCGGGAAGAAAGTATGGATGCTTGGCCTCTCACAGGAGGGAACAAGATGGGAAAATCTTCTCGGTGATAACGATGGGCTTAATGTTGAACTGCAGTCGGGCCGGCTATTTAACCAAGCCTCCCGCGGAAGCCAACTCACCCCGTTCAAACATGTCGGGTTTGCACCTTATGCTGCAGATACCTGGACTGATTCCTGGTTCCCTGTAAAACAGACACGTGGAATGACCAACGCATCCCTCCGGGGAGCTTTAAATCTTCGTTTAGAAGATGGATGGCTTAAAGTTGACTGGATGTCACTCGAAAATCAGTCAGACACTCTGAATGTACTTGCCTCAGGATCTTCTGTTCTAAGTCGTAAACTTGTGCTAAAGCCAATGGAGCTTTTCCGTGATTCGGTGAAGTGGAATGGGAGCGTTAATCAGCTTGTTGTGAAACTCGGCCAGGATGTTCTTACAGATGATCCGGGCCAGCCGCTAAACCGTCCGCTTAAAGCACCTGACAATTTTGACTGGAAGTCGGAATACGGTTTGTTTCTTCGCGGCGCCGATCTTAGCAAGCAGAAAAATTACAGTGAAGCAGAAGTATATCTTATGCAGGCACTCGGTATTAACCCGAACATGGTACCTGCCCTGACCCAGATGTCACAGATCAGGTACAGGCAGGGATTATATGAAGAAGCCCTTGAATTTGCAGGTAAGGCGCTTGCTGTCAATACATATGATCCGGAGGCCAATTACTTCTGGGGTCTGTCCGGCGAGAAAACCGGTCATGATTCTGATGCACTGGATGGGTTTTCAGTAGCCACCTTGTCACCTGCTCTCCGTCAGGCCGCCTGGCTCCGTATTGCTTACCTGGCTATTAAACGGAAGGACTGGAAAGAAGC
>Ga0315286_10002978_pt1 | contig 15890 bp, 10 predicted proteins | sample YL17G10_0_MG_FD_205038 | JGI IMG/M metagenome (GOLD analysis project Ga0315286, IMG submission 205038) | Sediment microbial communities from Yellowstone Lake, YNP, Wyoming, USA - YL17G10_0 | ecosystem: Environmental > Aquatic > Freshwater > Lake > Sediment | place: USA: Wyoming | collected...
CAGCAATGAGAAGTTCGGGACCCTGCAGCGGAACATGACCCTGAATCTCTGGGACGGACGCCTGACCCGGGAGATGCAGTTCGTGAAGGTCCTCAAGGAGCGCTTCCCGCAGATCGAGGTCCGCGACTGCTCCTCGTTCATCTGGGAGCTGCGGACGATCAAATCGCCGGCCGAAATCGACCTAATGCGGAAGGTCGGGAAAATCGGGGCCAAGGCCCATATCGAGATCATGAAAGCCACCCGGCCGGGAATGTACGAGTACGAGCTGTCGGCCGTGCTGAATTACGTCTGCGAGAAGGAGGGCGCCCAGGAAAGCGCCTACGGCGTCATCATCTCCTCGGGCGAAAATCACGCCTACGTCCACTACGCCAAGCACGACCGGTTGTTGAAGGACGGGGACATCCTCGTCGTCGACGCCGGGCCGGACATGAACTACTACGACATCGACATCACGACCACTTTCCCGGCCAACGGGAAATTCACCCCGCGCCAGAAGGAAGTCTATGAAGCCTCACTCGCAGTACACGAGGCCTGCCTCAAGGTCTACCGGCCCGGCTTGACCGCGGCCCAGTGCCGGGACGAGGTCGACGAGATCCTCAAAAAGCAGGGCTTCGATCTGACCAAGGATTATTTCCAGCGGATGCGCGGCGGCTTCGGCCACTACGTGGGCATGGCCACCCACGACGTCGGCGGCGGGCCCCAGGTGCTGAAGCCGGGTATGGTTTTCGCCAACGAACCCTATACCTTCTACCCCGGGGAAAATCTCGGCGTCCGCACGGAAGACACGGTCCTCATCACCGAGACCGGTTGCGAGGTCCTGACTCCCGGCATCCCCCGATCCGTCAAAGATATCGAGGCCTTGATGAAAAAGGACGGGATCCCGCAGGTCCTGAAGAAATCGGGAGCGTACTGACCCGGCGCTAGCGAACCTTTTTCGCTTCGAGCTCGAAGTCCTGCTGCCAGAGGACGAGCCCTTCCACGTCGCCCGCCTTGTTCCGCAGGAACTGGATGCGGACATACGGGTCCGTGGCATAGAACAGCGACTGCCCTTCGGCGTAGAACTTCGTCGCCGCCTGGTTCGTCGGCTTGATGACGAGATAGTAGTCCTCATGGGTCACTTCGAGCCGATAGCCGGGATCGACTTCGTAAGTCCCGGCGAATTCCCCATATGCGGCGGTCTCGAGCCGCAGGACGCTTTTCTCCTCAGGCTTGTAATGCGCCCAGCCGTAAGCCTCCGAGAGGCCGGCCATGATCTCCTGGATGAGCAGGAAGCCGTTGTCGCTGTTCGTCATGATCACGGCGCCTTGCCCCTTGGCCGGATAGACGGTCATGAAGCAGGCGTAGCCGTGCGTCTTCCCCCGGAGGTTGAACAGGATGTCGTCGCCCTTCCCCTCGACGACAAAGCCGTAGCCGTAGCTCTCCACCTGGGCGCTGAGCATGGTCCGCGCCGCCTCCGGAGACAGGATCTTTCCGGGCGCGCCGCCGGCCGTCCGGAGGAGGTCGAGGACGAACGCCGCGAAATCGGCGGGGGTCGTCCACAGACCCTTGGCCGCCGCCTCAGGATAATTCTTCCACAGGCCCGTTACGGGCTGGCCCTCCCGCACATGGCCCGTCGCGGCCCGGGCGCGGAGCTCGACGGGGAGCGGCACGGCGAACGTGCTGTTCTTGAGGCCGAGCGGCTCGAGGACCACGGCGTCCATCAGGGCGGGAAAGGGAATCCCCGCCGCATCGATCAGAGCCTGCTCGGCGATCATGTAGCCGGGCTCGGAATAGCGCGTCCGCAGCGCCGAGCTCTTGCGCCCCGGAACCCAAGCCGGACCGCTGTTGGCCGAGGGCTCGCCGCCCAGGATCTGGGGAAGCGTCGGAAGCGGCTCGCCCTGGGCGTAACCCGGGAAGACATAGTCCGAAACGTTCGCGCTGTGCGTGAGGAGGGCCCGAAGGGTGATCTTTGGATTTGAGCCGGATTCGGATGTGGGCGGGATGCGCCAGGACTTGAGGAGCGTCCCGATGTCGGCCTCGAGGTCGAGCTTGACCTCCCCCGCCAGGCGGAGGGCGGCCGCGGCCGTCATCATCTGGCTGAATGCGCCGGCCTGGAACATGGTATCGGAGGTCAGAGGCTGGCGCGTCTGGATATCTTTCTCGCCGTAGATCCGGCTCCACTCGATCGCGTTCTTGTCGATGACGGCGATGCTCACGCCGGGGACCTGGTAGAAGCGCATCCGGTCGGCGAGGGTCAGCTTTTCGGCCTTGAGTCCCTTGAGGTAGACGGCCCGCATCAGTCCATGCTCCGTCCCCGCGATCCGCTTGTTCGTCAGCGCTTTCTGCGCGTCACAAGCAGAAAACAGGAGCCCGATGAGAAGGGCGAGCCCCGCGCTTTTATTCCCGAATGAGATTGCCACGTTGCGTCCTTCCTTCCGGCCAAGGCCGAGCTGCCGCCAATAATATATAACAATTCGCCGTTCTCGAGAATCGAAAGCCTTACTCCCATAATTGCCGATGTGATGGACGCCGGAATTCGGGTGACGCCAGGAATTCAGGTGACACGATCCCGATTCAAGAGAATCGGGTCATGTCACCGATTTCCGGGATCGTGCCACCTGAATTCCGTGTGTCACCGGATTTCGCGCATTGATCGCCTCCCGGCCGGCTTGACTCACGGCGAGCCGTGTAATAAAACCGGATTATTCAGGAGAGTGTCCCATGTTCCTCCGACGCCTGTCCCTGACTTCCCGGTTTGGCCTGCTTCTGCTCGTCGCGGCCGCACTCGGTTCCGCCTGCTCCACTCCGGTCCCGACCGACCGACTAGCGGCCGAGTTCGCCTCGCCTCCCGACGCGGCCCGTCCCTGGGTCTACTGGATGTGGATGGACGGCAACCTGACCCGCGAGGGAATCACGGCCGACCTCGAGGCCATGAAAAAAGCGGGACTCGGCGGCGTCATCATCTGCGAAGTGAACGTCGGCGTCCCGCGCGGCCCGGTCGAGTTCATGAGCCCCGAATGGCGCAAGCTCTTCGCCCACGTCGTCCGGGAGGCCGAGCGGCTGGGCCTTGAGATCACGCTCAACGCCGGCCCGGGCTGGACCGGGAGCGGCGGCCCGTGGGTCAAGCCCGAGCAGTCGATGCAGCACATCGTCGCCGCCTCGGTCGAAGTCCGCGGTCCGGCGAAGTTCGAAGCGGCCCTGCCCAGGCCCAAGCGGCGGCCGGCCTATTTCGGCGACCGCGGGCTGCCGGCCGCCCTCCAAAAAGCGATGGACGAATTCTACCGGGATGTGGCCGTATTGGCCTTCCCGACGCCCACACCGGGCGCCTCGATCGCCGACATCGATGAGAAAGCCTTGTACATCCGCGAGCCGTATTCGTCCAAGCGGGGCGTGCGGCCTTTCCTGCCCGAGCCCGCCGCGGCACCGCCGATTCCTTCTGGTGCAGCGATCGAGACGTCCCGCATCGTCGATCTGACGGGGCGCCTCGCCGCCGACGGCCGGCTGGCCTGGGATGTCCCCGCCGGCCGTTGGACGATCATGCGCTTCGGCCGGACCGCGACCGGCGCCAACACCCGCCCGGCGCCCGTGCCGGGACTTGGGCTCGAGTGCGACAAGTTCGAAAAGGCCGCCCTCGACGCCCAGTACGAAGCTTTCATCGGCACCCTCCTGCGCGAGATCGGGCCGCGCCGGACGGACGGAAAAGCGGGCTGGACGATGCTCCACATCGACAGTTGGGAGATGGGCTCGCAGAACTGGACGGCCGCTTTCCGCGATGAATTCCGGCGCCGGCGCGGATACGATCCTTTCCCCTATCTGCCCACCATTGCTGGCCGGTATGTGGGCGGCGCGGAGGTCTCGGAGCGATTTCTCTGGGACCTGAGGCAGACCGCCCAGGAGCTTATCGTGGAGAACCACGCCCTCTATCTCAAGGAACTCGGAAGGCGCGACGGCTTCGGCCTGTCGATCGAACCCTACGACATGACCCCGCTCGCGGATTTGACTCTGGGCACGGCCGCCGATGTGCCCATGAGCGAATTCTGGCTGTACGGATTCCACACGGCCCACAGCGTCATCGAAGTGTCCGGCCTGGCCCACACCAACGGCAAGCGGATCATGGCCGCCGAGGCTTTCACGTCCGAGAGCAACGAAGCCTGGCGGGCTTATCCCGGCTCGATCAAAGCGCTCGGCGACTGGGCGCTCGCGGCCGGCGTCAACCGGATCGTCTTCCATCGCTACCAGAACCAGGCAGGGCTCGCGCTCAAGCCGGGGATGACCATGGGGCCCTACGGCGTCCATTGGGAGCGCACGCAGACGTGGTGGGACATGGTCCCCGCCTTCCATACGTACCTGGCGCGGAGCCAGCACCTCCTGCGCCAGGGCCTGCCCGTGGCGGACATCTGTTACCTGTCCGCTGAAGGCGCGCCCCATGTCTTCCGCGCCCCGGCTACGGCGCTCCGGGGCGATCCTCCCGACCGGCGCGAATACAATTTCGACGCCTGCGCCCCGGAAACGCTGATGTCATCCGCGGCCGTAAAGGACGGCCGGCTGGTCTTTCCCGACGGCATGAGCTACCGCGTCCTTGTGCTGCCGGAACGGGAGACGATGACCCCCGCGCTCCTGCGCAAAGTTCGAGACCTGGCCGTAGCCGGCGCGACGGTCATCGGCCCCCCGCCGCGCAAGTCCCCCTCGCTCGCCGGCTACCCGGCCTGCGATGCGGAGGTGGGCGCTTTGGCGGCAGCGCTGTGGGGCGATTGCGACGGCGAGCGGGTGACCAAGCATGCTTACGGCCAGGGCCGCTTCATCTGGAAGAAGGCGGTGCGGGCGGCAAGCGCGGGTTCGATTGCGCCCGCGAAGGGCGGCAGCGCACCTGAAAAAATAGTGGTCGTCCCGACTGAAGATAAAACATGGACCGTCGGCGCCCCTCCCATCAACGAACCCGAACAATACGGCGACTATTCCATCGCCGCTGGTGTCCTGGAGAAAATGAACGTGGCGCCGGATTTCCTATCAGGAGCGCCTCTGCGCTACGCGCACCGGCAAGACGGCACAATCGACATCTATTTTGTGGCCAACCCCGAAAACTGCGACGTGGAAACGGAAGCTTCGTTCAGGGTAATGAACAAACGGCCCGAGCTCTGGGACCCGGTCACGGGCGAAACGAAGGATTTGAAGGTCTTCACGGCCAGGGGGCTTCTGACCACGGTGCCCCTGCGGTTCGCACCGCACCAGTCGTTCTTTCTCGTCTTCCGGAAGCCGGTGGAACGGGCAGCCGACTCCCGGCCCAACTTTGCCGCGGACTCGGAAATCGGGGTCTTGAAAGGGCCCTGGGACGTTTCCTTCGATCCGAAATGGGGCGGACCGGAAAAGATCACCTTCGAAAAGCTCGAGGATTGGAGCCTGAGGCGGGAAGAGGGGATCAAGTATTATTCGGGCACCGCGACCTACCGTCAGGTATTCGACATACCTCCCGCGGAATCGGGAAACGCTAAAGCGCGCCACTGGCTCGATCTGGGCACTGTCGAGAACATCGCCCGCGTCCGGCTCAATGGCCACGATCTTGGGGTTGTCTGGTGCGCGCCCTGGCGCGTGGACATCACGGCCGCCGCAAAAGCGAGCGGCAATGCGCTGGAGATAGAGGTGGCCAACCTTTGGCCGAACCGTCTCATCGGCGACGAACAGGAGCCGCCGGATGCCGAGTATGCCAAGGGCGGGAATCTCGCCCGCTGGCCCGATTGGCTGCTCAAAGGAGAGCCCCGCCCATCGCAAGGGCGCTTAACTTTCACGACCTGGAAGCATTTCACCAAGGATTCCCCCCTGCTTCCTTCGGGCCTGCTCGGTCCGGTGACCATCCGCGCGGAACTGGAGTGACTCGATAGAAGGAAAGTCGACCCTCCGGCTTGCAGGGGGCGCAGCAGGAAAAGTCCTAGCCCTTCGGCTTTCGGAAAAAGCTGAGGGAGTGGAAGAGGATGATCCCGGCACCCAGGACGAAGAAAAAGTAGATCCCGTATTCCAGGCGGTTCAGCGCGCCGCAGAGAAAGATCAGGAACATCAGCCAGCTCCGCAGCTCGCCGGTCTCCCCTTTCTGGAAATCCCGGGCGAAATTTTTGGTCAGATAAAAGAGGCTGACCTGGAGAAAATAGATCGCCGTCGCGGCCAGCCCCACGATCAGCAGCGTGAGGCTGCCCGAGAACTTGTATTGACCGAGGGCGATGCAGCTCAAGAGAAAAAATTCGTTCACCCGGTCGAGATAGATGTCGAGCTGGGCCCCGAATTCGCTCATCTGGTTTCGGGCCCGGGCCAGCATCCCGTCCGCGTTGTCCATAATCGACGAAGCCTGGGCCAGGATGCCGCCGGCGAGAAACGCCGACGGGGTTCCGCGCGAAAAGAAATATGCACCGGCGAGGCCTAGGGCGAAGGCCATCACGGTCAGCTGGTTGGGCGTGACGCCCGTCCTGTAGACCGCCCGGACAATCAGGGAAGCGAGCGGACGATTAACGAACTTGTCGATCCTCAGGAATTGGAGGATGAACTTGTCCTCCGTTTTCTGGACGGACTTTTGGTAGTCGAACTTGTCGGTCGGGCCGGTAGCGGCGGGATCTTGCGGCATTCGGGTAAGTCCTAAAGCGGGTATTATGGACTTTTTCAGAGCAAAAAACAAAAGTAAGTCGCTCCCGGAATTCGGTTACCGGAAATCGGTGACACGATCCCAATTCAAGAGAATTGGGTCGCGTCACCGAATTCCGGACAGCGTCCTACATCTTCCAGGTCCCGGCCACGATCAGGTTCGTCCCCGTGATCGCCGCCGCCTCCTCGGAGGCAAGGAAGCGGACCGCGTTCGCGACGTCGGCATAGGTTCCAAGCGCCGCGGGGGCGATCTGTCCGGCCGGAAGCCGGCCGCCTTTCAGCAGACCGGGCGAGACCATGTTGACCGTGATCCCCGCGCCCACTTCCGACGCGGCGGCCGTCCGGGTCAGGATGAGGAGTCCCGTTTTGGCGGCGGCATAGGCGGTGATCGTCGGGAAGGCGGCCAGCTGTTCCGCCCGGCTGTAGCCGATGTTGACGATCCGGCCCCATCCCCTCTCGCGCATGCCGGGGAGGGCGTCTTTCATGCAATAGAAGGCGCTCTGGAGAACCGACCGGAACATGCTGTCCCAATCGGAAGCGGTCAGCGCGTCCCAGCGCTTCATCAGGATCGGACCGACGTTATTGACCAGGATATCCACGCGGCCGAACCGGCGCTCGACCGTCCCGACAAGCCGGACGGCCTCCCGCTCGCGGGTGAGGTCGGCCTGGACGGCGAAAGCCCCGGCCCCGGCCTTCTTCAAGAGCCGGACCGTTTCTTCGGCCGCCGCCCGGTCGCGGGCATAATGGACGGCGACACCCGCCCCCCCCGCCCCGGCCAGAGACAACGCAATTTCCCGGCCCATGCCCTTTCCGGCGCCCGTGACCAACGCAATTTTTGTTCCCGACATGGCACGCCTAGTATCCCCATTTTCCGGTTTGATTTCAAATAGGCCCTATGTTATATAAAGCCTTCCCAGCGCTGGACTAGCGAATTCATCCGGAGATCGAGACGCCCTCATGACAAAAACGACGACACGCATTCTTCTCACCGGAGCGTCGGGCCAGATCGGTTCGGAGCTCCTCAAAATTCTGAGGCGGACACACGGTTCGGCCAACGTCGTGGCGGCCGACATCCAAACTCTCGCCGATCCGGCGCTCCGCGACGGCGGGCCGTTCGAGTTCTGCGACGTCACGAAGCGCGAGCGGATCGAAGAGGTCGTCGCCAAGCACGGCATCGACACGTTCTATCACCTGGCCGCCATCCTCTCGGCCACCGGGGAGAAAAACCCGCAATTGGCCTGGAACGTCAACATCAACGGCACCTACAATATCCTCGAGACCGCGCGCGAACACGGCCTAGCCCGCGTCTTCATCCCGAGCTCCATCGCCGCCTTCGGCCCCGAGACCCCGCGCGAAAACACGCCCCAGGAAACGATCCTCCGGCCTAAGACCATGTACGGCCTGACCAAGGTCGCGGGCGAGCTTCTGGCCGACTATTACGTCAAGCGCTTCGGCCTCGACGTGCGCGGCTGCCGCTTCCCCGGCATCATCAGCCACGAGACGCTGCCCGGCGGCGGGACGACCGACTACGCGGTGGCCATCTTTTACGAAGCCGTGAAGAATCGGCGCTACACCTGCTTCCTCCGCGAGGATTCGCGGCTGCCCATGATGTACATGCCCGACTGCCTCAAGTCCGTGACCGACCTCATGGCGGCCGACTTCGACCGGCTCCGCCACCACAACGACTTCAACCTGGCAGCCATGAGCTTCACCCCCGCCGAGCTCGCCGCGGCGATCAAAGTCCACATCCCGGACTTCGCGATCGATTACAAGCCCGACTTCCGGCAGGCCATCGCCGACAGCTGGCCGACCTCGATCGACGATTCGGCGGCGCGCGAGGAATGGGATTGGAAGCCCGACTACGACCTTCCGGCCATGGTCAAGGACATGCTCGCCGCATTGTCCCGGCGCCAGGCCGAGGGCAGGCTCAATTATTGATTCCGGACCTCCGCCCCGGGGCCGGGGCTTCCGAAAGAGTCCTTTGGGGAGAGAATCCATGAAAATCGCCGCGTACCTCTTGATCCCGGCTTCGCTCTGTGTTACCGCCGCGAAAGCCGCCGACGTCCCACGTCCGGCCCACACCTATTCGATCGTCGCGTACGACAAAGCGACCGGCGAGCTGGGTGTCGCTGTCCAGTCCCACTGGTTCTCGGTCGGGTCCGTCGTCCCCTGGGCGGAAGCGGGTGTCGGAGCGGTCGCCACCCAGTCCTTCGTCGAGCCCTCCTATGGGCCGCTAGGCCTCGATCTCATGCGGGCCGGCAAGGGCGCGGACGAAGCCCTGGCCGGCCTTCTCAAAGCGGACAAGAACGAGTCCGTCCGCCAAGTGGCCATGGTGGACGCCCGGGGCAAGGCCGTCGCCCACACGGGAGCGTCGTGCATCGCCGAGGCCGGCCAGTTCGTCGGCGACGGCTTCTCCTGCCAGGCCAACATGATGCTCAAGCCCACCGTTTGGGCGGCCATGGCCAAGGCCTACCAATCGACCAAGGGCGAGTTGGCCGACCGCCTGATCGCAGCCCTCGAGGCGGCGGAGAAGGAGGGCGGCGATATCCGGGGGAAGCAGGCCGCGGCCCTGATCGTCGTCAAGGGCAAGAGCTCGGGCGCCTGGTGGAAGGACCGGGTCTACGACCTCCGGATCGAGGACCACGCGGCCCCGGTTCCCGAGCTCAAGCGCCTGCTCAAGATCGCGAAAGCCTACAACCACATGAACCTGGGCGACGAGGCCATGACCGCCAACAAAGTCGCCGACGCGGTCCGGGAATATTCGACGGCCATGGACATCTATTCGGACAATCCCGAGATGATCTTCTGGCCGGCCGTGACCCTGGCCTCGACCGGAAAAGTGGAAGAGAGCCTGCCCCTGTTCAAGAAGGTCTTCGCCCTGGATTCCAATTGGGCGCTGCTGCTTCGGCGTCTCCCGAAAGCCGGCCAGTTTCCGAACGACGAAAAGCTTATGAAGCGGATCCTGGATCAGGCGCCGAAGAAATAAGAATTATAGCTTCAGCTTCGCGATCAGCGTATCGAGATATCTCGACTTCAGCTGCCGGCTCGCCATCGCCTGCTTGAGCGGCGGCAGTTTCAGGATGACGCCCAGGACGGCGGCCATCGCCCGATGGCTGGCCATCGCCCGGTTGTCGAAGATCAAATTTTGGAGCATCCCCCGCTCGATGGCCATCAGGACGGTCTTGTGCGTGGAATTGAGAGGGGTGATCACCCGTTCCTCCCGCCGGACGAGGCGGAGGCTCTTCGTCTTGGCGCAGGCCCGGACGCAGACGCCGCAGCCGAGGCAAATCCTCTCGTCGAGCTTGGCCTTTTTCCGCCGGGGATGGGCCGGGTCGTTGGCCGAAATCAGGGTCATCGCCTCGACCGGGCAGACCGCCACGCAGTCCCCGCAGCCCGAGCATGAGACGAGCACTTCCGGCAGGAAATTCGTCGTGTGGACGGGCCGCAGGATGCCGAACCGGCGGGCGGCGATCATCGCTTCGCAGCAACAGCCGCAGCAGTTGCAGATGAAGCTGACCCGCTTCCGGACGTTTTCCCCGAACTGGACGAGGTTCTGATCGTAGGCCTGCTGGAGGAGGTCCATCCCCTCCGCGACATCGATCTTCCGGGCGAAGCCGTGCCGGATGAGGGACGCGGCTGTGGTATTGAAAGTCAGGCAGATGTCCTTAGCGGCCGCGCAGGCCGTGCCCATATGCTCCATCTTGTGGCGGCAGTAGCAGACCCCCACCCCCCGATGGGACGCGGTCCGGATGACCTCGCTCGCCCGCTCGTAATCCAGGACATGGAGCGCGTCGTCGCTCGTCAGGACGGGCTTCCCGTCCTCCCCCTCGAGGGCGGGCTCATGGACGAAGGTCCGGCCGAGCTGGGTTTCCCCCTGAACAAAGAGGGCCTTGATGAAGTCCTCCTCGACGGTGATGTACTGGTGATAGAGCTCGGCCAGGAGCTTTTGATCGACGTCCCCGCGGACCCGCATCATGGAGAATTCGAAAAATCCGGCCATGGGCGGCGGTAGAACGTAGTATTGACCGCGGCGGCCGGCGATGTCGAGAAGCAGCGCCCGGGAGGAGAGGGCATCCAGGACTTTCCGGGCTTCGGCCGGATTCATCTTCCAGGCGCGCGCGGCTGATTCCACGGTGAAGGGTTTGATGGGGAGGAGAGCGACAAGCGAGGCCTCGCGCTCGCTGAACAAAAGGCCCAGAATCCTGTTCAGGAGCTCGGAGGGCGGTGCGCCCTGGGGAAAACGGTTCAGGCGCTCGACAAGCTCGGCGTAGCCCGAACGGGATGTCGCATGGGCCATGGCTCCCCTTCTTTATCAAAATCCAAAGGGGGACGCAATACAGAATCTCAAAGGGGACACAGTACTGTGTCCCCTTCTAATACATCTTTTCGAGCTTGATTCCCCGGTAGTACTTCTTCAGAATCTCGGCATACGACGAGCCCTTCTGGGCCATCCGGAAGGCCCCGACCTGGCACAGGCCCACGCCGTGCCCCCATCCCTTCCCCGAGAAGACGAAATGGGTGGTGTGCCCGTCGGTGTCCTGCTCTCGATCCACTACGAAAAGGTTGTCCCGCAGATTCAGGACCTGCCGGATCTTAAGCCCTTTGACCTGGACCTGGCTCTCCCGGCCGATGATCGCCGCGTCGATGACCCGCTTGGATTTGCCCCGTTTTTGGGGAACGACGTCGACGAGCGGACCGACCGGATAATACTGGTTGATGCGCGACTCGAGGTCTTCCCTGGAGATCCGGACCTGCCAGCGATGGTAGGTGGAGGGCTGGTCGAGGATATTGGAGAGCGGCGAGGAGATCTCCTGCAGGAGCCGGATCCGTCCGCCGCTTTCCACCCATTTGACCACATCGCCGCCCGAGAGGTCGAGCGCGGGGACGAACGTCTGGCTGTCCTCCAGGCTCCGGACGAGGAACACATTGGGGGCGAGATCGTACGTCTTCTTCTCCTCGTCCTCGATGACCTCGATCGAGTCCTTGGACACGGATTTGACATAGCCCTGGCGGGTGAAATCCTTATACGTCGCGAGGACTTTAGCCAGGTAGTATCCGGCTTCTGCCCGGGAAATCGGGTGGGATTTATCGCTGATGTCCTTGGCGTCGGGATAGATGCCCGTTACGAGGAAATAGGTCAGGGCGCTCTTCTCCTCGGGCCTGAGGCCGGTCATATCCTTCGTCACACGGTCGGACTCGCTCTTTCCGAGGAGGTTCCGGACCCGATCCTGCCAGTCGAAGCCGTCGATGAGCATCCGGGCGAACGCAACCGAGGTCAACGGGGCCGGGGGAACGGCGATCTTCTCGCCTTTCTTGCCGAGGAGGGCCGCCGCTTTGCGGATCCAGTCCGCCGCCTCGGCGGGCGCCGAGGGCTCATGGAAAAACGCCGCGTCCGTGGTGTAAGGGATCACGTCCAGGGCCATGAGATAGGCCAGCTTGGGCGCGGCATTCGCGCCCGCGACCAGGACCGCCGACAAGCCGGCCGGAGTTCGAATCTGCCATTCCTGGGCCTGCTCCAGGACGCACTCCGTGCTTTTCAGGTAGGGTACGGGATTCCCTTCGAACATGGCTTCCGCATCCTCCGTCATGCCGCCGCACGTGCTGGTATAGAGGGCGTTGATAAGCTTGCCGTTGTAGACGGCGACTTCGCCCCGCGTCTCGTCGACGGCCCGGGTGCTCAGAGGGTGTTCGATGCTCATGCCGTCGTACACCTGGGAGACGGGCGTGGCATAGAGGTCGAACCCAAATTCCTCGAATTGGCCCGAGTTTTTCAGGGCGTAGGTGCGGGCGGCGATCGCCTGGGCCTTCTGGGCCTCTAGCTCCCCATAGATATAGGGAGACAGCTCGCCGGGAACGACGCCGCGCAGATATTCCTCGATGTTGACGATGTTGATGAGGAGGATGCCCCGGCGGCTGCCCCTCAGGACAAAGATGCCCCGGTAGTTCTTTCCGCCATAGGCCAGGTAGCTCTGGGGATTGGACGGGATGAAATAGAGGGACGTCAAGACATTGAGATTGACGAGCTCGCCGTTGAGCAGGACCCACTTGGGCTTCGAGGTAGGCTCGGTGACTTCGTCCCGGATGATCCAGGCTTCCTTGTAGCCGATCCGGGTCAATTCCTTGATGCAGTCCAAAGCGTCCGTCCGGGTCAGGAAATCGCCGACGCGGACCTGGTAGACGCCGGTCAACTCGTTCCTGGCGTCCTGGGAAACATAGACCCGTTTGTCGATTTTGGCCCGGAGGGCCTTGGCCATGTCGTCGGCGTCCTTCTGTTTCCGGGTCTGGGCCGCTTGGACGATGAATTTTTCGCTCAGCTTCTCTTTGTGGCCCTTGACCCGGACTTCAAGGATGTCCTCGGCCATCATCTTGTAATTTCCGCTGACCTGATAGACCTTCATGCCGGAGGAAGCGTGGATTTCGATGTCCTCTAGGTTGACGCCCAAGGCAATGCGGACGACGGGCTTGGGGATCAGGAACCCCTGAAAAAAGACATTTTCCTGCGCAAATTCCGCCGGGCTCCCGCCCAGAAAAAACAGGACCAGGAACATGATCAGGAAATACTTGTGATGTCGTTTAATGATATTTGGCATAGGGGTCTTCTATCCGTCGACGGACGTCTCTCGCGTCCGAGACGAATTCGGCTCCTCATTACTCCAGATAGTGTAGTTCATGGCACATCTATACAATATATTGGGGGTGCTGATTACAGGCGGAGTTTAGAATACAAGAAAACAGGGTCCATGTCAAGCCACCCCCCCGATCGCGCCCGATTTTGACTTTTCGCAGGATTCCGATATAATCTCCTGTCTGTTTAACTCCATTCAAAGGACGCGCCATGTCGAATATCGGATCCTACGACGAACGCTATAAGAATTTCGCCTGGTCGATCCCCGAACAGGAGCTCGGATTTGCGCCCGGACGGCCGATGAACATCGGCTGGTACTGCTCCGACCGGATCTGCGATCAGGGCAAGGGAGACCGTCTGGCCCTCCTCTGGGAGAGCTCCCTGGGAGTGGAAAAAAAGTACACCTACCATGACATCCGGCGGGCCGGCAATACCGTGGCGGCCTTCCTCCAGAGTTTGGGCCTCAAGCCCCAGGACCGGATCTGCCTCTTTATGGACAAGGTCCCCGAGCTCTACATCGGCCTCTTGGGTATTCTGAAGATGGGCGGCATCGCCCAGCCCCTGTTCTCGGCGTTCGGGGACGAATCGCTGTTCGTCCGCCTCGACAACGCCCAGACCTCGGCCATCATCACTCAGAAAAAGCACGCCCCCAAAGTCCGCAAGATCCTCGACAAGCTTCCCAACCTGAAGCACATCATCATCGTCGATCACGATGGGAAAGCCCCCCTCAAAGACCGGGACATTCCCTTTTCCTTGGAAAAAGCCGCCCCGATCGAGACCTTCGATGCGTACCCGGCCGAAGCCGAAACCGCATCGCTGCTTCACTACACTTCGGGAACGACCGGCCAGCCCAAGGGCGTCAAGCACGTCCACTACTCGCTCATCGCCCAGTACATGACCGCCAAATGGGTGCTCGACATCCGGGATGACGACATTTACTGGTGCACGGCCGACCCCGGCTGGGTCACCGGCACATCCTACGGCATCATCGGGCCCTGGAGCCTCGGCGTCACCCAATGTGTCATGGACGCGGGCTTCTCGGCCGAAGCCTGGTACAAATTCATCGAGAAGCACCGGATCACCAACTGGTATTCGGCCCCGACCGCCATCCGGTCGCTGATGAAGGCCGGCGACGAGATCATCAAGAAATACGATCTGTCCTCGCTCCGCCAGCTGGCGAGCGTCGGCGAGCCGTTGAACCCCGAAGCCGTCATCTGGTCGGAACGGGTCTTCGGCAAGGCCTTTCTCGATACGTACTTCCAGACCGAGACCGGCTCGATCATGATCACCAACTACCCCGGGATGAAAATCAAGCCGGGCTCCATGGGCAAGCCCTTCCCCGGGATCACGGCGGCCGTCCTCGACCCGAAGACCTACACCCCTTACCCGGAGACAGGCAAGATCGGCCTCATCGGGATCGTCCCAGGCTGGCCTTCGATGATGCGGACCTACTGGAACAACGAGGAGACTTACCAGAAGAAGTTCAAGAACGGGTGGTACATGACCGGCGACCGGGCCAGCATCGACAAGGAAGGCTACTTCTGGTTCGTCGGCCGGGACGACGACATCATCAACACCGGCGGCCATCTCGTCAGCCCGTTTGAAGTCGAGTCTGCCCTCCTCGAGCACCCAGCGATCGCCGAATCGGCCGTCGTCAGCAAGCCCGACCCGATCAACATGGAGGTGGTCAAGGCCTTCGTGACGCTCAAGCCGGGATTCGCGGCCAGCGCCGACCTCGACCTCGAGATCATGAACTTCATCCGCAAGAAGCTCTCGCCCCTGGCCATGCCCCAGGAGATCGAGTTCTACGACGCCCTGCCCAAGACCCGGAGCGGCAAGATCATGCGCCGCATCCTCAAGGCAAAAGAGTGGGGCGAGGAGATCGGCGACACGTCGACGCTCGAGAACGACTGAGTCATCTTCCGCCTGTCCTCGTGCCGCTCCGCGCTAAGCTGAGCGGCGTGATGGCGGCGAGATCATAACGACAAGGAGCACATCATCATGGCCGAAGACCCGAAAGACATCATCCTCAAGTACGTCACCGCGGAATATTGCGAAGAGGGCGCCGATCCCTTGTCCTACGACACGCCCCTCATCTCGGGCGGGATCGTGGATTCCTTCTCCATGGTCTCCCTGAAGCGGTTCCTCGAGAACAAGTACAAGATCTCGATCCCCGACGACCAGGCCACGCCCGAGGCCTTCGACACGGTCAACAAAATCGCCGACCTCGTCCAGAGATTCATCAAGGCGTAACGTCCCATGGCCTACACGGACAAAACGCGAACCACGTATCAAGGCACGCTCCAGGGCCTGCAGGACGCCGGGCTGTTCAAGCAGGAGCGCTTCATCCACTCCCCGCAGGCCGCCGACATCGAGGTCGAGTTCCCCTCGGGCTCGTCGCTGAGCAAGGTCATCAACATGTGCGCCAACAACTACCTCGGCCTGTCGAGCCACCCCGACGTCGTCGAGGCCGCCCATGAGGGCTTGAGGACCCGGGGCTACGGCATGTCCTCCGTCCGCTTCATCTGCGGGACGCAGGACATCCACCGGGAGCTCGAACGGCGGACGACCGAGTTCCTGGGCACCGAGGACACCATCCTCTTCCCCTCCTGCATGGACGCCAACGCCGGCGTCTTCGAGGCCGTCCTGACCAAGGACGACG
>Ga0315286_10002980_pt1 | contig 15885 bp, 11 predicted proteins | sample YL17G10_0_MG_FD_205038 | JGI IMG/M metagenome (GOLD analysis project Ga0315286, IMG submission 205038) | Sediment microbial communities from Yellowstone Lake, YNP, Wyoming, USA - YL17G10_0 | ecosystem: Environmental > Aquatic > Freshwater > Lake > Sediment | place: USA: Wyoming | collected...
CGGCGTCGACATGTCGACGCGTAAGGAACTGATCGCCTCGTCGCACACCGTCGAGGAGATCCGCGACCACATCGGCGCCGATTCCCTGGGGTACCTGTCGGTCGAGGGGATGCTCAAGACCGTGCCCTTCCCGAAAGACATGTGCACGGCGTGCTTCACGGGCGAGTACCCGACCGAGATCCCGGTGGCCTTCGAGAAACAGCAGTTCGACAACGCCCGGAGGGGAGCGAAATAGATGGGCGCCGCGGTACTGGCACTGGAAGACGGCAAACTCTACCGGGGCGAGGCCTTCGGCGCCCTGGGTGAGTGCGAAGGCGAGGTCGTCTTCAACACCAGCATGACCGGCTACCAGGAAGTCGTGACCGACGCCTCGTACAAGGGGCAGATCGTCGCGATGACCTACCCCCTCATCGGCAACTACGGCGTGAACGACGACGACGTCGAGTCGCGGCACCCGTGGGTCGAAGGTTTCGTGGTCCGCGAACTCAGCCGCCTGGCGAGCAACTGGCGGTCGCAGAGGAGCCTCGACGAGTACCTCAGGGAGTGGAACGTCCCCGGCATCCAGGGCATCGACACGCGGGACCTTACGAAGCACATCCGCACCGCGGGGGCCATGCGGGCGTTTCTCTCGACCGCCGACGCCGACCCCAAGCGCGCGGTGGCTCGGGCCAGGGCATCGCCCGGCCTTCTGGGCCGCGACCTCATCCGCGAGGTCACGTGCGAGAAGGCGTGGGAGTGGGACGGGTGCGAAGTGGCCGAAGGCGCCGCCGGGCAAGACCCGCCGTGGCGCCCCAGGGTCGTGGTCGTGGACTACGGCGTCAAGTACGGCATCCTGCGGCGATTGCGGGAGGTCGGGTGCCGCGCGCGCGTCGTCCCGGCCGGCGCAACGGCCCGGGAGATTGCCGACGAGAAGCCCGACGGTGTGCTCCTCTCGAACGGCCCCGGCGACCCCGCCGCCGTGCCCTACGCCGTCGACGCCGCACGTCAACTGATGGAGGACCCGCCGGACGGACGGCCGGTGCCCATCTTCGGCATCTGCATGGGGCACCAGATTCTCGGGCAAGCCCTCGGCGGCAAGACGTTCAAACTCAAGTTCGGCCACCACGGCGCCAACCACCCGGTCATGGACATGCGGACGACCAAGGTGGCCATCACGGTGCAGAACCACGGCTTCTGCGTCGACGTAGACTCGCTGCCGCCGGGCGACGTCGAGATCACGCACATGAACCTCAACGACAACACGCTCGAAGGGATGCGGCACAAGCGGCTGCCGGTGTTCTCGGTGCAGTTCCACCCGGAGGCCTCGCCCGGCCCGCACGACGCCTACTACCTCTTCGGCCGGTTTCTCGAACTCATCCGGGAGACGCATGCCTAAGCGAACCGACATCCGGAAGATCCTGGTCATCGGCTCCGGCCCGATCATCATCGGCCAGGCGTGCGAGTTCGACTACTCCGGCACGCAGGCCTGCAAGGCCCTCAAGGCCGAGGGGTACGAGGTCGTTTTGATCAACTCGAACCCCGCGACGATCATGACCGACCCGGCGGTCGGCGACCGGACGTACATCGAGCCGATCACGCCGGAGATCGTCGAGGCCGTCATCCGCCGCGAGAAACCCGACGCCCTGCTTCCGACAGTCGGCGGCCAGACGGCCCTCAACATCGCCGAGGCGCTCGCGAAGAGCGGCGCGCTGGAGCGTTACGGCGTCGAGATGATCGGCGCGAACCCCGAGGCCATCGAGAAGGCCGAGGACCGCGACCTCTTCAAGAAGTCGATGCAGAAGATCGGGCTGGAGGTGCCCGACAGCCGCGTCGTAAGGAGCGTCGAGGAGGCGCTCGAGACGGCCGCCGCCGTCGGCCTGCCGGTGATCCTGCGGCCGAGTTTCACGCTGGGCGGCACGGGCGGCGGCGTCGCCTACAACGTCGAGGAACTCACGGAACTTGCGAAACTTGCCATCGACGCCAGCCCCATCCACGAGGTCCTCATCGAGCAGTCGGTCCTCGGGTGGAAGGAATTCGAACTGGAGGTCATGCGCGACCTCAAAGACAACGTCGTCGTCATCTGCTCCATCGAGAACTTCGACCCGATGGGCATCCACACCGGCGATTCCATCACCGTGGCGCCCATCCAGACGCTGACCGACCGCGAGTACCAGCACATGCGCGACGCGGCCGTGGCGATCATCCGCGAGATCGGCGTCGAGACGGGCGGGTCGAACATCCAGTTCGCCATCCACCCCGAGACGGGCAGGATGATGGTCATCGAGATGAACCCGCGCGTCAGCCGCTCGTCGGCCCTGGCGTCGAAGGCCACGGGCTTCCCGATCGCGAAGATCGCCGCGCGCCTGGCCGCCGGGTACACGCTCGACGAAATCCGCAACGACATCACGCGCCAGACGCCGGCCTGCTTCGAGCCTACGATCGACTACTGCGTGGTCAAGGTCCCGCGGTTCACGTTCGAGAAGTTCCGCCAGACCGAGAAGGTGCTGACGACGTCGATGCGGAGCGTGGGCGAGGCCATGGCCATCGGCCGCACGTTCAGGGAGGCGCTCCAGAAGGCGCTGCGGTCGCTGGAGATCGGCGTCCACGGCCTCGACGACATCGGCCTTCTGCCCGACGCCGGCGCGCTCGGGCGCCTGCTGGCGACCGCCGGCCCCGACCGCGTCTTCTACGTCAAGCAGGCGTACCAGACCGGGATGGACACGGCGGAGATCCACAAACTGACGATGATCGACCCGTGGTTCCTCGACAACATCCGGCAGATCGTGGAGTTCGAGGGCGAGATCCGCCGCTGGCGCAAGGCCTCGCCAAGCGCCGTCAGGGCCCTGACGCGCGACCGGCTGTACCAGGCCAAGCAGTGCGGCTTCAGCGATTTCCAGTTGGCGCGGCTCCTGGAGACCGACGAGAAGGCCGTGCGTGACCGGCGCCGGGCGCTGGGCATCGCCCCGGTGTTCAAGTGCGTCGACACCTGTGCCGCCGAATTCGAGGCGTTCACCCCATACTACTACTCCACCTATGAGCAAGAAGCCGAGTAGACGGAAGCAGGCGCTGGCCTTCCGGCCGGAGATCCAGGAAGAAGTGCTGATCCTGGACTTCGGGTCGCAGTACACGCAGTTGATCGCCCGCCGGGTGCGGGAATGCGGCGTGTACTCGGAGATCGTGTCGAACGCCCTCTCGGCGTCTGCGATCGCCGCCCGCCGCCCGGCGGCCGTCATTCTCTCGGGCGGCCCCGCCAGCGTCACAGCCCGGGGCAGCCCCACGATGGACCCCGCCATCTTCCGCCTCGGCATCCCCGTGCTCGGCATCTGCTACGGCATGCAGTTGATGGCGAAACTCCTGGGCGGCCGCGTCTGGGCCGCGCCGCGCCGCGAGTACGGCCACGCCACCATCGAGATTCTCCGAAAGGGCAACCTCTTGCGCGGCCTCGCGGGCCACATCGCCGTCTGGATGAGCCACGGCGACGAGGTCACGCAGGTGCCGCCGGGATTCCGTATCGTCGCACGCACGGGCACGTCGCCGGTCGCGGCGATGGCCGACCCGAAGCGGCGCCTGTACGGCCTCCAGTTCCATCCCGAGGTCGTCCACACGCCGCGAGGCAAGGAGATCCTCTCGAACTTTCTCTTTCACATCGCCGGATGCCGCGGCCGGTGGACCGCCAGATCGTTCGTCGATACGACCATCGCGCAACTGCGCGAGACGATCGGCTCCGACCGCGTCCTGTGCGCCACGAGCGGCGGCGTGGACTCGACCGTGCTGGCGGCCCTGCTGCACCGGGCCATCGGCGACCGACTCGAGTGCGTCTTCATCGACAACGGCCTCTTGCGGAAGAACGAGTCGGCGGGGGTGCGCCGGAAGTTCCGCGAGTTCCTCGGCATCCGCCTGAACTCTGTCAATGCGGCGTCCAAGTTCCTGCGGCGCCTGCGGGGCGTCTCGAGCCCCGAGCGCAAGCGCCGGATCATCGGCTCGGTCTTCGTGCGGGTCTTCGAGCGCGAGGCCCGGCGCCTGGGCACGCCGAGGTTTCTCGCCCAGGGGACGCTGTACCCCGACGTCATCGAGAGCCGCTCTCCTCGCGGGGGGCCGTCGGCCACCATCAAGACGCATCACAACGTCGGCGGGCTGCCGCCCAACCTCAAGTTCAGACTCGTGGAGCCGCTGCGGTACCTCTTTAAGGACGAGGTCCGCCGCGTCGGCAAGGAACTCGGGCTGCCCGAGCGGATGATTTGGCGTCACCCGTTCCCCGGGCCGGGGCTGGCCGTACGCATCATCGGCGACGTGAACGCCAGGAAACTGCGCATCCTTCGCGAGGCCGACTCGATCTTCCTGGAGGAACTGCACAAGGCCGGCCTTTACCACAAGGTCTGGCAGGCCTTCGCGGTGCTGCTGCCCGTCAAGGCCGTGGGCGTGATGGGCGACGAACGGACCTACGCCAACGTCATCGCCCTGCGGGCCGTCACCAGCCGCGACGGCATGACCGCAGACTGGGCCCGGCTGCCCGAATCGGCCATGCGCGCCATCGCCAACCGCCTCATCAACGAGGTTAAGGGCGTCAACCGCGTCGTGTACGACGTGTCGTCGAAGCCGCCGAGCACGATTGAGTGGGAGTAGACCCGCGGGCGGCACGTGCTTAAGGATGAGTATGTGCGCGGTGGGTCTCCCGACCCGCCGCGCAAGAGGGTTCGACACGCGCGGCCCGTCAGGCGACCCGCCGCGCAGAGGTGCAATACCGGGCCGCTCCAGGAACGCACCATGCTTGAGAGCATCCTTAATTGGGTGCGGCGGGCGGCCGCGCTCGTCATCCTGGTTTCGCTCTTCCTTCCTTTTGTGACGATGCGAGCGGCCTGCGGCGGCAGCCGCTTGTACGGCGGATGGGAGGCCATCGGCGAGGCACCCGCACTCCTGTCGATCCCCCTGTTTGCCGTCTCGGTCGTCCTCATGTCCTTCGTGCCGCCGAGGCGCATCCGCACCGCCACCGGCAGGCTCCTGGGGGCCCTCCTGAAGTCGGTCTGGACCACGACGGCCGCGCTCTGGACGCTGTTCTCGTTCCACCTCCTGCCCGAGCGGATTTCTGTGGCAGCCGAGCAAGGCGGGTGCATGGCCTGCCTGGCGTGGGCCGCAATCTTCCTGTGCGATACTGTCGAGTCCGGCGTCCGCTTGCGGGCGTGGCGACGATGGAAGCGCGAACATCCCATCTTCCCCCTTGATGACCCTGTCACCCACTACGTCGGGTGGGCCTTCTATGCAACGGGCGGCATTCCGTTTCTTATAGCCACCGCATGGGAACAGTGCATGCTCGTGAGCGGCTCGGGGGCCGACGCAGAAGGCGCGTTGACCGTCAACATGCCTGTGATTGCCATGGCCATGTGGTGGGCGCTGGCCTGCCTGGCGGGCTGGGGAATCCGGCGAGGGCTTTACTGGGCACTCGCCGTCCGCGTTGTCGCGAGCGCCGCGAGCGTGGCCTTGTTCATCCTGATCCTGGCCGTCCTGGTCGGCGCCCTGCCGGACCTCCTGCGCGATCTCACCGCTCGCCCCGACGCTTTTGTGGTGTGCGCGGTCGCGTCGCTCGTCATCCTCGGGCTATGGGCCATGTGGAACGTCGGGACGGCGATCCTTTTGACGACGTGGCGGCGGCGCCTCTTCCCTTCGCGCCGCCTGCGCCTCGCTACACCCGAAGGCACGCGCAAGGTCCGGGTGCCCTGCTGCCCTGCGTGCGGAGGCAGGCTCTGGTTCAATGCCACCGAATCGCGACTCGTTTGCCGGCCCTGCGGCACGTCGCTGGCCGCCGAGGTCCGGGCCGAAGGCCTGAAAGTCGTTGACCCGGCGCCTGCGACACCGTAAGGTAGTGCCGAGAGAGGCACGGGGTGAGCGCCTGGGCAACGGCCGGGGCGCTCGCCCCGCGTTCGTTTCGGAGACGCACGATGCCCGCCAAGGAACTCAAACCCTTCGACCGATTTCTCGCCGACGTGATGGAAGACTGCGGATACGCCGGCCAGGTGGTCTACGTGAAGTCGATGCCCGCGCGGGCCGCGCGGTTCGCCGACCCCGCGGAACCGCTCCCCGCGCCGCTTCAGGCCGGCCTGGCCACCATGGGCATCGAGCGGCTCTACGTCCATCAGGCGCGGGCGATCGACCTCGCGCGGCAAGGCAAGGATGTCGTCGTCGTCACCGGCACGGCGAGCGGCAAGACGATGTGCTACAACCTGCCGGTCCTCGAGCGTCTCCTGGCCGACCCGCGGGCCAAGGCCCTGTACCTCTTCCCCACGAAGGCCCTTGCGCAGGACCAACTCGGCGTGCTCAAGCGGTGGGCCGAGACGCGCCCGGACCTGGCGGCCGTCCTGAGGCCCGCCACGTACGACGGCGACACCCCGCGTCACAACCGCCGCAGGATTCGCACCGAGGCCAACGTCATCCTCTCGAATCCCGACATGCTCCACGTCGGCGTCCTGCCGTACCACCCGCGGTGGGCCTCGTTCTTCCAGGATCTTCAGTACGTCGTGGTCGACGAACTCCACCAGTACCGCGGCATCTTCGGGTCGAACGTGGCGATGGTGCTGCGGCGGCTGGCCCGCATCTCGGCCCATTACGGCAGCCGCCCGCAGTTCATCGGCGCCAGTGCCACCATCGCCAACCCCGGCGAACTGGCCGAGGCCGTCACGGGCCGGCCGTGCGAGACCCTCGACGCCGACGGCAGCCCGCGCGGGCCGCGGCTGTTCGTCCTCTGGAACCCCCCGCCATTCGGTCCCGACGCCCTGGCCCGCAAGAGCGCCAACATGGAGGCCACGGACCTCCTGGTGCGGCTGGTGCAGCGCGGCGTCCAGACGATCGTCTTCACGAAGGCCCGCGTCGTGGCGGAACTCGTTTACCGCTACGCCCGCGAGCGGCTCGAGAAGACCGATAAGGCGCTCGCCGACAAGGTCCGGGCTTATCGCGGCGGATATCTGCCCGCGGAGCGCCGGGCCATCGAGCAGGCGCTCTTCACGGGCAGACTTCTCGGCATCGCCTCCACCAACGCCCTGGAACTGGGCGTCGACGTCGGCACGCTCGACGCCTCGATCCTGGTCGGGTTCCCCGGGACCATCGCGTCGGCCTGGCAGCAGGCGGGCCGGGCCGGACGCGGCCGCGAGCAGGCCCTGACGATCCTCGTCGCCTACAACGACCCCATCGACCAGTATCTCATGCACCATCCCGAATACTTCTTCGGGCGTCCAGTCGAGCAGGGCGTCGTGGACCCCCAGAACCCGTACATCCTGGCGAGCCACCTGGGGTGCGCGGCGGCCGAGTTGCCGCTCGCCCCGGAAGACGCCGACCTCTTCGGCGCCCGCACGCCCGAGGTGGCCGACATCCTGGCCGACGACGGGGCGCTCGCGCGCATCGGCGACCGTTACTACTGGTCCAGGGCGGAGTCGCCTTCACAGAAGACCGACCTGAGGACCATCTCGAACGACACCTTCAGCATCGTGCGTACCGACCGCGGCACGAGCGAGGTCATCGGCCAGGTCGACTCAATCAGCGCGCCGGAACTCGTGTACCCCAACGCCATCTACCTGCACGAGGGCGAGAGTTACCTGGTGCGCCAACTCGACTTCGAGGGCAAGGTGGCCTACGTCGAGCGGGCCGACGTCGACTACTTCACGCAGCCGGTCCTGGCCGACAAGTGCAGGATCCGCCAGGAGCGCGAACGCAAAGCGGCCAGCGGCCTCACGGCCTGCTTCGGCGACCTGACGGTCACGTGGGCCACGGTGGCCTTCAAGAAGATCAAGTTTTACACAAACGAGAATATCGGGCAGACGGCCCTCGACCTGCCGACCCAGACGCTCGAGACCACGGGCCTCTGGATGATGGTTGCCCCGGAGCACCTGGAAGACCTGCGCGGCATGGGCCTCAAAGCGGTCGAGGGCCTGGTGGGCATCAGGAACCTGGCCCTTGTGTGCCTGCCGATGCTGGCGATGTGCGACCGGCGGGACCTTTCGGGCATCGTCGAGAGTTCCAACACCGGCCGGCCGACGGCCTTCCTGTACGACCGGTTCCTGGGCGGCCTGGGGTTCGCCGAGAAAGGCTACGAAAGCGTCGGCGAACTCCTCGAGATGTGCCGGCGCCTCGTCAAGGAGTGCACGTGCGAGTCGGGGTGCCCCAGTTGCGTGGGCCTGGCAAACCTGCGGCCGCCCATCCACCAGGACCCGGACCTGACGTACGGCTACGCCATTCCTTCGAAAGAGGCGACGGCGGCGCTGCTGGACCGGCTGCTGGGATAGCGGCTTTTTGCAGGTCCGTTTTCTTTGCCTCCCGCGCCAGTCTGGGGTATGATTCCCTGTTTCGCGGCCGCGAAACAGGCCGAAAGATACTTTTGCCGCAGAGTCATGGAGGTGCGAAGTGTTCCGACCGCAGATCAAGGTGCTCGATTGCACGATTCGCGACGGGGGCCTCGCGAACGACTCGTTCTTCACGCTCGAGACCGTCCGAGGCGTGTACAAGGCGTGCTGCGACGCCCGCATCGACTACGTGGAACTCGGGTATCGGAATTCGCGCGAGATGCTCGCGCCCGACGAATACGGCCCCTGGCGGTTCTGCGACGAGGCGGACCTCCGGAAGGTCGTCGAGGGCGTCGAGAATCACGGCACCAAGATCGTCATCATGCAGGACGCCCACAAGGCGAAGGCCGAGGACCTGCTGCCGAAGAGCGAGTCTGTCGTCGACACCGTCCGCGTCGCCACGTACGTCAAGGACATCGACAAGGCCATCGCCCTGGAAAACGCCGCCCACGCCAAGGGTTACGAGACCACGATCAACATCATGTCGATCTCGATGGAGTCGGACTGGGAACTCGACCCGGCCCTGGAGCAGATCCAGAACGAGACCAGCGTTGTCGCGTGCTACGTCGTCGATTCGTTCGGGGCGCTTTACAGCGAGCAGGTCGACTACTTCGTCCGGAAGTATCAGCGGATCCTGAAGGACCGGGAGGTCGGCGTCCACTTCCACAACAACCAGCAACTGGCCTTCGCGAACACGGTCGAGGGGATCATCCGCGGGGCCAACTTCGTCGATGGCACGGTCTACGGCCTCGGCCGCGCGGCCGGCAACTGCCCGCTGGAACTCCTGCTGGGGTTCCTCAAGAACCCGAAGTTCAACATCCGGCCGATCCTGGACTGCGTCGCCAACACCATCATGCCGCTCCAGGAGGAGATCGAGTGGGGCTACCTCATCCCGCACATGATCACGGGCATCCTGAACCAGCACCCGCGGGCCGCCATGGCGGTCCTGAAATCTCCCGCCCGAAACAGTTTCCGCGAGTTCTACGACAAGATGCTGGAGTTGGTGGAATAGCAGGGCGCGGCCCAAAAACTGAGCCGGACGAGGTCGCCGTGGCCCCGTCCGGCTGCTGTCACCATCGCCGCCCGGGGGGATAGGGCAACGACGGATCGTTCTTCAATGGCATCTGGCTCTTCACGTCCCCCGGTACTTTGCCGCCCTCTCAACTCCAGTGAATTGTTCGCCGCCGTCCGGCGGAAAGTCAACCCCTCAAAACAAGAATGTCCGCCCGAGGCGGACATTCTCATCCTGCTGCTGCGGGTCAGACTACTTCTTCTTCGGAGTCGCCTTCTTCTTGTCTTGGCAGCCGCATGTCTTGCACATCGTGAGTCCTCCTTGAATGGCTTCTGGGATTCACCTGCGATAGTGTCATTATACTGCGCCCCGGAGCCACGGGCAACGATGTTTTCTTGATTCGGCGGCTCCGCGGCTCTATGATTGGTATTTTGCGGGGGCTTCACGGACACCCACGAGAAACGAGGTTTCCATGCGGATCATCGACCCGCACGTTCACATGCTCAGCCGCACCACCGACGACTACCGCCTCATGGCCGAGGCCGGTATCGCCGCCGTCTGCGAGCCCGCCTTCTGGCTCGGCACCGACCGGCGGTTCCCCGAGAGCCACCTCGACTACTTCAACCACCTGGCAACCTTCGAACCCGGCCGCGCGGCCAAGCGCGGCATCAAGCATTACTGCTTCTTGGGCGTCAATCCCAAGGAATCCGAGAACGTCGAGTTGGCCGAGAAGGTCCTGGCTCGGATCGACGAGTTCCTGGCCCGGCCCACGGTCCTGGGGATCGGCGAGATCGGCCTCAATAAGAACACCGACAACGAGATCCTGATGCTCCGCCGACAACTGGCGATGGCCGCCGAGCGGAAGGTCCTTTGCATCATCCACACCCCTCACGGCGCCGCCAAGAAGCGCGGCACCGAGATCATCGCCCAGGTGGTTGAGGAACTCGATCCGCCGCGCCGCCTGTGCGTCATCGACCACTGCACGCGCGAGACGATCGGCATCGCCCGCGCCACCGGGTGCTGGACCGGCCTGACCGTGTACCCCGGCAAACTTTCGCCCGAAGAGGCCGCCACGCTCGTCCGCGACTGCGGCCCCGACCACATGCTCGTCAACTCGTCGGCCGACTGGGAAGACAGCGACCCGCTGGCCGTCCTGGTCACCATCGGCGCCATGCGCGAAATGGCCATGCCCGAGAGCATTATCGAGCGCGTCGTGTGGCACAACCCCAGGGAATTCCTCGGACAGAACCCGAAGTTTTCGGCGTAATGTTGGATGGAGGCGAACGTGCCGAGTCAACCCCCTGAAGAGCGCCGGTGCCCCGGCGAGAAGTACGCTATCAGCGAGTCCATATGCCAGGGCCGCGTCGCGCGGCACTACCCGAAGTGCAAGCAGTGCAAGTGGCGCCAGGGCGCGGGCGGCGAGGCCAACGCCCCGGCCGAACCGCCGGCCGACCTCGACGCCATCTTCAAGGCCTACGACATCCGCGGCATGGTCGATAAGGAGATCACGAAGTCGGTCGCCTGGAAGGTCGGCTACGCAACCGCGGCCCACCTGCTTTCGCTCCTGCCGGCGACGGCCCGCTCCAGGCCCGAGCAGCAGTTCATCGTGGTCGGGCACGACATGCGGCCCACTAGCGAAGGATACGCGCACGAGGTGGCCGAGGGCGTACGCGCTACCGGCGCGGGGGCCCTCCTGGTGGGCCAGATCGAGACCCCGGCCATCTACTACGCCATCGGCAGCCTGAAGACGCTCGGCGGCATCCAGATCACCGCCAGCCACAACCCCGTCACGTACAACGGTTTCAAGATCACCGGGCCGGGGTGCGCGCCGGTGGGCATGGGGTCGGGTCTGGAGAAGATCAAGGAGATCGCGGCGCACCTGGCCGACACCTCGCCGCCGCCCATCGGGCCGGTGCGCGAGCAGGACATCTCGAGCGGGTACCTGCGGCACGTCCGCAAGTTCGCCGGCGCCATCCGGCCGATGAAGATCGTCCTTGACTGCTCCAACGGCATGGCCTCGAAGTGGGTGCCGAGCCTCCTGAGGGAGTACAACATCGGCCTGGAGTCGCTGAACCTGGAGCGGTCCGGCCGGTTCCACCACGAGCCGAATTCGATGAAGGAGTCGGCCCTCGAGGAGATGAAGGTCCGCGTCCGGGCCACCGAGGCCGCCCTGGGCGCCTGCTTCGACGGCGACGCCGACCGGGTCGCTTTCGTCGACGAGCAGGGCACGACCGTGCCCAACGATCTGGTGGCGGCGCTGCTCGTGCCGGGGTTCCTGGCGAAGGAGCGCGGCGCGACGATCGTCTACGATCTGCGGTCGAGTTGGGCCCTGAAGGAAGAGATCCTGGCGCACGGCGGCGTCCCGCGGCGCGAGAAGGTCGGCCACAGTTTTATCAAGGCGACCCTGCGCGAGACCAACGCCCCCTTCGGCGCCGAACTCTCGGGCCACTCCTATTACCGCGACAACTTTTCGTGCGACTCGGCGGTCATCACACTCCTAAAGGTGCTGACGGTCATCTCGGCCCATCCCGACGAGCCCCTGAGCACGCTCGTCGAGCCCCTGCGCCGGTACTTTACCACCGGCGAGATCAACTTCGAGGTCGACGACAAGAAAGGCCTGATGAAGCAAGTCGCCCAGGCGTTCTCGGACGCCAAGGTCGACTTCCTCGACGGCGTGACCATCGAGTACGCCGACTGGTGGGTCAACGTGCGGCCGTCGAACACCGAGCCGCTCCTCAGGCTGACGCTCGAGGCCCGCAGTGCGCAACTCAGGGACGAGATGCTCGAGAAATGCATCGCCATCCTCGGCGAGCCGTCGACGCACTGAGGGCGTTTTCGATTTTCGATTCTTGATTCGCGGTTCAAGGCCGGCGGCATGGCCACGCCAAGTTGCGTGGCCATGTTTGTGAAGAGCGGCATCGGCCGTGCCATCGGGAGACCAAGGCCAATGGCCATTCGCGCTTTGCTGTGTTCCGTCGCGCTCCTGGCCGCCGCGTGCACGGCCGGCGCGGCCGGGGAGGATGTCATGGGCAAATCCGCCAACCACCGCACCGACTGGTTCCAGAAGGCCGGATGGGGCGTCTTCACCCATTACCTTACGGGCAAGGACACCACGGCCGAGGCTTGGAACAAACAGGTAAACGCGTTCGATGTCAGCGGCCTCGCGCGGCAACTGGAATCCGTTGGGGCCAGGTACTACTTCATCACGCTCGGGCAGAACTCCGGCCATTACTGCACGCCGAACGCCGCGTACGACAAGTTCGTCGGCACCCGACCGTCGAAATGCGCCACGCGCGACCTCATCGCCGATCTTTACGATGCCCTGCACCCGAAGGGCATCCGCCTGATGGTCTACCTGCCCGCCGGCGCCCCCGACCAGGACGAGGCGGCCATGAAGGCCCTCCAGTGGCATAGGGGGGCGCACCGCAACCGCGAATTCCAGGCCAAGTGGGAGGCCGTCATCCGCGAATGGGCCGACCGGTGGGGCAAGAAGGTCGAAGGCTGGTGGTTCGACGGGTGCTACTGGCCCGACGCCATGTACCGCTTTCCCGACCCGCCGAACTTCGCCTCTTTCGCCGCTGCCGCCAGGGCGGGCAACCCCGACCGCCTTGTCGCTTTTAACCCGGGCGTCGTCAACCCTATAATCACAATGACTCCCGAGGAAGACTACACCGCCGGCGAGATCAACGATCCGCGGGCGGTCGCATGCAACGGACGCTGGGTCGGCAAGGCACAGTTCCACATGCTGAGTTTCCTGGGGCCGCAGTGGGCTGCGGCGCCGCCGAGGTTCAAGACAGACGAGGTCGCGGCGGTCACGCGCGGAATCATAGAGGGCGCCGGCGTGGTCACATGGGACGTACCCATCGAGCCGCACGGGATCATTCCGCAGGCGTTCGTCGACCAGTTGAAGGGGCTCGCGGAGGACCTGGCGAAGCCGCGGACCAAGCCGTAGCGCTTCGTCGCCGTTTGCGCGGCGGGCCTGGAAGTTGCGCGCGGCGGGCAGTCTTGCCCACCGCGAATGACAGGCACTGGAGGCGGGCTATGTGGACTCTGAGAAAAGCGGTCCGTGCGGCGGTGGCCCTGGCGTTGACCATCCTGCCCTGGGTGGCCCTTCTGTTGATCCCGGTGCTTCAACCCGGCTGAGTCAACTGAGCCCGGGCCCTTGGAGGGCCCATGACCATCGTCGTGTCGGTTGACCGTCGCCAGTGCGGGGGATGCGGGAGGTCGGCGTGCGCCTGCTGAGGACCATCCTCGCCCTGCTGGCCCCTTCGGTCATCTACTCGGTCGTGCCCCTGTGGTCCTACCTCGTGCGCCGCGAGAACTTCCTGACGTGGAACGAGGGCTTCGTCTGGATCGCGTCGGGCCTGGCCAGCGCCGCCGCCGTGACGCTTTTTCTAAGGCTTGGACCGGCGCGGCCGTGGCGACAGACGGCCCTGTTGGCGGCCATCGCGGCGGTCCTGCCGGCGGGCGCGCTGGCCGTGATGATCATGGCCGAGGCCGTGTTCGTCGGCCACGACGATTTTCTGCCGCTCTACGCCCTTGCGGCACACGCGGCCTGCACGGGCGCGGCGACCGCTCTCTGCCGCCTGCCTCGCCGCTGGGCCATTGGCGCCCTGGCGGCAAGCGCCCTGGCCGTCCTGGCCATTCATCTGTGGCAATACGACCTGTGCCGGGCGGCCTACGAGGGCGACTTGGGGCGACTGCGGCTCATTCTGAGCGTTCGGCCCGAGCACCCCGCCCGGTCGACGGCCCTGTTCCTGGCCGCGTGGTGCGGCCGCATCGACGCGGTCAACGTGCTCCTGGATTACGACGCAAGCGTCTACTTCCACGAGTATCATACGGGCTGGACGCCGCTTCATGCCGCTTGCTCGGCCGGCGGGCGCGGGGCCGCCCGGCGAAACCTGGCCGACGTGCGTCAGGCCCTGGTCGATGGCGGTGCCGACGTCGATGCCCTCGATGCGCGCGGCCGGACGCCCCTCTTCTACGCCGCCACGCAATCCAGGGAGACCGCGCAGTTCCTCCTTGACAACGGCGCGGACCCCGAAATTCGCGACTTCACCGGGGCGACGCCCGTTCACGAGGCCGCCCAGAACAGCCAGGACGCCACGTTCGTCATCGAACTCCTGCTGGCCTACGGGGCCGACCTCGCCGACATCGACGACCGCGGCCGCACGGCCATCCACTACCTGGCCGACAACCCGCACTACTTCTCGGCGCCGATGCTGAACTTCCTCCTGGCCCACAACCTCGACGTAAACGCCCGCGACGCCGATGGCGCGACGCCGCTGCATCTGGCCGTCGGAGGGGGCATCGACGATGCCCCCAGTGCCGCCAGCGCCTACGGCAACCCAGGCGCGGCGAAGGCGCTCCTGGCGAGGGGCGCCGACCTGGCTGCCCGCGACAAGGCCGGGCAGACCCCCCTGCACTATTTCGCCGCCTACAATTCCGGCCACATGGCCCTGCTGGCCCTGCTCATCAGTTCGGGCGCCGACCCTGCGGCCAAGGACAACGCGGGCCATACGCCCCTGGACCTCGCCATCAAGGCCGGAAACCACGACATCATCCGCGCCCTGCGCCGGTACGAACCCGGCCACAATAATCGTAGAAAGAAGTGGCAGGACGGCCCGCGCCTCCCGCCCGAGGGGATTCTGCAACATGCTGAGAACCGCTGTTGGCCTGCTGACGGCAACGGCGCTCCTGCTGGGCGCCTGGCCGGCGTCGGCGCCCGCTGGAGCGGCTGAACCCGAGAGGGCGCTCACGGCTATCCAGAAGCGCGAGGTAGCCGACCTTCTCGAAAAGTTCCACCGCACGCGCGAAACGCCCGACGAGCAGGCCAAGGTCGTCAGCCAACTCATTGAGATCGGCGGCCCGGCCCCGGCCATGCTCCTGGAGGCGGTTAGCCGCGAACTCCAGTTCCTGACCGCGCGCTACCAGGCCGAGTTCTTCAAACAGGCACTGGCCCTTTTCGCCAAGGCCCACGCCGAAGACGCCAGCCAGATCGACTCCCTGCGGCAGACGGTGCTCGGCCTGGGGAAGGACGCCGGCCTTACCCACGAGGCGATCGTGGCGAAGGCCGACCCCGCCATGAAGCGGCTCGGCCAACTCCTGAAGATCGACCGCGCGGAGGTGCTGAAGCAGGCCCCTGCCCTCCAGACCGAGCGCAAGGAACTCACGGAGTTGGGGAGACTGCGGCAGCGGGTGGCCGACGTTGTCGCCAAGGGGGCCGCCACGCCGGAGGCGCCGGGTCCGCCGCAGTTCGAGGACGTCCTCCGCGGCGAAGAAGAAGCCTGCGCGCTGCTGGTTTTCGCGCCCGACGACTCCAGGCGCAAGATTCTCATGGCCAACGCGGCCCTGGAGCCTAAACTACAGGTGGAGGAGGCGCGCGGCATCCGCGACCTCAACCGAATCCGTCTGTGGCTGGGCCTCAAGCCGCTGAAGATTGACGTCGCGCTTTGCGAGGCGGCGCGCGACCACTCGAAGGACATGGTCGAGAAGAAGTTCTTCGGCCACAATTCGCCGGTGCCGGGCAAGCGTACGCCCTGGGACCGCGCGAAGAATTTCGGCACGTCG
>Ga0315286_10002983_pt1 | contig 15880 bp, 16 predicted proteins | sample YL17G10_0_MG_FD_205038 | JGI IMG/M metagenome (GOLD analysis project Ga0315286, IMG submission 205038) | Sediment microbial communities from Yellowstone Lake, YNP, Wyoming, USA - YL17G10_0 | ecosystem: Environmental > Aquatic > Freshwater > Lake > Sediment | place: USA: Wyoming | collected...
CTTTTTGAGAATATAAAAAGGTTTAGAATTAATTACTTCTGAACTACTTCTTTCTCTTTTATTTTGTCTTCGAGTTTGAGCTTTTCTATTAATTCCTTGTATCTGTTTCTGATTGTTACCTCTGTAATTCCTGCGATATCTGCAACTTCTCTTTGGGTTTTTTTCTCGTCATTCATCAAAGCAGCAACATATAAAGCAGCAGCAGCAATTCCAGCAGGTCCTCTTCCTGATGTTAATTCAACCTTTTCTGCATTCCTTAATACATTAAGAGCGTCATTCTGAGTTCTTGGAGATAATTTTAAGACAGAAGAAAATCTCGAGATGTAATCTTTTGGAGAACTCTGCTTAACTTTTATTCCTAATTTTCTTATTATAAATCTGTAAGTTCTTCCTATTTCTTTTCTTTCCACATCAGAAGCAGTAGCCATCTCGTCTAAAGTTCTCGGAATATTATAACTTCTGCATGCAGCATAAAGACAAGCGGCAATTACAGATTCCATACTTCTTCCTCTAACAAGTCCTCTCTGAAGAACATAATTGTAAATTCTTGAAGATTCATCTCTTACAACATTTGGCAAATTCAAATAAGATGAGATAACTCTCAATTCTGCCATAGCAAGCCTTAAATTTCTTTCAATAGAAGTTGAAACTCTCTCCTGCCATTTTTTTAATCTCAAAAATTTCCTTGTTTGTCCCGGCTCTAGTTTGTAAATATCAGAAATCTCTCCAACATTTGTTGTTAAACCCTTATCAAACTTCTGCATACTTATAGGGGCTCCGCCTCTTCCTTTTTTCTCAGTCTTATCGAACTTCCCCTGCAAATCAGTGCCGTTATCAGCCATCTTTTCTTCAATAACAAGGCCACAATCATTGCAGATTATTTCTCCAAGATGGGAATCATAGGTTAAATTTATGCTTCCACATTCGGGGCATTTTTTTACAAAATTCATTTTTAGATATATCTTCGTAAGCTTTATAAATCTTTCCCCTATATAAATATTTCTCTTTTTATAGTTATGGAAAAATGGTAAAAGTTGTCTAAAATTACTTTATAAGAATTCCGTTAATCGTCCCTTCTTGAGTAGGACGATTTGTAACTCTAACTTTTCCTGCTTCTGTTTCTATGATTGTTCCCTTTGTTATAATGTTTTGTCTGGCCAAGAACCTGTTTGAAGGAGTTTCAAGAACGTTTTTTATTTCTAATTTCTTACTTTTTCCCTTGTCTTGTATATTGACAAATTTGGCTTTAAGCAGGAATGTTTTTTTGTTTCCGCCCTTTATTCTTTTAGATTTCTTTTTTTCTGCTCCAAGTTTTACTGTTCTTTTCTGCCCGGGTAATTCATAAAGTTTTTTCTTTCTGTTTTTGATATATCTTCCACCAGATACTTTTCTTCCCTTATTCATTTTGTGTATAAAATGAATCCGCAAAAACTTTCTTCAGAAAGTTTAGAGGATTAACCAAAAATTTATTTTTGAGTTTATTCATGGTAAAAGAGAATAAAAATGATTTAAATACCTTTTGTCTTAGTTTTATTGCGAAATGTTTATAAACGAACTTCTATGAATTAATTTATGGTTAGTGGTATCGAGAGACCCTTGGATTTACTGAACAACTCAAAAGGAAAAGAAGTTTTAGTTTATTTGAAGGGAGATAAGCAATTTGTAGGAACTCTCTTAGCATTTGATATCCACATTAATTTAGTATTGGATAACATAAAGGAAATGCAAAATGGAGAAGTAAAGAGAAATCTTGGACTTACATTTTTAAGAGGAGATACAATAATCTGCATTTCTCCTGCTTCAACTGCATTGAAGAAATAGGCTTCTATTTTTCTTGAAGTTGGCATTTGACAAAATATATAAATCTATAAAACAAATATATTTATGCAAAAAAGGGGGAAGAGGGAATTATCCTCAAAAGATAAGAAGAGAGGTTTATCAACTATTGTTATTACTCTGATTATAATTCTTATTTCTCTTGTTGCAGTTGGAATTGTCTGGGTTGTTGTGAGAAACGTAATTGAAACAGGAACAAACGAACTTACTCTGGGGCAATTCATGCTTGATGCAAAAATTAAAGATGTTAATATAGACAACAGTTCAAATAATGTCAGTCTCACTCTGAAAAGAAATGCAGGAGCAGGAGAATTTAGCAAGATGAAGTTTCTTTTCTATGACGGAAAAGATTCTGAGGTTATAACAGAAGCTGTTTCTCTAAGCGAATTGGAAGAAAGAAGATTCAATTTTCATTTAAGCATACTCAATGTTAATAATTTAATAAGCATCTCAATAGTTCCTTTGATAAAACAAGACAATAAAGAAATTCTTGGAAATGTTCTTGATAAGTATACTATTAGCAGTGGACAAATTTCAATAATCATTCCAGGTTGTTCTCCTTTTGCAGGCTGTGGAGCTTTAGGATATGTTTGCGGAAATTGGACAAATGGAACTTGTTCTGGATTGTTAACAAACTGCGGAGATTGCGGGGCACTCGTTTGCAGTTCTAGTGGACAATGCGTTGCTACTTGCGCTCCTTTAAGCAGTAATTATTGTTCAACTATGGGGTATGTTTGTGGAAATTGGGGTAATAATACTTGTTCAGGAAATCTTAGTTGTGGAAATTGCCCAGGCGGATCTACTTGTAATGCTACTGGAAGGTGTGTTGATACAACTCCTCCAACAAGAACAAACGCAGCACCTACTGGAACTTTAGCAGCAGGAACAACTCAAACCAATATGTCTTTAATTACTAATGAAAATGCAACCTGCAGATATTCTAATATTTCTGGAACAGCTTACTCTTCTATGACAAACACTTTCACAGGAACACTACTAAGCCATTCAAGGATCATTACAGGATTGACAGACGGAGGAAATTATAATTATTATGTAAGATGCAATGACACAGCTGGAAACTTTAACACTAATGATTATGCAATCAGTTTTTCAGTTAGCACTTCTGTTGATACAACCCCTCCAGTACTTTCAAGTGGATTGCCAACAGGAACTCTTGCTGCAGGAACAACTCAAACCAATATGTCTTTAATTACTAATGAAAATGCAACCTGCAGATATTCTAATATTTCTGGAACAGCTTACTCTTCTATGACAAACACTTTTACAGGAACACTACTAAGCCATTCAAGAATCATTACAGGATTGACAGACGGAGGAAATTATAATTATTATGTAAGATGCAATGACACAGCTGGAAACTTTAACACTAATGATTATGCAATCAGTTTTTCAGTTAGCTCTTCAGCTGAGGGTATTATCCTTGCAAATAGACGAATCATCTGGAATCCTGGAATTCCAGGAGGCATTCCAAATTACACGACAATTTGTGCTAATGTGAAAAACGCTCCTTATAATGCAGTTGGTGATGGTGTAGCTGATGATACCACTGCCATAAGAAACGCAATAAGTGCATGCCCGATTGGACAGGTTGTGTATTTGCCTGCCGGGACATACAAAACCACTGGAACCATTACTGTCAACAAAGGGATAGTTGTTAGGGGAAATGGGCCATCTCAGACAAAAATATTGTATACAGGTAGTAGTGATGCTGTTATATTCAGTAATAACGGTTATAAAGGTTCTTATGTAAGTATAACAAGCGGGTACACAAAAGATTCTACAACACTCACACTTTCATCAGTATCTGGCTTAGTTGTAAATGATATAATTTATGTTACACAAAATGATGATGGGACACTCGTCAACCCAGGTGGATGTAGCTGGTGTGGTCCTGATGAAGGAAATCATTGTATGGGGCAGATAGTGAGGATAATTAGTATAAATGGCAATACAATAACGATTGATAGGCCCATGTATTACACTTTTTCAAGTAGTTTGAATCCTGTTATAAGTAAATATACAAGTGTTTTGAAAAATGCTGGAATAGAAGATATTGAAATAGAACGGACGACTAGTAATGAGGGGACGAGTGTGTGGTTCGATTTTGCATATAACTGCTGGGCTAGAAATATAGAAATACACAAATCCGGCAGATATCATTTTTTACTCTCTTTTTCCGCAGCATGCACGATAAGAGATAGCTATTTTCATGATGCAGTATCTTCTTATGGGAGTGATCATGCTTATGCTATATTCTCAAGATTTTCAACATCAGACAACCTTATAGAAAACAATATTGTAAATCATACCAGACATGCTGCAGCTTTTGAAGGAGGTGGTGCAGGCACTGTTATTGGTTATAATTACTTCTTAAACCCGTATGATGGAGATTATAGTACAACAAGTCAAGATATGAGTTATCATGGCGCTCACCCTTATATGGTGCTTTGGGAAGGTAACATAGGATATCAGGTTGCTCCTGATAACACTTGGGGGAGTAGTAGTCACAGTACATACTTTAGGAATCATGTCACAAATAAGGCAGATATTGCTACAGACTGGCTTGAATGGGTTATGGATATAGAAGCAAAAAGCACTTATCATAATTTTATTGGTAATATACTTGGTTACTCGGGCATGACAGGCTATGTATATGATGCCGGGAATAATTGTGGTTTGAACAAAGTTATATGGAGATGGGGTTGTATTGACCAAGACGGTTCTAATACCGGAAGGAGTAATACTCCGAAAAATACAGCCCTTGTGCACGGTAACTTTGATTATGTTACAAATTCGGTTATATGGAACTCCAGTATTTCTGATCACAACCTTCCAAATTCCTACTATCTTTCATCTAAACCTGCGTTCTTTGGAAGTCTTCCATGGCCTTCAATCGGGCCTGATTTGAGTCCGATGGTTGGGACCATACCTGCGAAGATTAGATATGGAGCATGATTTAAAATTGGGTATCATAAATTTATATGAGAACTTTTATTGCAATAGAAATTCCAGAAAAAATCAAAAAAGAAATTCAAAAAATCCAGAATTCTCTTCCGGAATTTAAGGGAAAGAAAACAGAATTTGAAAATTTGCATCTTACATTAAAATTTTTAGGGGAGGTAGATGAAAAAATTATCGATGAAGTTAGAAAAAAATTAAGAGAAATAAAATTAAATGAATTTGAGGCGGAAATCGATTCTATTGGCATTTTTTCTGAAAGGATTGCGTGGTTGCGTGTAAGGAATTGCGAAAAATTGCAAAAAGAAGTTGATGGGAAACTTGAAGGTTTGTTCGGAAAAGAGAAAAGATTCATGGGACATTTGACTATAGCGAGAGTTAAAAATTTAAAAAATAAGGAAGAATTTTTAGGAAGTTTAAAAGGTATTGAAATTCCCAAGATGAAATTTTTTGTTAAGAATTTTAATCTTAAAAAGTCAATTCTAACAGAAGAGAAGCCGATTTATGAAGATATTGAAATATATAATTTAAAAATATAATCAAAAAAGAGTTTTTAGATTTATAAGACTTTTGTTGGAGAAAATATATATTCTGCTGGTGATTTTTTTAAAAAGGATTTTCTGTTAATTACATTTTAATGGACTTTGAAAAAATAATTGATGAATCTTTAAAACTATACTCTGAATCCTGTAAAGCGGGGATTTATAGATTATTCTCCTCTAAGGAATATATTCGGAATAAATTAATTGACAGTTTTAAGAAAAGCAAAAATAATGATTCAGATAAAATTCGAAGTTTAATAGAGATTTGTGAAGTAGAGGTTTTTTCTTCAATTAATTCTCAAAAATTAGTTTATAGCTGGTTTATAGAAGAAAATCATTCAGCCTTAAAAAGAAAAATTATGAATACTTTTCATCAACAAGTCCTTTAAAGATATCTGCCTTTTTTCCTATAACTTCCTTTAACTCTTCTGCAGATGCATTTGCGACGTTTTTTATTGTGCCGAAATGAGAAAGAAGTTTTTTTGCGGTTTTTGGACCTATTCCCGGAAAACTTTCTAATATAAACTGAAGTCTTTCTGTTTTATTCAAACTTTTTTTTGTTACATTTAAGGAAGATTCTTTTTCTTTTTTTCTCGCTAATACTGAAAGATATTTTGCAGTGTCTTCATAATTCTTTGTCAGAATAACCGGAATTCTGTGTTTTAGAATTACTGAAAGTAGGAAACCCCGAATAGCATTAGAATTAATCCTTGTATTATCATCAGAATATAATTCTTGTTCATCAATTCCTTCAATTATCAGCAATTTATTCTCATACTGCTGCAATTCCTGCATTTGTCTTATTATTCTCTTATTTATTATGGAATTTATAAAATCAGAAACTGTTTTTCTTTCTATTGCAATATTATTCACAAGATAATCTGCAACCTTCAGTTCCTGAAACTGAATTTCAAATCCGAGTTCAACAAGAGTTGATGCAACCAAAGAATTTTTTTCCCTGTAATCAACAATTATTTTTTGTTTTTCTAGTTTTAATTTTTCATCTTTTATTCTTTTAGGTTTTGAGAAAATGTCAAATAATTTTTTTTCCATGCTATAAAGTTTCTTGCTTTTCTGTTTTTTCTTTTAATCTTTCATTAGACATCTCATTTCTTATGGTTTCTATTGTCTTATGCATTTTCTTTTCCTTTGCATTTGCAACATAATAAAAAGTTTCATCTCTCGTATCTTTTGTAATCAGCATTATCAATTTTCCTTTCATCAATCTTGCTGTTCTTCCACTTCTCTGGATTTTTCTTATGGCTGATGGTACGGATTCGTAGAATACAACAATGTTAACTTCTGGAATGTCCAACCCTTCTTCCCCTATAGAAGTTGCGCACAAAACATTTATTTCTCCTGAAGAAAATTCCTGTATTATTCTTTTTTGTTCTTTTTGATTTAATCCAGTTGTTTCTGTACGACTAATTCTTTTGGTTTGTCCAACAAAAACTTTGGAGTTTATTCCCTTAATTTCATTTAATTTTTTTGAAATTATAGATGCAGTATTTCTAAATTGGGTGAAAACAATAATCTTTATTTTATCATTTTTTAATTTTTCCCCTGTTACTAATTTAACAATCTCTTCAACTTTTGGATGTTCTATTCCCCTTGAAAGCAATTCATTGCTTCGGATATAGGCAAGATTAAACTCTGGCTTTGAAACCAGTTTTACAATCCCTTTGCTTTTTTTATCAACAGATTGTTTAAATAAATCTTTCATGTATTCGTTAAAACTTGCGAGTGTCTGAGTTTCAAGTAATTCAAGAGCATGCTGGAGTTTTATTGCCTGAGAACAAGAAGAAACCGCCAAAAGATAATTATAATTCTTATTTCCCCTAGAAATCATGCTTATTAATTTTTTTTGCAGTTCAATTAATTTTGTCTTGGAGGGATATTCAAACAGAACTTTACGATTTTTTAATTCCTCAACATAAGAATTAAAAATTCTTTTCAAAATATTTCTTATTTCATCAAGCTCTTTTGGAAAATCTATAATTCTTTTTTCAAATTTTAATTCTTGAAGATACTCCCTTACATCTTCGCTATTTCTTGTTTTTAATTCAACTTCTTCAATTGAAAGATTTCTGCAAATTTCTTTTATTTTGCTGCTGTCAGAACCAGGAGAAGCAGTCAATCCAATGACTCTTGGATGAGAGGCATGTTCTATATAATTATGAGCAACATAATTATAATCATAATTTTTTACGCATCTGTGAGCTTCATCTTCTATAAGCAGACAAACATCTTTTAAATCATATAATCCATTTTTTAAATCGTTTGCAACACATTGAGGGGTAGAAAAGATTATATCTGTCATTTGCCATAATTTTTTTCTTTCTACTGCAGTTATCTGTCCTGTGAACACATTCATCTCTGCAAATAATCCAGGAAGATGTTTTTTGAAATAATTCAAGTGCTGTTCAACTAAAGGTTTTGTTGGAGCAAGAAATACAACCTTTTCTCCAGGGAATTTTTTCATTCTTTCTATCGTTAGCATCAAAGCGATAAGAGTCTTTCCCAAACCGGTTGGTAGAACTACAAGGCAATTCTTGTTTATGCAACTTTCAAATATTTTCTGCTGATATTCTCTAGGGGAGATTCCCTTTAAAAATTCCATGTTGGATTTATCTCTTTTTTACAGAGTATGAAATAAGAATAGCAGAACATACCCTCTTTTAAATAATTTTATATTATAAATATCGCAAAAAGCATTCCGATTAAAACTAATGAAGCAAGGAAGCTCCAAAGTAATAAATTCCCAAAGAAGATTTTGTTTCCATCCAACTCAGATATAGGAAGCATATTAAAGAATGCATAGTAAATATTCAATCTTGCAAAAAGAGGAAAACCTATGAAATATCCGATAATTGCCATGATTAAATTGACTGCAATTCCGGCAGCAGCGATTAAACCGAGATGATATTCGGTTATTTCTGAAAATGTGTATAAACCGAATCTTTTTGCACCACGATAAATTCTTGGTTTTACATCAAACACTAAAGAAGCCATCCAAATAAAACTTTTGAATGGGAAGAAAATTATTTTTGAAATTATCGGGAGAAAAGCTCCAAGAGGAAATGGTTTTTTCGAATGTTTTTCTTTTGTAAATCCAAATTTCCCAATTGCCCAAACTTTCATTTCTATTTCTGAATCTAATCTGTAAGCTATTGTTTTTTTTACAAAAATATTAACCAAAATTACAATAGAGACTGCGAGAAGAGTGTAGAAAACTGTTTTCCATTCTCCAAAAGAACTTGAAGATAAACTTAGCGACAAAGTTATAATAATCAAGATTAATGCAATGATTAAAGCCTCCCTTTTGTTTATCATAGGTTTTCTATGTTTAGTTTTTTTATAAATCTTATTATTTTTAAGACACTATAAGGCACCTAAGGTTCCTTAACAATCAATTTCTCTTTTATATTCTGAATTATGGAAAACTATTTAAATAGAATATAACCAATTTAATCATGAGAATAAAAAAGGTTAGTGAGGTTATCGGAACGAAAGTATACACAGATTCTGGAGATTTTTTCGGCGAGATAGAAGAAGTTAATTTGTCTGATAACAAGATTGATGGTTGGAGGATAAAGGTTGGAGGAAGTGTTGGGTCTATGATAGGAGGAGCGAAAGGAGTTATCATTCCCCATCAGTTTGTTAAGGCAGTTGGAGATGTTTTCTTGATTAACAAATCTGCTCTACCAGGTTCAGATTCTAACATAGAAGAAATACCTGCTGATTAAAAAGTATGAAAAACAGAACATTTTTTAATGCCCTTTGCTTTTGTAAATCTATGGATAGAAAATTCGGAGATTTTGAATAATGAGCAAACACTGCAGACAGGAAGTCAGCCGTTCGTTCGTCAAAGCCGAACGACAGGAAATTTGCCACAAAGCGATTACGCATACGCATCGCGAAACTAAACAACACAAAATGGTAGATTTTGAATAATGGCAGAAGAAACAACCACTTTTTTGCAGCACCCGATTTTTTCTGAATATCTTCTTCCTTTTTTATTAGTTTTCTTTATAGTCTTTGCAATTCTTGAAAAGACAAAACTTTTTGGAGAAGGAAAAAAGCAGTTGAATGCTCTTACTTCATTTATCATAGGTTTGATTTTTGTCGGAGCAGTAGTTCCAAAATTAGTTGTGGGGAAAATGATTCTTTTTTTAGCAGTAACTATGGTGATTATCTTTGTTATCTTACTCCTTTGGGGATTTATTTTTGGAGATAAAGAAGGATTTAAGTTAGAAAAATGGATGAAATGGGCATTGGGAATTATTGTAGGTATTGCATTTATTTGGGCAATTTTATGGGCTACTGGATGGAATGCAACAGTAGGAAGTGTTTTAGCAGGGCAAAATCGGATTTGGACTAATGTAGCTTTTGTAGTTGTTATTGCAATTGCGTTAGCATTAGTTTTAATTGGAAAAAAAGAGAGTAAATGATTTTTTAACGAAACATATTTAAATATATTTTCATAACCTCTTCTATGTTAAATGGGGTGATGTTGCAGTTTGCTTCTGCTTTTCAAGGCGGGGTTTTAGGAGATTTGCTTAATAAGTGGCAGGAAGCTGGTTTTTTCAGTTACCTCCTTCCATTTTTATTGTTATTCGCATTGATTTTTGGTATATTAACCAGAATAAAAATATTCAAAGATAATAAAGTTGTGAATGGGATTATTGCTCTGGCTGTTGCATTGATGGCTTTGCAGTTTAGTTTTGTTCCTGATTTTTTCTCTCAGATATTTCCAAGAGTGGGGGTTGGATTAGCAATAATCCTGGGGGTAATGATTATTGTTGGCCTTTTTGCAGACCCAGATAGTCCTGTAATAAATTATGTTTTACTTGGTATCGGGGTTATTACTATTGCAGTAATTGTAATACAGTCTGCAACAGCTGTTGGCTGGCAAGCAGGAGGCTGGTGGTCGCAGAATTGGCCAATAATTGTCGGGGCTGTAGTATTGTTCATATTAGTCGCAGTAATCATTGGAAGTGCGGGTCCTCAAGACAAAAATAAACAACAAATGATGTTCAGACCTTATTGGACTAGAGACAAATAAAATTATTCTTTCTTAAAATTAATTAATAAATTAACAGGATTATTTTTTCTTACGATAATTTCAATGCATTAGAGAGTCAAGAAAAGTTTATTTTTTCTTAGAAATTTTTCTTTTTAGTTCTTCTATTCCTTCATTTTCTTCTTTTTGTTTTTCTGTTCTTCTTGGAGGAGAAATCATTTTTGAGAAAGAGTCCTGCATCATCGACATTTCTTTTTTGATGCCTTCTAAATTCTTTCCATAACTCCCAACTTTTTCAAGAATTGCAATCTGTAATTTGTCAATTATTGTTTCCATCTTTTTTAGCCTGTCTGATATGTTTTCCATTTTTGTCTGCAAGAGTGTAGAAATTTCTGTAATATTGTCCACTTGTTTTTGGGTTTTCCTTATTTTGTCTGAAAAAACCTGGTCTGCAACTTCCATTACGGTATTTGCATCTATTCCTGCAGAAGCATATTGTTCATATCCTGGCTGATAATATTGCTCTTGAGGATACTGTTGCTGTTGATATTCTTGGGGCGGATAGGCTTCTTGCTGCGGCGGATACTGTTCCTGCGGTTCGTAAGCTCTTGGAAGATATACTTGATTGTCCAAACCATTTGGATTTGGAATCTCTTCTTCAGGCATTATTGACGGTTGCATTTCTTCTTCATCTGTATTAGAAACAGCAGATTTAATCTGCGCCTGTCTTAAAGCCTCGCTTATTTCCCTTGGAGAAACCCCTCTTTGAGATAATTCATTAATAATTTCTCCGTCAGAAATTCCCTGCCCCTTCATTCTAATTACCTGTTCTAAAATTGCCATCTTCTGTTCATTTTATTTTTATATCAGTTATTAAATATTTTTTAATCTTTCTAATTCCTTTTTACTCATTAATTCTAAAGGTTGAAACATTTTTGCCTGTTTTGTTAAAATTTCTAAATCCTCTTTCTTCGCAAACCTTGAAAATTCATTTGAAACTGTTTCTAAAAAAGAAGACATTCTTTCCATATTCTGCTTGATTACTTCAACATCTTTTTTTATTTCCAAAATCTTTTTGTTTGTATTGTCTTTTATCTCCACTAAATTCTGTCCTATAAGTAAAAGTCTGTCTCTAAGGACCCTCTGTTTTTCTTCTATATCCCTCATTTTTGAATTCATCTCAGAAGATAATTGTCCTGCATAATCTGCCTGTTCAGCCATGGTAAGACACGCGAGGACACCAATGGTTTCCTTCGCTTAACCTTCCTTTCACTTGCTTGACCGTCAATTTCCCTCTCATAACTATTTCATGTTTGAATAGTTTAAATTTGTTGTGCTTATTTGAAAATTTAACTAAATTTATCTGTATAATACAAAATATTTTAAACCTGATACATCTTTTTTATCTATGTTAGAAAAAGAGGAAAAATTATATTCCCAGCAAGTCAGGAGAGAAGGAGGAGAGGATGTTCTTTATATTAACTATCTGGGCGCTTCATATGTTCCTAGTCTTGCAGATTATCCAGAAGTTATGGCTAGGACAATGGATGCTTTAGCAGAAAATCCGAATGTTTCGAGAATTATTTTTGTTCAGCAAAAAAATTACAATTATGATTTTAGGGAAACAGGAATTTTATTGGAGATAAGCCAACTTTACACTTATCTTTTAAAACAGGAAAAAATACTTTCTCAGGATAAACTCGTGACTTCTAATGAACAATTTTTCAGCCAAAGATATAATGAGATTTTCTCTTTTTTGCTATTGTTAAGGCAAGATCCTATTTCAGCATATTTCGAGCTGAAAAAAATTATAATCCAATCCAAAATCTTCTCTGAGAAAATTGATGACGCACGATATAAGAACGATCAGGAAAATTACACGCATCTTTTAGAAAGAATATTATCCCTTTTGGAAAATACGAAGATGATGCAATTGATTACTCCTTACTTGGATAATTATAAGAGAGGAGATAGGGAAGTATATAACAAAATACTCAAACCAGATGTAATTCCAAATTTTACTTTTACTAGATTGATTTATGATTTGCCTGATGATGCGGAAATTATTGACCAGTATGAAATAGGAGAAGATTATGATACTTCTATTGTAACAATCTTGAAAAGAAAAGACGAATCCAAATTGGTTTATCATTTGAATCCTCCTGAAAATTCTCTTGACGAAGACCATAATATACTCCTTAATTTAGCAAGGGGAGTGCTTATAGAGCATCAGCCAAAAGCAGAAGAATTTACAGATGTGGAAAGGATAAGACAAGTCTTTTTTAATATATCGAAAGATTTGCTTCAAGATTTATCCCAAACCAAGAGAATAAAATTGAATTATCCTGATTTGAACAAACTTGCAACTATTCTTGTGCGCCAGACAATTGGATTTGGGTTAGTAGAAGTGCTGTTGCAAGACAGGAAATTGCAGGATATTGTTCTCAATGCACCAATTCCTATGACGAACATTTTTGTCAGGCATCAGGATTTTGACGAATGTTCTACAAACATACTTCCAAGCCAAGCAGATATTGATTCTTGGGCAGCAAAATTCAGAATGATTTCTGGCAGGCCTTTAGACGAGGCGAATCCGATTCTTGATACGCAATTAGAAGTTGGAAAAATAAGAGCGAGAATCGCGATAATTCAAAATCCTTTATCTCCTGATGGCTTGGCTTATGCAATTAGAAGGCACAGAGAGGAACCGTGGACATTGCCTTTGTTTGTAAAAAACAGAATGATAAATTCATTTACAGCAGGGTTGCTGAGTTTTTTGATTGATGGATCAAGAACTCTTTTAGTTGCCGGAACAAGAAGTTCGGGAAAAAGTTCTTTGCTTGGAAGCTTGATGCTCGAAATTATTCCTAAACACAGAATTATTGTAATTGAAGATACTTTAGAGTTACCTGTTGAATCTTTGAGAAAGTTGGAATATGATATTCTTAGAATGAAGGTGCGTTCTGCTTTATTAAAAACTACAACAGAGGTTTCTGCAGACGACGGGATAAGAACGAGCTTGAGGCTTGGAGATTCTTGCCTAATAATTGGAGAAGTTAGAAGTGTTGAAGCGAAAGCGCTTTACGAAGCAATGAGAATTGGGGCTTTAGCAAATGTTGTAGCTGGAACAATTCATGGGGCGTCTCCTTATGGCGTTTTTGACAGAGTTGTAAATGATTTGGGAGTCCCTGCAACGAGTTTTAAAGCAACAGATATAATTGTTGTTTGCAATCCGATAAAAACTCCAGACGGTTTGCATTCTATGAGAAGAGTTGTTCAACTTTCTGAAGTAAGAAAACATTGGAAAGATGACCCTCTTTTGGAAAAAGGATTTGTTGATTTGCTGAATTATAACATTGAAAAAGACGAACTGGAACCAAGCAGCGATTTAATTAATGGAGACAGCGAAGTTATCAAAAGCGTTGCATCAAATGTCAAAGGTTGGGCTGGAAATTGGGATGCTATCTATGATAATATCCTGCTGAGAGCAAAAATAAAAAAAGAAATTGTAGATGTTGCAAAAAAGACAGGGTATAATAGCATCTTAGAAGCGCAATTCAATACTTTTTCTAACCATATGTTTTATGAAATTTCTGACAAGATAAGACAGGAAATCGGACTTCCTCTCGGAGAAAGAGTTTTTCCTGAATGGCAGAAGTGGTTAAATCAGGAAATAAAAGGAAAAAAAGTTTAACACTTCATCCATTACTCTTTTTACAAAGAATATATCGTATGGCAGAAGTGGTTAAATCAGGAAATAAAAGGAAAAAAAGCTTAACACTTCACCCATTACTCCTCTTAGGAAAATATTTAAATTTGATATTCTTATGATAAAAATGGAAAAGAAAGGAGATTGGAAAAAACTGACTGAAAGATATAGAACAAAAGCACAGGAATTATTTGATAAAAGTTCATATCAAAAAAATCTGGGGGATATGAGAAGAATGCAAGAACAAGGAGCAGAACTTCTCGAGACTGTAGCAGATATATATTATAAAAAAAGCAGATTATCAGAGGCTAATAAATATTATAGATCAGCCTTAGATAATGTTTGGAAGAAAGAATCAAAAGAGAGGATAAGAAACAAAATAAAATCTTTGAGAAGCGGGAAAAGCCTGGAGAGAAATTTATTTGCTTTTGCCTCAATAATCAGTCTTATTGGAGCTTTATTTTTCATTTCTTTTAATGCAACAGGAAATTCAATAGGAAATTTAAGCAAAAATAATTTATCGTTATTAGAAATTGGATTATTTGCCTTTGGACTGATAGCATTTATTTTTTTCAAAAGCAGGAAAAAATAAATTTTTCTAAACATTTATTTTGCTGACGCGATGTTCATGTAAACTCTCGACTCAGAAAGAAATCGCAAATATTTATAAGTTAAAACCTCATTTATCTAATATTTAAAAGAGAGAAAATGTTGCCAAACGATAAGCAAAGTATAGATGAAATTCTCAAAAAACATGCAGCGAGAATTGAACAAAGCATAAAAACAGAGGCTGTACAAGATGTAAATTTTAGCCAGAGTTATACCAAGTTTAGGGAGGAAATGTCTCCAGAATTATCAAAATATGAAAGATGGTGCCATACTCTCGGAAATATAATAAAACTTAAAGTTTCTAAAAAAGATGAAGATAAAATTAGAAGATATCTTGAAATTGCTCATCTTAATTTAGAGCCATGGCAACCAATTACTTTAAGCGTCGTGGCTTTTATCAGTGTCTTTATTATTGGACTCTTAGTATCAGTTTCAATTTCTCTTTTCAGAGGGGGCTTAGAAAATTTCCCTGTTTTCCTTTTAGTTTTAATAGTCGTTTTTGCGATGTTCCTTTTTTATTTTATTAATGGATATCCTGCGAGACTCGCAAATAAATGGAGGCTTAAAGCGAGTTCACAAATGGTTCCTGCAATATTATACATTGTTGTTTATATGAGGCATACACCCAATTTAGAAAAAGCAATTGCATTTGCTTCTCAGCATTTGCAATATCCCCTCGCACTTGATTTCAAAAAAGTTTTTTACAATGTTGAAGTAGGAAAATTTTCCACTATAAAAGAAAGTTTGGATAATTATCTCGATAAATGGAAGGATTACTCAATAGAGTTTATCGAATCATTTCATTTGATTGAGAGCAGTTTGTTTGAACCAGATGATGCTAAGAGAATTGCCACATTAGAAAAGTCTCTTCAGGTTGTGCTTGATGGGGTTTATGACAAGATGCTGAAATTCACACATGAGGTTAGAAGCCCATTAACAAATGTTTACATGCTTGGAGTTGTGCTTCCTACTCTTGGATTGGCTTTACTTCCGTTGGCTTCTGCTATGCTTGGAGATTTTTTAAGATGGTATCATGTTCTTATTTTATTCAATTTGATAATTCCTTTTTTTGTTTTTTATCTCACAGATAAAATTCTATTCTTGCGTCCAGGAGGATATGGAGAAACAGAATTGTTAGAAAGAAATCCTCTTTATCCTGCCTATAAAAGCAAGAAGCCTTAT
>Ga0315286_10002984_pt1 | contig 15879 bp, 15 predicted proteins | sample YL17G10_0_MG_FD_205038 | JGI IMG/M metagenome (GOLD analysis project Ga0315286, IMG submission 205038) | Sediment microbial communities from Yellowstone Lake, YNP, Wyoming, USA - YL17G10_0 | ecosystem: Environmental > Aquatic > Freshwater > Lake > Sediment | place: USA: Wyoming | collected...
CGTCGGTCGCTCACCCGCTCTCCGTGGCATTTGCAATCTTTCTCCCCTCACGACACCATCCATCGGCTCAGAAAACCCGCGCCAATACGGCCCGATCCACCCGACGACCGCATTCATGCGCCGGCTCCAAAGTTAGCCCAGCCTGGCGAGGAGTGGTATGGTGCAGCATTGGAGGTTCTTTTGATGAGCAGAGTCGAAACGGTCGAGCGCGAAGTGCAATCGCTGTCGGCCGAGGAACTGGCTGCGTTTCGCAAGTGGTTCCACGAGTTCGACGCGGCGGCGTGGGATCGACAGATCGAGGAAGACGTGCAGGCGGGGAAGCTCGATCGGCTGGCCGACGATGCATTGGCGGCCTTCAAGGCCGGGAAGTGTACTGAGTTTTGAGACACTTCGCGTCGCCGGAGTTTTGGGCGTGTTACCGAGCCTTGCCGAAGGACATTCACGAACTGGCGGACGAGAAGTACAAGCTGCTGAAGGCAACCCGCGGCACCCGTCGCTTCAGCTGAAGAAGGTCCGACGCTTCTGGTCGGGGCGTGTTGGTCTGCACCACCGCGTTGTCGGCGTCGATGCGCACGGCCTCGCGGATGGGATAGTGTGGTTCTGGATCGGCACGCACGGTGATTATGACAAGCTGCTGGGCTAACCGGCGCATCGGAAGCGGTCTCCTGGCGCAAAATGGATCCGGGCGGTATTGGGAAAGTCTGGTCCCGCGCCCGGCGCGAGCGGTGCGGGCGTGACCAAGCGTCGGTTTTCAAAAAATCTACAGGTCGAGGCTCGGACCAGCATAAGTTTTGGGCACCGAGATCGTGAAACGGCGTGACCAAGGCTCTCCCGTGGCGATGCTTCGTTTGGGTCCTTCGTATTTGGGGTTTCAGATTTGTTTCGAGTTTCGGATTTCGCATTTGATGGTGGCCGTGGCGTAGTCAGCCCGGGGGATCAGCGCTGATCTCGCGGAGTTGAATGTAGTGCGTAAAAGCCCACATCGATCGAGCTTCCGCAGCACAAGTGGAACCTCAAGAAGGCTAGGCAGCGCTTCCGACGCTGGTATCAGGAGCACGACATCCTCAGCCTTGACGTCCGCACGGACCTGCGGCCATTGGTAACTTCCATTCTGAACGCGGGCGGCGATCAGCCCAGCGACCCTACAGACGCCTCGGACTTCGTTATGCGAGCATACGAGACCGGCGATATCCAGGTGCTTGAGGACTACGTCCGCAGAAAACTCGACCGGCCTCCGCTCATTGTCTCCCGGATTCCGCAGGAGATCGCATCCCTGTTGGCCGATGCTAATGAGGGCTACCGGTTCGGCCTCTTTCGAGCGGTAGCGGCCCTATGCAGGGCGACTCTCGAGAAAACCCTCCGGATGATTCTTCAGGTGGGTCTCGATGACGACCTTGCTGTTCCAATCGTCCGTGATGACCTGAGCATCTTGATCAATTCGCTCCCTGACCGTCTCCTTCGAAAGGTGGGCCGAGACTTCGCCCATGAGATCCGCCTCACAGCAAACGATGTCCTCCATCATGGTAAGGAGTTGTCCGAGGATGAGGCGTGGGGTCTTCTCGTTCGAACCACGCGTATCGTCGATGCGCTTCTCGATCGAAGTAGATTGCTCAAAGGCGACCCGCGATAAGCCCCGCGTAGCTCAAGGGTTGTCGAAGATCCTGCCGAGCGCTGCGCGGGCCTCGGCGAGGATGCCTGCGGAGATCCAAAGAGATGACCTCGCCAGGTGATCGAGGGCGGCGGCAGCCTTTGCGCGGTCGAAGTGGCCGACGGCCGCGGCCCAGAGCACGACGCCGAGGGAGCCGTGCACTTCGATACCGGCCAGGCCAGCGATCACGCGCGCCTCGGTGTCGTCGGTGAGCAGCCAGTCGGCATCAATCTCGCGCGCCAGCAAGATGGCGTTGGTCTCGCCCGCGCCCAGGCCCGCGACCAAGTGATGTACCGGTGACGGCGGCCCGGCGGGATCGAAGCTGCGCCGCTGGAGCCAGGCGGGCCGCAGCACCGGCCAGTCGTCGATGAGCCGCAGCAACTCGTCGTCCACCGCGGCGGGGATGATGATCTCGCCGGCGAACTGCAGAACGTCGAGTGCGCCGGCCTCGCGCAGGTGCAGGATGGGGCCGGTGTCCGAGACAACGACCCTCAAGCAGGGCGCCCCTTCTGCTGCAGCGCCCACGCGATGTCCTCACGCAAAAAGCGCTCAAGCAGTTCGGTGCGGTTGCGGCGCACAAACTCGAGCACCGCGGCCCGCACCGCCTCGCCTTCTGAGGCAAACCACCCGGCTTGTACCAGCTCTGTGATCTGCGCTGCCGCACGGTCCGGCAACTCCACCTGAATTGTCTTCATGCTGCTCGCTCCGTTGTGTTCCCCAGCGCCGCCTGATCTTCTAGTCTAGTTTTCCCTCGGCGCTACGCAGTCCAGCGGCGCGACCGCTACGCGGCGGGCCACTGGTGTGTCGTTGTCGGTCAACGCGGCCTCGGTTCCGATCTCCACCATGGGGATCAGTTCGTGCAGTCGCTGGGGCGCCTCCTTGAGATCAATAGTGCCGGTTCCATCACTTTCTTCCGAAAGCTCACAAACATTGTAGAGCCCAAGACCCGTACGATACAAGAAGAGCGGTCCGAATTGGCGCAACGGTGCATCTCTCTGCGCCGGCGGCGGAGACTTCGTTGTTTCGGATCAGCGCGGGGAGGATTCTGCCTGCCCGATCGAGTCCTCACCGAAGGCGTACGCCTCGTAGCGGTAGAGGACGGCGGACGGAGAGCGCCAGGCGTCGGCGGGCGCACCTTGCTTGAGAGCCAGGCTCGACAGGAAATCCTCCGGCTTCGGTAACTCCTGCCAGACGTGCGGCAAAAACGTCGATCGCCTGCCGTTGTATTCAAGGATCACGCCGTCCTTTCCCGGCCTGAGAACTTGCAGGTAGTCCTCCGGCCGGCTCACCTGCACGCGCGCGGGATAATCCAAGACGGAAATCGAGATGGAAAGGTCGCGCAGCTCAACTTCGGCCACCGGTGGAAACCGCGGGTCATTCACGGCAGCGCTGACCGCTGCATCCTGGACGCCGAGGTACAAAGGCTTGGTGGGCATGAGGTCTCCGACACACCCACGCAGATGCCCTTTCTTTTCGAGCGTAACGAAGACGCCGCGGGGGATGCGAAAGATCGGATGCTGATCAAACCACGCGCCCTCCGGCTCCGGCACGTGTCCGTGCCGCACCTGCTCCTCCACTCGCGTCCGCGCGAAGGCCAGCAAAGCGCGCCGCTCCGCATCACTCAGGGAAAACGGTTCGTGGAAGGCGATGGCCGCGTAGCCGACGACGCGGCCTTTTTCACCGTTGGCATCGCCCGAGTTGCGCGCCATCAAAAATGTCGGCTGCCACCCTCGCCGCTGGACCAGAGCCAGCATCGTGTCGAGGACCTGGTCGCCGTCGGTGCGGGCGCTCATGATCGCCGCGCGGTCACGGGCCATCAGTGCATCGACGGTGTACTGATCCAGCTGGCGCGCCGTCTGGTCAGGATAGTAATGGGACAGGTCGACACTGAAGACGAAGACCGTGGTGGGGTCGGCGTAGCCGTCAAGGACCGCGGCCAGGCGGTCCACCGCCTTGGGGTCCATGCCGCCGAGAATCATCGGCACGATCGTGTAATCCGCCGGCTGCGGCCGCCCGCGCAATTGCTGCAGAAACGGCAGCTCCACCTCGACCATGTGCAGCACGTGCGCCAGGGGTTCGTGAACGAAGAGCGTCGGGTCACGCAGATCGTTGAGAACCCCAGAGAGCGGGATCTCGGCGCCTGGAATCGCGTAGCGCGTCTCATCGGGAAGCGAGACCCCCGTGAAACTCGTGGCGCCGTTGTGGTTGGACGCGAGAATGAAGACACGCCGGAAGTTCCGATCCAACTCGCGGAAGGACGCCGCTGCAACCGCCGCGCTGAAGGGGTAGCCGGCGTGCGGAACGAGAATGGTGTGCACACCCCGGAGGCCGATGGCTGGCGACGAGGCGAGCAGGCGCGTGACCTCTTTGAACAGCTCACCCGGATCGGACGGATAGAACTGCCCCGCGACCACCGGCGCGCGCACCTGCGGCGGGCCGGCAAGCACCTCCAACGGCGCGGCAGGTTTCGCGACGAGCGCCGCATGCGGGCCTTTGCCGGGCCAAATCAGAAGGGCCACCGCGGCGCAGAGGAGAATCAGTACCGCCAATGCGATGAGGAGGCGAGAGAGTCGCCGACGCTCCCAGCCACTCGTGCCGGTGAGATGTTCAGTCATGTCCACACTCCAGGGATCGTTTCGCCGCACGGACAGCGGCCGTTGTCTAACCGGTTGGTCGTCACGCTGAACCCGCGGCGCTCGATGACCGTGCGCCCGCAATGCGGACAGACGGTATTTTCGCCCTCATGCCCCGGAACGTTGCCGACGAAGACGAACTGCAGACCGGCGTCCAGCGCGATCTGGCGCGCGTCGTCCATGACCTGCACGGGGGTCGGCGGCAGCCCGTTCAACCGGTACGCGGGGTGGAACCGCAAAAAGTGCAGCGGTGTCCCAGGACCGAGAGCGCGCACCATCCAGCGGCAGAGGTCGCGGATGTCGTCCGGGTCATCCGAGTAGGTCGGGACAACGAGGCGACTGACCTCGAGCCACAGACCTTCCTCACGCATCACCTCGAGCCCCCGCAGGATGGGGTCGCGCTTTGCTCCTGTGACTTTCTTGTATAAACCGTCGTCAAACCCCTTCACATCGAGCGTGACGGCGTCGATGACGCGGCACAGCTCGCGCAGCGGTTTTTCCGAAATGTAACCCGCAGTGACGAGGACATTGCGGATGCCGTGCGCGCGCGCCAGCGCCGCGGTGTCACGGACGTATTCGTAGAAGACGATCGGCTCGGAGTACGTGTAGGCGATCAGGCGGAGGTCCCGCTCGGCGACGGCCTGCACCAGGCGTTCCGGCAACAGATCAGCGTTGTCCGTCTTCTCCGGCTTGGTCTGTGAGATCTCCCAGTTCTGGCAGTTGAGGCAACGCAGATTGCAGCCGGCCGTGGCGACCGAAAAAATCGGCGCGCCGGGCAGGAAATGATACAGGGGCTTCTTCTCCACCGGATCAATGTGGATGGTGCACGGGTTGCCGTAGGCGACGGTATGCAGCTTGCCGTTCTTGACGACGCGCGTGCGGCAGAAGCCGCGGTCGTTTTCATCGAGGATGCACTCATGCGGGCAGAGCACACATTTCACCAACCCGCCCTGGGCCTCGTACCACTCCGCTTCGCGCGACCACCGCCACAGCTCCGCCGGCGCGTCATTCGGAAATCCCACGCGCAACCCGGCGCTGCGGCTGTCGCGCAGCAGACTGGGGACGGTGTAGGCACCCCAAGCCAGTCCGGCGCCCGTCATCAGGGCTCTCTTGATGAACACCCGCCGGTCGAGCTGTGGCTTGCTCATCGGGCTGGCTCCGTCGCCTCGGCAGGTGCCGCTGCGCCGGCACCTTGCACGCAGCGTTCGCCGCGCAGCAGCACATCGGAAAAGGCTCCCACCGGGCAGAGGATCTCGCAGAAGCTGCGGCGCAAGCGGTAACCGAGGACGACCAGCGCCACCGCGACGCCGATGACTGCGGTGCTCACCGCAAACAGGTTATTGTAGAAGAACGTGTACCAGTCGAAAGCGACGGCTGGTTGGTGATCGAGATCCCACATGATCTTGAAGTAGGCAACCGCGGTGAAGCCGAGCACGGCGAACGACACGGCCCGCAAGCGCGCCGGCACGCGCCGCGAGCCCTTACACGCGCGCGCCTGACAGTCACTGAGAGTGCCGATCGGACAGGCCTGGTAGCACCAGAATCGCCGCTCCAGGTTCATGATCACCGCGGCCGGCACGAGATACGGCCGCAGGAAACCGAAGATGCACTTGCGCGGGCAGACGTGGCAGAAGAGATACGGCACGCTGAAGTAGCAGCGGAAGATCGGATAGGCGACGGCGAGAGAGAAGCTCAGGAAGTACGCCCACCGCCAGACGCTGACCTTGGTGGATGCATAGATGGTCCGGCCGAAGCGCCGGAGCGCCGCGCGGATTCTCCCAGGGGAGGGCCACCTACGGGGCCCGCCCACGGGCCCGCCCTCTAGCCCGACGGCGCGGATGATGCCTAGCGCGAGCAGGGCCACCAGTGCCCAGTAGTAGGCCGGTGCGAACGACACGGCGTACACTCCGCCGCTGGTTTCCTCGGCGACGATCACCGTACCGACGCCGGCGAGAACGAGGAGAGCAAAGGCGAAGGCGAACACCACGCCGCGGGCGGGAACGGGCCGAGGAGACGGAACGTCGATCGCGACCGCGCTTCGGCGCAACATTGCGGCGCTGAGCAGCTTCACCCCGCCGAGCAGCGCGCAGGTCGCGCTGATGCCCATCAGCGGCACGCAAAACGTGCTGACGACGAGCGCTCCGAGGCATGCACCGAGCAGGTCGAACGCGTACAGGCTGCCGGCCGTTTCCTCGACCGTACCGTCACTGACGGAACCGTCACTGACGGAACCGTCACTGACGGTACGGAACATGACGCGCGCCGCCGGAGGAAACTGCGCGCCGACCAGAAACCCAATCACGCCGTTGAGCAACGGGAAGATCACCGGCGGGGCCACCGCTTGCACGAAAGCGCTGTCCGTCGCACTCAATGATTGCAGCAGCGGTATCAACAGGAATCCTGCCGCGCTCAACAGCGCGTCTAAACGGAACAGCAGTGATGCGGCACCGACACGCGCCCGGCCGGACCACGCCGCGCCTACCGCCGCACCCGCCATGAAACCCGTGACGATGAGGCCGATCTGCTGGTAGACGTATCCGTAGATGACCTGAAAGGCGAGGAGCAGAACGACTTCGAGTCCCATGCCGGCAAAGCCGCTGGCGCAGAGCGCCGCCGGCACAGCGCGCGGGGCGGAGCCAGCGAGCAAACCGCCGACGAGCGCCAGCAACGCGGCAACGAAGCACATCGGCAGCAGCAGCCCGCCGCCGAGCTGACTCAGCCAGTACCGCAGGTAGACGTAGTAGCTGAGCGGACGGAAGTCGTGGTTCGTTGCCGCACGATGCGTCACCATCGTACGCGCCGCGGCCAGACGGTCCGCGGTGAGTGTCGCCGCCAGGTACTCGCGGCGCACATATCGTGTGACGATATGTCTCGACTCCAGCCGTGCGGCGATGTCGTAGCCGAGGGGCCGCTCGGAGGCGACGAAGTACTGCCGAACGCCCGGGATGACGAGCACGTTGGGGAACACCGAGGCCAGCGAGCGATACACCGCGGCGGCCAGCAGCCGCATCTCCGGGGTGGCATAGTTCTCGGCGCCGCTCAGGCTGAGGCTGAATACGCCGCCGGCGCGCAACGCGCGGCGCACCTCGGTGAAGAACTCGACGGTGTAAAAGCGGTTGAGCTGCGCGGACGAGGGATCCGGCACAGCCATGAGAATCGCGTCGTACGCGCCGTGTACGGTCCGCACGTAGCGGCGCGCATCGGCGGCGATCGCGTGCACGCGCGCGTCGCTCCCCATTCCGGCGACTGCCGCTGCGATGCGCAGGACGGCCGGGTCCAGTTCAACGTAGTCGATCCGCGCGACTGGATACTTCTCGACCTCGTGCTCGGCACCGACCAGACCGCCGCCAACGAGTAGAACATCTCGGGGCTCCGGATGCTGGACTAATGCGTAGTGCACGACCTCCTCGGCAGCCGCGGCATCTTCCGTTGCCCCGATCGGGACGCCGTTTTCGTAGACGGTGAATTGTGTGCCCTGACGGGTGACCGCAACGTTTCCATACGGTGTCGACTCCTCGTGGACGACATCCAGGCCCGGGAACATCGCCTGAGCAGTTCGGCGTTCGAGGTCGGTTTGCCAAAAGAGCAAGAGCGAAGCCCCGAGTATAGCGACGACCGATCCGCGCATGGCCCGGCGGCCCGAAACGTGAGCCAGCCAGGCCGCCGCCAACAGGTTCAGCGTCAGGAGAAACCCTGCGATCTCAAACGGCGCAAAGAAATGGACGAGGCACAGTGCAAACAGGAGGCCGCCGATGATCCCGCCGAGCGCGTCGAGCACGTAGACGTCGCCGATCTGGCGCCAGTCGCGGCGCGCCGACGCCAGGCCGGAGAACACGGCCAGCAGGAATCCGGAGAGCAGGCAATACGGTAGCAGCAGGACGAATGAGGCGCAGAAGGCCTCACCGATCCCGACCATCAGACCCACGGGAAGCAGCTGCTTCGTCATCCTGATCCCGGCGATCTGAGCCGCCGGCAGCAGCGCGATGCCCACCTGCGCGAGCAGCAGGGCACGGATCGGGTCGCGAATGCGACCGGCGGAGCGGCCGAGCACCCCGCCAAGTCCGGTCAGCAATAGCCAGTTGCCGAGCGTCAGGCCGAGCAGCAACTCATTCCCGGAGAACAGGCTCAGGAGCTCACGCACTGTCACCATCTGCGTGACAAATGCGGAGACACCCAGGCAGGCAACGCCTAGCAACACGGCGCGTCTCGTTGCGAACGCGGTCGAGTCCATGGGACGTATCTGTGCGCTTACGCGCAACGCCCGCCGGCGTCAATGCCTCGCTGTAACCTCTCTGGCCGTGACCTCGGTTTGTTGATAGCTGAGGAGCTGCGACTGAATGCAAGGGAGGGCGCAGCGATGGCGGACAATCTAATGTGTGTGAAAGCGGATACGGCGAAGGTGGAGATGCAACGAGTGCCGGTGCCGACACCCGGTCCGGGGCAGGCGCTGATCAAGACGCGGTTGTCGACGATCTGCGGTAGTGACATCCACATGGTCGACGACTTTCCGCTCCCACCTGGCACGCCGATGGGCCATGAGGCCGTCGGAGAGCTGGTGGACGCCGGCGAAGGCGTGACCAGCTTCAAACAGGGCGACCGCGTCATCTCGTCCTGCTTCTTCGCCTGCGGCGTCTGCCCACGCTGCCAGGAAGGCAATCACCAGGTGTGCGAGCGTTACCCGATACCGTTCAACATGCTTTTCGGCTGCCAGGCGGAGTACTACCTGGTGCCGCACGCCGAGCTGAACGTGGCGAAGATCCCCGACGAGTTGGAGGACGAAGCCGTACTGTTTGCCACCGACATCATGTCGACGGCCTTCGGTGCCATTGAAAATGCCGACCTGCGCGTCGGCGACTCGGTCGCCATCTTCGCGCAGGGGCCGGTGGGATTGTGCGTGACCGCGGCCGCGCGCGCGCGTGGCGCCGGCCTGATCATCGGGGTCGAGTCGGTGCCGGAACGCGCGGCGATGGCCAAGCGCCTCGGCGCCGACGTCGTACTCGAACCGGGCACGGCGGTCGACGAGATCCTGCAGCTGACCGGGGGCAAAGGCGTCGACGTCGCCGTCGAAGCGCTCGGCAGCCAAGTGACGCTGGAGAACGCCTGCAAAGCAACGCGCTGGGGCGGTGCCGTGTCGAGCGTGGGAGTTTACTCCCATCCCACCGTAACAGTCCCCACCGACGGGACGTTTCTGTGCCGGCGCTTGGTGACCACTCTGTGTCCGTGCGGGTCGGACCGGCTACGGCGCATGATGGACATGGTCCGCTACGGCCGGGTCGATCTCCGGCCGTTGTGGACGCACCACATGAAGCTGAGCGACACCCCAGCGGGCTACGATCTGTTCCGCAGCCGCCGCGACGGCGTAATCAAGATCGCTTTGCGACCGTGAGGAGCCGCCGTCAGTGATCAGCTTCAGTGCGTCATGCCCGCAATCGTTTGGCGGGCATCCAACGCATGTGGATGGATTCCCGCCTAAAGACTGCGGGAATGACGTCGGATTCATTTCTTCTTGCTGGGCCGGACTACGTGGTCCTTCTTCGGCTGGCGTGACGGCGGGGCCTGGCTGTAGTCGCCGAACGGCCGGTCACGCTCTGTAATTGCTGCACCCACTCCTTGTTTGGCCGCCGTGTCCACGAAGCGCAGGGCTTCCGGTGTGTTCCGCATGTATCCGTCCAGCACCGGCCCAAGGAGCTGGGTGCTGTGCAGCCCCATGTTCTCGTAGGCTTGGTTCACGATCAGCTTCATGGCCGCGAGCTGGGACAGCGGCATCTGCGCGAGGCGCTCGGCGCAGCTGCGCACCTCCGCTTCCAACTGCGCGAACGGCACGGCCTTGTTGATGAGCTCGATTGCCGCGGCCTCGGTGCCGCTGAGCGGCTCGCCGGTGAGCGCGTACCATTTTGCGCGCGTCAGCCCCAGGCGATACAGCCACATGCCGGTCAGGTAACATCCCCACACCCGCGAGTAGGGCGTGCCGATCTGTGCGTCTTCCGACGCAATGATGATGTCGGCGCACAGCGCCATGTCGGAGCCGCCGCCGACGCACCAGCCGTGCACCTGGGCGATCACCGGTTTGGGGCTGCGCCACATGCTCATGAACTTGGGGACGGGGCCGAAAAAGGTGGTCGTGGTGGCGATGAAATCCTTTCCCGGATCCCAGCGGCCTTCGCTGTACAACATGTCTTTGAAATGGCCGAAGTCCTCTGAAAAATCGAAGCCGGCGCAAAATGCGCGTCCGGCGCCGCGCAAAATGATGACGCGCACCTCGCGGTCGCGATTCGCCTCGATCACCGCCTGCTCCAACTCGTCCGGCATCGGCGGCACAATCGTGTTCAACCGCTCCGGCCGGTTCAACGTGATCGTGGCCACCGCGCCATCGCGCTCATAGAGAATCGTCTCGTACGCCATGTGTTCACCTCCGCCTGAGGTCAAAAGACCGGACCTTACCTTCGGGTGGTGCTATCATCCCGACCCCAATGGGGGAAGACAAATGGTCCTGAAAGGAAAGACTGCCCTGGTCACCGGTGCTGCGCGCGGCATCGGGCGCGCGGCGGCGTTGCGGCTCGCAGAAGTCGGCGCCGACGTGGGCGTGTCGGACCTGCAACCTGAGGTGGAAGAAACCGCGGCGCTCATCAAGCAGCGAGGCCGGCGCGCTGCAGCTGCGGCGTTCGACGTCGCCGATCCGGAACAGGTCCGATCCGGGGTGCAGCAACTGAGCGCGGCACTTGGTGACTTCGACGTGCTCGTGAGCAACGCGGCCATCGTCAACAACATCGCGCCGCTCACCAAGATGAGCCACGAGCGCTGGCAGCGAGAGATCGCCGTCAATCTCACCGGCGCCTTCAACATGATCCAGGCGGTGATCGGCCCGATGATCAAACGCCGCTGGGGACGCGTCATCGTCATGTCCTCGGGGGCCGCGCACGGCGGCCTGCACTACCAGGCCGCTTACGCCGCCAGCAAGGCCGGGCTCATCGGCTTGGTGCAGACCGTAACACTGGAGCACGCGCGCCACGGTATCACCTGCAACGCCATCCTGCCGGGGCTGATCGAAACGGAGATGATGCAGATGATGCCGGAGGAGATCCGCGAAGCCACCAAGGCGAACACGCCGGCGCGACGACTCGGGACGATGGAGGAAGTGGCGCATCTGGTCGCCTTCCTCGCTTCGGACCAGGCCGGCTTCATCAACGGCGCCGAAATCGACATCGACGGCGGCATGCGCCTGAACACCGGCTCGCTCGGCAGCCGCAAAGAGGCGCGGGAAGGGCACACGCGATGACCGAGCGTCTCACGCAGTCGCGGATTCCGCTCAAATCCACCTACGCGCCAGCCGATCTGGCCGGTTTCGACTACGCGCAACGGCTGAACGACCCGGGGACCTATCCGTACACCCGCGGCACCCGCGCGCAACCGGCGGGACGTGGCAGCTGGATTCAACGCGAGCTGTCCGGTGAAGGCGACCCGGCGCGTTCGAATGCGCAGTTCCGATACTTGCTCTCGCAAGGACAGACGGGGCTGGACGTCATCGGCGACACGCCGACCATGGGGTGTCTGGACCCGGACCACCCGTTCGCGGTGCACGCAATCGGCACGCAAGGCGTCTCGATCTGCTGTCTGGAAGACTATCGCGAGCTGTACCGCGATCTGCCGCTCGACCGGATCACGCTCTCCCATTCGTTACCGGCCGTCTTTCTGGTGGCGGGACTGTACTGTGTGGCGCGTGAGCGCGGCATCTCGCCCGCGGCGGTGCGTGGCTCGGTCATCCAGGCACCGTATTACTGCGAGGACTGCAGCTACGCCGTCCACATGCCGTTCACCCTGCGGGTGCGGATGGCGGCCGACTCCATCGCGTTCTGCAGCACCGAGATGCGGAAGTTTCACGCCTTCGTCGAAGACACGTACTTCATCAGCGAGAGCGGCCTGGATTCGGTGGAAGAGATGGCGCTGGGTTTCGTGGAACTCCGCGGCTTAGTACACGCCCTGCTCGCACGCGGCATCGACATCGACCGCTTCGCGCCGCGCATCGCCATCCTGCTGAACTGCCGGATGGACTTCTTCGAAGAGATCGCCAAGATCCGCGCCACCCGCCGTGTGTTTGCCCGCATGATGCGCGACGAGTTCGGCGCCAAGGATCCGCGCTCGTGGGCGGTGAACATCGCGGCGCACACCGCGGGCCTGTCCCTGACGGCGCAACAGCCGGTGAACAACGTCGTGCGCGGCGCGATCCAAGCACTGGCGCTGGCGTGCGCGGGTGTGCAAGCGATCGAGGTCTCGACCTTCGATGAGGCGTTCCGCACGCCCAGCCCGGAAGCACACCTCGTTGGTTTGCGTACACAGCAGGTTATCCATCTCGAATCCAACGTTACGCAGGTGGCTGATCCCCTCGGCGGCTCGTACTACGTCGAGGCGCTGACCAACGAGCTCGAGCGGCGCATTGGGGACATGGTGCAGGCGATCGAAGCCAGGGGCGATGCGGCGCAGCTATCCGACTCCGGGTGGTTCCGTGGCCTGTTCCAAGCCGCCATGGAGCGGCACGCGCATGCCGTTGCAGACGGGACCCTCCAGAAGGTCGGCCTCAACGTGCATCGGGTTCCGGACGCGGAGGACGTGCTGTTGCGCGAAATGGCGGAGCGGAAGATCGAGCCGTGCCGCGAGCGGATCGACTGGATCCGGTCGTACCGTGCGCGACGCGATGCGGGCCGGCTGCGTGCCAGTCTTGAGGCACTCACTACCTGTGCGCGCGATGCACACGGTAACTTGATGCCGGCGGTCATCGCCGCCACGGAAGCCGGCGCGACTATGGGCGAGATGGCGGGCGTGTTGCGCCGTGCGTATGGCTATCCCGCTGATCCGTTCGGACGCATGCCCGACCCACTCTGAGCGGCGAGGGTTGTCTATGAAAACAATTCGTGTCCTGATTGCGATGCTGGGTTTGGACCAACACGAGGTCGGCGCGTTGGCCGTGGCCCGGATGCTGCGCGACGCCGGGATGGAGGTCGTGTATGCGGGCCGGTTCAATCTGCCGCCGGGCATCGTGAAAGCGGCGGTCGAGGAAAACGTCGATGTGATCGGCCTGAGCTGCCATTCCTGGGAGTATTTGTACTACGTCGACGAGTTACTCCAACTATTGCGGGAGCAGGAACTCGATCTCCCGGTCATCGTCGGTGGATCGGTGGTCACTGCCGACGATGCGCGGGCGCTGCTCGGCAAGGGCATCAGCGCCGCATTCGGTCCGACGGCGACACCGGAGGGGATCGTCACCACGGTCACGAGCCTGGCCAGGTCGGCGGAGTAGCCATGATTCGGCTCCGCCGGGTCAGGACAGTTTACGGTCCCTTCGCCCCTACTTGACCCTGCTCATCCATTCGGCATACGTAAGCACTCTCATCTCCGGAACCCGATGCCGGACAAACCTGAGGTCAAAAGGAGGACGCATGGTCAAAGCTGCAGTGCTGTACAACTACTTCGAACCGCTCAAGATCGAATCCGTGGACCTCAAACCGCCGCGCGCGGACGAGGTTGTGGTGAAGCTGGCCGCCAGTGGGGTGTGCCACTCGGACCTCTCCGTGGTCCAGTGCAAGCTGCCGGTGCCACCGCCGGTCGTCCTGGGGCACGAGGGTGCCGGGATTGTCGAGGAGGTCGGGAAAGGGGTGACGGATTTGCAGCCCGGCGACCACGTCGTCCTGTCGTGGGTGCAGGACTGTGGGAGTTGTTACTATTGCATCGGTGGCCAGCCGCATCTGTGTGAGAGCGGCGTGCGCGCCGTGATGGAAGGCAAAGAGAACGTCTTCCGCAAGGGCGATATCGAGATCGCGCGCATGGTCGGTGTGGGCTCGTTCGCCGAACGCACCGTGGTGCGCGCTCGCGGGGCGATCAAGATTCCCAAAGAGGCGCCGCTGGTACCCGCGTGCCTGGTGGGCTGCGGGATCATGACCGGGGTGGGGGCGGCCACCAACACGGCGCGCGTGCGTCCCGGCGAGACCTGCGCCGTGATCGGCTGCGGTGGGGTCGGGCTCAACGTCATCCAGGGCGCCGCGCTCTGCGGTGCCGCGCAAATCATCGCCGTGGACATGGTCGACCAGAAGCTCCGGTTGGCCAAGGAATTCGGTGCGACGCACACCGTCAACGCCAAGGAGACTCCAGACATGTCCGGAGCGATCCGTGAGCTGACAAACGGGGTCGGTGCCGATTACGCCTTCGAGGTCGTCGGAGCGCCGGAGGTGATTACGCAAGCGTTCATGGCGGTGCGCCGCGGCGGGAAGGTGATCGTGGTCGGTGTCCCCGCTTTCGGTACCGACATCATTATCCCCGGTGCGGCACTGCCGTTGGAAGAAAAGTGGGTGGTGGGCTCGCTCTACGGCTCGGCGAACATGCGGCGCGACATGCCGAAGATCATCGAGCTGTACATGCAGAAGAAGCTCAAGATCGACGAGCTGATCTCGCAGCGCATCAAGCTCGAGGACATCAATGCGGCCTTCGAAGCGATGGAAAAGGGCGAGGTGGCGCGGAGTGTGATTGTGTACTGAGGGAGAACACGGATGGAGATCAACGGCATCGCGCACGTCATGCTGACGGTCAGCAACTTCGACGCATGTCTCCCGTTCTACGAGCAGATCCTGACCTACCTCGGTCTCAAGCCGGTCATCAAAGCGGATACCATGCTCTACTGCGTGGGCGGGCGCACCGCCGTCGGCATCGTCAAAGCCGAGGACCAATACCGCGACGAGCGGTTCGCCCAGCTCCGGGTGGGCTTGCATCACCTCTGCTTCCGGGCGCGTGAGCGTGCGGATGTGGATGCGTTCTACACCTTCCTCTGTCAACTCGGCGCCAAGATCGTTCACCCGCCCGAGGAGGGGCCGTGGGCGCCGGGCTACTACTCGGTGCTTTTCGAAGATCCCGACGGCATCCGGCTGGAAATGAACCACGTTCCGGGCAAGGGGTTACTAGGAACGTGAAACGTGACGCGTGAAACGTGAACTACGCCCGCCAGGTTCACGTTTCACGTTTCACGCATCAGTCTTGACCTTCCGCGCGCTTCGGGCTTAGTACGCAGCCATGGCATACGATCCCTTTACGCGCGGCGCGGCACCCGTCGGCGTGCGCACGGTGCACACGACAGACAACACACGTGAGCAGCGGCCGCTGACGATGGAGGTGTGGTATCCCGCAGCCGAAGCACATGCGGGCCACGACCTGGCGGATCCCACCAGGGACTCCTACGATCTGCTCCCCGGCTTTCCACCGGTGACCCAGGACGCCGTGCGTGATGCGACCCCGCTTCCCGGCTCGTACCCGTTCATCGCGTTTTCGCACGGCTTTGGCGGGCACCGCCGGCAGAGCACATTCCTCTGCACGCATCTGGCAAGCCACGGGTATATCGTCGCCGCAGTGGATCACGCCGGCAACACGATCACCGACATGATCCAGATGATCATGCAGGTGCAGCTCGGCGGCGCGTTGCCGGACCCGGTGCCGTTGCTCGTTGAGTTCGTCGGGCTGCGTCCGGCGGACGTCCGGTTCATGATTGATTCCATTCTTGACGGCAGGGCGGGAGAGGATGTGGCATCTTTCGCCGACCCCGAACGCATCGGCATGACCGGA
>Ga0315286_10002985_pt1 | contig 15868 bp, 7 predicted proteins | sample YL17G10_0_MG_FD_205038 | JGI IMG/M metagenome (GOLD analysis project Ga0315286, IMG submission 205038) | Sediment microbial communities from Yellowstone Lake, YNP, Wyoming, USA - YL17G10_0 | ecosystem: Environmental > Aquatic > Freshwater > Lake > Sediment | place: USA: Wyoming | collected...
ATTTCATCATCATCAGGGAGCTCCTCTCCGCAATCTGGACATTCATGAGATTCCTCCTCTGCCTCCTCTTCCGTTTCTCCATCGATCTCCGTTTCGAGCGATTCTCCACAATATGGGCAGAATAACATGTCTAGAGAGACGGGTCGATTGCATCTCGTATCCGGGCAGATATTGCCAATTGGATCCTTCTCTAGCTCCCGACGTCCGAGTGGATTTTCGCATCTGCTGCAGAATTGAGCACCTGTTGGATTCTGATTACCGCAACTAGGGCAGTTCATTTCATCCCCCTCGGATGGCAGTAGTGTATGTACGCATAATCATTTCGGGTGCAGGTGTACTCCCTTGCCCGGAAGGTCGAAAAAACAGGCGATCCCCATTGTTACGATTTTCGCATCTCGGCATCGTCCTCATGAGCATCTGTCTTGTCTCTCTCTTCGGATAGCTCTCTCATTCTTTCTGAAAGTTCGCCCTCTCTCTTTCTGAGTTCCTTGTCTCGAATATTTAGATCCTTTCGCCAATCCTTAATGAGATTCTGCGTCTGATCGAGAGTATTTTTGATTCTTCTGCGCCACAAGTAAGTGATTAAGGCTCCTATTGCCAACATGATGATTTTCAGTAGGCCTATGATATCGATTGGAGACGTTAGAGCCGGCAAATACACCAGTACATATCCAATGAGGATAAAAGTCGCGACGATTAGGATGATGATCAGAGCGTCCGATGTCTTCATTTTACCTTTCGAACCATAAGAATCCCTATTCGCCTGCTTCTTTTTCCTCTCAGCCATCGACGTGTTAATCACCTCATTCTTCAGGATTGACGTTCTGAATGTTAGACAATAGTTGATCTATGGAAACATAGCTATCGAGCGATTCCTGTTCGAATAATTTCATGTACTTTATCTCATCCTTTCGCTCCTTTAGATGAGCTTCGAGGAGATTCTCGATATTCCCGTCATCTCCGATATTCTCCTCATAGGTCCGCCACGCATTCGAGATTATATGGCCGCCTTGATAGGGCATCATATCGCACTTGGCAAGACGCTCATAGTTGTTGCTGCATTCCTTCAGAAAAGCCGGACATCTGAAAGCAAAGCTTCCGACTGTCTCCCCCTCGACTTCTTGATCGAGAGCACACTTGAAGCAGAAATCATCTATGACTCTGATAGGAGCTTCTATCTGCATGGGTTTCGCATTTCCTTTGACACGTATTATTGGGGTCAGCACTGAGACGCCAGCACCGATGCGAAGTCCAAAGACAGTCTCAGTCTCCTCTGCGCTTCCTCCAATCGTTGCTTGAGAGGGATCGGTTCTCTTGATCTGTTTCTTGTTTCCTGCAAAAATCGAATAGCATGAAGTCTGTTCGAGATCTATAGATCCCTCCTCACAATAGACTGCTCCAAATATGAGGCTCCTGCCCTTGATAGTGATGTTCTCCTTCGCGACCAGATTCCCCATGATGATGGAAGGAGCTTCAATCGATATCCTTCTCCCATGGAGATCTCCAACGACGAGTATACCGCCGTCCTCATAGTCATCCATTCTTGATTCTGGCATTCTAATATGTATGTCACTTTCACTTGTGACAGAACCATAGATGAGGCCACTGCCTTTTCGTTTTGTATTCCCACTCTCTAGAATGACTGAATCGCGTCCGAAAATAGATCCATTGATGCGCGCCCCATAGCCGATATGAATTCTCTTCCCGTAGCATCCTGTATGGATTGTCGGATTGTAAACGGCCCCTTTTTCAATCTGGATGGAGAGATCCATTTCTTGTGAAGAGTTCTTCGAAGGAACAAGAGATTCGACGCATATTTGATCAGCCGCAACCTTGATGAAATCAAGGCCTCTGTATACGGCCTGCTCGACCACCGGTTCCCCCACTCTGCCACCTCGTTTCTTTTCTTCTGGCTTGGACCGGGAATTATCATTCATCTGGAGAAACCTCTGCCCTTACATGAATGCTGATTTTTCAAATTTCTTCATTGCTCCTACGAAAGTCTCCACGTCGACGGAGCCTCGTAGAGTCAAGGAATTAAGACGCTCGATGATTTCACCCTTTCTTGCCAAGATGGATGAATTTCTGGCTATCTTGATATTCTCATCACTGGTGAACATGTGGCGGTATGTATCAAAAGCATTTGAAAGCGGTCCGAGGTGTTCGCTATAGGGAGTTGCCTTAGTTGGCTTAGACTTCGGCGTCGATCGATTGGCTAAAGGAAGAACGATTATCCGGTTCTTCCCCTTAATGGAGACTCCGATGACCCAAAAAGGAATCATGAATTCCGAGCCGAGCATCGTCTTGCTTCTATCTGATGTTGGCAGTTCGATGTTGGTCTGCATATTGTCGATATCCTTTAATATCTTTGAACGTCGGTCGATAAACTCCACCAGATTCGTCAATATGCCTGATTTCTGATCGGTGATTTTGCCCAGTCTCGAATCATAGATGAATTTCGGAGCTGATAGGAGATTCTTCTCAATATCATTGAGAGCTGATTCTTCCATTTCGTGTAGATGGGCATATTCCTGTTTCACCTGTTCGATATGTTCGGTATCGATTCTGACCGAATCGACAAAATCCCTAAAGATTTCAGATTGAGAGAGATCATATTCGTTCTGGACGGTTAGTCTATGCTTCCTCAGTTTCTTCTTCGCATCGGTCTTTATTGCGTCAATCTCATGTGTTTGTGAGGCCGCATACTTTCCGACCGTCTCTGCCCGAGCCCGTTCAATCGTCCTCAAATCACAAAGGACGTTGTAGTTGTTGTGCATCTCTTGTGAAATAGTTGCTAGCGTGGCAGCGATACTGCCTAATCCAATCGCAATGCCCTGGAGATCTGGCGAAAGGTTATCCCTCACGGCATTCGCAATCTGCTGAGCATCCTTATTATCAACAGTCATCTCAATGTCCTTTCCTGTCTATCGAACTGAGCACTTTGTTCGCTTCTGCGAGAGCTAGCTCGATCTTCATCCGCTCGACTTCGAGCTGGTCGATATGATGTTCGTAGGGAGCCAATGAGATAAGATATCCTCTATACCTCTGTCTGAATTCCGTCGCCGTTTCATTGGTGGCATATGCCTTATCGAGAACGGGTCTCTCCAGCTCATTCCAAAGTCTATCTCCCGTATGAGCAAACACATCCGAGTACGATGAAAGAAATTTGATTTCCTTTGCCATTTCTTCAGGCTTGGCAGCGGGATGCTTTTCGCAGTGCCATATTCGGTTCTCAAGGGTTGGCTGGGGCAAAGAAAGCTTCCCCTCGATTGGGAACATGATATCGTGCTCTTTCATTCGGATTGTTATCAAGTCGGCGTGGATGTCGTTTCTGAATTTTGTCTCAATCGTCTCTTTTGCATTCAAGGTCATAGAATCCAGACTCGACTCGAAGAATTTGAGAAGCTTCTTCTCAAGGTCATATTCCTCTTTCCAATCCGAGCGCAGAATCTCTCGGATGCATTCGGGACACAACTGGCGGTGAACCATTAGGTTCATATTCTGAAAAAGATCATTGCGATATCTATTCAGATTCTCTATGTTGTCTCTTAGTCTTTTCTCAACGCTCAGGGTGGAATCTCGGATGCTCGGAGCCCATTCATTTGCAATCAGGCTCACGAGATCAGCATCTCTAGCAACCGCCTCTACGCCTTTCAAATCAGTGATGATTTTACGGGATTGCTCGATGAAATATGAAGTTGCGATTGGAGTCACATCTTTCGTTGGATATGCAGACGGAGACAACCAGCAAAGAGTCTTTGATATCTCCGTCTCCGGGCGATGCAGATGGAAATCTATTGTCTGCTTAATCCAGTTTTGTTCGTCTGTGATCGTCTTGAGTTTCTTCATCACATCAATAATCGGTTGTTCAAGAGTTCTCTCTCCGGAGACCGTTAGGTTCTGCTGGGTCGCATCGATTGCGCTGAGCCTCTGCCTTGTCTGGGATACGTTCGAGAATGTCTCAATCGCCGTTTCCAAATCGGATATTCCGATTCTTGCCTCCTCGGCAGGAAGATTGAATAAGTCGATTCTTTGATTCTGGCCACTCTGAGCACCATCAAATACCATCGATCCTTGGGAGTAAGGTACAATGTAGAATGGCAGATTTAGTTTCGAAACGAACTCTACCTTGCCTTCAGGTCTAAGTTTCTTCAATGCCTCAGTGCATTCTTCTATCTTCATTGTGCCGGGACGATATTTAGAAAACATCGCATATGCAAGCCAGATTACGCCTATTGTCAGAGCTGATATGCCGGCGAAAAACAATCCCGGAAATATTAATAAAAGAACGATACCCAGGAGAATGGGAATCAATGATAAGCCTACGTTCAGACTCCCGCTCTTCTTCAGGATTTTTGCTTCCTCCAGTTTTGTCTCATGTTCATATTGATTCTTGAAGAACTCTCGCGAAGCGAGGCTGAAAGCGAGAGCAAGGACCTCGGCTTCCTCTTCTTTCGAATCAATAGGGGCGTTCCCCCCGTCGAAAATCGAACCCACCGAAAATGTCTGTACTTCTTCATTTTCTCCGGGTGGTGGAGGCGGATTGATCAACTCAGATTCAGATTGAATCATTACGAATCCCTCCAGGGTGGGAGCGTGATTATTAAGATTCGAATAGATAACCCTTTTCTAGGAATGAGGATATTGTGCCAGCCCAATCGCGTGATGATTTTCCGCTGAATTAAGAAAGAGGTACTTTCCTGAGATCCGACCCGACTGCCGGAAAAAACCCATAGGCACACATGGCCTATGGCCGTTCAATTGGCTGTCTGGACTGCGCTGTCATAATCATGGAGGGTGATTCTGTCCGGGAATCCCATCGTTGTGCAATGCTTTATGCAGATTTATTGAGCATGTCAAGCTTTTCAGTTTTCACTCTTCTGACGACTTTCTTATTAGTCAAGTCTGTTCGAGCATTCGCTCCATTTAGAACGAATATTGATTTCGACATCCCCTTCTCCTTATCTTTTTCCACCATCTTGTCTATTGCGTATTTCTTGGTGTTGCCATCGGCATCCATTACTTCGATTTCCCATCTCTTTATCTCACGTTTTCTATTCCTGTCCAGCGAAGAATAACCGGCAAGAATGTGCAAGGTGTTAGTGAAATAATCCTTGTTTGAGCTATTGATGCTATTATCGTGCTCGAATTCGATTGAGCCATTCTTCGATAGCATCAATTGGAGAAGGAGTCTGAAACCGCGACTTGAGGATTCATCTCCAACGATTCCTTTGGTCTCACTCCAGTCTTCCCACATAAATACAGGTTCGAATTCCATTGTGAAGATTGAACGGAGAAGATTCTGAAATCCTTTTGAATTTCTTATTCGTTCGCCATCTTTCTGAGAGAGACATACAAGATTAATCGCCGCTTTATTCGTGAAGCAATCATGAATCACCGACGACCAGTAATCGACGCTTCCATCCATGATTTCTCTCTCACCGATGATTCTGTCCTCTCCCTGATCCGATGAGGCTGCTCTAGGGGGGTAAGTTCTCCCCTCCGATGGGAAACCATCTGTCCTTGCGGGGGTATTGAAACGATCAATGCCGGATTTCGATTCGGAAGCCACTCCGCCCGGGCTTCTTCTATTGAAGCTTTCAGCCAGCTTTTGAACCGCCTCAAAAGATAGCTGGGAGTTTTTAAGACCATCTTCTTCCGAACTCGGTGGCGAAATCACTAGAACCGAAGCCCGCTTTTTGACTTTTACCGGCTTTCCATCAATCTCAATTTCTGCAATAATTTCGAACGGCATGTCTCCCTGCATCGATGGAAGGATGTTGACAGCTATTGTTGTCTGAGAGTTCGGTCCAATTGTTGGTTTCTTATTCTCCATTACTTCAACGGTTCCGGATTTCGACATACCTTCGAATGAGAGGAATCTTGCAGAAAGGGGACTGGTATTCAAGACAACAACTTCAATTTGGTTCCATCTGCCGATCGTGATGATCTCGTCAGGAGGAAGAGCAAGATCGAAAAATGAATCCACATTCTTGAGTAGTTTACTTCTCACTTTCATCTCAAGCTTTTTTATTATCTCCATTGATTCTTCAAACTTACCTTTTTCAACCGATTCTTTCAAGTCCGAATCAAGTTGCTTCTCATTCTCATCGATATCCGAGCTGGGAAGGTACGAACGAAGGTTGTCTACCATGGTTTTCCATGCAACGATTCTCTTTTCAGTTTCGATTTGAGTTTCTGCAGCGTTAAGAATATTCATTGCCTTCTTGTAATTCTTTGATGCGATGGCACGCGAGGCGTCGGCGAGAGTCACTTTTGCGCCCCTGAATGAAGTGTCCAACCCCTCCATGGATTTCACTATCCCTTGAAACTGCTTTTCTATTTCGGTGAGTTGAACTGCCTTCTTACTTGGTCGCGGCGGTCTTCCTGGCGGAGAGTCTCGCGCAACTTTGGACCGAAGTTTTGTATCCCCTTGTGGAGGAAGAACACGTCCTTCGCCTTCCTTCTGAGCAGCTGCTATTGTTTCTTTTTCAGTGTCCTCCTCATCCATTGAGAGTTCCGGAGGCGGAGGTTCTTCATCGAGATCTTCGGAAGATTCTATGAGTTTGGCGGTGACCATCTCCTCTTTTGAGATTTCTTGCTCTTCGCCAAACAGTGCGCCGCAATGAGGGCAATTGACATTTCCAGTGTTGGTCAACTTGCCGCACTCTGGACATTCGAATTCTAGAGGTTCGACCTCGCTCGGTCGATCTTCTAGTGTCTCTGCTGCGGTAGATGCCAACGGAGTGATTTCGGCTGGTGGGGTGCTCGTTTTCGATTCGGTAGTCACGGTCACCTTCTGCAGAGCCGGTTCCGGGAGTTGGGCGTTCATAGAGACATCCTTCACTCCACCCTTACTCTTCTTTCGGAATCCGATTCTTCCCAGACCGAGCGTTTTCTCCTTGCCTCCGGTTCTCGCGTCTTCCTTCATCTTAAGGGATTCTTCACCATTAGCTGCAGCGAGGCCGGAACCATCTTGAACATGCTCTGCTACGACGGCATCAATCACTGTTGGTTTCAGTTCTTCAGGAGTAATTGAGGCTTGTTTTACTTCATCTCCTTCGATCGCCGATCTCTGATTCTCAATCCTAATCATTGTGCTTACGGCCTCGGATGCAGCGGTTAATTCCGCTTGTTTCATCCCCTCTTCCTTGATTTTGGCCGATAGGATTGGAATTATCCTATCTAGGATCATTACCGATGACATGAAATCCCCCTCTGCCATTTTCTTCTTAGCGCTCACGATTGAATCTACGGCCGATGTCCGGACCGTTGGATCGAGAGAGATTCCAAGTTGTTCAGTTCGTTTCAAATCGGATTCTATATTTGCGATCAATACATTGCCGATATAATGGCCATATGACATTTCAATCGATTGCTCGGCTTCTTTGAGGGTCGAACTGGATTTTTCATAATCCTCTTTTGATAGTGAATCTCTTGCAGAATTGAGATTATACTTTGCTCCTTCAAACCCCCATCTTGATGCATAGCCTCTTCCATCAATCTCAATGAGCAGATTCTCGCATTTTTTCATTCGCTCAATGATCGACTGTTTTTCCTCCGCTCTTAGAATTCTTCGGATTTCCTCTTGGGTTCTTTTGGATATCTGATAGGACCCGAAGAAATCGCCATCGTGAATGAGCTCTTCGGCCTTCTGCATCAACGATTTCCACTTGATTTTATCTTCAGGAGTGATTAAATCGGATTGTAAGAGTGAACGGATGTCCGTCAGTGTCTTTCGGGCTACTTTCTTAATAATTTCATCGGAGCCGTCAAGTCCCTTCTTGATCATCTCTGAAGCGTCACTCACGGAACTCTCTTGTAGCAACAAGGAAGCTTTTTCGATTTTCTGACGAAGATCATTAGTATCTATCCCTACGACCTCAAGTTCCCCGATCTTCATTTCGGCGTCGCCAATAAGAGCCCGGCAATCGTCAATTGCCCGCTGGAAGATATTTTCTTCTTTCATCGGTTCTTTATTTGCTTCCTTACCACATATTGGGCATTTGATGACGTCCGTGTCTACGAACTCACCGCATGCGAGACATTTCTTCTGTGCTTTCTTCTCAACCTTTTCAATGGTCTTGTGGTCGACCATAATTGTTGATGACGGGGCTTCCTTTGGCAATTCAATTGGGGAAAAACCAGTCTCTTTGGGCTTTTCCTGAGTCGTGGATGGAGCCATTACCGAACCTACCGATAACCAATCGAGAGTCCATGCCGTCGTAGGGTCTTTCTGCGCGACATTATCCATCACCGATCCTTTCAATGGCGCACCTGCACCCTTGCCGAGGATTATTGAGACATCCGATTCCGAAAGAAGGGGGAGGGAAGCCATCTGGAAGTTGAGTGGATTGGATGATTTGCACCAATTTTTGAGACTATTCGACAGATTTCGTAGGACATCTATTCTTGACGAACACAATTTGGAGAAGATGGCCGATGAATCAGGTTTTAGAAAATCCTCTTTCGTGAAGAGAAGGGCTTCATCCCTGTGAAATTTGGTCCAGATTTCAGGGTCGTGCGAAGCGGCAATTATTGAGACATAGATGGCAATTTGTGAGAATCTGTCCATGAGCGGACCGAAATGCTCATTCCTTCTAGCAGGGTGGTTGTAGTTTGGATGGCCGCATTCGGATGAGCCTAGGGGAGCTATCGCATCGACATAGACTCCGTCATAATCAATCAACTTTATTTTTCCATCGGGAGAGACTACGATATTTCCATGCTGAAGATCTCCATGCGCGATTTTTTTGGAAGACAGGTAGTCGGTCATCTTCTTCCATTCCTTGGCGACATCAATGAGAATCTCTGATTCACCGAGATTATACGTAATGAAATCGTCCAAATGGCTCCCAATTGCACGATTCATGAGAACTAGTGGGTAGACCTTGGCCGGTCTCACCTCGGGAGCCGAGCACCAGAGACCGTATCTGATGTACTCGAAATTGACGAAGTAAGGTGAATCGGCAGTGAAGACCCCTATGGACAGATACCTCATCTCATCTCGAGAATCAATGGGCCTTGTGAAGAACCGGACGACCATGTCTTCTTTGGAGGGCCCCTTCCAGTAATATGCGATCGCAAATTGACCACACCGTGCAACGGGGATTTTTGCATCCATCTGGAAGGGTGACGTTTCGAATACGGGGGTTCCATCTCTGATTTTCGGAACGTGGATATGTTCTTTCCACTTCTCAACATAATATTGATATTGAGCTATTGTCGGCGGGATTATGCTCTTCTGAACTTCGTCCTCAGCGGAATTGTTCATTCTTCCCTCCATAGTCACACGTGTATTATTATCGCCAGAGTATCATCATCATCGAGGCAGGGATCCGAGCCGCTTTCGCGAAGTGATTTGATGATGTCAACGATACGTCTGGATCCTTCCTTATCTTCGATCAGCAATTTCAAAGGGTCTTTTTCCCGCTGATAGGATTGCAGTATCCATTTCGCCAAAGCATCGGTCCCGAGTATCATGACATCCCCCGGCTCGCAAGAGCCTTTGGAAACGATGGGTTCCGAGGGAGTTCGCTCCGTCGAAATCAGCTGAGGCGTACTCCCAAATTCGGAATCGACAGAAATCGGCCAACATGAGAGAAGCCTGCCGTTCCTTGAGTGCAATAGACAAGAATCTCCAAGCGCAACCGCCTTCCATTTGAGGTTGGACCTGAAATTGATTCCAAGAAATGTCGCCGCAGACCCTTTCTTTAATTTCTCGTCGCCGAACCAGGATCCGGAAGGATCGGCTGATTTTGACCAGGCATGCCATTTACGTACGTTGGATTTCCAGGTGTTCTCATCGAAAGGGTTCTGCCCCATCAGAAATGATGAGACAAGTATCTTTGCCCATAATCGTGAAAAGATATATTCGGTTGCTCCGTCTGACACGGCAAATCTCGTTCCCATGCAGCCAAAGATATCCTCGCATTCGTCACGGGCTTTTTCTGATCTTGGAACTTCTATCACCTGAAAGTGAAGAAGTCCAGAGTATCCATCGGTCTCAGGCATGCTACAACCTTCAAGTTCCCGCCAGTCCAACCGTCCCGATTTGAAGGAAGTGAACGAAATTCACCACGTCGACGTTATATGCGAATCCTCTGGTCTTGTCATTCACGTCTTGAAATCCTCTTGCCTTGGCTAAGGATCTCATCCTAGGTGGAAATGGGCTGGAAATCTCGAACATCAATCTTGCCGGTCCCTCATCAGGAACCTCGTCGGTACATGATGGCAACATGCAGGAAGGCCCCTGTTTGGATGAGATATGGCAATTGAATAGGAGGACGCTTCCGTCATTGGTCGATACTCCTCTCAACTCCTCTGCGATTTTTTGCAGCTTCTTAGGCTTGACGTCATTCACCTCTCCATCCGTGAAATTCAGGACCAATGGTGGAAAGCTCTCCTGATGGCGGGTCGTCCATTCACTCACGATTCCGGTTGCTTTCTCAAATGCCATTCCCATGGGCGTCGGACCGTTTCCGTGCGGTTCAATCCAGACAGGGATCCTTCCCACAGCTTGACCGTCCTTTCCATCGAAGGTCTGCAGTCGAAGGTAGTTCGAAGCTAATTCTGGGAGACCCACAACGGATCTGCCTCCCAATTTACCCGAAAAGGCGGGTTCAACTCTGTATTTCCAATCCGTTTTCCCGGATTCCTTATCAGTACTGGCAGTACATCCATATCCTAATATCGATACTTCCACTCGAGGTTTCACCTGAGGCCTACCAGATACGTCCTTTGTATTGCGCAGACACAGCTCAGCCAAGACCCGATTCACATTCATCGCTACACACTCGGCCTTCGTCATGTCGGTCTCAACCGATCCCCATTTGTGTTTCATCGATGCCGATTGGTCTAGAAGGAGAACCATTAGGCCTGGCTCAGTGCTGGACATGCTTCTTGAGTATTTTTCGGTCCTCTGGGATCCAATCTCCGATTCCCTATCTTGTCTTAATGGCATTATTTTCCACCCTCGCCTTCCTGAGTATTAAAGAGGCCATTCCTAATCGTGGAGGGTGGTAAAATACTTGTCATTCTTATTCGAACTCTGAATAATTATGGCTGGCAACGGTAATTGTTCGCATTTGACTCCCTCGTCTTCCTCCCAACTCCTTTTCAAGGCTTTTTTCGACCCCCTCAATACGGATGCCCCCGCCCCAATGTGAGCACGAACGCATAGTGTTAGCCAGGGAAAACAGATATTTCGATCAGCGCGAGTGGAGCAAGGCATTTCCTTCCCGGCACTGCATGTAATCGCCGTCACAATACCTCGAAATGCCAAGTTTTTTCTATTAACAGCTTAATCAGGAATACGGGCCGATTTCATCTGGAGATGAAAGAATGGAAACTGGAAGCCGGGCAAATCGACACTCAATTGCTTGTATTGCAATCGCACTAGTGATCGTCACATCCGCATTTCTCGCGGCGATGGGGAATGTAAAAGCTGATCATGGGGCTCCAGATGCTTTTGGCTATGTATGGGTCGATAGCAATGCACCTGCCCCGTCAATCGCATTCAGTTGGATTGAGATAAATGGAACTGGCACGGATTCAGGTGTCACCGGAGGCGACAATTGGACGGGTTTCCACTCGATAGGCTTCAACTTCTCATTCTACGGTCAGGTTTTCGACAAGCTCTGCCTTAACTCAAAAGGATACATCCCTCTTAGCTACGGGACTAATGACTGGACTAACGATCCAATCCCTTCTGCTAGTACCCCGAATAACATCATAGCCGCCTATTGGGACGACCTCGGAGTGTACACGTCATATGGGGCTCACGTATACTATCAGACAATAGGGGCTGCGCCGGACAGGCAGTTCGTCGCAGAGTGGAGCCAAATCAGCGCTTATGGCGACCCAACTGGACCGAAGATGACTTTTGAAATAATACTTGACGAAAGCGGGACTATCACATTCCAGTACCTCGCAATGAACGGATTCACCGGGACGGGTGCCACCGTCGGAATCGAGGACGCGACCGGCGGGGTCGGTTGCCAGTATTCCTACAACTCAGCAAGCATTTCGGATGGATTGGCCATACGATTCTCTCAACAAGCATCGTTTGATCCTCCGCACTCCGACTACGGCGTCGACACGAACGCCAACAGCCTCTATGACTGGCTCAATGTCGACGTAGTCGTGGACGTCCTCATGGCGGGATGGTACGACGTCGAGGGCGACCTCTACGACGGGTTTGGATCTTGGATAGCACGGGCTTGGAGTGAGGCTAACCTCAGCAGTGGTACGCAGACGGTGACTTTACAGTTCGATGGACCATCGATATACGCCAACGGCGTCAACGGACCCTACACAGTCAACCTCTACCTTTACGATGCGAGTTCTTCTTGGCCCTCATATATACTGATCGAGTTGGACACGCACGTCACCGGGGCTTACCTCTACACGGACTTCGAGCAACTGGCGGCCGCCCGCTTCGCCCCGCCGCACAGCGACTACGGTAACGACACGAACGCTAACGGCCTCTATAATTGGCTAAGCGTCGACGTAGTCGTGGACGTCGCCACGGCGGGATGGTACGAGATTGACGGCTACATCTGCGATGCCTCCTGGAGCTGGATCGGCGACGATTGGACCTACACCTACCTCAACGCCGGCTTCCAGACCGTCACCCTGCAGTTCTCCGGCATCGATATCTACAACCACGGGTACAGCGGCGCGTTCGACGTCTATCTTGACCTCTTCGACGACTTAGGGAACTGGATCTGCAGCGGTATGCACGTCACCGGAGCCTACTTCTACACGGACTTTGAGCACACCCTCTTCTCCCCGCCCCACTCCGACTACGGCGTTGACACGAACGCCAACGGTCTCTACGATTGGCTGAACGTCGACGTAGTCGTAGACGTCACGACGGCGGGATGGTACGACATCGGTGGCGACCTCTGGCTCCCCGCAATGGCATCATGGGTCGACAGCGACAGTTCGTACACCTACCTCAACACCGGCTTCCAGACCGTCACCCTGCAGTTCTCCGGCATGAATATCTACAACGAAGGGTACATCGGAGCGTTCGACGTCTTCCTCAACCTCTACGACGACTTCTCGAACTGGCTCGATGGTAACACTCACACGACCGGTTGGTATAACTACACGGCCTTCGAGCATCCCGGCGCCCTCTTCTCCCCGCCCCACTCCGACTACGGCGTCGACACGAACGCCAACAGCCTCTATGACTGGCTCAATGTCGACGTAGTCGTGAGCGTCGCCACGGCGGGATGGTACTCGATCAATGGCGACCTCTGGACCGGGAACGGATCGTGGGTCGACTTCGACAGTTCGTACACCTACCTCAACGCCGGCTTCCAGACCGTCACCCTGCAGTTCTCCGGCATCGATATCTACATCGAAGGGTACAGCGGCTCGTTCGACGTCTATCTCGACCTCTACGACGACTTCTCGAACTGGCTCGATTCCGACACTCACACGACCGCGGCATATCTCTACACGGACTTCGAGCATTCCGCAGACGACGCTTACGAGGTCGACGATATATACACTCAGGCAAGCACGATTACGCCCGGCTCACCGCAGACTCACAGCATCAACGACGGCGGCATGGACGTGGACTGGGTCACATTCACCCTCTCAGGGATAAGCGACGTGGTAATCGAGACGAACGGTGTATCTGGCGACACGAGAATGTGGTTGTACGATTCATCCGGCGTTCCGACCACTTCGATTCGATACGACGATGATGGCGGGAACGGTACGTTCTCAAGGATATCCGTGTCATCTCTGCCTGCAGACACATACTATGTCAAAGTGGATGAGTATTTCAATGATGATGAGATCTCATCGTACACCATCACTCTGACGGTCAATCTCCCCACTCCTCCTGATGCAACGTTCTCCCCGCCCCACTCCGACTACGGCGTCGACACGAACGCCAACAGCCTCTATGACTGGCTCAATGTCGACGTAGTCGTGAGCGTCGCCACGGCGGGATGGTACCACATCAGTAGCAGCCTCTTAGACGGGTTCGGAGGGTTCATCGACAGCGACAGTTCTTACTCCTACCTCAACGCCGGCATCCATACCGTCACCCTGCAGTTCTCCGGCATCGATATCAACAACTACGGGTACAGTGGCGCGTTCGACGTCTATCTCTGGCTCTACGACGACTCTTGGAACCTGCTCGACACGGACACTCACACGACCGGTCCGTACAACTTCACGGACTTCGAGCAGCAGTCACACTTCCAGCTGCCCCACTCCGACTACGGCGTCGACACGAGCGGCAGCGCGTTGTTCGAATACCTCGTCGTCGATACGACCGTGGATATCAAAGCCGCTGGCAATTACACGGTACTCGGGGTCTTGTGGGATATGGGGAATATGTCGACCCCGATCGCCGTCGTCATTAACACGACCTATCTGGGAGTCGGCACCCATCTCGTGCAGCTTTGGTTTACTGCGGGAAGCATAATCTCATACGGTGTGGACGGACCCTATGGCCTCATGACGGAGCTCATGGACGATATGTCCAGCGTTCTAGATATGAACATGACTCTGACGAATCCATATACGTTAAGCCAATTCCAGATCCCGCCAGCTATGTTGGAGCCCCCTCATTCGGATTACGGCGAAGACACAAACGCCAACGGCCTCTACGACTACCTGGTCGTGAATGTAACGGTGAACGTCACCACAGCGGGTTGGTATACGGTGTCCGGAGACCTCAACGATATGATGCTGAGCTTTATCGACACGGCGTCGAACTACACGTATCTGACCGCCGGCGTGCATACCGTGCAATTGAGGTTCGACGGTACACTGATCTCCACCAATGGCTTAGGCGGTCCATACATAGTCCTCCTCTCACTGGACGACAACTCCGGCAATATGATATCCTCCGGTTTCTACATCACAAATTCGTATATGGCGACTCAATTCGAGAGGATCGGAATGTTCGTTCTGCCGCACTCCGACTACGGCGTCGACACGAGCGGCAGCGCGGCGTTCGAATATCTCGTCGTCGATACGACCGTGGATATCAAAGTCGCTGGCACTTACACGGTAATCGGAGCCTTGTATTTGACGAATATGACTCCGTTCGCTGTCGTCATTAACACGACCTATCTAGGAGTCGGCACCCATCTCGTGCAGCTTTGGTTCCCTGCGGGAAGCATAATCTCATGCGGTGTGGACGGACCTTACAACCTCGAGACGATACTTATGGACGATCTATCGCACTTTCTAGATATGAACACGACTCTGACGAATCCATACACGATAGGTCAATTCCAGGTCCCGCCAGCGATGTTGGAGCCTCCTTATACGGACTATGGCGAAGACACGAACGCCAACGTCTTGTTTGACTATCTGGTCGTGGATGTAACGGTGAACGTCACTACTGCGGGTTGGTATACGGTGTCCGGAGACCTCAGCGATATGATGCTAAACTCTATCGACACGGCGTCGAACTACACGTATCTGGCCGCCGGCGTGCATACAGTGCAATTGAGGTTCGACGGTACACTGATCTCCGCCAATGGCGTCAATGGTCCATACTATGTCTTCCTCTCACTGGACGACAACTCTGGCAATATGATATCCTCCGGTTTCTACATCACAAATCCGTATGCGGCGACTCAATTCGAATCCGGAGCTGGAGATATCACTCCCCCCACGACGACGATCGGACTTGCCGGAACGCCCGGTTCCAACGGCTGGTATGTCTCTAGCGTCACTGTCACATTGACCCGGACGGACAATGTCGGCGGAAGCGGCGTCAACTACACCAAATACCGCATAGACGGCGGATCGTGGCTGACTTACTCCGCGCCGTTCTCGATATCCGCAGACGGCGCGCATACGGTGGAGTTCTACTCCGTCGACCTCG
>Ga0315286_10002987_pt1 | contig 15868 bp, 14 predicted proteins | sample YL17G10_0_MG_FD_205038 | JGI IMG/M metagenome (GOLD analysis project Ga0315286, IMG submission 205038) | Sediment microbial communities from Yellowstone Lake, YNP, Wyoming, USA - YL17G10_0 | ecosystem: Environmental > Aquatic > Freshwater > Lake > Sediment | place: USA: Wyoming | collected...
GTTCAAAGCGCGATTGCCGGAATTAAGCCGGAAGATTTTGATATTTCTATCGAGAACGATGTGTTGGAAATCCGGGGAATAAGAAATAATCCCCAGGAGAATAAACCAAAAAAGAATTATTTCTTTCAGGAATGCTATTGGGGCCCTTTTTCCCGCCAAATTATTCTGCCCAAAGAAGTGGACAGTTCCCGAACCCAATCTTCAATGAAAGAAGGGATTCTTACGATTATAATTCCGAAGCTTAAAAAGGAAAGAAAGAAAAAATTAAAACTGAAAGAAGAGTAAAAAATTTTTGAATTAAAAAATCTCCCGATTCTATCGGGGGATTTTTTGTTTACCCCGTTAGAAAACCCCGCCATTTCTAACGGGGTTTACCATTCCAAACGATAGTGCCGCAGGAGAGATTTGAACTCTCACCCCGATAATCGGGACTAGGTCCTAAGCCTAGCGCGTATACCAATTCCGCCACCGCGGCAGTCCTAAGTTGATTATTCTAACTCGAAGTGGGGAATTTTTCAATTCCCCACAAGAGCAATTTCAAAGTTTGCTACTAGATATGAAGCAACTAAGAAATCAAATTTCTTTCTTCAAGTCCGTATCTAGTATCCAATTATTGTCCTGATAATGAAAGGAAGGGCTCTCGCCATAACTGCGACAGCAACGCCGACTAAAGCCATGATTATGTAATTTCTTCCCTTAGCTACTCCTTCGGCCGAACCACTGGCTGTCATCAAAGTAAATCCACCAAATAAAATAAATACTACCAAAACGAACATTACAATCATGAAAATTAAATCAACGACGTAAAGAAGCGTACCAAACATACAGCACATAGCGCCTCTTGTTCCTAAGTAGTCATGATCGACGTCAACGGTAACTCCGGCAGCCGGACAAGCAGCTATAACAGTATCTGCGTCACCTCTGATAGTACATGTCGTAGGCTGAGCTGAAACAAACATCGGCAGAACCAATCCCATCAAAAGAGTTATAAAGGCGAAACTTGCTAAAATCTTTTTCATTTTTTTATTTTTTATTTTATTTTCTATTTTTGTTCGACCTTTTATTTTTTTTATTGTCCTAGAATATCGGTCAGGATGTAAACTAAACCGCAGAAAAATAAGATTATGGCGCACCTAAGATATCTTTCAGGATGTAAACTAAACCGCGAGAGAATAAAATTATGGAATAACCGATTACCGTATAGGTTATTATCCTTTTGGCCGTGTTAACTCTTTCTATCTCACCGCCGGAGGTCATAAAGTAAAAACCGCCAATCAAAATCAAAATTGGCGTTATGACTGTAGCAATCATAAAAACGTAACCAATGACGCTATTTAATATACCTTCCAAGTCAGTACTGCCTGTCGGCGGACAAATGCAATACGTTCCTCCTGGCTGAGTATAGTCACCCTCGCCTGTTTCTGGATTATAAGGACTACTGCAATACGAATCAGTACACTCAGTACAACAACCTGCTTCAGACTCCGCCAGGGCGAATTTTATACCCGAAAACGACATCAAACCTAAGGTTCCAATCAATAAGGTCAAAATAAACAATCTTTTTACCATATTATAATAATAGAAGATTTCTAAGATTTAGTAAATACCAGCCCATAGTGGTAATCCCCAGCATCAAATTCGTTCTTCAGTTTCAAGCCAACGTCTTCGGCCAACCCTTTCACTTCTTCGACAAGAACTCTTATCCCCTGGGGACCGAAAGGGCTTTCTTCCTTCCAGTCGATAACCAAAACTTCCCCTCCTTTTTTCAGAATTCTTCCGGCTTGAGAGAATATTTCCTTTTTATTTTCTATCTGGAATAGAAGATTGGTCATTAAAATTAAATCCACGGAATCGTTCCTCATCTTCAAACCTTCCGGTTTTTCCAGGTTACAAAGGATTGTTTCTATATTAAAAACCTCCTCTAGCTTGGCCTGCCCTTCCAGAGCCGAAAGCGCCTCTTCTTGAACGTCAAGAGCGTAAACCTTTCCTTTTTTCAGTTTCTTGGCTAAGGGAATAACCCAGCCGCCCGCTCCGCAACCGAAATCAACGGCCGTCATCTCTTTTCTTAATTCCAGTTCCTTTAAAATTTCTTCCGGGTCTAAAAACGATGGTTTAAGCATATTTGATTAAGCGCAAGTAATAGAGGCGACTTTATCTTTTTCTTCCAGCCTCATAATTCTTACACCTTGAGTCGCTCTGCTTAATTTAGAAATTGAACTGATTTTAATCTTAATTACCTGACCCTTTTGGGAGATAACGATTAGGTCCTGTTCGTCGTCTATGACTTTTGAATTTACCAAATCGCCGGTTTTCGGAGTTATCTTAGCCGTTTTGATTCCGGTTCCTCCCCTGTTTTGAAGCCGGTATTCTTTCAAATCAGTCCTTTTGCCGTAACCGTTTTCGCTGACAACCAATAATTGTCCCTTTTGTTCCGGTTTTATCACTTCCATCCCGATTACTTCGTCTCCTTTTTTTAATCTGATTCCTCTGACGCCGGAGGCCGACCGCCCCATCGCCCTGATGTCTCTTTCTTTAAACCGGACGGATTGCCCTTTCTTGGTTATTAGAATCAAGTGGTCATTATCTTTAATTTTTGAAACTTGTCTTAATGAATCTTCCTTTTTCAATTTAATGGCTATCAAACCCGACCGCCTGACATTGCTAAATTCTTCAAGAGTGGTTTTCTTTATTATACCATCTTTGGTAACCATCGCCAGATATTTTATATCGGCTTCTTTTTCTTTCTGCCGAGGAATAACAGACAAAACTTTTTCCTGGGGAGAAATTTCTAAGAAATTAGCCAAACCCCGTCCTTTTGCCACTCTGTTCTCGGAAGGAATCTCATAGACAATGGTTTGAAAGACTTTTCCGGAATCGGTGAAGAAAAACAAAGAATCATGAGTATTGCACAAAAGAAATTTCTCAACAATATCTTCCTCAAAAGTCTTCATTCCTAAAATACCCTTGCCTCCTCTTTTTTGAGTCTTATAAGACTGAGGGCTTGTTCTTTTAATATAACCGCCTTTGGTCAGAGAAACTATGGTTGGCTCCTGGGGAATAAGGTCTTTTTCGGGAATTTCTCCTATTTTCTGGGCAAAAATTTTCGTCCTTCTTTCGTCGCCGTATTTTTCTTTTAGATCCAGAAGCTCTTTTTTTACAACTTCTTTTATTTTCTTAGGGCTTTTCAAAATTTCTAAAAGTTCCCTGATTTCTTTTTTCTTCTGGGCGAGTTCCTGGGCTATTTTTTCTCTCTCTAGCCTGGCCAAAGCGGAAAGTTTTGTTTCCAAAATGGCATCGGCCTGAATGATAGTCAATTTAAATTTTTTAATAAGGTTCTGCTGGGCGATTTCCCGCGTTTTTGAAGATTTTATCGTTTTAATCACCTGGTCTATTTTAGACAGGCACTTATCCAGCCCTTCCAGAATATGGGCCCTATCTTTGGCTTTCTCTAAATCAAACTTGGTCCTCCTCTTGACTACTTCCTGACGATGAGAAAGAAAATAATCCAGAATATCTACCAAAGATAAAACCCGGGGCTGAATTCCATCCGCTAGGGCGACCATATTCAAATAGAAAGTTTTCTGAAGATCGGTGAACTTATAGAGCCGGTTTAATATTTTCTGAGGAAAAGCCCCGCGCTGAAGATCAATGGCGATTCTTAGACCTTCTTTGTCGGATTCGTCACGAATATCTCTTACTCCCTCGATTTTTTTCTGCTGAACTAAATCAGCGAATTTTTCAATCAGGGTGGATTTTTGAACCTGAAAAGGAATTTCGGTTATTAAAATCTGGCTTTTGTCTTTTTCAGAAATTATATCCGCCTTACCCCTCATCAATATGGGACCCTTTCCTTGGGAATAAGTAGTAATTATCCCCTTCTGGTCGTAAATTTGGCCTCGGGTAGGAAAATCGGGTCCTTTAATAAATTTAAAAAGGTCCTCGGTGTCAGTTTTTGGATTATCCAATAGATAAACAGTGGCGTCTATTACTTCGGAAAGATTATGAGGAGGAATATTGGTAGCCATTCCTACGGCAATTCCCAGAGAACCATTCAATAAAAGTTGAGGCAAGGGCGAGGGCAAAACAGTCGGCTCTTTTCTGGTTCCGTCATAATTATCAACAAAATTAACCGTATCTTTTTCAATGTCTCTGAGCGTTTCTTCGCCAATCTTCGAAAGTTTTACCTCGCTATATCTCATCGCGCTGGGCGGATCACCGTCAATGGAACCAAAATTTCCCTGACCGATGACTAAAGGATATCTTAACGAAAAATCTTGAGCCATACGAACCAAAGCATCGTAGACAGACTGATCTCCGTGAGGATGGTAACGACCTAAAACATTTCCCACTACAGCGGCTGATTTTCTAAATTTTGCATCAGGTCGAAGCCTTTCCTCCAGCATCGCGTATAAAATCCTGCGATGAACGGGTTTCAGACCATCTCTGACGTCCGGCAAGGCCCGGGCAACGATAACCGACATTGCATAATTAATGTAACTTTCTTTCATCTCTTCGGTAATTTCTCTGGGTTTCACATATCCTATTTCATTATTTGGTTTTTGAATTTCTTTAGGCATTTTCATTAAACTATGGCTCCAAAACTATTATTTTCATTTCTCCTTCCACGGCCAAATCTTTCTTTTTTATTGATAACTTATCTAAATGTTCGGGATTTTTTACCCCTACCACTTTTAAAAACTTTTCCAAGTCTTCCAGTTTCTCTTTAAGTTTCGGAATTTTGTAATGCATCGGAATAACAATTTGAGGTTCAATCTGTTTAATAATTCCCGCCGCCTCTTTGGCTTCTACGGTATAAACTTCTCCTACCGGAATCATCAAGATGTTAACTTCACCGATTGCTTCTAATTGTTCTTCGGTTAATTCTTTTTGACCGATGTCAGAAAGATAACAAATCTTAATTTCCTCTGTTTCAATGGTAAAAATAGTGATCTGTCCTCTTTCTTTCCCTGAAGAATTGTCATGAAAGGCCGGAATTCCTTTAATATAAACTCCCTTTACTTCGTACTCGCCGGGTCCTTCAATCAAAAAAGGCTCTCCTGAAACCGCCTTTACATTAGAGTGATCATAATGATTATGACTGACCAATAAAAGATGGGCGGTTAATTTTGGAATTTTTAGACCTAGACTTTCGTCAAAAGGATCAATAACGATTTTTATTTCATCGCCCTGTTTGGGAGCAGTGATTATCTCAAATAAAGATTGTCCATGCCAAATAATTTTCATAGTTTTAAAAATAAAAAAAATACTTCTCTTTTAATTTATCATAAATTAAAATTTCTTTCAAACAAAAGAATGGAGAAATTTTATTCTTAAACTGTTCGGGGGGTTGATTAAATTATTTTTTTAATATATTATTCTAATATATCAAAACGGGGTTTTGATATATCGAGCATAAAGTTCGCTATAACAAAACGGAGTTTTGGTATATGAAACTTCGGTTTCTTATAGCAAAACAAGATTTTGATATATCGAACATAAAGTTCGCTATAAAAAATATGATTCAAGAAAAACAAGATTCTATTCAAAACAAACAAGAGCTTACGCAACCGCCTAAAAGAGGAGAGGTAGTTGAAGGCAAAGTAATCGGCATAGAAAAATCAGCCCTTTATTTGGATTTGGGATCTTTTGGAACAGGAATAATCTATGGAAGAGAATTTAAAGAAGCTAAAGACGCTTTAAAAGATTTGAAAGCCGAAGACAAGGTGATGGCTAAAGTAATAAGTTTGGAAACAGAAGAAGGATTTGTTGAACTTTCTTTGAGAAAGGCTGGCCAGGAAATGTCCTGGGAAAAAGTCAGAGAGAAAAAAGAAAAAGACGAAACCGTCAAAGTGAAAATTTTGGGCGCAAATAAAGGAGGATTATTAACTCAAATTTTTGACATTCCGGCCTTCCTGCCGGTCTCTCAATTGTCTCCGGAGAATTATCCCCGGGTAGAAGAAGGAGACCCGACGAAAATTTTAAGAGAACTCCAAAAGTTTGTAGGAAAAGAAATGGAGGTAAAAATTTTAGATATTTCTCAAAGAGAAAACAAGCTGATTTTTTCTGAAAAAGCGAAATCAGCGGAAAAAATAAAAAATATTTTAGAAAAATACAAAACGGGAGACATAGTAGAGGGAGAGGTTACCGGAATATCCAGTTTCGGAGTTTTTATAAGATTCGGCGCGGAAAAAGAAAGCCTGGAAGGGCTGATTCATATCTCTGAGCTAGACTGGAAACTCATTAAAGACCCGGCCGAAGTAGTCAAAGTCGGACAGAAAATTAACGCAAAAATTATTAACATTGAAAAAGAAAGAGTTTTCTTGTCGCTGAAAGCTTTAAAAAAAGATCCCTGGGAAGAAATTGAGAAAAAATATAAAAAAGGAGATATAATCAAGGGTAAGGTTATTAAATTCAAACCTTTTGGCGCCTTAATCCAGATTGCTCCGAATATTCAGGGATTAATTCATATTTCCGAGTTTGGTTCTACTGAAAAAATGGAAGGAACTTTAAAACTAGATAAAAATTACGATTTTGATGTTTCGCTGATTGACCCGGCTGAACATAAAATCGTTTTAAAATTGACGGAATGAACCCCGTTAGAAATCTTAGGCAGAAAAAAATTTTTTTAATTTTTTTCTTTACTAAATAAACGGGGCTATCAATGAAGCATAATAAATCTGTCTGAAATTAATCTTGGTCATATAAAGACAGATTTCTAACGGGGTGAAAAATTTAGTCAAAAACTTTATAATTATCATTGTGATTTTTCTGATAATTTCAGGCGTCTTTACTTTGTTCTCCAAGCCTTTTGAAAAAAAAGAGGAAATTCCCCTGACTCAACTATCCAGAGAGATTGAACAGGAAAAAGTTAAAAAGATTATCGTTTCAGGCAACGAACTTCAAATAATTCATACAGACGACTCGGAAGTTTTATCGAGAAAAGAAGAAGGATTGGCCTTAAGTGAATCTTTACTAAATTACGGGCTAACGCCAGAAAAATTAAATAAAATAGACGTTGAACAAGCGAAAGAAACAAATTTAATTTCCTGGCTTGGTCCAATTTTGCTTATTTTACCGTTAGTTTTTTTCGTTATATTTTTTTGGCTGATTTTTCAAAAAGCAAAAACTGGAGCAATGGATGCGCTCAGTTTCACCAAGGCCCATCCTCGTTTATTCAGTGCCGGTTCTCAAAAAGAAAAAATTACTTTTGACGACGTCGGCGGATTGAAAGAAGCGAAAGAAGAATTAAAAGAAGTGATTGAATTTCTAAAAACTCCTAAAAAATTTCTAAAAATCGGCGCTAAAATTCCCAAAGGAGTTCTTTTAATCGGCCCGCCGGGAACAGGGAAAACGCTTCTGGCTCGAGCCGTAGCCAACGAAGCCGGCGTTCCATTTTTTTCCATTTCCGGTTCCGAATTTATTGAACTTTTTGTCGGAGTAGGAGCAGGAAGAGTAAGAAGTCTTTTTTCCACCGCCAAAAAAAACCAACCCAGCATTATCTTCATTGATGAATTAGACGCCATCGGCCGAGTCCGGGGAGCGGGAATCGGTGGCGGTCATGACGAAAGAGAACAAACTCTAAACCAAATTCTGGTAGAGTTGGATGGTTTTGAAAAAGACGCCACCTGCATCGTTATTTCGGCCACCAACCGACCTGATGTTTTAGACCCTGCCCTATTAAGACCGGGAAGATTTGACCGAAGAGTAGTCCTGGACTTGCCTGATATTGAAGGAAGAACAAAAATTCTGGAAATTCATTGCAAGGGAAAACCCTTATCAACCGATATTAATTTAAGAGAAGTGGCTGAAAGAACGCCGGGATTCTCCGGAGCCGACCTGGCCAACGTCGTCAATGAAGCGGCGATTCTGGCGGCCCGAAGAAACAAGAATCAGACTTTCCAAACAGAAATTCTGGAATCAATCGAAAAAGTTTTATTGGGACCGGAAAGAAAAAGCCATATCCTAAGCAAAAAAGAAAAAGAAATAGCCGCTTTTCACGAAGCCGGCCATGCTCTGATTTCGGCTCTGCTTCCCAACGTGGAACCGGTCAGAAAAGTCTCGATTGTCGCCAGGGGATTAGCCGCCGGCTACACCCTGACAACGCCGAGAGAAAACAGAAATTTTAAAACCAAATCTGAGTTCTTGTCAGACATGGTAGTTCTCTTGGGCGGTTACGCAGCGGAAAATATTAAATTTAAAGAAATGACTACCGGAGCATCCAATGACTTGGAAAGGGCTTCGGATTTAGCCAGAAGACTGGTCAAAGAATACGGAATGTCTCCTCTGGGACCGATCTCTTTCGGTAAAAAAGAAGAATTGGTTTTTTTGGGTAAAGAGATTTCTGAACAAAGAAATTACTCAGAAATAGTGGCCACCCAGATAGATGAAGAAGTCGCCAAGTTTATTAAAGAGGCGGAAAAGAAAGCCGTAAATATTTTAAGAAAAAATAAAAAATTATTGAATAAACTGGCCGAAACTCTTATTGAAAAGGAAACTATTGAAAAAGAAGATTTTGCAAAAATCATAGGAAAGAAAAGATTAAAGAATAAATAGAAAAGAAAAATATGTCGTTCTTATCGGGTAAGAACGACATATCAGCGCTATCTCATCTCCGGGCTTTAGCCCGGAGCGCTGCTATAAAAAAGGCCGCCGATAATAAGGGCGGTTTTTAATTTAAATATCTATGAATTTATCTGTTAGATCGGAAACAATTTGATATTTGCTCTTTACTGTCTTTAGGTCTTTACCATCTCGATAGAGTTGTTTATCAAGTTGCTCTCCATCTCTCGTTCTGATTCTCCAGCTGTCGTTATCGATAACGTCAGCTACAACGATCTTGCCATCATTTGTTCGGCCAAACTCTATTTTGAGATCCCAAAGAACCACGTCCAATAGCTTGAAAGCTTTTTCGAGAATCAAGAAGACCTTTCTCGCTTCTCCTTCCATAGACTGAGCTTCTTCTCCGGTACACAAAGCTTCAATTTCGTCGATGTAATTTCCATAGACTATCGGCTTTTTCGCATCATAACGTTCCCACCAAGGATCCTTTCTCAGAATATAAGGATCATGTAGCTCGTCATCCTTGTGGAAGAATTCTACCTTGACTTCGTCGAAAACCGTTCCGTCTTTAATCTCAGGGTTCCGCTTCAAGTAGCTACCGGTCGCGATCCTTCGCATGACGACTTCGACAGGGATCATTTTACAACGTTTGGCTACGAAAGAATTCTTAGACCATCTCTTTTCGAAATGGCTTCTTATTCCTTTTCTTCTTAATAATTCAAAGTTGTTGCAGGTCGTGTTATTGGCTAAAAAGTCTTTTCCTTCCATTACATCTCTTTTTGCTCCGTCTCCGGCGGTAATGTCAGATTTACTGACTATTTCTACTCTGCCGTTATCCAGCTTATAGACAATTTTTGTCTTTCCTTCGGTAATAATTTCTCTTTTCATTTCTCTCACCTATATATAGATTAAAAAGGGCTAAAAACAAACTTTCGCCCTCCTTTGAAATCATCCTATATTAAAAAACTTATCTGTCAACAATGAACTACCTCCGCTAAGGCGGGGGTATCCCTTCGGGCAAGTTCTTTTATCCCCGATGAATCAGGGACAAAATAAAAAGAGACAGAATAAATAAGTTCTGTCTTTTAAGATTCTTTATATTTCCCCCATTGCGCGAGGTCACTCTTTAGGTTGTAGACCTTCAGAGTCCAATCTATAGCTATCTTCTCTGCTTTCTTCGAAGCGATACCGGCATACAAAGAAGGATTGGAAATAATACGTCTTCGATCCAGATTATCTGGCAAAGATAAGTATTTTTCAACTTCAGGATCTGCCGTTGCGACTTCTTCGAGAGCTTTATGTTCTCGTTGAGCTTGAAGAGTCAAAAGCCTTACTTTTTCGTGAGCATCGGGATGTCCCGAAGCGGCTAAAGTAATATAGAGGGGTTCGGCGGCTATCAAACCTTTTTGTAGATTAAAATTCCGTTCAAGATTCGCTTTATCAACCTGCAACTTTTTCATCGTTTTGGTCAACCTCTTTGTCACGGAAACCAAATAGCCGATGGTTTCACCTAATGTTCGGGCCGAAGCGGAATTAGTAAGATCCCTTTGATGCTCGCTGATCTGATCTAAAACGACAGTAGTAAGCCGTCCAACCAAAATTTTCCAGATACTTTCCACGTTCTCAAAATTGATAGGGTTTCTTTTCTGAGGCATTGTCGAAGAACCAACCTGACTTTTTTCGAATAATTCTCCTACTTCTCCGATTTCGGTGCGCTGAAGATTTCGCATATCTCTCGATAAATTGGCCAATCTTCCGCCTATCAAAATTAGCTCAAAGAAAAACCTCATTGTTCTCTCTGGCATAGCGATCTGGGTCGAATATTCTCCCGGCTCTAAAAAAAGATCATTCAACACGTCTCTCTCAAACTCTTCAGGATCATCAAAGAACAACGATGAAGCATTATAAGCTCCTACTGCGCCGGAAAATTTACCGACCAATCCCTTTGCTTTCTCTCTGAGGGACAAAATTGATTCGCCAAGACAACTGACATATTCTGCCATAGCAAAACCGAAGGTAATCGGCACGGCATGTTGTCCGTGAGTTCTACCAATCTGAATGGTTCCGGCTTCACGTCTTGTCAAAGCAATAAGTACTTCTTCGAGCTCAATAAGAGCGGGTAAAAGGACTTCCGTAGTTACGTCCCTGTAACGAGCGGCGTTAGCCGTTTCTACAATATCGAAAGACGTTGCCGTCATATGGACATACGACTTGGCTCGTTCGCTAACTTTTCTCTGGATACAATTCACCAATGCCCGAATATCGTGCTTAGTCTTCTCCTCTTCGGAGTAAACTTCTTCTGTGGTAATTTGCTCGCACGCTTTCTCGACTTCTTCAAGAATATTACTATCGCATATACCCCTGGCGTAAAGAACTCTTACTAGCGCTGCTTCTACTTTAAGTTTGTAGCGGGTATAACCGTTTTCAGAAAGATAATGAGCTACATCCTTGCTCCAATAGCGATAGTCTATCGGTGAAATACTATCGTATATATCTCTTAAACTTTTTTCTACCATTTCTTCACTCTCCATATATTTTTTTCTCAAAGGACTTGGTTCGCCAAATTTAAAAAGGCAAACTTCATCGCCCTCCAAGAACAATCCTATCTATTATATTTTTTGTGTCAACCCTGTAGTGATCCCGATAGCGATCGGGGCTGTTACAGGGTTCAACTTTTTCAATTGACTAAGCGATAAAAATTAGATAAACTTAAAATATTCGTAAAAGGGGCGTGTAGCTCATTCGGTTAGAGCACCACTCTTATATTCGTCAAAGGGCATGTAGTTCAGTGGTAGAACGCTACTCTTATAAAGTAGAGGTCCCAGGTTCAATCCCTGGCATGCCCATAAAAGCCCTTCGACGATATATAATGTTCGCTAGAGTGGCGAAATATAAAGTGGGGGTTCGATGGTTCGAGTCCATCCACGCCCACACCGGGCGGTTAGCTCAATGGCAGAGCGCGTACTTGACGTGTATGAGGCTACAGGTTCGAGCCCTGTACCGCCCACATGGAATTGAAAATTATTTATGAAGATGATAACGTTTTGGTAGTCGATAAACCACCGGGAATCGTAGTTTTCTCCGAAGGAAAAGAAGAACAAAAAACTTTAATTGACTATCTGATTGAAAAATTTCCAGAATTAAAAAATGCGGGGCTGCCTCCCCGATTCGGCATAGCCCATCGTTTAGACAAAGAAACGTCGGGAATAGTCTTGGTAGCGAAAAATAGTACTACTTTAAAATTTTTACAAGATCAGTTTGAACAAAGAAAAGTAATAAAGAAATATATAGCTTTAGTGGTCGGTAAAATCAAAGAAAACAACGGAGAAGTTGAAACTCTAATTGACAGAGCACCCAAAGACCGGAGAAAACAAAAGGTTTACCTGAAAGAAGAACCTAGCTCTGAAGGAAAAAGAGAAGCAAAGACTCTTTACAGAATCTTAGAAAGGTTTAAAGATTATACGCTGTTGGAGGTTGAACCGAAAACTGGCAGAAAACACCAAATCAGATGTCATCTTGCCTGGCTTCACTCTCCCATCGCCGGAGACAAACTTTATGGGTTTAAAAATCAACTTTGCCCCGAAGGTCTTTCCAGGCAATTTCTTCACGCCGGTTATCTAAAAGTCGAGTTACCAACAAAAGAAATAGAATTTAAATCGGACTTACCCGAAGATTTAAAAAAAATAATTAAAAACTTAAAAGAAAATGTTAACTAAAACTAAAAATTTTTTACAGCCTTCTCTAAGGAAAGACTTGCCGGACGTTCGACCCGGCGATACGATTAAAGTTTATCAAAAAACTAAAGCAGACAAGCAAGAAAAAACTAAAGCAGACAAGCAAGAAAAAACTAAAGCAGACAAGCAAGAAAAAACTCAAGTATTTGAAGGTCAAGTTTTAGCCCGCAAGCACGGCAAAGAAATTTCTTCAACTATCACGGTCAGGAAAATAATTTCCGGAATCGGAGTAGAAAAAATTTTTCCGCTTCATTCTCCTACAATTGAGAAAATAGAAATAGTAAAAAGAGGAAAAGTTAAAAGGGCTAAAATCTATTATCTAAGAGACGCTAAGGGGAAGAAATCCAGATTAAAAGAAATAGGTTTTGAGAAAAAATAAAGAATAAGCCCAGGTGGCGGAATTGGCATACGCAATAGACTGAGGCTCTATGCCTTTTTAAGGCGTGTGGGTTCGAGTCCCACCCTGGGCACTCTCGGGGCGCGTAGCTCAGTTGGTTAGAGCGTCTCGTTTACACCGAGAAGGCCTCCTGTTCGAGTCAGGACGCGCCCACCGAAAAAAGGAGAGGTACCGAAGTGGTCATAACGGAGCCGTCTCGAAAGCGGTTAGTCTCTTTTGAGGCACGTGAGTTCGAATCTCACCCTCTCCGCAATACTAATATCAGCAACTGTTATGTTTAATTTTATCAATAAAAACGCTAAGGAACCGGAAAACTTAAAAGAAGTTTTGTCTCATTTTAAAGAACTGGAAAATAATTTCAAAAAAATCTCCGAAGAATTAGAAAAAATTAAAAAAGAGAGCAAGTTTTCGGTTCAAAAAATAGGCATCGTCAGGTTTAATCCTTTTGAAAACGTCGGCAGCGACCAAAGCTTTTCCGCTGCTTTATTAAATGGAGAGAATGACGGCATCGTTATTACCAGCTTACATAATCGAGACGGAAACAGAATTTATGGCAAACCGATAAAAAACGGAGGGTCATCTTATCCTCTGTCTAAAGAAGAATTAACCGCTATAGAAAAATCCAAGAATTCCAAATAATATTTATGGCAACTCTGGAAAAAGAAAATTTAACAAACAGACCGCCGGTAGTAGTGGTCCTTGGTCATATTGACCACGGAAAATCAAGCCTGCTTTGTGCGATAAAAGACTTTAAAATCACCGAAAAAGAATCGGGAGGAATCACTCAGCATATCGGCGCTTACGAGATAGAACATCTGGGTAAAAAAATCACCTTCATTGATACGCCCGGCCACGAGGCTTTTTCGGCAATGAGATCCCGGGGAGCAAAAGTAGCCGATATCGCCATATTAGTAGTGGCGGCTGAAGAAGGCGTAAAGCCTCAAACAAAGGAAGCAATCTCTCATATCAAAAAATCTTCTCTCCCGATGATTGTTGCTATTAATAAGGTAGACAAACCTCAGTCTGACCCGCCCAAGGTTAAGCGGGAACTTGCCCGAAACGATATTTTAGTCGAAACGGAAGGAGGAAAAATTCTCAGCGTAGAAGTTTCGGCCAAAACCAAACAAGGGATTAACGACCTTTTAGATTTGATTTTATTGGTAGCCGAAATGGAAGACCTTAAAACAAATCTGTCTCTGCCCTCCGAAGGAATAATCATCGAATCTTATCCGGACAATCAGAGAGGACCGACAGCCACTTTGATTTCAAAACAGGGAATTTTAAAAACAGGGGACGTTTTAGGAACCGATTCTGCCTGGGGTAAGGTGAAAATTTTAGAGAATTTTCAAGGAAAACCAATTACTGAAGTCCTGCCTTCGGCGCCGGCAATAGTTATAGGATTTGAAAAAGTCCCTCAAATGGGCGAAGAATTTAAAGTTTTACCTGACTTGGAATCGGCTCAAAAGAATATTAAACTACGAGAAAAAAAGAAAACGGAAATATTTAAAGTTGAACCTGGTCAGAAAGTTATTAATTTAATCATAAAAAGCGATGTTTTAGGATCTCTGGAGGCGATAGAAGAAGTCTTGAAAACTCTCCCTCAGAAAGAAGGCAGGTTAAGGATTTTAAAAGCGGAAGTAGGAGAAGTCAACGAGGTAGATTTAAAATTAGCCCAATCGTCCAAAGCAAAAATCATAGGATTCAGAGTAAAAACAAACCCCAGAGCCGTTCAATTAAGCCAACTACGAAAAATAAGAATTATGACTTTTGAAATAATTTACGACTTGGTAGAGGCGGTTAGGATACTGATGGAAAAAGAATTCAAGCCAAAAGAAGAACTGAAGGAAATTGGAAAAGTTAAGGTTCTGGCAATTTTCCGTACCGAAAAAAATCGCCAGATCGTTGGAGGAAAGATAATCGAGGGAGAAGTGACAAAAGGGGTAAAAATAGATGTTTTGAGAAACGAAGAAAAAGTAGGAGAGGGAAGGTTAATCAGCCTTCATAAGGGTAAAAAAGAAATGGAGGAGGCGAAAAAAGGAGAAGATTGCGGAATATTGTTCGAGGGAAATGTAAAAGTTCAGGATGATGATATTTTGATAATAAAAAATTATGGCCGCTAAAAATAGAGTTTTTCAGGTCAATGAATTAATAAAAAGGGAACTGGGCAGCATTATACTTAAAAAAGTTGAATTCCCTAAAAACGTCTTATTCACTATTACCAGAGTCGAAACCTCTTCTAATCTAATCCAATCTAAAATACATATAAGCGTTATCCCTGAAGTCCAAACTCCGAAAGTCATCCAAATTTTAAATCAAAAGATTTTCATTATTCAGCAAGACGTAAACAGACGTCTTAGAATGAGACCTGTTCCTAAAATAAAATTCGCGGAAGACAAAGAAGCCAAAAAAGCAAATAAAGTTGAAGAACTCCTGGAAAGAATCAAAAAAATTTGAAAAAAACAAAAAAGTTGCTGGAGTAAAACGACGGCCAGGTAGCCAAGTCCCGATAATTTTAAAATTTAAGATATGGCCTGGTAGCCAAGTAGCAAGGCATCGGTCTGCAAAACCGATATACGTGGGTGCAAATCCCGCCCAGGCCTTAAATTTTAAAATCATCGGGACAAAACCGATATACATGGGTGCAAATCCCGTCCTGGCCTCAAATTTTTGCCCGGGTGGCGGAATGGTTTACGCACAACACTTAAAATGTTGCGAGCGAAAGCTCATGTGGGTTCGAATCCCACTCCGGGCACTAAAAATCCCCCACCGAATTGGTGGGGGATTTTATTCTCAAAATTTATCCTTCCCTTAAGATTAACTTTCCAAAATCTCAATATAGGTTATTTTGGCACCGAAATTTTCGGCTTCTTTGTGAGAAGAAAACCAAATGTCAACACAATAGTAGCTTTTTGTCGGATGCATTCTATCTTCGACAACGAAAATTTTATCACCATATAGTTCTGGAATTCTGATTTTTGTCCCAAAAGGATACTTATTATTAGCGACAATTCCATCCCTGACCGAGGTTCCGGCGGCTGTAATAAAGGGGGTGTCATCGGTTTCTGAAGGCGTAGAAGAGTAAGCGGTTACCATCACCCGTATTTTTTTAACCACTTTCGGCTCGGGATTATTAGGTTCAGAAACCCCTAAAAGACTGTTTTCCTGAAAAAAAATTAGA
>Ga0315286_10002988_pt1 | contig 15863 bp, 15 predicted proteins | sample YL17G10_0_MG_FD_205038 | JGI IMG/M metagenome (GOLD analysis project Ga0315286, IMG submission 205038) | Sediment microbial communities from Yellowstone Lake, YNP, Wyoming, USA - YL17G10_0 | ecosystem: Environmental > Aquatic > Freshwater > Lake > Sediment | place: USA: Wyoming | collected...
TCGAGCTCGATGCCGAGGGGACCGGCGATCGCGTCTATCGATTCCTGGTAGTGTTTCGCCGTCGCCAGCACGGAGCAACCCGGATAGTACGTGTACTTCATCTAGATCTCCCCGAGTTCATCGACCTTCTTGAGTATCCGCCGCAGCTGATTGATATTTTTTATCCGGTGAGGCATCAACGGAAGACGCTTGTTGACGAACAGCTTCCACCCCTGCGGGATGAAATGGGCAAAGCCGAACGGCTCCGCCTTGAGAATATAGCGCGTCATGAGTTCCGTCTCGTGGTTTCGGCCGTACTTGTTGACGAGATCGGCGAATATGCTCGAGAGCGCGACTCCCTTCTGACCCTTCGCCTTTCCCTCGGCGACCGCGAGCCGTTTGAGCGCATACATGACGTCGGTGATCTTTATCTCTTTCGGGCATCGCACGGCGCACGTGTAGCAGGAGGAGCAAAACCAAATAGTATTCGACCCCAGCACTTCATCCCGGAACCCGGCCCTAATGAGAGAGAATATCTTGCGCGGGGCGTGATCCATGACGTAGCTCGTCGGACACGATCCGCTGCACGTTCCGCACTGGATGCATTTCTTTATCTCGTGTCCGCCGGGGAGAGAATAGATTTCATCAAGAAAATCATGATCGAGGGTCGCCTCATAGACTATGTCCTTTTGCAGCATCTGTGACTCCACCTCTGGAGCTCGATCAGCCCCGAACAAAACGACGGCTTCCCGATCACCGGGAAGCAGAATTATAGATTGCCATTGTAACGCAATCGCCGCAAAAGTCAACCATAATTTAACTAATTGCTACTATTACAGTAAAGCCGTCCAATCCCCCACCATCCCCCTCACATCTGCTCGTTTTGAAATAGCAGAGAGCCAAGGGATCCAGTCAAATGCCCTCGGGCTCATTTGTCTTGTTAAGCATCGCCGGAAGCACGATATTATTGCAGAAACGGAGCTTGCCGGCACTTGCGCGGGAGAGTTCATCCGGTTATGCGCGGGAATGCATTCGAATTGATTTCGAGAATCCTTGCGATCGTTCCGGTCGCAATCCTCGTCTCTTTCAGCCCGGGCTGCGGCCCCGACAAATCGGTCAGGTATTACAACCTCGGTCTCGAGGCCGCCAAGAGAGAGGATTACGCCGAAGCGGTCAGGCTGTGGAACGAGGCGGTCAGGTACCGGCCCGAGGATCCCGAGACCCGATACAATCTCGGAGCCGCGCTTATCGCGATGAAGCGCTACACCGAGGCCGAAACGCAGCTGCGCGAGGCGGTAACCATTAATCCGCTCGACGCCGACGCGCAGCAGCTTCTCGGAAAGAGCCTCGAGGAGCAGGGTAGACTGCCGGAAGCCAAAAAGGCGTACGAATTCGCGCTCGGCATCAAACCGACCCACGTCCCGTCCCTCATCGGCCTCGCGTCGATCGCGATCAAGGAAGACCAGAACAAATCGGCCGAAAATCACGCGAGCCGGGCAGTCGCTCTCGATCCGGGCAATCTCGAAGCGAATATGCTGCTGTCCGAAGCGTATTTCCGGAACGACGATTTCAGCGCGGCCTACGGTCAGATACTCTCGGCGGGCAGGCTCGGCCCCCCCAACGCTCCCCTTTTCCTGCTTACCGGGAAGATCGCTTATTCGCGGCGCATGTTCGCCGACGCCCTCGATGCGCTGCAGTCCGCTCGAGCGCTCGGCTCCGCCACGGACGAGCTTTTCTGTTATCTCGGCCTCACGAATCTCGCGCTCGGCGATACCGGCGAAGCGGAGAAGGAATTCCGGCTCTCCATCTTCAAGAACAAAGAGAACGTGAATGCGTGGAAAGGGCTCGCCGAAACCTATATCAAGGAAAAGCGCTGGCGTGAAGCCGGCGAGGCCGTCGAACAAGCCGCCCGGATCGATCCGACCGATCCCGAGGTCCTTCTCAACGGGGCCGCCGTTCGTATGGGCACGGGCGACCTGACCGGCGCGGTGCGCGTTCTCGAAACGCTGCGGACGCGCCCGCAGTATCCCTCGATAACGGACTACTATCTCGGCCACGCGTTTCTCAGGATGGGAGACAACACGCAGGCGCGCGCCGCGTTCCAGCGCTTCGTCGAAACCTGGGAAGGGGATCAGGCTCTCGCCGAAGAGGCGAAAGCCCTCGTCGACCGGCTCTGAGCCCGGCGATCGTCGCGGCCGGACATCCCGCCTCTCCTCGGCGGTTGAATTGTATTGAACGGGCCGCCGCGTTCACGTACATTCTCTCTCCGATATGAACAGGGAACGCAAACCGATCCCTCCTGATCGAGTCCTCGGCGACGAATGGCTCGACTGGAAGGGAAGCGACGCACCCTCGCAGATCACCGAGGGAAAGGGGACCTTCCTTATCCTTTCCTTCGCCGTCCTCGCCGGATTCGTCCTTCTCGGCTTTCTTTTCAGGTATCTCGTCCTCCCCCGATTCGAGCAGTACGGGCGCTTCTACGCGACGCTCCTCACCGCCGTCATCGCCGGCGGCGCCATCTTCTTCCTCGTCTGGTACATGCTTCTGATCGGGGCCGTCGTCTCGCAGCGGATCTACCTCGCGATCTGCCTCCGCCGGGGAAGCAACCTCTTCGTTATGCTCTTTCCCGCCGTCGCGCGCCTCGCCCAATCGTTCGGCATATCGCGCGACAGGCTCGGCCATTCATTCATCGAGGTCAGCAATCGGCTCGCCGTTCCGCTGCGCGCGGACGGAAGCATTCTCGCCCTCGTTCCCCGCTGCCTTTCCAAAGAGCTGAAGAGAGAGGTGCAGGGCGTCTGCGCGGAGTTTCCCGGCGTGATCCTGCATACGGCCCCGGGGGGAACGCAGGCGCGCTCGATCATCCGCGACATCAGGCCGCGCGCAATCGTCGCCGTGGCGTGCGAGCGGGACCTCGTCTCGGGAATTCACGACGTCGCCCCGAGAATCCCCATCATCGGGATCCCCAACACGCGCCCGCTCGGCCCCTGCAAGGATACCGTGATCGACATCGGGAAATTCCGCTCCGCGATACTCTTTTTCTGCGGGGAATAGCGGGACCCGATGGCACGGTTATTGAATGTTCCCCATTCGGAACGGTAATCGGCCCGGCGCACCGGCTCAGGAACGGCCAGATTGGCCAATCGCCGTGCACGAATCCGTCTCATCGCAAGGAGCATGGAATGATCGAAATGAATGATCGCAGGACAGGCGCGGACGCGGCCGATTCCCTCGCGCGCGGCGTCAGGAACCGCATTCGATATCTCATTCTCGCCGGGATGCTCACCGTAGCTCTTATCTTCGGAATCTCCTTCTATTTCGCGCTGCTCTCGAATCAGTCCGCCGTTGCCCGGCAGTTTCCCGAGCTCGAGGAAGTCGCCGCGAAACTCAAGAGTATCCTCATGCTGAATACGGTCGCCATCGTGGTCATCATCATCGCTTCTTTCCTCCTCCTCGCGAGCATCGTGACGGCGCGCATATTCCAGCCCCTCGGGCTTCTCCACCGGGACCTCCTCGCCCTGGCCGCCGGGAAGCTCCCCCGGCGCGGCGACAACCGCGAATCCGGGGCTTTCTCCGCGCTCGAAACGGCCTGGAGCGCCGCGCTCGCATGCATCCACGAAAAGGAAATCAGGGAAATCAAGGATCTTTCCGAATGCGCCGCATCGCTCGCGCGCAGCGGCTCCCCGGACACGATCGCGGAAAAACTGCGGGAAATCTCGGAGCGAAAGAAAGCGTTCCTCGGCGCCGCCGAGCTTCATCCGGAATCGATCGAGAAGGAAACGAAAAAGGACCCCCTTTTCATTCAGCCGATCTGATGCCGAATTGCCCCGAATTTTCTCCATCACCCCCTCGACATCTTCCTGCGCATGTGATATAATTAAAATCAACGAAAACAAATGATTGATTCATTTGTTTATAAATTTTATCAAGTGCGCCGTGTAATTGCTTAGGAGGAAAAGAGATGCTAAAGGGCAACCGCATCGGGTGTTTGCTTCTTGCATCCGCTCTGGTATTCATTCTCAGCGTGCCGACCCTGGCCGCTCCGGCGACGGTCAAGAAGAGCGTAGAGGCGCTCTCCGGCGGCAACTATCTTATTAAATTGGTAGTTACGGCGTCCAAAGCCGGGATCTACGGTTTCGAGATCAAGGATCCTAAGGGGACGATCGTCGATGTTTTCGCGCCGAAGGGATGGTGCATTCTCTCGGACGGCGAGATTGGTATCGCCAGAGGGGGGGCGCCCATAGCCGCAGGCAAGAGCCTTGAATTCGCAATATACGCGACGTCCGGAGACGCGCAATTCGTTTGGACTTTTTTCGGGGCGATGGAGCAGATAGGCAAGCCGGAAGTGCTCTGATACTTCCGCAGCGACTTCGCCGCAGCGATTTCACCCGGGGTGATTATCCGCACGTGAGGATGAATCGCCCTGGGTGATTTTCTATCCTCAGCCGGCGGCGACAATCTAGCTCATGATATACTGTCCGATATCGACGTCGCGCACGGCCTGGTCGAGGATGCTCGCGATCTGCCTCGTGGGCCTGTTCGTCGCGGGATCGAGCTCGTTGAGATCGATGATGATCTCTTCGCTCACGTCCTTTCCCGACGCATCCGCGAGCACGCGCACGCGCGGCAGATCTCCGTTTCCCGCGCTCATCCCGATGACGAGCGCCGTTTCCCCCGTAGTCAGCCGCAGCATGCTCCCGATCGGTATGTTGCCGAGCACCCGCATGAACGCCAGGAAGTAATCCTTGCGGAATTCGCTGCCGTTCCCCTTCTCCATGAGCTTGATCGCCTGGTACGGATTGATCTGCTTCCGATACGGCCGTTTCGTCGTCAACGCGTCGTAGCTGTCGGCGATGCGAACGATCTCGCTCGCTTTGTGGACCTCGAATCCCTCCTTCGACGCGGGATAGCCGGTGAGATCGTGGCGCATGTGGTGCTCGAAGGCCACGCGCCGGGAAACGAGGTCGAATCGCTCCTCGCGCAGGATTCGTTCGCCGTCGACGGGATGGCGCTTCATTGCCTGCCATTCGCACGGGGTGAGCCGCCCCGCCTTGTGAATGATGTCGCGCTGGACGTAGAGCTTTCCGATATCATGAAGCAGCGCGGCGTGCGCGACCGTGTCGACGAAAGCCTCGCCGAGACCCAGATTTCTCGCGATCGCCGCCGATATGACCGCGACGTTCACCGAGTGCGTGAACGTATAATCGTCGTATTCCTGAAGCGAGTTGAGGAGCAGAATCGTCGCGGTGCCGCCCCCCTCGCGCTCGATGACCTCGATGATCTTCGCGCGAGCCCTGGCCCCGTCCTTCGATTGTATCTTTTCGAGCTTGTCGAGAACTCCCTGGACGACCTTGCCCATCGCGCCCCGGTTGCCCGGCGCGCCGCCGTTCCGCGGCGCCGCTCGCTTGTCGGGATCGCGCGGCGCGACCTCGGGGTCCTCCGCATCGACGGGCTCTTCAGCCCGGTATCCGTGTCGCACGCATATCTTCTCGATCCGTCCGCCGAGCGAGGCGAGATTCCCGGCCAGGTTCGCCCCGGTCCCGGCAAGGAGCCCCGCGAATGCCGCGATCTCGTCTTTCGTTACCCCATTCATGAACTCTATCTCGCCGATCGAGTGCCTGACGAGCGCCTCGCGAAGAAGGTGCATCGCTTTATCGTGCGTCTCCGTCATATCGAGCTCGAAATTGAGCCAGCACATGACACCGCTCGTGAATATGAGCTTGACCGATTTTTTCCCCTGGAGGGCGGCGTCGAGATGGATAAACGTCGAACCGAGGGCGCGTTCGACGGAGGGGTGGCGCGGCGGGAAAAGGCGGGATTGGAGAACGAGCTTGGATAGGGTCTCCACAACCTCCCTGAACTGTTGAAACTCGTGCGGCAGCGCTTCGAGAACGGCATGCATCGCCGACGATCCCCTTTCACGCCATGCGTCTCTTGAACGGAAATACCCATACCACTGCAAGCAAGATTCATACCGTGAATATGACAGAGGTCCCGGCGGGCAACTCCAATCGCATGACTTTATTGATTATTCACGTGCTTTAGCGCATGATGTACTGAATGCTGTACCTCGATCCTTCGATGGGAGCAATCGATTGAAGAAGTACCCGGCGATACGCCTTTCGACAATCCTCTTTCTCGTACTTCTATGCGGATGCTCGTTTCGTCCCGAGGGGAAGCGCGCCGTGGAAGAGGACGATTTTATCGAGCCCGTCGAGATCGAGGGAAAACGCGAAGTATGGCGCGATATCGCCGACCTCAAGGATAGCGTCGAGGCGGATTTCGGCAACGCCGAGCGCCACCGCCAGCTCGCCGTCCTCTACCGGCTCGCGGGCACGCCGCGCGCACGCCTCCTCTCCCAGGAAGAGATCGACAGGGCCATCTCCCTGGATCCCCAGAATCCCATTCTTCATGTCGAACGGGGCCTGACGCTCGTCGCGCGGCGCTTCGTCGGAGAAGCGGAAGCCTCGTTCAAGAGGGCGACCGAGATCGATCCGCGCTGCTTCGAAGCGTGGTTTCAGCTCGGCCGCCTCGAACAGTACGAATACTACAAGACCATGTGCTTCGTGGATCATCTCGTGAAGGCGATCGAATACTTCGAGAAGGCGTTCCGGATCAACAAGAAGAACGAGGAAACCCTCGAGAACCTCGCCTATCTCTACTCGTTCCGCCAGATGAACCAGACGGGGCTCAAATACGGCTCCCGCGCCGTCCAGTACTATCCCAAGAGCGCGGCGGCGCACCTCGTCTGCGGCCTGCTCTATACGAAACGCAAGGAGTTCGAGAAGGCTCAAAAGGCCTTTTCGAGCGCCTTTCTTCTCATGACCGAGAAGGAGCGCTTCCCCTACGATCACATCGCGCCGCTTCTCCAGGCCGACGAGCGGGAGCTCTACCTCGCCTCTTCCGACGTGAAGCAAGAGGACTGGAGTCGAAGGTTCTGGATGGAGAACGATCCGACGCCTGCGACGGATCTGAACGAGCGCATGCTCGAACATTACTCGCGCGTCGCCATCGCCGAAAGGGCCTTCTCGGATGAACGGCGCGATGCGCGCGGATTCGAGACGGACCGCGGCGCCGCGTTGATCCGGTTCGGCCTCCCCGACCGGAAGCTCTACGACCTCGGCACCGGCACGTCCGGGGGCTGGATCGTCTGGCTGTACGCCCCCGAGAAGGGATTCTTCAGCCTCTACTTCCACGACGAATTTCTGAACGGCGACTACCATTTCCCCATCAGCGACTATTATGGAACGGCGTCGCTCGGATTGTTGAACACCTTTCCGCAGCAATACAAGTTTCCCGTCGAATACCGGCCGTTCCCGGTCAGCGTCGGGATCGCCGAGCTCCGCGGCAGCGAGGAACGCACGAGGCTCGAGATGTCGGTCGCCTTCCCCGATGGGCTCGATCACATCCCCGGCGCTTCATGGGACATCTTTGTCACCTTCTTCGATTCGCAATGGAATCGCTTCTCGCGCGACCGGATTCCCTTCAAACCCGACAGCCTTCCCGTCATCGAGAAGGGAATCGGAAGATTCGCCGTCTGCAACTTCGCCATCGAGATGCTTCCCCGCGCGTTCGAATGCACGTGCGTGCTCGAGGTCGTGAGCGACAAGGACCGGTGCAAGGGCTCCGCGAGAAGCGTGATCGAGATCCGGGAAATGCACGGCCGCTCGCTCAAGCTGAGCAGCATCAAGCTCACCATACCGGAGACGCGGGGAACCTGTTCGAGGATCCTCGATCCGATACCGCTGTACCGCGAGAAGGGCAGGCTCTGTATCGCCTACGAGGTCTACAACCTGCAGGTGGACGCGAACGGCTTCTCGCGCTATCGCCTGCGCTATTCGATCCGCAAGCCCGGACCGGACGACGAGAAATCCAGCGAGGGCGTCCGGAAGACGCTCGCGTATATGTGGTCGAGCGTGAAGGGGGACAAAGGCAAGGACAAGCCCTACGTCGAAAGCAGCATCGAGCAGAGCGCCCGTTCGAGCATCGCGTCCGATAATCTCCAGATCGATATCGCCGCTCTCGAAAAGGGAATGTACGTGCTTGTGCTGGAGGTCGAAGATCTCTCGGCCGGCACGACGGCGGTCGAAAGCACGATCTTCACCGTCAGCGAGTGATCACCGCGGATACTCCCGCGCCGGCGGGGAGCGGAGGGGGCTCCTTCCCGGGGGGCTTCGAGGGTTCCGCCGGCTCGTCGTCCGATGCCATGAGCTCTATGACGGCATAGCCGACGATGGCGGTTATGATGGCGAAAACCGCGAGCTGTCTCCCGATTCCGGGCCCCTTCTCCTCTTCAATCTCCACGTCGAACGTTTCGACGGTATCCGCCGCGAAGGAACGCAGGCTCATCGCGCCGGAAACGGGTGCGGAAGCGGGGCCGACCGCCGGCATGGACCGGCTAACCGGGGACACCTTGATCGAATCGAATCCCTTCGGGGTAAATACGCTCTCCGCCGATGCCTGCTGCGCGGATACGAGCGATCCTATGACGATCAGGATGAGAACACTCTTCGCGGCCGCTTTTGCTTTCATGCTCTCCTCGTCTTTCCCAACTATCGCCCGGTCCGGTTCCATCGCTCATACATGACGATCTCTTCGAGCGGCTTTCTCGGCCTCGTCACCCGATCTCCCTTCGGATATCCGAGCGGAGTGAGAGCTACGATCTTCACCTCCGCGGGGACCCCGAGAATAGCCCTCACCTCTTCCTCGATGAAGGCGCCGATCCAGCATGTTCCGAGCCCCTCCGCCGCCGCGGCGAGCATGAGGTGATCGAACGATATTCCGATATCGACCGGGAGGCTGTTCCAGTACCCGCCCATCTTCTGATACGCGAGCTCTTCCCTGCCGCATGCCGCGATCACGACCGGCGCTTCCGCGATGAAGCCCTGCCCCTTGCAGGCGGCGACAAGCCTCGCCCGCGTATCCGCGTCCCTGATGACGATAAACGTCCACGGCTGGCCGTTCTTGCCCGAGGGCGCGATGCGCGCGGCGTCGAGAACCCGTTTCAGCGTATCGTCCGCCAGCGGATCGCTCCGGTAGCCCCGCACGCTCGTTCTCGTCCTCATCGCCTCGTACACGTCCATATCGCCATGCTCCTTTCGCTCCCGCGTGTTCGTACCCTATCAATATAATACCGGCGCGACGCTTTTTCCAGCCAATCGAGACCCATGCCGCGTCGGGTCTCCTTGCAAAGTGCGGGCGCGGAATCTATACTAGCCCTATGAGGCGAGGATTCGGGAAATCACCATCGCTCAGGAACACCCGCAGACAATGGGCGATCATCATCGTTGTCGCCGTCCTCCTTCATGCGGCGTTCTTTCTCTTCTTCCAGCCCCGGTATCTCGAGGTTTTCAGGACGGAGCTTCCGCCTGGAGAGGAAAGCACCGATCGCTATCCGTTCCTCGACAATCCATTTCGCGTCCTCTCCATTTCAGTGGAGCCGCGACCGGCTGCGGCGGTTGCGGAGAAACAGGTCGCCGAGAAAGCGGAATCCGCGGAAGACGCGGCTCGCTTCGAAGCTCTCGGCGAACCGCAATCCGAGATGCTGCCGCTCCGGGGAGGCGGAGGAGGCGGAACGCGGGGATCGCGAAAGGCCACGGTCGAACCCAAACCGCTCTACATCCCATGGCCGAAATATCCGGCCGGACTCAAGAAGCTGCCGGAGGGCAGAGTCGAGCTCATGCTCCTGATAAACGAAAAGGGGGAAGTCGATGACGTCAAGGTCACTCGAACACTCCCCCTTGAGGAACTCAATCGTATCGCCGTCGAGGCCGCCCGCAGGATCCGTTTCACCCCCGGCACGGAGCAGGGAGTGCGCAAACCCATGTGGGTTCGGCTCGCAATCGGCTTCCAGCCCCGCTAGTAGAAAACCCCCTCCTACCGGTACATCGACTTGATGGCCGTCCAGCTGCTTTCGCGCGTACCGACCTGGCAATTCTGCAACTCGAGAAGGCAGCTGCCTTCCACATAATCGTCTGCCCAGTTAGCGGGATCGGAATTCTGAAGCGCGCCTCCGAAGGCTCCGGACCCGCAGTAACCGGCAAAGATCCCATTCCCTCTATTCATGACAATCATTGTGCCCGAGTAGACGGCGAACAGTCTTTCTTCGATATCGAGAATGCCGTTCGAATTATCGTCCGTATAGGTTACGACAACCACAAGTGTTCCGCCCATCATGCCGTTCGTGGCATGATTGATCTCCCACACCGGCTTCGTCGCGCACGACTGTTCGTCGAATATGATCGTCCAGCTGGGAGCCGGCCCCGGATTATACGTGGCGAAATTGTTGAACAGATAATCCCAACGGGCCTGCGGATTCGACGCGGGCGGCCAGGTCGAATCGTCGATCCTGATCCACCAATCCGCGCCGAGAATGAGAGGGTCTCCCGCATAGATGGCGCCCGCGTAAACGGGAAGCGAGTTGACCATCGCATTGCCGAAGCCATCGAAAAAGAATTGAACGGTTAGCGCCTCGGGCAGCTGGGCGGAGGCACATACCGGCGAGAGTATCATCCCCGCAAGGAGGAAAAGGCCTATGATCATGTTCCCTTTCATCGTCATACACTTCCTTTCGGCTTTTCCGGATCCCCTAGCGGTAGATGGATTTGATGGAACCCCAGCTACTCGGTTCGACACCCATCGCACAGCCGGTATCCTTCAAGTAAAGCCTTCCGCCAGGCAAAGACGGCGATGGAACGGACCATTCCTCCTCCATTGTCACAGCATTCACGACTTTCAGAGTTCCCGGGAAGCTTCCGGTTGTGCCGCAGAAAGTGCGGAAACAACCTCTGCTGTAATCGATCCAGGCGATCATGTTGCCGGAAATGACCTTGTTCGCGTATTCGCTCGCTTCCATAATGCCGTTCGCGTTGAGATCCTTGACCGTCATCGTGATTTGGGAGTAGTTTCCCCCCACGGTATCCCCGGCATCCGTGTAGAAGCGCCACTCCACCTGGGGGTCACCGGGATCGGTCGTCGGAAAATATCCGTCCCAGCACTCCGCGCCGACCGTCGCATGATAGTGGAAGTAATGCGCAATGATGTAGTCGAGCCGCTCATTCTGCGGAGTCCCGGGATCGTCGGTGGGCCATCCTGTATCGTTGAAAACGACCCGAAACGTGCCTGGATACATCGTGCCGCCGGTGATGAGCCCGGCGAATGTCGGCGGATGCGCCATGAAGGATCCCGCACCGTTCAGCGAGAATCTCTCGGTTCTGGTTGCCGCGGAAGCGCCCGCAACGGCGAAGACCAGGATGCAGAGCACGGCTATGCCTAGCAGTAGCTTTCTGTTCAAGACCCCCTCCTTCTTCTGAGTTTTCAGGCCGCGGTTGAGTTGTTGGCGCATTCTATCACAAATCGCTTTTTTTTGAAACAATTTTCTGAGGCGGTTCACCTATATTTGTGCAGGCACAAAGCGCGGCGCCGGATCACCATAGCTCGCGCCTCATATATACATCGAATATCCGCAGCGAATAATCGGCGAATTCCCCGACAATCTCCGGGATCCCGTCGTTATTCATATCGAACAGCATGATACGGTCGCCGAAGGGCTTGTCCCACTGGAACTCAAGGTTGTAGAATCTCGAATCGAGGACGATCCCGCTGTTGAGGATGACTTCGAGCTGAGGATCCTTGTCGACGTTACCGACGATGATCTCCGAAGCATCGAAGGTACGCTGGCTCACCAACTGTTTGTTCTTGCTCAGGCCGTCTACGAGGTAGATGCGCCCGTCGGCGATGAAAATGAGCTCGAGCTGCGGATCCCCGTCGATGTCGGCGATCTCTATCGCCTGAATCGACGAGAAACTATCCTCGAGATTCTCCCAGATGTTCTGGTAGGTCCCCATGCTGTACACGAGAATGCGTCCGTCCACGGTCGCGATGACTATCTCCTGGGCTCCGTCGGCCTCCAGATCGCACACAAAGAACTTTCGTATCTTGGCCCCGAGATTCGTCAGCTCCCACTCGAGCTTCCATCCCTTGGGCGTCGACTTCAGGATATGCAGCTTGCCCCATGTATCCGCGTAGATGAGCCCCCATCCGCCTATGCTGTCCAGGGGAATCACCTGCGCGAACGGGAACCTGCAGAACTTCTCCTGTATCAGGGAGGACTGGCCGTCCTGAGCGCTCGCCGGAACCGCCGCCGCCGAACCGAACGCGAGCACCGAGATCACAAGCGCAATCGTCATCGTTCTCATGTTCATTTGTTCAACTCCTTTCATTGTGAACCGGGCGCCGCGGGCTCCACGCCGCCGGCCGCCCCGCCCCCCCTCGGGTCGCTCATACCGCATGCGGCCGGGCCCCTGACCTCGATCGCCTGCGCGTCGCCGATCGGCGCCGTTCGATCCTCTATCCGATGCCCCTTCTCGACGAGGCTTCCCCGCAGATACGTACCGAAGGCCCCGTTCTCGACGCTGATGCAATCGGGCAGCCACTGGTGATGAAAGCGCGGCGCCGAAACGGCCGCTTCGAGATTCATGTCGAAATCGAGCATGTCGATCAAGATCTGCGCGATCGTCGTGATGATCGTGGCGCCCCCCGGCGTGCCGAGAACGAGAAACGTCTTCCCGTCCCTGAGCACTATCGTCGGCGCCATCGAGCTCAGCATCCGCTTCCCCGGCTCGATGGCATTCGCTTCGCTGCCGACGAGCCCGTACAGGTTCGGATGCCCGGGTTTGATGGAGAAATCGTCCATCTCGTTATTGAGGAGAAATCCCGCTCCGCGCACGACCAGTTTCGAGCCGAAGCTGTCGTTGAGCGTATAGGTCACGGCGACGGCGGCGCCGTCCCGATCGACGATGCTGTAATGGGTCGTCTCCTCCTTCTCCCGGCTCGTTCCGGGCCGAGCGGAGAGATCCGATGAAGGGGTTGCACGCGGCGTGATCGATTTTCTCAGATCGCCAGCGTATTTCTTGGATACCAAACGCGACAGGGGGTTCTCCGTATAGGCCGGATCTCCGAGGTATCGAGCCCGGTCCGCATACCCTCTTCGTTCGGCCTCCACCATATAATGGATCGTCTGATCGGACATGAATCCCATGCCGCGGAGATCGTACCCCTCGAGAATATTGAGAACCTCGAGGAGCACCGTTCCTCCCGAGCTCGGAGGCGGAGCCGAGAGGATCTCGTATCCTCGATAGCTTCCCTTCAGCGGCTCTCTGAGGCGGGCTTCGTATCCGGCGAGATCCTGTTTCGAAATGATCCCGCCGCTCAGTTGCATCTCTTCGACGATGCTCTCGGCGATCGTCCCCCGATAGAAGGCTTCCGGGCCCTCCGCGGCGATTCGCTGGAGCGTACGGGCGAGCGTCATCTGCCTGAGCGTGTCCCCCGGCGCGAGAGGGCTGCCGTCAGTTTTCATATATTGCAGGAGCCCCGGAAACCGATTCTTGAAGGGCTGAAGATCCCGCAGCGAAGACGCCAGTTTCTCGCTCACCGGGAAACCGTCGCGGGCGAGCGAGATCGCCGGTTCGACGAGATCCCGCCAGGGAAGGGAACCATAAAGCTCATGCGCCTTGTGAAGGCCCGCGACCGTGCCCGGAACCCCCACCGCCATGGCTCCGAGGGTGCTGAGCCCATCGATCACGGCGCCGAGCGAATCGAGGTACATATCGCGCGAAGCGCCGAGGGGCGCCGTCTCACGGAAATCGATAAAATGGGATTCTCCCGAATCGAGGCGAAGGAGCATGAAGCCCCCTCCACCCAGATTGCCCGCCTGGGGATAGGTCACGGCGAGAGCGAAACCGACCGCCACCGCCGCATCGACCGCGTTGCCTCCCCGTTTCAGGATCTCGGCGCCGACCGCCGTCGCCGGCGGGCTCGCCGTGACAACCATACCTCCGCGCGCGCAAACCTCTCCGCCATTCATTGCGTGAGCCGCCGGAGCGGCGAGGAAGAACGCGGCTACAAGAATCAGCGAAGCTCGTGCGATGAACGATCGAATTGTCATGGCCCCCTCGCGCCGTATGCCGGCCCGAAAAACGTATTTCGTATTGTATCAGCAGAATAGCCCTTTGTAAACGCCGAAATCGCCTTGATTCCCGGAAACAGTTCATCTAGAATGCTCCTGGGTTCAGACAATCGACGATGCTCGGTTGCCGATTCGCATCGCGATCGTTCGTGGCATATGTTTTACTCATGAAAAGGCGGTAGGATAATGAGACTTCGCTTGTGTGCCGTTGCCGTGCTCATGCTGATATCATCGGCGGCCGTCGCGACCCCGGGAGACATTGCGAAAAAGACCGCGCTTCCTTTCCATCACGCGACGGGCGTCGCGTGGGACGGCCGGAACGCCTGGGTCGCCGACAGGAAGACCGACATGTTCTACAAGATCGATATCGAGAGCGGCGCGGTTCTCGACTCGATCGTCTCGCCGGGATATTTCCCCTCGGGCCTCGCATGGGACGGGAAGCTCCTCTGGAGCACGGATCCTGCCGATGCGAAGATTTACGCGACCGACGTCTCATCGGGAAAGACCGTCATCGCCATCGACGCCCCGGCCGCGGGCCCCATGGGGATCGCCTGGGAAGGAAAATCCCTCTGGGTTTGCGACAACGTCGAGAAGAAAATCTCCAGGATCGATCCGAGCGACGGCACGACGATCGTCTCTTTCAAAGCGCCCGCTACCGATCCGCGAGGCATCGTTTTCGGCGGCGGCTACCTCTGGTGCTCCGACCGGCTGAAGGACCAGATCTACGGCATCGACCCCGCGACCGGCGACGTCGTCATCATCCTCGACGCGCCGGGGAGATTCTGCTGGGGGCTCGCCTGGAAGGACGGGCGGCTCCTGAACGTCGATTACCAGAACGACGCGCTCTTCGAAATCGTCGTCAAGGACGATAGCCGCTACAAGACCTTCGATCCGCGGCGGGCGACCGTCGATTTCACGAACGAGGCGATGACCTCCGGTGACGGAGAAATCGTTTCCCTCGACATCAACTGCGCCGTCCCCGCCGGCCGGCCGAACCAGAAGCTCCTCGGCCCGATCGCATATTCTCCGCAGCCGGCGCGATTCGCGAAGGACCGCTGGGGCCAGGAGGTCGCCGTATTTCATTTCGAAGGTCTCAAACCGCCCCGCTCGGTCGAGGTCTCGATGAGGCTTTCGCTCGAAACCTCCGCGATCCGCTATTTCGTGTACCCCGAGGAGGTCGGGTCCGACATACCCGCGGACATCAAGAAGCTCTATCTCGCGGACGAGATCAAGTACGACATCGCGAACCCTTATATTCAGAAGATCGTGCGCGAGGTGGTCGGCTCAGAGACAAACATCTACTGGAAGGCGCGCAAGCTCTTCCAGTACCTCATCGGGAATATGGAGTATCTGATGGTCGGCGGCTGGAACACCGCGCCGACCGTGCTCCAGCGCGGCAACGGATCCTGTTCCGAGTATTCGTTCAGCTACATCTCGCTCTGCAGGGCCGCGGGCGTTCCCGCGCGCTACGTGGGCGCCCTCGTCGTTCGCGGCGACGACGCGAGCTACGACGACGTTTTCCATCGGTGGTGCGAAGTCTACCTCCCCGGCTACGGCTGGGTTCCGGTGGACGCCAACGCCGGCGATCGCGACCTGCCCGCCGATCAGGCCGCGGCCTTCGGCGGCATCGCGAACCGCTTCCTCGTCACGACCGCGGGAGGCGGGGGCTCCGAGTATCTCGACTGGAACTACAACGCCCAGATCACATGGGTGGCGACCGGGAAATGCCGGGTGAAGATCGAGAGCATCGCCGAATGGGAGCCTCTGGGGAAGTAGGGATTCGCGTTCGTCGGACTTTTCTCGTGCCCGGCGCTCAGCCTTTCACGCATACCATCGGCTTGAGACGGACGACGCGCGTGTTGACGCCGGCCCCTTCCATGATGCCGACCACGTTCTCCACGTCCTTATAGGCGCCCGGGGC